>Ga0197144_100748_pt1 | contig 12110 bp, 12 predicted proteins | sample GBS85_MetaG_FD_148670 | JGI IMG/M metagenome (GOLD analysis project Ga0197144, IMG submission 148670) | Sediment microbial communities from Great Boiling Springs, Gerlach, Nevada, United States - GBS 85_MetaG | ecosystem: Environmental > Aquatic > Thermal springs > Hot (42-90C) > Sediment...
ACATCATCATTGAATGAGTGCTGTGAGGAGAGATACTCTCGTAGAAGTAAGGCGAGAAGATACGTGGAAAACATTAAGTGGCGGGCCCGCCGGGATTTGAACCCGGGACCTCCGGCTCCGGAGGTCGGCGATCTCAGACCCCCGATTGAGCAGGGGCAAGGAGTTACCCCCGACTCACACCTTAAATACTCCTGGACTTCCGTGATTAATGGGACTCAGGTGTCTAGGATTATAGTCGAAGGTAGTAGGTTGCTGCTTGAGTTCCCAGATCAGGACAAGTTAACGAAGTTCGTTGAATTATTGCGCTTGCTGGGGGTAACCACTAACATCGAGAAAAGGGAGATACGCATAAGATATGAGGATAGCTTCAGGCTCTATTTAGAAAAGGATAGGCAGTTGGATGGGCGCACAATAAGGGACTATCTGAATTACCTTAGGAAGTTGGACGGTAAAGTTGTCGACAATACCCTTTACCTCGAGATCTCGCATAACAAGTGGGCAGTTAAGTGTGTTCGCTTGTATTTAGATTACTTGTATAAACGCGGTGAATTACCGTGGGAGGATTACCAGAAATTGAAGGATATATTTAAGGTGAAGAAGAGAGTAGGTATCAACAACTGCAAGATTAACGAGGAGGAGCTGATCACCGCCCTCTATGATGAGAGGTTGAAGGAAGCTGAGCTAGTAGTCCTTGAGCTACTACTCTATAGTGGCATAAGGTTCTCAGAAGCCGTAAAGTTGCTCAATGAGTTTAGTGAGGATAAGCTGGAATGCTTCGACAGCTTTTGTCGCTATGCTATGTTCTGGCTTCGTGGTCGCAAACGTTGCGATTGGGTCTATATTCCCAAAAAGCTGTTGGATAAGCTTAGGAGGTTTAGAAGGTACTACGCTAGTAAGAAGGTACACTCTCTAGCTAGGCACTTTGAGAAGAAGTACAACGTTGACCTAAAACTCTTCCGCAAGTTCTTTTACAGGATTTGTCGAGACACTACTGGTAAGGAAGTTTGTGACTTCTTGCAGTCGCGGATTAGTGGGCTAAGCATCGGAGACGTACACTACGATGACCTACTGAGTCGAGCGGACAGAGACTACCCTAGCATTGTGAAAAGAATCGACGGATTAGTCAAGGAGGTTTTGCTGTCGATGAGCGAAGGGGTTCCTGTTGAAGGAGCTGAGGTCGTCGTTGATGGCAAGACCATCAAGTCCGAGGAAACTCTACCGTTCTATATCGGAGAAAGCGAGCTAATAGAGGAGAAAGCGTCTAAGAGTTCTATATAGAGAAAGCTTAGCAGAGACCAGGAAAGGGGGAGAGAGATGTTGACTCAGGAAGGGGCAGACGGCGTAAACGAAGAAATAGAGAAAATAGGAGGAGAATTAGCAAAAGTACTACAAGAAATACTTGACCTTATAAAAAAGTACCAACCATATAACTACCAACTGCTTATCGAGTCTATAACTAAAATGGGAGAGATTTACTCAAAGGAAGACGGCAAGTTAATTGCTGTGGAAGGTATAGAGAGCATCATCAATACTGGGATGAATCTTGTGAAGAGAAACCTATCCCTTAAGAAGTGGAATGATGTATTCTGGAAGTCACTAGAACTAGAGAATAAAGTGCCAAAACCTCATAAACTTAGGGAGTATGAAGATGTGATTAAAGAAGTAGAAATATATATGACGACAGAGGGGATAGTGTCCTCCCATGTTCCCTACGGCTATATGTATTCTGAGCTAAGCCTTAGCGACCTATACCAGTTCGTTGACCTCGAAACCAAGGAGATCCTGGATTTCATCAGAGATCATAACCCAAATCTGTTCTACAAGAAATTCTATATCATTAAGCCGAGGTTTGAGTACGAGAAGCCCGAAAAGATATGGAAGGTGAATGGTAGAATTGTCCTGGCTAAACGTGGAGGCAGGTACTACTACCCAAAGTTCATAGAAGACCAGCTAAGGATCAGGATCCCTATTGAGAGGCTCTTCACCGAGGACGAGGGGGCAGTCAAGATAAGTGGAATTATCAAGCTGTGGAGTGGAAGTGAAGTAAAATACGACCTGCTCGAAGTCAGAGTCAAGTTTCGGGGAAAACATCCCGGGTTACCGCTTTCTGAATTCAAATTCTTAAAGCAATGCGTTAGGAAGTACCTTGAGGAGTTCGGCAAAGAACTAGATCCCAGATTTAGAGACTACCTGCTCAATAAAGTATCACGAACTGGAAGCAGGAACCACATGTTCACCAGGATCTGGGTGAATGAAAGGCTGATTGATTCTAAGCTGGATCAGGTAGCGTACATCTACTCTGAAAAGCTAGGCGATCCAGAGGAGAAGAGAAAGAAGTATTCACTAAAGTATAGGGGTTCGCTAATACTACCTGTAAAGAGTGATGGAAGACTCGCCGACATCTTCGGTCACCAGAAACTGTCGATCGTGGCTAGGGACTATTTTGAGTCGTTATGGAGGAATAGAAAGAAACTTAAAGAGCTAAGCGGTATGAAGTTCGAAAGAAAGGAGAAGGTGATCTTCGAGGAAGGTTTGTTCTGGTACATTCTTCGGTGGGAGGGTCGCGTGCTCAACCACGTGGTGTTCTCAGAGGACAAGTTCGATGTCCACGTCCTTGGATGGGACAAGTACAACATCTACTTTATTACACCAAAGAGGAACGGTCAGAAGCTAACGCTGATAAACAAGCACCATGGTAAGGAGGGATACTATAGTATTAGAGTAAGACTCAATTTGGGCGAGGTTCTCCAGATCATCCACTTGGACCCCGACCTCCCGGACGCCGAAGCATACCGAATTTTAAAGGAAATGTAGCGAGTGTTTTTAAAGGTTCGAGATAACATATATTGTGGAGGCAACTCACACCCAATTGGGGTCGAGAGAGGAGGCGCCGGGTTAGGCGCCGAGGAATCTGTTCGACCCCATTACCCGGGGTAAGGGTGACCGAACCCCGGGGACTGATGAGGGGGTGCCTACCCTGATTACTCTATCCTAGGTTACAATAGTTACAATATCATTAAGTTCTGCCGACTCATCTACATGAGTGATTTTAGGTGAAAATCGTGATTTGGTTCATAAAGAAACCCGTGCGGAGTGGCAAGAAGAAGCTCTACTTCTATGTGCCGGCTAAATACTACAACAAGCTTGATCCCGATAAAGAGTATCTGGTGATCATAAAAGGACCTATTGAAAAACCTAGTGATGTTGCGGAGCTACTAAAGGGGGAATGAGTTAACATACAATTAAATACCATAGCTGGAAAACGCTATTTATTGTAGCCAGACTCAAAATTCCAAAACATTTTTAACTTCCCCTCGTTAGGTGGTAACCCTTGAAGATACAAGACTATATAAATGAGGCGAGGGAAGAGCTGGAGCTGGCTGATAGCCTGCTGTACGCTGCCGAAATATTGATAGAGAAGAAAGAGGTCGACGCGCTAACGATTATCATAGCAAAAGTAAGAGAGATAATAGATAAGGTTTGCAACCGCTGGCTCGACTTAATATCAAAAGACTTGTCAAAAGCCTTGCTAGCGGAAGAAAAGCAGTAAAAGACATAGAATACATAGAATACAGGAATAACTCCATAAGACCAAAACTTTTTTAACTCTTTCTCTTAGGTGGCTATATGGACCTCCGCTCATATGCAAAAAGTACTACGAGAAATGGCGAGTGAGTCCGATACCCATAGTTTACGACAGCAATGACAATATGGTACCACTAATAAAGTGGGGGGATATATTCGATAAAGAGAGCCCAGTCCTGATAGATAAAGAAGAGGTTTGGAGAAAAGCGAGCGGAATAGCTATACTACCTCATGGTAATCACGTAGCTATCGACTTTGACTTGCCGAGCTATATGAGTAAAGATAAGTACGCGGAGATTATGAGCGACTACTTCGTTGTTGTGCGAACGCGGCGAGGGTTTCACGTTCATTTCGAGGTTGATCAACCCGTTGGCAGGATCGAGATAAGGATCTACGATGAGCGCGCTGGCGAGGGTGGCGGCTCGCTCTTCAAGCATGTGTGGACGGTGCCGCCAACGATGCGCAGCGGATTCCAGTATAGGTTTCTAAAGCACGACGATGTGCCTGAGCTCCCAAGGTACAGCTGGGAGGAGGCTAAAACGATCATTGAGGTGGAGCTACTCTGCGAAATTATCGAGACGTTGGGGAGTCATTTAAAGGGTAGTAATATGCAACTCGGCGTCGAGTCGATAGCAGGTGTAGAGGCGTTGACGGCGGATCAGCTGAAGATCTTGCTTTTCCTGATTTTCCATGATATGAAGTGCAAAGGTCTACGGGATTTAATGTACGAGTGGGTCAAATTGGGGAGGGTGAACATGAAAAAGTTCGGCTGGGGGAACAGGACCAGCAGGTTCTACTTCTTGCACACCATTGCTAGCGTTCTAGCGTTGCTGGGGTGTTCGGAAGCTAAAGCTGCTGAGGTGCTTGAGAGCTACTGGGACCTGGACGGTAAGCCCAGCGATTCACACAGCAGTGCCCTGTGGACGGTGTACAGATGGAGAGTCGACCTATTCAGGCGACTCTACGTTCTGAGGAGGGGCGAGTGCCCGTTCTGTAGCCTCAGGGGATACAGCAACTGCCAGAAGAACCCGGTAATGAGGTTCTACTACTACCAGCAGAGCAGGGGCAGAGAGAAGCTAGCAGAGATTGTCAAGAAGCTGAAGTCGATGTAGCGCCTTGGCTACCTAAGGCGGACTCATCGCTGGACGCGCTGTGATGTGCGTACTTACTAGAATAAGTTAGAGAGCATCACAAAGTGTCCATGCATGACCGGCAAAGCCCTAATCGATTTTTCTTTTTCTTTGGTGAAGCCGTTGGAGGATGTGTTGCTAGAGGAGCCTATTGAAGTGCCAGTAAACATTATCTCAATCTATAGGTTCTATAGAAGCGAGGCTGAGCGCAAGAAGGTTGAGCGCCTGATGAATGCGATGTTACATAAGAGACCTCTGCTGGTGCGGGGCTTCTTCGGCGAGGGCAAGTCGAGGGCAGGGGCGCTGAGCGGGAGAGGAGTTGCAGAGCTTATGTTGCTGAATAAGAGCTTTGTGAAGAGGTATGGAAGGATCCAAGTGATCTTTGCGTGCCCACTAAGGGCACTAAGGGATGAGGTTTACAAGACGTACTTCTTTGACATAGGCTTTGTGCTAAAGGCTCATGACGAGGTCTGCCCACTGTTAAAGCAGAGGCTGAGGCAGGGAAAGGAATATCTCATAGCTCTAGCTGAACACCTCAAGAGCGATACATGCCTCTACTCGAAGCATATCGGGCACCTCAAGCAAGCAATGCAGAACGGTAGAGTTGTGGTGACAACGCACACGCTAAGCATTCTACCGGTGGTGCTGTCGTACGCCATGAAGAGGAAGCCGTTGGTAATCTTCGACGAGGCTGAGGACTTCCTGGAGAGGGTGTCAAGAGGGCTGAACGAGGATATAGTTGAAGCTGTTAAGCGGATCGATATTAAGCTCTGCAGGAAAATAAGGAGGATGTTGCAGAAAGAGCAACATCAGTACTTCATGAGGTACACAACGTTCAAGCAATTGTTAAGGGACAGCGTCTTCATTAGCGCGACATTTCCTAGAGTGATTGAGGAGAACTACCACTTGTTAGTGGATCGAGAACTGGAGGTTACGTGGCTATTCAGCGTTGGCGAGAAGCGACAGGACATGATGGTTATCTACAAGGGTAAGTTGCTGTGGAAGGATTACCCAAAGTGGAAACCTACTGTACAGAGTCAGGTTGCAGAGCTAGTGAGGGTTACAACTTCAAAGTATGGTGTTGTTGGTATAGCGTCTCGTAACTACCAGTTAACTAGAGACCTAGAAGCTGTGTTAAGCAGTATAGGTTTCAAGGTTGTCAGTGACCTTGATCCTGATTTCCGAAGCAAGATCCTTAGCTCAGAGGTAATCATAGTGACTACTAAAGGAAGGTTGTATAGAGGCATAAACATTCTGAGGGGTATCAGTGATGTGCCGGTAGTTATAGGCTTTTACCAGGGGGCTGAGCCTAAGGAGCGCTACCCTCCAATATCGGATTACATCCTTGAGCACTGCGGTGAAGAGATATTTAAGACCTATGTAAGGGAGCTGGTGTACGCTAAGAACCTGCAGAGCCTCTACAGATTCATCAGGCAGAGGAAGAACAGGCACGTAATGGTATTGTTCGATTGGCGCTTCCATGAAGCGTTCTACCACTTCTTTAGGAACAAACTCTACGATGAGATAGTGAGAGTGGAGGTAGATGGTTTAAGCAGAGTGAGCGATGTAGCTAAACTCTACATTTAGCACATTCTTTTTTCTCCGACCTTGGGTGAAGTAAGTATGGTAGACAAATTAAAGTCCGCACTAGAGCTACTAAAAGAACTAGAAGACTAGAAGAAATGTCTAAGAAACAGGAGGAGGTCAAGGTAAAGACTAAGGAGGTAGAGGTAGTATTAATCGATTACCGTGAGCAGCTGAAGCGCTACGATATGTACGCTGTTAACTTTGACTACGTGCTGTACTTCGACAAATCTGGTAACCGCTACAAGGAGAAACTCGAGAAAATCGTTGAAGCCCTCGAGAGAATGAGACCTGTGCGCGCCAAGCTATTAGTGAAGGTGGACTACGCCATAGGACCAGACCTAGAGGTATTCGAGGACATCACTGGCGATGTTGTAGACATCCTAGAGTTCAGCATCATCGAGAACGTGCTGGACGCACCAATATTTGTCGGCAAGGGGGCGGTCCGTATGACGAGGTCAGGGAGCGGTGCAATCCGATCAGACTCCCTGGTATACATTGTAAATGGTGGGACACGAAATGGGGAGAGGATAAAGTTGCTCGCGCAGAGGGGAGGCATTGAAGTGCTCTTCACCTACGGGAGGAACAGGGACAGCGGTGGGTACAAAGTTATAGAGGGCATATACTTCATACCATTAGTGGACATCAAGAAGATGCTAGCTGAAAAAGGGAGCGCAAAACCAAAGGAGGAGTACGGATCTCCCATATAATAACGCAGATATAGAGAACGCGAGCAAATTCAATTTTTCATTCTTTTAGGTGAAAGGTACGCTTAAGGCGCAAGCTAAAGCTCATCAGTTCCGCGAGTCAGCAAGATAAGTTATGTAGAGAGCGAAGGAGTGGTTCTCTGTGCACTCTTTCATCAGAATTTTGGACAATTACGAGGGGGTTGCCCAGATTTGTATTAAGTATCTGCACGTAGAAGTAGCTGAAAGGTGTAACCCGATTTTTAGGCAGAAGCTCGTCACAGTTTTTGGACTTATGCTTGTCGTGCTCACATAGCAATGTCATAGTAATGTCCAAAAATCCTTATGTCGGAGTGTCCAGAAAAACTTCTGAGTTCATCGCTGCCACACAACACACTCGGGGGTCCTCCAGCACATCGGATGCCCCTGAGCGTATTGTGTGAGCGCTTTCGTTGGGTGTAACCATGGAGAATACACCCCACGAGAAGAGTATTCCACAAAAGAAGAAAAAGTATCACAGCATCAAAGTGGACGAGTCTACTTACATACTAATCAGTAGACTTAGCGCTGCGCTAAACCTTAAGAAGAGTGGGGTCGTTTTCGCTGGTGTGTTCTTACTCGCAACCCTAATAGAGAACAGAACAGACCTTGCAACACGGGTGCTCACGAGTCTAAAAACAAAGTACTTACGTGTTCTCGACAAACTAGAGAGGGCGGAGGAGGGTTTAGAGAGGATCCTATCTTAGTTCAGCCCTATTTTTAATCCCCTTTAGGCGTTAGAAGCGACTAAACTGGGGCTAAGGCATCTGTTTCTGACCAGCGTTAGCGGTTTGTCGACGACTCTATTAAATTGCAATGTGTGCCAAGTTGGAGAGAAGTAGAGGTTCGGAGCTCTTTACATCGATTTGTCCTAGCCATAAAGATATAAGAGCTTTTAGCCGTAGCGTTTTTATATGGTATTACCCGGTATATACATATGGGGATAGGGGGTTGCGAGTTTGAAGGTGCCTAGGGAGCCAACAGAAATTAAGGAGCTTATACAAGCAGTGAGAGCCGGAATGGGTGGTAAAGGTAGCTATAGCGATGTTGATTACGATTCGTTAGCTGTCTGGAGCTTCAACAGGTTGCCTAAATACCTCTGGGAGTGCTGGAAGCAGGAGCTCAAGGAAAGGGGGATTACGTGGCAGAAGTTCCTCAGGATCCTCAAGCTGAGAACCATGGATATCATAGAGTGGGGGCTGTATGATAGGTTAAGTTGGGGCGAACTGATGGAGAGAATAAGGTACACAATAGAAATGTACTCTGAGGGGCGGGGGAAGTGAAGAGATATACTGTTGTTGACCTCTTCTGCGGCGCTGGGGGTCTCACCCTAGGTTTCAAGGAGGCTGAGTACAAAGGCTACGGGTTCAGGGTCGTTGCGGCGGTTGACGTTTGGGCGAGGGCATGCGAGACATACAAGCTAAACCACCCAGAGGTCGAGGTCATCTGCGGTGATATCAGGGAGCGATGGGTGAAGGAGAGATTGGTTGAGATAGCCGGCGGGCGCGTTGACGTCATTATTGGCGGTCCGCCGTGCGAAGCGTTCAGCCTAGCTGGTAAGAGGAATCCCAACGACCCAAGGGCTAGGCTGTTCTACGACTACGTCGAGATAGTTGCAAGGCTTCAGCCGTACATGTTCGTAATGGAGAACGTGGAAGGCATACTCACGATGCTAACCATTAGGGAGGACATAGATGAGGAAACTAAGAGAAGAGTTATAGAAGCTCTAAACAGGCTACTCGACCTAGAGAGCGTTGGGCGGAAGAGAAGGGCAGCGCCACAGTACATAATAAGAAACAACTACGCTAAGAGCCCAGAGGAAAGGGAGTTAGCCGAGTTCGCTAAGAAACACCTCGTTACAGCTGCTGAAGCCATCGAGCAGGCATTCAACAAACTGGGGTACGACGTTAAGTGGAAGTTGCTTAACGCCTTAGACTACGGCGTGCCGCAGGAAAGGGAGCGAGTATTCTTCATTGGCGCTAAGCGGGGGCTAGGTATAGCTATTAGGTTTCCGGAGAGGACGCATGCACCTAAGCCTATGGTAGCCGTTGATGGAAGGAAGCTGGAGACCTACAGAACGCTCAAGGACGCCATAGGCGACCTGCCTCCCTTGGAGCAGCGAGAAAATGACGAGGTCTACGAAGGCAGCTTCTCCCCAATATATATGTCTAGGAATAGGTACAAGTCATGGGGCGAGCCGAGCTACACTATACTAGCTAGCGCGAGGCACATACCGCTCCACCCCGACTCTCCCAAAATGGTTAAGGTTGGTAAGGACAAGTGGGTGTTCGTAGAGGAGCCCGGGAAGAAGCCTAGGAGGCTTAGTGTGAGGGAGTGTGCTAGGATTCAAACGTTCCCTGACTGGTATAAATTTGTAGGGAATACAATAGACAAGTATGCACTAATAGGCGACGCCGTCCCGCCCCTGCTGGCTAGAAGAGTAGCAGAGGCAGTACTAAGCTCCCTTGTAGAGGCGGGCATGGAACCTAGCCCGTAGATGTGTATAGGTAGTACGAGCACTTCTCTTTAAGCGGGCACTTGTTACACTTAGGTTTCCTGCTGCAAACAAGCGCGGAGAAGTCTATTGCACCCCAGTTGAATAACTTGCACTCTACCGGATCCTTGGGTGTCGCCAACTCTAGCACGCCTACCACGACTTTCTCGTCTACGTCTCTTGGGTAGTAAAAGAATCTCTTAACTATTTTTCTGGTATTAACGTCAAGGAGGTATGTTGGTTTATTGCACGCAAAGACAAGCGTAGCTCTCGCTACGTAATCCCCTACGCCGGGTAGCTCGACAAGGCTAGCATAGTCGCATGGTATTTTTCCACCGTGCTTCGCAAGGATCTCCCCGGCGAGCCTCTTAAGTTGCCTTGCCCGTTGCCTCCAGAGTCCGAGGGGCTTGAGGGCTGTTGCTATTTCGTCTTCCGTAGCCTTAGCCAGCTCTTCAACGCAAGGAAACTTCTGAAAGAACTTCTCCCACACCTTTCTGACGTGACCGAAGTCCGTTTGTTGAAGGAGCTTCTCCGTGACTAGGACCTTATACGGGTCGGAGGTACTCCTCCAGGGGAAGTCGCGGAGATTCGCGCGAGCCCATTCAAGCAATGTCTTCCTGAAAAAATCTATTTTGCGCCTCATAGCTTCGTCCAAACCGCGCTCCCCCCGCTATCTTGGTATCTCTATTGACTCCGATAACCTGTGGTTCCACAACCCATAGAAATAGCTAGCTAACGAGTTAGCTAAACCCTCGTCTTCGATTACTATGAAGCCGTTAATCTCGGCAAATATATCTTTCTTGACGACTTTTACCTTTTGCAAAGTTGCTTTTCTCGACTTAACTGGTTCAACTCTTATTAGACCCCTTATTACGTTCTGCGGGTACTTAAAAAGGGATACTGCTCTGCTAACTATGCTCTCTACCGTCTTGGTGCTCTCAGCAACTGTGAACGCCATCTCGCGCTCGCCCCAACCGAACTGCGTCGCCGTGAAGTTGCTCGTAGTTATCACTACGGTGCTATCTGCTACGATGAACTTATCGTGGACTAGCCTATTTGCCCTCTGCTCTATTCCCGCGTAGTTTAGGTGGCACTCAACGAAGGCTGCCCTTCTCTTATCCGCTAGCCCTCTTGATGGAACCTGCTTCAGAACTTTAACATCCAGCGAAGGTTTGCACCTTTTCCTTTCTATAATAGCGCCTATAACCGTTTTATAGGGGTACTCGTCAAAGGGGGCTATATCGTGTATGTGCTGCGCTGCGACCAAAAGCCTCTTCTCTGTGGACATGATTAGCTCAACTATTCTCTTCCTGGCGTACCAAGTGGATCCTTCGCCGTTTATCTTGATAAAGGGTCCCGTGAAAAATGCTTTTTCAGCGATGCTCTCCCCCCAATTTCTCTGCCCATGCTTTCCAATGAAGGTGAAGTCGAAGACCTGCTGGAGATGCTTTGGTAGGTCGTGCGTGCTGCTATAGTAGAGATGCCAAGGTACGGCTAGATGCTCTACCTGCTTAAAGAACTCAACGAATGCCGCGCTATAAGGAGTCGAACAGGTTAGGTCGTCTATAACCACGGCTGTTTCGGAATGGTATGGGTCTCCAGGGGATAAGTTACACGATGTGAGAATGAGTTTGCACGAGCCGTCTCTGTAAAGCACGTACCCAGCTTTAACGTGAAAACTGTAGCTGGCTCCTTCCTCAGCGTACTCAGCACCATACCACATGTACATGTGAGGGTAAATCATGAGGTCGAAGTTAAGGTTATGTTCCTTGAGTTCAAGCACCTTCTCGTATATCTCTTTAGCGCTGTTTATCTTTCTTTCATCGTAGCCTGCTAGAGGTAGGGACGTAACCACGACCCTCGATTTTCTAGCTATTTCCCTTAAGGTGCGGAAGAGGTGTTTATTATTGAAGAGGTAAAGAGCTAAATGGATCTCCTCTATATCGCTCTCTTTCAACTGCAATTCCTTCTCTATAGTTCTATAAATATCTGGATTGCTACCAAACTCCGAGCCCTTTGAATCAGCTGATGGTGGAATAGAGGTATATAGTTTAACATTAATGTCTTTCACCGCTACCACCTCATTAGGTTGTTACCCCCTTGGTTAACCCCGGTTGCGTGCGACGTAAAACTATTATTCCCACTCACGCAGAGCATATTATAGGGGGTATCTTGCCCAGTATATGGGCTATTAAGAGGATTAAGGGCAGGTATTATCTTTACCATCGCGGGCATTATATCGGACCCCTCGACCAGGTTGTTGAGGTATGGATGCGGGCCCGCCGGGATTTGAACCCGGGACCTCCGGCTCCGGAGGCCGGCGCTCTAGTCCTGGCTGAGCTACGGGCCCTTCTTCTAGTCATTTGAACCCCCGTGTTTTACACCTCCCTGCTAACCTTAATTAGGTTAATCGAGGTACTTCTGCTTCCACGTTACTGTTAGCTTCTCTAACTCCTTCGGGTATGTTGTTGATTTCCCCGTAGTCATCCTTGGCTACCATATTGTGTTTGGAGCCTTCTAAGTTTCCGATATACGATCCAGGTTCTACATCTTGGTCTGGGGAACTATGTGGTTATAGTTGTAGGAGGGCTG
>Ga0197144_100751_pt1 | contig 12083 bp, 5 predicted proteins | sample GBS85_MetaG_FD_148670 | JGI IMG/M metagenome (GOLD analysis project Ga0197144, IMG submission 148670) | Sediment microbial communities from Great Boiling Springs, Gerlach, Nevada, United States - GBS 85_MetaG | ecosystem: Environmental > Aquatic > Thermal springs > Hot (42-90C) > Sediment | place...
TCATTTTTTTGTTGAGGATTTTAAAAGGTTAAATTAAGATTTAGACTAAAGATTTTAAAAATTATTTGAATAATTCATAAGAGAGATATTTTGATTTGAGAGGAGCTTAATTTTTCTTCATAAGAGGGTGGTATTCTGAATAGGGTTATTTAATTTTCCTCCAATTATTGTGCTTTCATTAGTTTTTAAAAAGTTTTCCAAAGAATATTTTGGCAGGTGTGCAAAAAGATGAATTTTTGGCAAAGCTTTCAGATATAATTGAGTTTTCCCGGAATATAAAGGTAAAACAATATGGGGAGTATTTTCAAGAATTTATCTCTCGTTCTTTTCGTTTTTTGTTTTTTGTTTGATCTGTCTTATCTGTTCTGATGTCATTCCGAATTTTCTTTCTCTTGTTTTGAACCATTCTATTGCTTTCAGGAATTCAGCTTTTCTGAAATCTGGCCAAAGAGTTGGTGTTATATATATTTCTGCATACGGAATATGCCATAAAAGGAAATCAGAAATTCTCATCTCTCCCGATGTTCTTATGAGCAAATCTACATCTGGTAATCTTAAAATTTTTGTGAAAAGTTCTTGATCTATTTCCGAGATTTTCAATCTTTTATTCTTTACCATTTCTGCTATTTTCTTTGTTGCTTTTACTATTTCTTGTCTTCCTGAATAGCTTAAAGCAAGGGTAAGAACCATATCCTTACAATCTTTTGTGTAATCTTTTGTTTTTTTTATTTCTTCTCTTATATCTTTGGGAAGGTCTCTTATATCTCCAACAACATTGAATTTTATCCCATTCTTTCTCATTTTTTCTCTTTGTTTTATCAGATGTTCTTTCAAAAGTTGCATAAGTAAAGAGATCTCTTCTTTCGGTCTTTTCCAGTTATCTTTTGAGAAAGTGTAAAGGGTAAGGTATTTTATTCCGATTTCTCTTGCGGTTTCTACTATTTCATCAACGGATTTAGCTCCTTCTCTGTGTCCTTCTGTTCTTGGGAGTCCTCTTTTTTGAGCCCACCGACCGTTCCCATCCATTATTATTCCAACATGATACGGAATATTCTCAAAATGATTTTCTACTCTTTTGTTTTCATCTTCTTTTTTATTTTTCTCTACTTCTTCTTTTTTATCCTTCATTCTTATGGAAAGGTTTAGTTTTTACCTTATTTTCTTCCTACCACTATAACTTATTTTTACTACTTACTTATTAATATATTTATTGAATTGAATAATTAATTAATTTATATTTTAGACAAAGTTACTTGATTTTATTGTTGTTTTGTGCCATTCACTTGGTCGTTCCTTGATTGACTTGAAAAATGATCTCTTATAAATTTTTCTATTCTCAAACAAACAAGCTCGGCATGTTCTACAAGTCCTCCATGACTTCCTTTTGGTAGCATGAGAACCTCTGAATTTTTGATTTTCTCCGCCATTTTAAGTGGCACATATTTTGGAGTGAAAATATCATTCTCTCCTATTATTACGAGTGTTGGGACGGAGATTTTGGGTAGGACATCTTCTGCTGAGTGAGCTTGTGATTCAAGAGCCATTTTGAAAAATACGGTGATATCCATTTTTCTCAGGTTCTCAAAATACTCAGTAAAATCATCTGCGTGTGCAAGGAGTGGATTCAAGAAAAATAATCTTTCTGAAATTAGCCCAACTACCTTTCCTAATCTGAAAGCCAAAGATACGGTCATAAGTCTTGACCAAATTTTTTGAGCTCTTTGGGGGTTAAAAAATACAAGTTTTGCGGTTATTTTCAGTATTATTTCCATCAAAGGAAAATCAAGGAAATATTTTGCAGGATGCTCGTATGGTCCAAGTGCAGGTATGAGTCCCTTTACCATATTGGGAAAGAGTCTGAAAAATTCGAGTATTACCTGAACTCCCATAGAAAAACCTCCGAATATGCCTTCTTTTATTTCTAACTCATCGCAAACCGCTTTCATATCCTTTGCAAGTGCGTTCATAGATACATCTTCTGATTTTGGAGCACCACTCCTTCCATGTCCCCTGTAATCCCATACTACAACATCCGTTATATCTGAAATATAATCTTCTACATATCTCCAATACCTTATAGTTGTTCCTATACCGTTTGAAAGTACGAGTGGGGGAGTTTTATCATCTATTTTTTTTACTGGGGAGACTTTTCTGAACCATATTTGCGTCCCGTCAAAAGATGTTGCATATCCCGTAATAACTTCTTTCTTTATTCCTCTATCTTTGCCGAACAATATTTTTCTTACCTCATATCCCAATTCTTTCTTCAGCATAGAAAACTAAAAATTAGCGAAATTTTTGATTTTTTGTTTTTTCAAAAATATTATTAATAGTCTATTTTTTGATAAAAATTTTGGTATAAATTAACAGGGTAGTTTGAAAAAAGAAGGAAAAAAGAGATTTATTTTTTGTATATTATCGATTATTGATGGAGAAGCTTAAAGAGTTAGAATTTGAAGATATAAACGCACAAAGAATTCTCACAGGTGAGTTCGAGGAGAATCTCAAGAGTATATCAAGAATGTTGAAAGTTTCTATATCATCAAGGGGAACAAAAATTTTCATAAAGGGTGAAGAGCAAGCAGTTGATGTTGCTGAAAAAACTATAAAAGAACTTTATAGAGAGATAAAGGAGGGTTTTGCGATTTCCAAAAGAGACGTTGAAGAAAAACTCTTTGAAGTGAAAAAAAATTTAATATCAGAAGTTGGAAGAGAATTAAGAGAAAAAGGAAGTTATGCTGAACAAAAGAGTGAATATAAAGATGTGGAAAAAGATGAAAAAGGAACTGAGAGTTTTGTAATCATCACAACTTATAGGGGTAAGAAAATTGTTCCTAAAACTAAAAATCAACTTGCTTATGTTAAGTCGATAGAAAAGAACGATTTGGTTTTCGCAATAGGTCCAGCTGGAACAGGAAAGACTTATCTTGCTGTTGCTGTGGCTGTTCAATACCTAAAAAGCGGGAAGGTTTCAAAATTAGTTCTCACGAGACCTGCTGTTGAAGCCGGTGAAAAGATAGGATATCTCCCAGGTGGTATTCTTGAAAAAGTGGACCCTTTTATGAGACCTATATATGATTGCCTTTATGATATTCTTGATTATAGAGAAGTTGCTAAACTTATAGAGAGAGGAATTTTGGAGATTATTCCAATCGCTTTCATGAGAGGTAGAACAATATCTGATGCGTTTATAATAGTAGATGAGGCACAAAATTTAACCTATGACCAAGTCAAAATGACTCTCACAAGAATGGGAATAGGTTCAAAAATGGTCCTCACTGCTGATATGAGTCAGGTAGATATCCAAAAATCTGGGCTTTCAGGTTTAGATCAAATACTTGGCGGAATTGAGGGAATAGAATTTGTTTATTTGAGCCTTCAGGATGTAGTTAGACATCCAGTCGTTTCAAAAATAATTCAAGCTTTTGAAAAATACGATAAGTTAAGCGGTGAATAGAAAAGTAATCTCCGAGCGGAGAAGAGAATGTTATATTTTATTTTTTTTATTTTTATATATAGATGAATGGTTTATCTTATTTTTCATCTTTACCTTTCGTTTTAAAATTTCCATCAAGAGTTCTCATTTCGTTCCCATCTGAAAATATAAAAAAACTTTTCCTGATTTCATCTCAAATTTTAGGTTTGAAAGTTTCTGAAATAATTACAGCAGATAATGGGATATTTGTGCTCGGTAATCCAGAAAAGTTGTTTCAAGAGTTTAGTTTTTCCGGAGCTAATTTTCCCGTTGAAGAGGGAATGAAACTCTCTCCAAATTTACTTTTAGATTTTCTCACAACAAACGGTTATTTTCGCGTTCAGTATGATCCATGTGAGCCCCGTGATTTTTCTCTTGTAGGAGATGTTTTTGAAGTAGTAGTAGAAAAAGGCAAAAAGGTAAGGGTTGAGTTTTTGTTTGATGTGGTTGAAAAAATATATCTTATCTCTAACGACAGGATAGAGAAGTTGAAAAATTTTTCTTTTCCATCTTTTTCTTCCGTTTTGAAAGTTTATCCGGTGGATATCTTTGATGAGGTTTTGTGTTTTTGTTCTGGGGAGCTTTGTCGTGAGCATTCAAAGGGTGATATATTTGAATCTGCTTTGAAACTGAATTTTCGTGTAGTAGAACCTCATGAATTTATAAGGAGTATTGATGACTTGAAAGATATAGCTCAGAAATATAATTTGATCTTCGTTGTTAGAGATTTTTCTGAGGAGCAACTTGCAAAAAACCTTGGAATAAAAAAGGTAGTAAGGGCTAAAAGCTATCCATACGCATTTATAATACCTGAATTGAAATTAGCTTTACTTCATTTTGATATATTCTCTCAAAAAACAAAGAAAGAGATTAAGCCTAAGCCTAAACTTCCACCTTTGTCTTACGAAGAATTGAAAGAGGGAACATATGTTGTTCATAAAGTTCATGGAATAGGAATTTTTAGGGGAACAAGTATTGAGTATGGTCGTGAATTCCTAAAAATAGAGTATAGAGATGAAGCGATGCTTTATATTCCAGCGGAAGACATATCTTATCTCCACAAATATATAGGAGTTGATAATCCGCCACTTGATGCTATTGGTGGTAGAACGTTTGCTTTAAGGAAAGTAAAAGTGAAACAATTTATAGAGAGCCAGATTTCAGATTTCATAAGAGCAATAGCAATAAGAAAATCTATAAAACGCCCTCCATATAAAGGTGCTGAAGAAATTGTTCATAGATTGAAAGAAACTTTCTTTTTTGAAGAGACGCCAGATCAGCTCAGAGCGATTGATGATATAATTGAGGATCTTTGTGAGAAGGATTATCCGGCTGATAGGATTATTCTTGGTGATTCTGGTGTGGGAAAAACGGAGGTAGCTTTGCGTGCCGCCGCTTTGGTTGCCTATTCCGGAAAGCAAGTTGCTCTCATCTGTCCTACAACCCCTCTTGCACTTCAACATTTTATGAGGTTCAAAGAGAGACTATATGATTTTCCCTTCAGAATTGAGATGCTTTCTCGTCTTACTCCAAAAAATAGGGAAAGAGAAATAATTGAAGGAATAATAAGTGGAGCAGTTGATATAGTTATAGGTACTCATAAAGTCTTGAATGTCATTTCCCGTTTCAAAAATCTCGGATTGCTTATAATAGATGAAGAGCAGAGATTCGGAGTCTCTCACAAGGAGAGAATATCTCGCATAAGGGCAACTTGTGATGTTATTTCTCTGACTGCAACACCTATACCGAGAACACTGAAAATGGCTTTATCTGGTCTGAAAGATATATCTTTTATAAGAACAAAACCGCTTTCAAGAGGAAAAATCATAACCTCGCTTTTGAGTAAGTCAAAATTGAAGGATGTTATAGAGTACGAGATAAATCGTGGAGGACAAGTGATATATGTTTATCCATATATTTCAGGGCAAGATGAGATACTTATAGGTTTGAAGAAAATTTTTCCGACCGAGGCGATTACAATAATTCACGGAAAAATGAGACCAAAAGAGATAGAAAATATAGTTCTGGCTTTTATGCTCGGGAAAATAAGAATACTTATTGCTACAAAAATAGTCGCTTTGGGTATAGATATACCATCTGCTAACACTATGATTATAGATAGGGCAGATTTGTTCGGTCTTTCGGAACTTTATCAACTCAGAGGAAGAGTTGGTAGAGGGGAAAAAGATGCATACTGTTATCTTATAATTCCTGAAAATTTAGGGGATAAAGCAAAAAGAAGGCTTGATATTTTTCTTGACGCAGTGAATTTAGACACATCAAGCATTGGATTTCAGATATCTTTAAAAGACTTGGAAATGAGGGGAGCGGGTAATCTTTTTGGAAAAGAGCAAGTCGGACATATCTATTCTGTTGGTTTTGAAGTTTATCTTGAAGTATTGCAGGAGGTTATAGAAGAAATGAAAGGTAAGCTTGAAGATAGGAAATTTTATTTTGAACCAAAAGTTGAAATAGACATCCCCGCTTTTATCCCGAAGGAACTTGTTCCTGACCCTATGATAAGGCTCTCGTTTTACAGAGCTTTTTCAACCGCAGATGATGAGCAAGATGTTGATGAGATAAAAAAAATAATAATCGATAGGTTCTCAGATGGTAATGATAATTCTTTCCCGGAGCTCGATAATTTCGTAAAGATAGCAAAACTTAAAACTATTATGAGAAGGCTCGGGATATTTTCTGCTGTTTTCTCCAAAGACCTAACTTATGTCCAAATCGAATCAAAAGAAGGTAAAATGAGAATACCAGTTTCAGGAATTGATGAACTAATACAAATGCTGACTAAAAAGGTATCCGCATAATTTTCATTTAAATTTAATTTTTATATATGTCTTCTTCTCAGAAGAAAAAAGTACAAAAAAACGGAATCAACAAATTAGATAAGTTGAGAGAAAACATAAAGAACTTTTTAAAGGTCTCTGGTATTGAATCTTTGTATATGGCAAGAAGTGGAATTAAGGTTGAGAAGAGAAGTTTAGATAAATTTACACAAGAGGAGATTTATCAAGCAGCTAAAAAGATAACTTCAAGGTGGAAAAAGTCTGTGGTTGATGATTTCATAAAGTTTCTTTTTTCTCAGAAAAGTTTATTCGTTTCAAGACCAGATTATGTTAATATAAGGTTCAAAGCTGAAAAAAAGTATGTTGAAAAAATAAATCATCTAATAAAAGATGGATATTTACCGAGTCTGAGAAGTTTCATTATAACAAAGCTCAAAGAAAGATTTGGATTGGAAAAAGATTTTTTAAAGTTTTCTGTGCGGGTAAAAGATTGTGGATCTGGAATGAAGAGCAATCAGTTGCTTTTACCTTCTGAGATGTTTCATCAGATATGGAAAATTTTAGAAACTAAAAAATCTCGCAAACTTACAAAATCTTACGTAAGAAAAATTATATCCTCGGAGATAGAAAATATCTTAGCTGAATATGGAGATTGATTTGCTCCAAAATAGCTCTGGAAGTTTCTCCTAACTTTACTGTAAGGAACAAAATTATGTGATAAAGGTTATGTGATAAAGGTTGAATATTTTAAGCGATCACCAAAAAGAAAAAAGAGGAGAAACTAAAAAATAAAAAATAAAAAAAATTAAAAAAATAAATCACACAAGATATAAATCGCACAAGATTTCAAATGCTACCAGATGACACAGAGCAATTCTTTATTTAATGGATGACTAAAAATTCCGATATAGGAGAATGTAAAAAAAAAGAAAGAAAAAAATATTTAGTAGTGCTAATAATAAAAATGCTAATAATAAAAAAGTGAGGATTTTTTTAGGAAAAGTTTTGCAAAAATAACAAAAAATTTTTTTTGAGATTATAATATAAGTGAAAAAATAAAAAGGTAAGAGGAGATTTAATATGATGAATTATTATTATAGAAATATGATGGAGACAAAAAGAGGTGGTGGATTATTTTTTTCTTTCTTTTTCTTTTTCGTTTTCTTTTTTGCTTTTTCTTTTATTTTATCAAACTGTGCAGGAGATAAAAAAACAGATTTAAAACCGCTTTTTGTTTTGAAGGATGAATTTGAAGATGTTCAAGAATTCGTCTTTGATGAGAAAACAGGCCAAGAGTTAGCAAAAGACCAAATATTAATTTACATCGCAGGGAATAATGAACAAGAGATAGAACAAAAGAAAGCAAAAATTTTTGATTTCATAACAGCAAGGAAAGGTGAGATATCAGTTTTAGGAGAGTTAAATTTTTTATCGGGAGCGGGTGGTGTAGGAGTTCTTTTGCAGGTGGGAGTTCAAGCAAGCTCAGTTGATGAGGTAAATGAGATAGTTTCTGAATTGAGGTTCTCAGGTGATGGTATAAGAGCGTTTCCGAACATGAAGATAAAACCATCGGTAGTTTTAGGTGGATACGTTCCAATTGATCCACTGTTTGATAGCTGGGATGAGACGCCAGGAGGAAATAACTGGCATTTTGAAGCTGTGAATATGCCCAAGTTGTGGAATATAGAGACACGAGGAAAAGTTCCAGTAGCAGTTATAGATTTCGGGATAAAAAGACATGAGGATTTGGAATATGATTTGAGGAGAGGAGTTGAGGGAGAAGGAGCGGATTGGGCACAAAATCATGGAGTGAGCGTTTTAGGAGTTTTGGGAGCTGTTGGGAACAACGGGAAGGGAATAGCAGGGACGATATGGAGAGGAGATATAAAAGCGTATGTGATAGATGGGACTTTGAGCGGATTAGTTCAGAGCATAGTATCTGCGTTGGGAGATGGAGCGAAGGTAATACTTTTTTCAGGGGGATTAGAATGGGGGAGCGTGGAACCAGAGGGAAATCCGCAAGCAGAGGCGATATTGGAATACCACAGGGAGATATTTTCAGTAGTTTTTCAGTATGTAAGGTATTATGATGTATTATTTGTGCAGTCAGCTGGGAATGAAGGAAGAGATGCGAGGTGGTCAGGGGTAGGAGCGAGTGTAAAAGACCTGTTTCCACATAACATACTTTTGGTGGGGTCAGTGAACTCTGAGGGAAGGATATCAAGTTTTTCAAACAGGGGAAAATTGGTGGATATATATTTGCCAGGTGAGAGCATATTCACGACGTGTGCGGGAGGAGAAGGGGATATAGGAGGGAGATATTGTTTGGTAAGTGGGACATCATATTCATCGGCATTGGGGGCAGGAGTAGCGGTGTTGTTGAGGAGTATAAATCAGGAGTTGAGGTCAAGGGATATAAAGGGTCTGATTTTGAAGGGAGTGAGGGTAGTAGGAGAAGGAGGTAGGGAGAGATATGATATAGATTTTTCAATATCGGGAGAGTTAGCAAGGGAAGCGGAGTCATCAGAGGTAGAAGAGATTGTAGAGCCTTTACCTGAGTTGCCATTAATAGAAGATATGAGGGGGGGTTATTTGGGACCGAAAGCTGTGGAATGTGCAGTCTTTGATAACACGACAGCAGATGGAGACCCTGCATATATGGCGCCGAAATGTCCTCCCAATGTTGAGGGATGTTCAACATGTGGACTTGTGGATGGAAATAATAATTCATCAACAAATCCTGAGCCGAACAATACAGTCTCGCCTTTTTCAAATAACACACTTTATAACACTTGTTCAGATCAATCCGGGGGAGCTGTTAGGATAATGTCGATACAGGTAGAGAGTTTGTCTGAGAGAGGATTTATACAACCTCAAAAGAACATAAAAGTAACAGTTAGGGCGTGGTGTAATAACAACAACCAATGGATAGATGTTCTTTACACGCAGAATGCTGATGCAGACATCATAACATTTACATATCTTGGGTCTTATAGGTGTAATTGTGGTTCACCTAATGGGTGGGCATCCCCAGTAGTACCGGGCACACGCGTTTGTGCGCGTTCCGGGAATGAGACGACAGTAAGTTTTTTGATGACATTGCCCTCTGTTCCTGTTCCACGTAAGATGGCGATAAGAGCAAGGATCCAGAACTCAAATGCATGGTGGTCTACCTTACCGTGTTATACAGCAAGTTCCATAGAAGATCATGACGATTTGGTATTTACTGTGCAGAATCCACCTTCAAGCTTCAGCTGTGGTGCTTACAATTCAAATTTCAGAGCTCCTGTGTGCTATGGTGATGGTTGGTGTGGAACTTGTGAGACGGTTCCTTGTAGGGATACAGTTAATGATCCAGCAGAAAGTCCGACAGGGTTTTTCTATTGTACAAATGGAGGGAACGAGCCGAATCAGCCAAATACTCTGTTCTCTAACAATCCTTCTCTTCGATGTTTAGATACAAACCAAAATGATCCTAATCAGCTAGATGAGCAGGTAAGGAGGATAAATGTGAGGAGTTTGGATCCATCTGGTCAGTTCAAGGGTGGCTCACTAGTGGAGGTCTCTTTCCTTGTTGCTTGTTTTCCTGGTTCTGACCAGATTGTGATAGCATATGGTTCTGGTGTGACATATTCACCATCTCCTATTACAAATTGGAGGTATATTACAACCCTGTATTGTCCGCAGGGAGTAGGATCTGGGAGGAACTGGCATGTTTTAAGTACCACATTACAGCTTGACAATGTTGAAGGTTGGCATGCTGTAAGGGTTGTTTTAGGGTACTGCCCGGGTTGTGCAACTCAAACTGATATTTGTCCTGCAAGTTTCCGGTATAGGGATGCTGATGATTTTGTTTTTTATGTGAAGGCGGTTCCACCTTCTGATTTACCTGCGTGTGCCACATTTGATAACACGACAGCAGATGGAGACCCTGCTTATCAAGTCCCAAAATGTCCCGTAGGAGCAACAGATTGTTCAACATGCAACCTTACGATATCAAGAGATAATATCTCAGGAACGGCCGAGCCGAATCAGCCGAACACGATATCAACAGCACCTTGCTCAGATGACGGAGGAGGGACATACCGTCGGACCGAATCAATAGAGAGGATAATGATAAGGAGTTATTCTGGGACGTTTCAACCCGGGGCAACTGCTGAGGTGAGTGTTGTTGTTTACTGCGACCCAACTTTCCCGAATTACCTGAACAACTATCTTATTTTGTTGTATAGCTCAAATGCGAACTCACCATCTTTTACAAGAGTTCTCACTGCTACATGCTCCTCACCTGGTTACCAGCTTTTCAGGACAACTATAACATTGGCTAATGTTGTTGGACCACATGTGGTAAGGGCAATGTTCCAGCAAGGGGCTTTTGGACCTGCTGAAACATGTGCAGGAGGAGGAACTGGTCAAGATGGAGATACAGACGATTTGGTTTTCATAGTAGGAGTTCCGCAGGCACCGAGTGGATTTGATGCAGAGGGTGTTTCCCCAGATGCTATAACTTTGTCGTGGACAGATGTATCAGGGGAGACACATTATGAGTTGAGATGGACGGATACATATGACTCAGATTTTTCGAAGTGGATAACTCATAGTGCATCTCCACTTCCTGCAAACACAAGCTGGTATATTGACAGACCTTTGCCAGAGGGGACGTATAGGTGTTATGCGTTGAGAGCGTGTAACGCGAACGGATGTTCAGCGTTTGTGTGGGATTGTGCAACTGTGCCATCTTTGAGCGCGAACTGTGCAGTTTATGACTCAACTTGGAGAGTTCCAAGATGTGATGGGGGGGTGAATAACTGCTCCACATGTGATTTGGTGGTGTCAAGAGATAGTTTGCCATCAAGGGCAGAGCAGAACACACCGAACGCATGGTATTCGTCTTCATGTATTGATGGTAGTAGTGGTAACTGGTATTCATCAAGGACAATAGAGAAGATAACACTTACGACGACAGCGTCATCGTTCAGTCCTGGCTATCCTATAACGGTTACGGTGAGGGCGTTTTGTAGTTCAACGGCAGATTATGTGCATTTGTATGTTTCAGCAGGGACATCACCGATTTCGTGGAGTTTTATAGGTTCATCAGCTTGCACAGTTTCAGGTGGTGTAGAGGATAAGACATTCATCTACACACCATCTGCTGATAATTGGTATGTCATAAGGGCGGTGGTGACAGGAGCTACTGCATCAACATGTCCTGGTGGTTCATATGATGAGGTAGACGATATAGCAGTGAGGGTAGGAGGGGTTCCACCGGTTCCATCTGGATTTGATGTTCAATTTGTATCTCCTGACATAGCACGAGTTCTGTGGGATGATGGGGAGAAGGAGGAGTATTACCAGCTTTTATCAGCGCCATCATCTTCTGGTACATTTACAGAGGATACACCTCATTCTCCATTTCCTGCGAACACAACATATCACGATCACGCAGGTCTGCAACCCGGTCAGACTTTGTGTTTCAAGTTGAGAGCGTGTAATGGGGTAGGATGTTCAGTGTTTACGGGTGTAAAATGTGTAGGGACACCATATGAGGAGGCAAAATATTGTCCATCATCCGAGTCTTCCGGGGCTTCCGGGGCTATAATGTTTTCGGTTATAGCAGGTGATATAAGGGGGGATTACGCGGGTATGGAGATATTTGCAGTGAATAATACAGGTACTAATCCTAATTATACGGGTACAAAGGCATATCTTATAAGCGCGTCAGGTTCAACAGTATGGAATTATAGTATAGGTCGTGCAGTTTGGAGTGTGCCTGCAATAGGTGATGTGGATGGTGATAGTCGGCCTGATAT
>Ga0197144_100752_pt1 | contig 12078 bp, 9 predicted proteins | sample GBS85_MetaG_FD_148670 | JGI IMG/M metagenome (GOLD analysis project Ga0197144, IMG submission 148670) | Sediment microbial communities from Great Boiling Springs, Gerlach, Nevada, United States - GBS 85_MetaG | ecosystem: Environmental > Aquatic > Thermal springs > Hot (42-90C) > Sediment | place...
ACCGAAGTCCACAAGGAACTTCTGCGGTTTCTGAGGGAACACACTGAAAGCGAGATAAGGTGTCTTTTCGTGGTCATTGAGCCAGGGCGGCATCGCATCCGAAGGAGAGGTGGGTGAAAAAATTGCCCGTCAAGACAAAGCGCGTTTATGACCCGCCGTCGCCTGAAGATGGAGTTCGGATTTTGGTCATGCGGTTCTACCCGCGTGGCGTCAAGCGGGAAGCGTTCCACGAGTGGCGCAAGGAATTGGGCACAGACCTTAAATTAATTCGGGCGTGGAAGTCGGGCGCTATCTCGTGGGACGAGTTTGCCCGCCACTACGAAGCCCAAATTTCCGCCGACCCGAAAGCGCAAGCGTCGCTGAACGAATTGGCACAACGGGCACGCAAAGAAATCCTGACACTCCTTTGCGCCTGCGAGGACGAAACACATTGCCACCGCACTTTGCTGAAGGCGATGATTGAGCGACGCATCAAGCGAGCAAGAAATCGCTTTAGCGTGGAAAGGCAAATTAAACTTTCGGGACGCGCCCACAAAAAGCGTGGAGGTGAGTGAGTCGTGACCTTGAGACGAGCCCTCGTCGGTTTTGTGGCAGCAGGTTGTCTTTTCTTGTTGCTTGAAGTCATCCCCTCCCACCGAGAAGTGGTGAGGGAACATTTGGTGGCTGCAGTCCCGACGATTGTCAGCGTTTTGGGACTGCTGGCGTTCGCCGTTGCCTTTTTGGCTTGGAATGTCACAACTCGGCGCATCGTTCAGATTGTCAGCGTCCTGCTACTGCTGGCAGGCATCTTGGGAGTTTACTTCCACAACGCTGAGCGCTTGGGAGTGGAGAGAGAACACGAAGAGCACAAAGCCGAAGAGCATGAGGGTGGCGAAGAGCGTCACGCACCGCCTTTTGCCCCTTTGTCGCTAACGGGCATGGGTGTTTTGGGTTTAATGGCGACTTATCCGAGGTGGAAGGAAGAAACCGAAGAAGGTTAGTTTGGTGGCTTGTCCCTTGCGGTGTAAACTGTGCCAAGAAGCGAGAAAATGAGGGCGGCAGAAAAAATGCACGCAAAGAAACTGAGCCAATCTTGCCTATGCGAAAATTAACTGCAACCAGCAACCGAAGACACCAACGAGTTGGGAGGGCGAACCTTCTGGTGAGTCAAAATTTGAGTGCTAAGTGCGATGTTCGGTGCGGAAGTTGGATGTTCGTTTCAGAACCCATTTGAGTGCAAGGTGCTTGGTGCGATTGTTGAGCGCCAAATTTTTTCGGCAGTGCAGGAGCACTGCCCTCCAGAGAAAACAACTGTTACACCATTCGCTACTCGCTACTAGCCAATCGCTGCCGTTTTGGCTCGGCAGGAGCCTCGCCCTCCCAATTTCTCTCCATGGGGGTTGAAGACCGCAGCATAACATAATATTGAAATCGTCCATCGGTTGTTGCATCATTATCCGTGTCCCTTGCCCCATGTCCCTTGTCCCTTCTGTGCGAGGCGATAAGACATGAAAGCGATGAAATGGCTTGAAGCGACACAAAGGCTTTTGAAGGAACATCTTGGCTCTGACCAAGCCATCGTGCAGTTATATCGTCAAACCGTTAATTTCGTCTCAGCCACTCACGATGCGCCTTTCGTCCCAAGACATTCAGCCCAGAAAGTTCTCTCCCAAATCGTCTCCGAAAACTCGTCTGCAATTGTCCTGCTTTACGCTCCTGCAGGTTTTGGCAAAACGACTTTGCTCTCCAACTGGGCGCTTTCGTTGGGCTGTGCGCTGGCAGTTCACTTCTTCTCCCGTGCGCCTGAGTTTTTCGGTTTGGCTTCAAACCCGTCCTTCGCCTTTGCCCACCTTGTCGCCCAAATTTTCGCTGTAAAGCAAATCTGGGACGAGGGGCGAGGGACGGGGGACGAAGGTTTCAAGGGCTATGCTGAAAGGCAACTGACTCTCCCAGAAACTCAGGAAGAGCGTGCAAATTTGCTGAAAGAGACCGTTGCCTCTTTGAAAGTCCCGAAGGGCGAAAAGTTGCTGGTTTTGTTGGATGGAATTGACGAAGCCGACGAACCTTTCCCTTCGCCTTTCCCTGACCAACTTCCTGAAGGTGTCTTCGTTGTCGTCTCGGCTCGTTGGGATGGGCAAAGCGAGATGCCTTACCTTCGTGGCTGGGATTTTGACGCACAAGTTGAGTTGGGCTTGATGGACGAAAGGGAAATCAGCGACTGGCTCAAAGCCTATGGTAATGGCGAATTGGCGTGTCTTGCACAAGACGCCGAGTTCGTTGCGAAACTCAAGAGAGCGACTGACGGTTTGCCATTGTTTTTGAGGTTCGTTTTGGAAGACTTGGCAGGAAAAGTTCGTCGTGGTGAAATTGTCAGCGAAGTTGAAATCCCGCAAGGGTTTTCCGCTTACATCCGAGAGCAAGTTTCAAGGATTGTCGCTTCTTCGTGGGATGGAATTCCGCTAACTGATTTGCTTGCTTTGCTTTCGGTGGCGAAAGGGGCGATAAGGCAGGACGAGGTTGGGCAAGTTTTGGGCATACCTTCGGAAACACTTTCGCACCTTCCCAACATCATTGCGAGGTGGCTTCGCATCGGAGTGTCCAAAGCAGGAGACTGGCGAACTTTTTCCTTTGCCCATCCTTTGCTTGCGATGGAGTTCGCTAAGGCAATGGGAGAAAAGGCTCAAGATGCGGAAATGAAACTGATTCGTTGGTGCGAAAGGTGGAAGGAGCACAAAAGCGAATATGCGCTGAGATACTTTGACGAGCACTTGAAAGGCAAAAGCGAAAGGGAGAGGCTGTGGGAATTGGCAATGGACGATGAATGGGCGAATTTGAGGGCGGAGATTTTCCCTGATGAACCTGAGTTGGTTCTGAAGACGGCGAAGTTGGGTTTGGATGCTGCCATTGAAGTTGAAGACGCTGCAATGATGGCAAAGATGCTTTTGAGGCATGTGAAGTTGCTGATGAGACAAGAGAGCCCGATGGAAGCGTTAAGGCGTGGGAAAGTTGAAAGGGCGTTGAAATTGGCAGAGTTGGCGATGGAGCAAGATGTGGCAGTGGGAACAAACTGGCACTTGATTTTGGCTTGGAATTTTCATCGGCAAGGCGATATAGAAAATGCCCGAAAAACGCTTAGGCAACTTCTCCGAACTTATCGGGAGGAAGCAGGCTTCTCCAGTGAGGCTTTGCGATCCCAAGTTCTTTTGCATTTGCGTGATTTGCCTGAAGCGCTTGAAGTAGTAAAGGTAGTGCCAGAGTGTGAGGGATGCGAAGCAGAAATGGCACTGGCATGGGCAAAGGAAGGCAAGTGGGAGGAGGCGTTGAAACTGGCAAGGAGCATAGAGAGTTCTTTCATCCAAGCCAGAGTCTTAAGCCAAATTGCTGCCGAGATGGTTAAATCAGGGATGGTTGACGAAGCGGAAAAGTTGTTTGAGGAAGCAGAACGAATAGCAATGGCGGAGCGAGAGGAGTGGGCTTTGGCTTATGCAGCAAAATCGTTGATTAAAGCCTTTTGGGAACTTGGTTGGAGAGAAAGGGCGAAAGGTTTGGTGGAGAGGATTATCAAGGCAGCACGGGAGCGGAAGGCAAAAGATGTAGCAGAATCGTTGATTGAATTGGCTGAAATGCTTGTAGAACTTGGTGAGACAATTTGGGCGGAGAGATGCCTTCAATTGGCGGAACGGAAGGTAAAGACGATTGGAAACGACTATTTGTGTCTGCAGTTAAGTGCTCTTGGGCTGGCTTCGGCAGTTTGGGTTAGTTTGAGGCGAAGAGATAAGGCGGAGCAAAACTTGAAGCAAATCCTGTCCGAACAAACAAGCGTTTGCGCCTATTGCTTAGCAAACAGTCTTGAGAAGACGGCTGAAAAGGCTTTGGAGGTTGGTTGGATAAATTGGGCAAAAGAACTTGTGCGGGAAGCAATTAAAATTGCCCAGCAATTTTTAGGCGATGTTGAAAAGGAGATAGTATTAGTGACTGCTGCCAAAGTGATGGTTAAGGTTGGGCAATTGGAAGAGGCAAAGGCTTTATTGGCAGAAAGCGAAAAATGGATACATAACTACATTTTGAGCCAGATTGCAGAGGGCTTGGCGGAAGTAAGGCGATACAACGAAGCAACTGAAATCGCTGATAGCACTGAACCACCTTACCCTGAAGATGAAATTTTGGTTAATTTGGCAAAAGCAGCAGCAAGTTCAGGAGACATTTAAAAGGCAAGGCAAATTTTTGAAAGAGCGAAACAATCAGCAAGTAGTGCCAAAGATTTGGCGTTCATCAGTGATCAACAGGCTGCAGTGGGTTTGGTTGAGGATGCATTGGAAACTATGGAGCATTACCTTGTCCTTAAAGCAGTTGAACACCCTAAAAGTCGTGATGAAGCCCTTGCAAAGATCGCAGGGGTTTTGATTGAAGCAGGACAACTTGAAGAGGCTGAAACAATAGCAAATGCCATCAAAGACGAGCAATGGAAGGCATGGGTTTGGGGATACCTTGCTGTTGAACTTGAAGCATTTGGGCAAAAGGAAAAGGCTGAAGAAATGCTGAAGCGGGCAGTAAAAGCAGCAATAACGGCTCAGGAGAGTCTGGAGAGGGATTTCCGTGTTCTCCAAGGAGTTTGGGATGTTCTTGGTTGGGCTTTGGAGTTGGGTTGGGGCGAAGCAATAGACATAGCCCTTTCAGAAGCCGCTGCTTTGGGAAGGTCTAAGTCCCTTGACTGGGTCAAAGAATCTCTGGTGCGACTGATGGCAGAAAAGGGTCTGACCGAGAAAGCCCTTGAATTGGCTCAGTCCATCGTTGACCCTGAACTTCAGGCATGGGCTTTAGTAGATGTGGCGGAAGTAATTGAGAAAACAGGAGATAAAAGGTGGGCAAAAGAGTTGTTTGATAGGGTTTGTCAAATTAGTGAACAAAATAGAAATAGTTCGCTTTTGCGCGCTGTTGTTAAAGCAAAGGTGCGTTTGGGTGAATGGGAAGAGATAGCGAAACGATTGGAAGGTATTGATTGGACTATGTTTATCACAAATGAAATTGACAGAATTGAGTTTGAGGCGATGTTAGGAGAGTTGATGCAGGAAGCAATAAGGCAGGGGAAGTTGAGTTGGGTTCGGGAGATTTTGAGGGAGTGCCGAGATGTGAGGTTAAAACCGTATGCTTTGATTGAGTTCGTTAGGGCGCTGGCTAAATTGGGTGAAGAGGAGATGGCAAGGAAAGAGTTTGAGAAAGCAAAAGAGTGGATGATGAAGTTGAAGGACGAGAAAGAAAGGAATGTTGCGCTTGCAAACCTTGTTAGTGTGATTGCGCCTTTGGATTGGGTTGAAGAAATTGAGACTTTGCTTGAGGCTATAAAGGGTGAGGAAGAGCGAAAATCTGCCCTTGAACTTTTAATCCACAACTGCAAAAAACTTGAAGTTGCAGAGATTTTTGCTCAGCGACTCAATGATTACCGTGCTTGGTGCTTGGTGGGGCAAAGATATGTTGAGGCAGGGCAAAAGGAAAAGGCTTTGTCGGCTTTCAGGAAGGTGTTGCAGTTGGCTGATAGACGGTCAGTAACTTGGGTAGCGACGGAGATGATTGAAGCGGGGTTCTTTGAGTAAGGTGTTAGGTTGCTGGAGGGACGGCAAATGGATTCAACTGCACTGCGCCGCGTCCTTGAAGATTTGGCTCATTGGGCTGATTGCAAAAACTTTTTGAAGTTGCTGCCGCGATGTCGTTGGAACAGTTGGTTAGCCTACTTTGTTTGTGGTTGGCTGGCGAAGTTTTATCCTGAGAGGGCGAAAGAGTTGGCGCAGGAAATTTTGAGCGCTTGAGGCGAAACCGAAGGCTCTATCTGCACTCAGCACTTCGCACCCAGCACTTTGAACCCAGCATCAAATCATGCACTAAGGACGGACTTTAATGCATCTATGAAGTGCTCAACGGTTTCAGGCGTTCCGATGTCAACACGCAGGTGGGTCGGCAAACCGAAAGGTTCGCATGGGCGGACGATAATGCCCTTGCGAAGCAAAGCATCAGCCACTTCCCTTGCAGGTCGTTGGACATCTATCAGCACAAAGTTGGCTTCAGTCGGGACATACCTCAAGCCCAACTGTTCCAACCCACGATACATCAACCGCTTGCTCGTCCAAACCGTCTTCCGAACCCTCTCAAGGAACTCGGTGTCGTCAAGAGCTGCTTCAGCCGCTGCCGCTGCGATGCTGCTGACATTGAAGGGTTCACGGACTTTGAACAAGTGTTGGGTGATTTCTGTGCGTGCAAAACCGTAGCCAACTCTCAGACCAGCGAGCCCGTAGGCTTTTGAGAAGGTTCGCAAGACAATAACGGGGTAACCTTCCCTGACATAATTCAGCGATTTCGGGTAATCTTGCGACTCAACGAACTCAGCGTAGGCTTCGTCCAAAACGACGATGACGCCTTCGGGAATTTCGTCCAGCAGCGAACGAACTGCCCTGTCCCGCAAAATCGTCCCAGTAGGGTTGTTGGGGTTGTCAATGAAAACAATCTTCGTTCGCTCGGAAATCGCTTCAAGCAAGCCAGCGACATCGTGGATGTAATCTCGTAACGGGACTTTCACGCAAACTGCGTCCATCAAGGTGCTCAAAATGTCATACATGACGAAGGACGGTGTGCTGAAAACGACTTCATCGCCTGGCTCAACGAAAGTTTGGACGATGTGCAGCAAAATTTCGTCCGAACCTCGTCCGAGCAAAACCCAGTCAGGTGGGACATTGTAAACCGAAGCGATTTTTTGACGGAGGCGGAAGTAAGAGTCATCGGGGTAGCGGTGGGCTTCGGGCAAAACTTTCATTGCCGCTTCAATGGCTTTTGGCGAAGGTCCAAGAGGGTTTTCGTTTGATGCGAGTTTGATCACTTCCGTCAATCCCAACTCACGCTGGACTTCTTCAATGGGCTTGCCCGGCACATAAGGTTTGAGCCGATGCACCGCTTTCCTAACACGACTTGCCCAATCCATCCCCATTGCTCCTTTCCTAAGCGACTGCTGGCGCAGGAGCGGTCACGGTCGCTTGTAACTTTTCGTGGAAGCCTTTTATTGCCACCGGCAAAACTTCGTCCATATGTCTCACGAACACGAGTTGCAGTTCCTTCAAGATTTTTGGCGGCAGATCCTGCAAGTCCTTTTCGTTCTCTTTGGGCAGTATGACGACTTTCAAGCCAGCGCGGTGGGCACCGATGAGTTTCTCCTTGATGCCGCCGACGGGAAGGACTTTGCCGCGCAAAGTTATTTCGCCAGTCATCCCGACTTCCCTTCGGACAGGCAAGCCAGTTATAGCCGAAACGAGGGCAACTGCAATGGTTATTCCCGCTGAAGGTCCGTCTTTCGGGATTGCCCCTGCTGGGACATGGATGTGAAGGTCTGTTTTCTCGTTGAGTTTATCGGCAAGACCCAACCGTGAAGCAACAGACCTTGCGTAGGTTATTGCAGCCTTCGCTGATTCCTGCATGACTTCGCCAAGTTGTCCTGTCAAGACCAATTTCCCGCTACCTTCCAACAGTGCGACCTCAACGGAGAGGACATTGCCTCCGACTCCTGTCCAAGCCAAAGCCGTTGCGACGCCGACCTCATCTTGCTCTTCCGCTTCGCCCAGCCGGAACTTGGGCGGACCGAGGAACTTGGCGATATTGCTGGGGGTTACCCTGACGGAAACTTCCTTCCCTTTAGCCACTTGGACAGCAACTTTGCGCATAATCGCTTGAATTTGACGCTCCAAGTTCCGAACCCCTGCTTCTTGAGTGTAGTGTCTGATGATTTGACGCAAGGCTGGTTCTGTTATGTTCAGGTGTTCGCGCTTCAAACCGTGACTTTCAAGGTTCTTCGGGATCAAATGCCGAATGGCGATTTGGACTTTTTCGTCCTCGGTGTAGCCTGGGAAGTTGATGATTTCCAGTCGGTCTCGGAGAGCGGGTGGGATTGTGTCGGTGACATTGCCCGTCAGGATGAAAAGAACTTCGCTCAGGTCAAAGGGCACTTCAATGTAGTGGTCGCTGAAAGCATTGTTTTGTTCGGGGTCAAGGGCTTCTAGAAGGGCTGCTGCTGGATCGCCGCGCCAGTCAACGCCCAACTTGTCAATTTCGTCCAGCATAAAGACGGGGTTTTTCGTCCCAGCCTGTCGGATGCCTTGAATTATCCGACCAGGCAGTGCGCCGACATAAGTTCGCCTGTGACCTCGGATCTCAGCCTCGTCTCTAATTCCTCCCAAACTCATCCGGACGAATTTGCGCCCCAATGCCCTCGCAATGGATTTTCCGATGCTTGTCTTCCCGACGCCGGGAGGACCGATGAAGCACAAGATCGGTCCTTTCGTCTTATCCGTCAACTTGCGGACAGCCAAAAACTCCAAAATCCGTTCCTTGACATCCTTGAGCCCGTAGTGGTCTTCGTCCAAAATTTGCTGTGCTCGTTCAATGTCAAGGTTATCCTTCGTGCGTTTGTTCCACGGCAAACTCAGCAGCCAATCCAAGTATGTTCGGATTACGCCCGTCTCCGGTGACATCGGCGGAATTTTCTCAAGCCTTTCAATCTCCTTCAATGCCCGTTCCCTTGCTTCGTCAGGCAACTTCAATTTCGCTACCTTTTCCCTCAACTCTTCAACTTCGGCGGCAAAGATGTCTCGTTCGCCTAACTCTTCCTGAATCGCTTTGAGCCGTTCACGAAGTATGAACTCTCGCTGGCTTGCGCTGACACCTTCCTTGACCTTGCTTTCAATGCGTCGCTCCAACTCCAAAACCTGCAACTCCCTCTCCAAAAGGACAGCGAGTTTCTGCAACCTCTCTTTAGTTGAAAGCGTTTCCAACAGGTCCTGTTTCTCTGACGGCTTCAGTTCAAGAAGAGAGGCAATCAGGTCGGAGAGCCTCATTGCGTCTTCCACGGTGCTAAGCGTCATCAGGACATCTGGTGGAAGGGAGCGGCTTCCTTGAACCAACTGTTCGAACTTCTGCCTGACCACCCGTTCCAGAGCCATAGTTTCGGCATCTTGTTCGTAAGTTTCAGGCAACTCCTCAACAACAGCCAGGTAAAAAGGTTCGGTGCGGGCAATTTCTACTAAGCGTGCTCTGAAGCGCCCTTCCGCCAAGACGCGGACATTTCCGTCTGGCAACCTCATTGGTTGAAGCAAGTCAGCAACCGTTCCAATTTCATACAAGTCCGCCTGCTTTGGTTCCATTATTGTCGGGCTTCTTTGCAGGACCATGAACACGGGTGAATCGTTAGCGAAGGCTTCTTCCATCGCCCTGAGGGATTTTTGCCGACCAACGAGGACAGGGGTGATTGCTCCCGGGAAAATGACTAACTCGGGTAGCGGAATCATAGGCAAAGCGTAAGTTGGTCCTTGGGTTTGAGTTGTCGTATTTCCTCGTTCTGTCGCTTCCCTCGTCTCCTTAGCATTTGATGGTTTTGCCTGCTTCATGTCAACTCACTCCCTTCAATAGGCGAACATAAAATTCATGCTGTTTCTCGCTTTTCTAAAGTCTCACCTTCGCTCAGAAGCAGAGGCTTCTTCCTTTGGCGAACCGTTTCCTCGGTTATGATGCATTGTCTGACACCCTCCAGCGACGGCAATTCAAACATGACATCAAGCATGATTTCCTCAATGATAGCCTTTAGTGCCCTTGCGCCCGTTTTGCGTCGGATGGCTTCCTCGGCGATGGCTTCCAACGCTTCGGGTGTGACGATCAGTTCCACACCTTCCGCTTCAAGCAGGGCTTGATACTGTTTGATGATGGCGTTTTTCGGCTCGGTCATCACCCTGATCAGGTCTTCTTTGGTTAGCGGGTCAACGACGGCGATAACCGGTAATCGCCCGATAAACTCAGGGATGAAGCCGTATTTGAGCAGGTCTTCGGGCATGACATAGTTGAGCAAGTTACCTCGTTCTTCCTTGCTCCTTATTCTTGCGCCGAAACCCATGCTGTTTTCCTTAAGTCGGGCTTCAATGATTTTGTCCAGCCCATCAAAAGCGCCGCCACAAATGAACAATATGCCCGTTGTGTCCAACTGGATGAACTCTTGGTGCGGGTGCTTCCTTCCGCCTTGGGGCGGGACATTGGCGATCGTGCCCTCAAGGATTTTCAGCAGTGCTTGTTGGACACCCTCGCCTGAAACATCGCGGGTGATTGAAGGGTTGTCAGCGGACTTGCGGGCAATTTTGTCAATTTCGTCAATGTAGACGATGCCGTGTTTTGCTGCCTCTAAGTCCCAGTTGGCTGCTTGGATGAGCCTAAGCAAAATGTTCTCAACATCTTCGCCCACATATCCCGCTTCCGTCAAACTGGTTGCATCGGCGATAGCGAAAGGCACATCAAGCATCTTCGCTAATGTCCGTGCCAGCAAAGTTTTGCCAGAACCAGTCGGTCCAATCAGCAAGATGTTGCTTTTCTCAATCTCTACCCCGCTGTCAGGGGGCATCAGGATGCGCTTGTAATGGTTGTAAACAGCGACGGACAGGATCTTTTTGGCTCTATCCTGCCCGACGACATATTGGTTCAGGAACTCGTAAATCTCCCGCGGCTTGGGCAACTTCATCGGTCTGAAAGTGTTTGTCCTTTGCTGGGTGCGATAACTGCTTTTCCTCTCTGCTCCGGACAGTCCAAGCATGTCGTAGCAGGTTTGAACGCAGTCGGCACAAATGTTGACCCCGCCTGGTCCGAGTATCATACTCGGAACTTCATCTTTTCGCCGAAAGCAAAAGGAACACCTTGGGTTGCTCCTATCTTCGCTTCCGAACAGCGGCATCTTCCAATCGCCTCCGTGACGGCAAAATTTTAACGCAACCTATTGAACTCATCGGACATTGAATTTGCGTTCCTTAGAACTTTCTGCCGCTATTGAGGGCAGAAGTTCGCTTCGCTCCATCACGACTCAATGTGCATCGCTTCCTCATCCACTTACGAACATGAGTCCTTTAAAACAGGGCACTCCGACACGAAAGCACCGTTTCCGTCCCTTTCAGTGATGACAGGCAATTGCGATTATCAAACATCGCTTCATTACTCTGTTCGTCGCTCCAAAACATGGTCAACCAAGCCGTATTCCTTCGCCTCGTAAGCGTCCATGAAGAAATCCCGTTCGGTGTCTTTTTCAATCCGTTCCAAAGGTTGCCCTGTGTGGTAGGCAAGGATACGGTTGATGGTGTCCTTGACCTTCAAAATCTCGCGGGCGTAGACTTCAACATCTGCCGCTTTGCCCTGAACTCCTCCCCATGGTTGATGGATCATGATGCGGGCGTGAGGTAACGCGTAGCGCTTGCCTTTCGCGCCAGCCGCCAGCAGAACCGCTGCCATGCTGTATGCGTGACCGATGCAATAAGTAGCGACATCGGGCTTGATGAACTGCATGGCATCGTAAATTGCCAAGCCTGCGTCAACGGAACCGCCAGGGCTGTTGATGTAAAGGTCAATGGTCAAGTCTGGGTCTTCCTTCTCCAAGAACAGCAGTTGGGCGATGACCACATTGGCGACTTGGTCGGTGATTTCACCACCCAAAAACACGATGCGGTTTTTAAGCAGGCGAGAGTAAATGTCGTATGCTCGTTCACCTCTTGGCGTTTCCTCAATGACCCAAGGTATCAACATTGCTTCTCCCTCCTTTGACCGAAACTTTCGCTGTGCTTCAAATTTCACCGCGCAGAATTTCGGAAACAACTTGCCGCCACGGAGTAGTTGGGCGTCCAAGCAATTGGCTTAACTGATGGCTTTCGTCGTAAAGTTCATCTTCAGCGATTGCGCTTTCAATGGAAGCGAGAAAACGAGCAAAGGGCTCAGGGAAACCAACATCCATCAACCACCGAGCGTAATCTTCCTGCGAGACCTCGTGATACGAAATCGTCCTTCCTGTCAACTTGGAAATTTCGGATGCGAGGTCTCGCATCGTGAAGGCTTCGTCACCCGCCAATTCGTAAATTTTGCCGATATGCCCATCGGTTGTCAGCACTATCGCTGCTGCTTCCGCGAAATCCCTTCGCGGTGCTGCTGAGATGCGACCATTGCCTGCACTGGTGACAAGTTCGCCCTTTGCAGCGGCTGCTTTGACGATGGGTGCGTAATTTTCGGCATACCAACCGTTCCTGAGAATGGTGTAATTCAGCCCCG
>Ga0197144_100753_pt1 | contig 12074 bp, 14 predicted proteins | sample GBS85_MetaG_FD_148670 | JGI IMG/M metagenome (GOLD analysis project Ga0197144, IMG submission 148670) | Sediment microbial communities from Great Boiling Springs, Gerlach, Nevada, United States - GBS 85_MetaG | ecosystem: Environmental > Aquatic > Thermal springs > Hot (42-90C) > Sediment...
CTCTTGAGGTTTGATTTCGGGTTCGGCGAGGAGGGAAGCAGAACCCACTTCAGTGTCGGTTCCGCTTTTTAGCGAGAATAAGGCGATGGCTTGAAAACTCTTACGACGAAGGAGTGAAGCGTAATGCGCCGATGGATTTGGTTTGCTTTCGCTATTGCAGGGCTCTTAGTTCTAACTGCATGGCGAGCCATGACTTTTGACTCGTCCAGTCAACCCGTCACAATCGGTTTGGTTGATATGGCAAAACTTGTCGCTAACTACCAAGCCTTGAAACAAGACGACGAGCAGTATCGCCAAACGGTTTTGCGCCGCCAAAGGATGCTTGAAGTGCGAGCCTTGCTTGAACAAAAGGAGTGGGAGGAGTTAGATGCTTTGGAGCAAAAGGAAGCGGAAGGGAAGTTGACCGATGCTGAGCGGAAACGGCTTGACGAATTGCGAAAATTGTCCGACCAAAGGCTCACCGAACTCCAGCACCTTCAACTGAAGGAAAGCAAGACGGAACAGGAAAAGAAACGCTTGGAATACCTGCTGAACCTGCAAAACTCCAACCGCGAGAAACTGCAGAAACTGATGCAGCAGTTTGAAGAAGAACTGGCAAAACTCAACGAAGTCCTAACGGCTCGGCACCGCGACCGAATTAGGGAAGCCGCAAAGCAGGTGGCTCAGCAGTTGGGGCTGAAGATGGTGATCATTGCCGACGAGGACTTGGTGCTGTATGCCGAACCAAGCCTTGATGTGACAGACAAGGTTCTGGAAATCTTGAACGCCAACAAGTGACCGATGACTTGAGGTGATTGGGGAATGAGGCGGGTCTTGGTTGCTGTGTCGGTGGTCAGTGCTTTGACGGTTCTGGTCTGGCAGAAGGGCTTGCCAACGACGCAAGGTCAATTGAAGGTGGGGGTTTTGAACTCCGCGAAAATTTCGCGGGAAGTCCAAAACATCGCCGAACTGCGAAGGACTTACGATGAGCAAAGGAGGGCTTACTTGGAACTGATAAACTTGCGCCAAAACTTCGTGATGCTGACGGGGCTTGAATGGGCTGACCTGAGGCGCTTGCTTAGCCGACCGCAACGAACGAAAAGCGATGACCAACGAATTCAAGAGTTGAGGCGGATCTCCTTTGAGCGGGAAGCCGAATTGCAAAGGTTGCAACAAACTCCACCAGATAAATTGTCGCCTCAAGAGCGAAGCCGATTGGAACAGTTGGTTCAAATTTGGCGTGAAGGGCGGGCTGATGTTGAGAGGCTTAAAAGTTTGATGGACGAGGAACTGAAAAGGCTTGAGGAGCAACTGAACAAACTCGTTGACGAGAAACTTCAGGAAGCAGTCAGAAAGGTCGCCGATCAACAAGGGCTTGATTTGGTGCTTGACAGAAGCGTCGTTTACTTTGTCAGGGGCGACTGCTTGGATGTGACCGACGCAGTCCTTTCCGTTCTTACCGAGGCTTTGAAAACGAGCGAACAGTCGCCCGAGAGCCAAACAACCGAAAAGGAAGCGAAGCCGTGATGACGCGACGATGCCTGATTTTTGCCCTCTTATTTCTGACGAGTTTTGCATACTGTCAAGGGCAAGTCTTCGTTGACCTGAGCCGTTTGGCGTCGTTGCATCCCGCATGGTCAATTGCGGAGCGATTTTGGAGCGAAAGAGTGAAAATGGCAACCGAGCCGTTGCCACAACCCTTGTCTCTGACCGAAGTTTCCCTCTCTCTAACACTCCCCAACCCGGCGTCCTTTGTGGAGTGGACAGCAAGCCAACGACAAATTTGGGAGAACGAAGTGAATTCACTCAAACGCCGCCATCATCAAATCGCGTCGTGGCAATTACAGTTAGCCATACCACCTATCCCTCTCGTTGACCCAATTGCTCGCTGGAAATTCATCGTTGAGCAAAGGGAAAGACAAGCAGCCGAAAGGGTCAGGCTGAACTTGAGACTGGCGTTTTCGGATTTGCTACCAGCCGAAGAAAGAGAAGCCTTGAAGCGAAGGCAGAGAGAATTAGATGCTGCCCTTGAGCCACCTTCTTCGTCTTTGCCCCCAATTTTCCTGCCTATCTCGCCTGCGCAGCAACCGGAATTTCCAGTTCCTCAAAGCCTGACTGACCCTCAAGAGATTCTCAATCTCGTTTCTCCGCTTCCTTCGCCGACCCAACAACTTCCAACGCTCCGTCTCTCTCTTGAGGCAACGGACTTGACGCCTCAATTGCTCACAGCGAATGTGAGGGCAGTTTTGCGCCTGATGGCTTACGAGGCAGCGAAAGCCTTTGCTCGCGCTTACGCTAAGGGAAAGGGCTGGAAAGTGACTTTTGAGCGAAAATCGGGCGTCACTGATGTCACTGACGAAATCTTGGCGGCGTGGAAACGATGGCTTGAAAGCATAAAGCCAAAGGAGTGAGCCTATATGCCTCGGACGAATTTCCCTGCTCCGCTTTCATTGAAGCACATTGCTGAAATCGTCAACGGTGAAATTTTCGGTGACCCTGAAACCGTTGTCACCAGTCTGAGCGAACCGTCAACCGCCCAGCAAGGCGACTTGGTTTTCGCTTGGTCAAAACCATACGCAGAACAAGCCTTTGCAAGCCAAGCGACGGCAGTTATTACTTCGCGAGAACTTTCACGACCAGAAAAGCCACACATCATTGTCTCAGAACCGAGGTTAGCGATGGCAGTGCTTCTGGACGCGCTATTTCCCCCTGAGCCGATGCCTGCCAAAATCAGCCCGACGGCAGTTATCGGTGAAGGCGTGAGTTTGGGTGAAGGGGTTTTTGTCGGTGACTACGCAGTCATCGGCGACCATTCGGTCATCGGCGACGGCACAGTCATCTACCCCCATGTTTACATCGGTCGGCGCGTTCAAATTGGAACGGATTGCCGAATCTACCCGCAGGTCACTATCTACGATGGCGTTGTCATCGGAAACAGGGTGGTGATCCACGCAGGTTCGGTGATCGGCAAAGACGGTTTTGGGTTCGTTTGGGATGGTGAGAGAAACAGGCGAATCCCTCAAGTCGGAACCGTCGTGGTTGAAGACGATGTTGAAATCGGAGCGAATGTCTGCATTGACCGAGCGACTATCGGTGAGACGAGGATTGGCAAGGGGACGAAAATTGACAACCTCGTTCAAATAGCCCACAACTGCACCTTAGGCGCTCATTGCGTCTTGGCAGGTCAAGTTGGACTTGCTGGGAGCGTTAAAGTCGGCAACGGTGTTATGATGGGCGGGCAAGTCGGAATTGCCGACCATGTCCAAGTCGGAGACGGCGTAGCCCTGCTCGCAAAATCTGGTCTGATGGACAATGCACCACCGAAAACTCAATGGGCAGGCTATCCCGCCAGAACAAGAGTTCAATGGCTCCGCATAGAAGCAGCCTTGAACGAATTGCCGGATGCCCTAAAATTCCTTCGGCAACTTGAACGGCGACTTGAACAACTGGAAAGGTCGCTTAAGCCGAAAAGCGAATAACAGCCAGTGCGAGCGACAGCGATAATGAAAGGCGGCTCACGAAGGAGGTGCAAAAGTGAAACGAGTTGCAACAACGCTGGTCGCAGTTCTGGCGCTCTCATGCTTGGTTTTTGCCCAACAAAACTGGACGGTCAGTTGGAAGTTTGAAGCCTTTAAGGTCAGCGATGATGTGGCTGAACTGAGGGCTGCAGGTCAGACAATTTTGCGTTGGAGAAGTCCAAACGCCCTTTCGCAAGTCCAGCAACTTGCTGATAGGCTAAATGAGTTGCTTTGGAAGGGCACAAAACCGGAAGCGATTTCCGTCAACCGAGTTCCCGGCGGTTTTTCCATAACTGTGGGCAGCGAAACGCTTTTGACCGTCACGCACCAAATCGCACGAGCCGCTCAAAGCGATACGATGGCGTTGGCAAACTCTTGGGCTCAAAGGTTGCGGGAAGTTTTTTCGTGGCGGTGGTTGGCTGTCCCGTTGACAGAACTTGTGGTTGCAGTCGGTGAAAGCGCGACCGTGCAATTGTTCGGAACGGCAGAAGGCGCATTGCAAATTGAAGCCATCCCGCCTGAACTCATGAAGATTAAAATCGCCCCCGATGCTCGTTCTTTCTCAGTGACTGGCGTTGATGTCGGTGCCGGGACATTGAGGGTTGTCAAGGGCACAGTCGGCATCAGGTTGCCCTTCCGAGTCCTCTACCGGGCAGCAACTTGGAAGGAGTTGCCAACGGCTTGGGTTCGCGGATCTCAAGTCAGTGCCGCAATGGTCAGGGAAGCCGTTGAGAATGCAGTGATGAGGGCATTGAATGTCCAGTTGGGCGCTCGCTGGGTTTTGCTGCCCGTAAGCGATTCAGCCAGTTTCTTTGCCGCAAACACAGTGACCCGTTGGCGAGTTCAGGCAATGGGTGACCAATTCCTGCCGATGGACGAGGTGGTCAATGTCCCGCTCCAACCTTTTCCCCAGTCTTTGGGCGAAGCCGATTTGCTCGTCATCAGCAACGAACCCGAGACATTTCAGGATTTCCGAGTTTTGTGCCGAGGGCTGTTGCCGCCATCGCAAACAGTTAGGTTCATGGTCCACCACCGAAACGGCACGAACCGCCCTGCTTGGCTGACTTTGGAATTCCGAAACACCGAAGATAAATGGGTTCCCTTGTTGGTCAGGTTCGGTCACGGAAACCCGCACGAGAGCGAACTTAGGTGTGGTCACGATGCGACCGCTTCATTTTTGCAAACGCTACTCCACGACGCTGCAATTCGCATTCACTTGCCGCCTCAAAGCGTTTACAGGTTGCTCAGGTTTGGATTGAGACATAGGGACACAGCGAGCGCTTTGGTTGAAGCGAGATTGGAAGAAACGGCTGGCGTTGGCTATCAGGTTGTGGCTTTGCCCGTTGCACCGCCCAAGACGGAAATTTTGTCCGGCACCCAATTGGTTGAAGCGTTAGTTAGTGCTCCAGACCCACCACCCTATCCCAAACCTGTCCAAAACATTCAAGAGACGCATGTCGCTGGCAAACAGTGGACTTTCATCAGCGTCGGGAGATTTGGGCTCCAGCATCCACTCAAGGGGCGGGTTTTGAGAGGCAACTATGGCGTCATCTACCGCATCGCAATCAGGTTCACCAACCCCACAAATCGCTCTTGGCAAGCACAAGTGGTTGTGGAGCCCACAGGCGGGGTCGTTAGAGGTGCTTTTCTGGTTGACGGCAAGTTGGTTGAGTTGCCTTTGCTTCGCCCTTACGACGAGAGGGTGATTCACGAGTTCACTTTAACGCCAAACCAAACGCGAACCGTCAGCATCGTTACCATCCCGTCGGCGGGCTCTTTCTACCCAATCCAACTCATCGCAAGGACACAGTAACGCACAATTTGCAAGGGAGGCGAAAGTTGTGACTGCCGAAATCATAAGCGTTGGCACAGAACTGCTGCTTGGACAAATCGTGGACACAAACGCCGTTTACTTATCGCAGCAACTGGCAAAGTTGGGCATTGACCTGTATCGGCGGATGACCGTTGGAGATAACCGACAGAGAATTGCTTTGTGCCTTCGCGAGGCTTTGTCAAGGGCAGATTTGGTCTTGATAACTGGAGGGCTTGGACCGACACCCGATGATGTGACTGCCGCTGGCATCGCCGACGCTTTCGGGGTTCCGTTGGTCAGGCATCCCGAAGCGAAAGCATGGCTGACGGAATTGCTTCAACGGAGGGGAATTCCCCCATCCCAAACTTTGCTCAAGCAAGCCGAGTTGCCCGAAGGTTCTGACTGGCTGCCAAACCCTGTCGGGACAGCACCAGGAATCTGGATGGAGCGGGACGGGAAAGTGGTCGTTGCCATGCCAGGTGTCCCCGCTGAAATGGAAGCGATGTTTGAACAGGAAGTCGTCCCGCGATTGCAAAATCGTCTGTCCGGCGAAGTCCTACGGTGGCGAATTCTTAGGTTCGCAGGCATAGGCGAATCAGCCTTGACAGAAAGGTTGGGCGAGTTGATGCAAAGCCCAAACCCGACTTTGGGGACTCTGGTTAAGCCTGGAGAGGTCTGGCTCAGAATTGCAGCGAAAGCGAAAAGCGAAGATGAAGCAAACGAAATGCTTGATGACATGGAAACGAAAGTCCGCGAACGAGCGAGTGATTGGTTAATTGCTGTGGGCGAGGAGCCCATTGAGGTCTTGGTGGGCGAGAAGTTAAAGGCTTTAGGCTTGACAATTGCTACAGCAGAGTCAATCACTGGCGGTTTGGTCTGTTCCACCCTCATCAATGTCCCCGGCAGCAGCGATTATGTCCGCGGCGGCATCGTCGCATATACCGATGCTGTCAAGATGCATTTGCTCGGTATCCCGTGGGAAGTCCTGCAAAAAGAAGGTGCAGTGAGCGAAGCGTGTGCCCGCTGGATGGCGAGCCAAGTAAGGATAAGGTTGAAAGCCCACATCGGTGTTGCGACAACTGGCTACGCTGGACCAACGGGAGGCGAACCTGATAAGCCTGTCGGAACCGTTTTCATCGCCGTCAGCACCCCAAATGAAACTCGCGTTGAGCGCTTTCAATTGCGTGGGACGAGACAGCAAATAAGGGAACGGACTGCTTACCTCGCTTTGGTTCAAGTTCTCCGAATTTTGCAAAGCGGCATCCCGCCTCTCAGAACGCAATGAGTTTGCCTAACGCGACAAAAAGGATTTGAAGAGCGCAAAATTTCTGTGGTGCGTTCAAGACCGAGAAAACGGTTTATGCTGGGGATGAGCCATGGTCAGCATATTGGTCGTCGGGACAAATCACAAATTTGCGCCCGTTGAAGTGAGGGAGAAGGTGGCTTTTTCGGAAGAGAAACTGCCCGAGGCCTACAACTACTTCCGAGCCCAGGGCATTGACGAGGTTGTTCTGCTGTCCACATGCAACCGAACGGAAGTTTACACGGCTACACAACAGAGTTTGCCCGAACGGAAGGTGCTGAGACTTTGGCTTTCCTTCTTCAGTTTGCCTGAGGACGAACTGGAAGGTCGCTTTTACGCCTACCAAGACAAAGAAGCGGCGAGGCACTTGTTCAGGGTCGCTTGTGGCTTGGATTCAATGATGTTGGGCGAGACCCAAATTTTGGGGCAAGTCAAAGACGCTTACGAACAGGCTCAAAGAGCAGGCACTGTCGGCACTTTCTTGGGCGAATTGTTCAGGCGTGCCATAAAGGTTGGGAAGAAAGCAAGGAGTGAGACAGCAATAAGCAAAGGTGCAATGTCAGTCGGCGGAGCCGCTGTTGAGTTAGCAAAACACATCTTCGCTAACTTGCAAACTTGCACCGTCTTGCTCATAGGTGCCGGCAAGATGGGAACCGACACGGCAAAGTCCCTCGTTCAAGCAGGTGCAAAACAACTTCTCGTCTGCAACCGAACCTTGAGCCGAGCACAGGAACTTGCTTCAAAGTTAAACGGGCAAGTCGTCCCGTTTGAGGAATTGCAAGAAAACTTGTCAAGAGCGGACATAGTGATTGCCTCAACGGGTGCCCAGCAATACATCTTGACGAAGCAAATGGTTTCGGAAGCGGTCAGGCAACGCCGCTATCGTCCCTTGTTCCTCATTGACATCTCCGTCCCGCGAAACATTGACCCGAAAGCAGGCGACTTGGACAATGTTTTCCTTTTTGACATTGACGACTTAGAGCAGGTCGTTCGCGAGTTTTTGGAAGAGCGCAGGAAGGAAGTGCCGAAAGTTGAAGCGCTCATTGAACATGAGTTGCAAAACTTCACCGTTTGGTTGGGCGAGAGGAAGGCAAAGCCCATCATCGTCCAATTGCTCCAAGAAGCGCAAAAGCAAACCGAACAGGCTTTAAACGAGTTGTTTGAAGAGTTACCCGATTTGAGCGAGGAGCAGCGACGAGCCATCGCCGCGAAAATGAAAGCGCTGACTATGAGGCTTTTAAGCCAACCCCTCAACCAGATAAAGCAACTGGCTCACACCGATGGCGTCCTTGAAATCGCAAGGCAACTTTTGGTGCCAAAAGAGGCAAAAGTGACTGAAGATGGAGGTGCCTTGAATGAGAAAGGTCAGTGACTTGACCGTTGAGGAGTTTGAGCAGTTGTTGGAGGAAATCGTTGAGCGGAAACTTGAAGAGTTTCTGGGCGACCCCGACGAAGGGCTGGAGTTGACGGAGTGGATCAAAAAGCAATTGCAGGAAAGCATGGCAGCGTGGGAGGCAGGAGAGAGAGGAATTTCCCTTGACGAATTTGTGAGACAGGTGCACAAAAAACGAGGCAGGCGGTCAAAGTGAAAAAGTGGGAAGTGCGACTAATGCCTAACGCATCTAAGTCGCTGGAGCTGCTTCCCCCGCAGGTGATGGACCGAATCTTGCTGAAACTTTATTGGCTGGCAGAGCATTTTGATGAAGTTCAACCAGAACCGTTGCACGGCGAGTGGAAAGGTTATTTCAAACTGCGAGTCGGCGATTGGAGAGCAGTCTACACTATTGATCAGGAGCGGCGTTTGATCGTCGTCCATGCCGTCGGTCACCGCAGGCAAATTTATCGGCAACGGTAGAAAGAGGTGCAAGGTCAACACGAAGCACGACTTTGAGTTTCATCGCTCTAACCAATTAAGCAGTTGACTCACACTGATAGCATGCTTGAAATCGCAAGGCAACTTTTGGTGCCCGAAAAGGCAAAAGCAACGGAAGACGGAGGTGCCTTGAATGAGGAAAGTCAGCGACTTGACCGTTGAGGAGTTTGAGCAGTTGTTGGAGGAAATCGTTGAGCGGAAACTTGAAGAGTTTCTGGGCGACCCCGATGAAGGGTTGGAGTTGACAGAGTGGATTGAGCAGCGACTCAAAGAGACAAATGCAGCGTTGAAGGCAGGCGTTAGGGGCATACCGCACGAAGAAATTTTGCGGCGTTTGAAACTCGGCAGAAACAGGCAGAAAGCAAAAGTTGACGGCAAGGGAAGAGGGAAGAAATGAAGTGGCAAATTGAGTGGCTTGAACCTGCTGCCAATGACCTTGAGAGGCTTGACCGTCGTGTGGCGGAACGAATCGTGCAGAAGGTTGAATGGCTCGCACAACACCTTGAACAAGTCCCTCACGAACCGCTACATGGTAGATGGGCAGGACACTTTAAACTGCGTGTTGGCGATTGGAGAGTGGTTTACACTATTGACAAGCAGCGGCGTTTGATCGTCGTCCATGCCGTCGGTCACCGCAGGCAAATTTATCGGCAAAAGTGAAAGGAGGAGCAAGGTATGCGAAGTGCGATTTGGTGTCTTAGCGCTTTTTTGCTCTTTCCGAGCATTGTGGTCGCTCAACAAAAACCGCACCCTTTGGTCGGCAAAAACGCACCTGATTTCGTCCTTCCCACAGCCGACGGCAAAAAGTTTCGTCTGTCGGATTTGAGGGGCAAGGTGGTGTTGCTCAACTTCTTCGCCCACTGGTGACTTGAGTGTCACGCGGAGGCTCCGCGTCTGGAGAAAGAATTCTGGAGGGCATACAAGTCAAAAGGCTTGGTCGTTGTCGGCATCGCCCTTTGGGCTGAAAGCGACCCTTTGAAGATGGCGAAAATGTTCGTCCAAAGGCACAAACTGACCTACACCGTCGCCTACGACCCGAAGCAGGAAAGTAAAGTAGCGGAAGCGTATCAGGTTGAGGGTCTGCCAACCAACATCGTCATCGGTCGGGATGGCAAGATTCGCTACTGGCGACAAGGTTTTGACGCTAAAAGCCTAAAAGAAGCCATTGAAGCAGCACTGAAAGAACCTGCGCCGAAACAAACAAGGACGAAAAAATGAGGCGCGGGCTCAAGGAGTTGGGTTCGTTGGTCGTTTAATTTTTCGCAAGGAGGCGAAGTTGATATGTTTCGCAAGTTCGTTCGTGCAGTGATGACAGTAGGCGTTGTCGGCTTGGTGAGTTTGTTGGCTGCTCAATCGCCACTTCAAAAAGGGCTTGAACTTCGCTACGAAGGCGAAGCGAAAGTGCAAACTGGTGGAGGAGCGGTTTCAGCAAAAGTCTATGTCAACGACTTGGTGACAGAAATTGGCGAGAAGCAAGCAGCAACTGTCGCAAGTCTTAGGGTTTTCCAACCGCAAATTGAGGGAAGGGCACTGCCTCCAGAAGCAGCGTTGCGGTTTCTCACTATCACAGGCGTCGGAGAAGAGGAAGTAGTCCCCATAGAGCAACTTTTCTCAGAATCGCCGCCCGGTGGTTTCATCGGTCAATTCGTCACTTTGCTGCCAACCTATTTCCTCCCCGTCGCCCAGTTGAAAGAAGGAAGTTCGTGGACGAGCAAGGAACGGATTTTCCTTCGCGCCGATTTGCTAGGTGAAATTCGCTACCAAGTGACAGGCAAGGAAAAAGTTGGAGGCAGCGAATGCTGGGCGCTTACTCGGACATTGCTAAAGCCTGTCGTGTTGCAGCCAGAACAAGGGGCTCAAGTCAACAAGGTCGCCGACAAGTTATGGGTTGACGCGAAATCGGGTTTGGTTCGGCAAATCCAACGGGAGACAGAGTTGCAAATCCAGCAAGGACGAATTCTAACAGCCACGCTGAAACTCACCCTCAAGGACACCAAGAAGTTGGGAAGCGACGAGTTTAACCAACGGCTCAAAGAACTTGAGGCGATCAAGGCAATCCACGAAAAGGTCGGCGTGACCGTCATGATGAGACCAACTAAGGAGAAACTTGACGAGGCGGAAAAAGCGCTGAACGAATTTGTGCAGCGGTTCAAAGACAGCCCTTACACAGCCCATGTCCAAATGTGGCAGCGGATAGTCCAAGGTATCCGACAGAGGCTGGAACAGGAAGAGCAAAGGAGCGAACTCATTGGCAAGGAAGCGCCCGACTTTGAGTTGACATCTTTGGATGGCAAAAAGGTTCGCCTCTCTTCCTACCGAGGCAAGGTTGTGGTGCTCAACTTCTTCGCCCACTGGTGTGGTCCTTGCAATGCGGAGGCTCCCCACCTGGAAAAGGAATTCTGGCAGGTATACAAGGACAAAGGCGTCGTTGTCATCGGAGTTGCAGTTTGGGCTCAAGGTGATCCGTTCCAACTCGCCAAAGAGTTCGCTGAAAAGCACAAACTCACTTACATCGTCTTGGTGGACGAAAGCGAGGACGGCAAGGTCGCCCAACTTTACGGAGTTGAAGGAGTTCCAACAAATGTCGTCATCGGCAAAGACGGCAAAATCCGTTACCTGCAGGCTGGCTTTGACCCTGAAGGGCTTAAGCAGGCGATTGAGGAAGCGTTGAAGTGAAACATTGGCGATTGACGGTAGCGCCAAAAAATCTGCGAAAACGCTGACCTACGGGTTCGCCCCAGTTGGCAGCGTTAAGGGGGCTGTTTTTGGCAAGGGTATCGCCAAAACTTCCACGATTTTCCGCCAAAAAGGCAGTCATTTGAGTATTGACGACCGACCGCTTCGCGGGCATAATTGGAGCGCCACGAAATATTGAGGTTGCGATTATGGCGCACCACAACATATTGTGGTTTCTTTGAGCCCCCATAGCGCAGACCTTGTCTTTTTGGGCTTGAGCCCAAGTCGCTTGAGGGCAATGTTCAAGATGATGTGACGACAAAAACGCAAACTCAGGAGGTGGACTTACGGTGGCTGGAACGGTAGAACTGCCCCGCGAGACCCTTGAATGGTTTGAAGGCGATGAACTTCGGGCGCGCGTTTTCTTTGAGAAGTATGCGCTGCAAGACCTTGACGGGACGCCCCTTGAGTTGACGCCCGAAGAAATGTGGGAGCGAATCGCAAAGGTCTTGTCGGAAATGGAGGAGACGGAAGAGAAGCGACGGGAGTGGTATGAAAAGTTCCGGTGGTTGCTCTGGAACTTTCGCTTCATCCCCGGCGGTCGTATCATGCACGCTGTTGGCAACCCACGAAAAGTCACGCCTTTCAACTGCTTCGTTTTGCCCATCAAGGATGATTCGCTGGAAGCCATCTTTGAGTGCGCGAAGGAGATGGCACGAACTTACTCGCAAGGCGGTGGCGTGGGAATTGACATTTCTGTTTTGCGACCCGCAGGTTCGCCCGTCCGCAACGCTGCCAGGACTTCAACGGGAGCCGTTTCCTTCATGGAACTCTACTCAATGGTCACTGGCACGATAGGTCAGCATGGGAGACGAGGTGCATTGATGATAACCATTGCTGACAACCATCCCG
>Ga0197144_100754_pt1 | contig 12068 bp, 14 predicted proteins | sample GBS85_MetaG_FD_148670 | JGI IMG/M metagenome (GOLD analysis project Ga0197144, IMG submission 148670) | Sediment microbial communities from Great Boiling Springs, Gerlach, Nevada, United States - GBS 85_MetaG | ecosystem: Environmental > Aquatic > Thermal springs > Hot (42-90C) > Sediment...
AAGCCCTTTTCGCCCTCTGGGAAGACGCTTCGCTTCGTCACCAACTGAGCCAAAAGGCATTGGAACGGGCTCGTTCCTTTACACCTCAAAGAACGCTGCAACAATTATTAGCGGCTTACGAAACTGCTCTGAGAGGTCGGTGAAAGGTGAACAGGAAGACGATACGAAAAGTTGTCAAGGTTGAGGGGATTGGACTTCACAGTGGGCAACGAACGAAAGTGTTCCTGAATCCCTGTGAGGGTGGGCAGGGAATTGTTTTCTCGGTCCATAACGAGCAAGGAAACGCCTCAATCCCTGCCTTGACACCTTTTGTTGCCGAAACACGCCGGCGAGTTGTCTTGGCAAAAGAGGGCGTTTCGGTTCAAACCGTTGAACACCTGCTGGCTGCTTGCTTTGGCATGGGCGTTACCGATTTGCTCGTGGAAGTCTATGGGAACGAACTTCCCATCGGTGACGGTAGCGCTCTGATTTGGGTTGAGGCTTTCAAAGATGCAGGGATAGTGGAACTGGACGAACCTGCCCCTGTCTTCAGCGTCCCTGACTCTGTTGCAGTTGGTAATGACAATGGGGTTGTGGAGGTTGTGCCTGCCGAGCGCTTCATTGCCCACTTTTCCTTTGCAACCGAACACCCTCTGGTGGGCATCCAAGAGGCGAGTTTTGATGAAAAGGAGAACGACTTTGCGACAGAAATTGCGCCTGCACGAACTTTCGGTTTCTGGGAGGAAGTAAGTCAACTGTGGGAGCAAGGTTTAGCGAAGGGTGGGAGTTTGGACAACGCCATAGTCGTATTCCCAGACCGATACTCATCGCCCTTGCGCTTCCCCAATGAACTTGCTCGGCACAAGTTGTTAGACTTAATGGGCGATTTGACGCTGCTTGGAGTTCGGCTGAGGGGCAAAGTCGTCGCTAATTCCAGCGGTCACACATTGCATCACGAGTTTTGCAAAACTTTGCTGAAAATGATGGAACGAGTGACGGAAGAGGAGGCGAAAGCGAATGGTTGAAGCACCGTGCAGTTTGAATGTGAAACAAATCCAAGAACTGCTGGCTCACCGCTTCCCTTTCCTTTTGGTTGACAAAATCACTGAACTTGAACCGGGCAAAAGAGCGGTTGGGCTTAAGTGCGTGACAATCAACGAGTGGTTCTTCCAAGGGCACTTCCCAAATGAGCCCGTCATGCCTGGGGTTTTGATTTTAGAATGCATGGCACAAGTTGGCGGCATCGCTATATTGAGCGCCCCCGAAAACAAGGGTCTGACAGGCTACTTAGTCGGGATAGAGAAGGCAAGATTTCGCCAGCCTGTCGTTCCCGGTGACCAACTTGTCGTGTGTGCTGAGGTCACCACTATCAGAACCAACATCTGCTTTGTCAAAGCCGAAGCCTTCGTCAACGACCGCTTGGTGGCTGAGGCACAATTGACGATGGCTTTGAGAATGCAAGAAAACGCTTGAGAGTGGCTACTGTGTCACATTGCCGAGTGAGTGCTAAAATGCTAAATGGCTTAATGGTCGGAGGGGTTGGGGAGCCAGGTACCCCGCCGGACTTGAAATCCGGGCGCCCCGAAAGGGGTTCGCGGGTTCGAATCCCGCCCCCTCCGCTGAAATTTTTAAAAGGGACGAACCCTGCAAAATACTCGCCTCAGAATAGGAGTGTGGGAGAGCCGTGACTGAGGAGATGAAGGGGCGTTGGACTCTCAAAGATTTGCCGCCTGAAGTTAGACCCCGCGAACGACTTGCCCGAGACGGGGAGCGTTCCCTCTCTGATGCCGAACTCCTCGCCATCATCTTGAGAACAGGCTCCCAAGAGGAGACTGCTCTGGAATTGGCTCAAAGGTTGCTCTATCAGTTCGGCGGACTGCAAGGTCTCCATCAGTGCTCGTTGGCTGAACTTGCAGAAGTGAAAGGAGTTGGGATGGCAAAAGCATGCCAAATTAAGGCTGCAATAGAGACAGGACGACGCACCTTTGAAAGTGCTCGGACAGAAAAGGTAGCCATCCGTTCACCTTCCGATGTCGCCCGACTGCTTATGTCCGAGATGCGTTACCTTGACAGAGAACACCTGAAAGCAGTTTTGCTCAACACGAGGAACATGGTGCTCGATGTGGTAACGGTTTCTGTCGGAACGCTGAACGCATCCCTCGCGCATCCACGAGAATGCTTTAAGGAAGCGATTTGGCAAAGTGCAGCGGCTGTCATCTTCGTCCACAATCATCCAAGCGGCGACCCGACCCCAAGCCCTGAAGATATTTCGCTAACCCGCCAACTCGCTGAGGCGGGAAAATTGCTTGGCATTGAAGTCCTTGACCATGTCATCATCGGTGACGGGACTTTCGTTAGCCTCAAGGAAAGGGGACTAATGTCGTGAGGAGGGATTGATGGATGCTTTATGCGGTCAGGAAGTTGTTGAGCGGTTTCTCACGCAATTTGGGAATTGACCTTGGAACAGCCAACACCCTTGTCTACATGCAAGGAAAGGGCATCATGCTCAGGGAACCGTCAGTTATTGCCGTTGACACCGAGACAGGAAGGATTTGCGCCGTAGGTGAAGAAGCAAAACGGATGGTAGGACGGACACCGGGACGAATTGTCGCCCGTCGCCCCCTCAAGGACGGCACAATCGCCGACTACGACACCACTTTGAAGATGCTCAGTTACTTCATGCAGCGAGTCCACCGACGCCGATACATGGTTTATCCAAGGGTTGTCGTCGGTATCCCGTCAGGCGCCACTGAAGTTGAACGGAGAGCGGTCATTCAGGCAGCAAAGGAAGCAGGTGCCATTGAGGCTTATGTCGTTGAGGAATCCCTTGCCGCAGCCATTGGCGCAGGTTTACCCGTCAACGAACCCATTGGCAACATGATCGTAGACATAGGTGGAGGAAGCACTGAAGTCGCCGTCATATCTTTGGGCGGAATCGTCGTCGCAAACACCATCAGGATTGCCGGCGACGAAATTGACGAAGCCATCATGAACTATGTCCGGCACGCCTACAACTTGCTCATAGGAGAGAGAACTGCCGAGGAAATCAAAATCAGGATAGGCTCGGCATATCCGCTGGAAAAGGAACTGCAAATGGAAGTCAGAGGAAGGGACTTGGTGACTGGGTTGCCGAAGAGCGTTGTCTTAAGAAGCGAAGAGATCCGAGAAGCCATCGCGGAACCCATCAACCAGATCGTTGATGTCGTCAAGTTGACCTTAGAGCAAACGCCGCCAGAACTTGCTGCCGACATTATGGACCGAGGGATTGTCTTGTGTGGCGGTGGTGCCTTGTTGCGAGGGCTTGACAAATTGCTTAGGCAAGAAACTGGGACACCTGTCTACATCGCTGAAGACCCAATGAGTTGCGTTGCTTTGGGAGCAGGTCGGATGGTTGAGGACGAACTCTTTTATCGGGCGCTGAACGGGAGAAATGCATAAATGTCAAGGGGATTGCAATGGCTGTGCGCAAAAGTGCAACCCGTTCACAATTTGCCGTCATGAAGGCTTTTTTCCTCGGCGTCGCGTTCAGTCTTGTCTTGTTGCTGCTTTTTCTTGGTGGTAAGACTTTGCTGGCTTTACCGGCAGATGTAGTCGGAGCAGGGGCAATTAGGCTTGTTTCATCTTTTTCGCGCTTTTGGGTCAGTGTCACCTCCTATCCCAAACTGCTTTTGCAAGCCCATAAGGCGAACCGAGAACTGAGCCAGATGCGAACGAAACTTGCCAAACTCCAAGTTGAACTGTGGCGTGTTCAGGAGTTGATTGAAGAGAACCAAAGGCTGAGGAAGTTGCTTGGGCTCACGAAGGACCTGTCACGCCCATACATCGCCGCTGAAGTTATCGCTATCGGTGGCAGCAACTGGTTCCACACTCTAGTCATCAACAAGGGAAGTCAAGATGGCATCAGAGAAGGAGCGCCTGTCCTCTGCCACGAGGGTTTGGTTGGGCGAGTTTGGGAAGTCAGAAGCCATCACAGCGTCGTCCTGCTCCTGACCGACCGACACAGCGCCGTCGGAGTTGCTCTAACGGAACATCAAGGTGTTTACGGAATTGTCAAGGGAACGGGAAAGCGATGGTGCGAGTTAGTTCACCTGTCACGACACACGGTGCCGAAGAAAGGAGAAGTTTTGGTAACTTCTGGGTTAGGTGGCGTTTTCCCAAAAGGCATACCAGTGGGTGAAGTGGTTTCCGTGAGCGTGACAACTGAGCCACCCACAGTCAGGGTTAGACCTTTCTTCAGGCTTGACGAACTTCGGGAACTCATCGTCTTGGCAGATTTGCCACCGCCCGTAAACCCGTGAAGTCTCAAGGACATAGGACAAAGCGTCGGCAAACAGGCTCATTCTAAAAACTCTCATGCCACTGGCTTCAGCCAGTGGTTGATGACGAAATTTTTCGTGAGCGCCGAATTCATTCGGCGTTTGAGAGTTTTTGACTGAGGGTCGTGCTCCCGCATGACCGAAATTTTATGCTGCCCTTCAGAAAAAACCCACCATCTCATCGTTCGCCATTCGCTATTCGCCACTCGCTGCCGTTTCCTGCTCGGCAGGAACCTCGCCCTCCCAAATTTCCCTGTCCCTTGTCCCGTGTCCCTTGTCCTATCAAAGTTGGCACTCAGTTTCTTCGCCATCAACTAAGGGGCGACGCTACCGAAACCATCGTTATCAATTTCGGCTAAGGTTAGTTGCAAAGGGTCAAGAGACCAAGAGTGTCAAGATGGCGATAACCAAGCAATATGCGCTGAACCAACGCAACTTCATTGACTGGACTGCTTTTAGGGTCAAGTAAATTGCCAGCAAACCGACACCGAAAGCGACAACTGTTGTCAAGACGAGCGCCCATACACTTACAGCCAACCCCGCAATGTCCTTTGCCTCCAGCAAGTTAGCTCCAAGCATTGCTGGTATCCCGACAACGAAAGCAAACCTGCCTGCTTGTTCTCGCCCTAGACCGCAGAAGAGACCAGCCGAAATAGTTGTCCCTGAGCGGGACAAGCCCGGAAAGACAGCCAATCCCTGAGCCACGCCGACTACCAACGCACGCCACCAAACGATAGGTTGGGCATTTTGCTTTTTTGCGCTCAATTGCTCGCTTGAGAACAAAAGCAATGCTGTCAGCACCAAAAACAACGCCACGAATTTGGGAGAACCAAAGGCTTGCTCCACCTTCCGTTCAAGGGAAAGGGCAAGAATTGCCGTAGCGATGTTTGCGAGCAGGACATAACCGAGCAAGCGTTGACCTTCCTTGTCGCCCTTGAAAACCCCGCGAACCATCAACGCTAAGTCACTTCGGAAATAAACGAGCAGCGCAAAGAGAGTTCCCAAATGCAGGAAGACAGTCACCGACAGTCTCGCTCCCTCTGGAATCTTAAGCCAATGCTCAAGCAGAGCCAGATGCCCGCTACTTGAGACAGGCAAAAATTCCGTCAAACCTTGGACGATGGCGAGCAGAAGAAGTTGGGACAAGCCAATAGAATTCACCCGACGCAACCCCTTTCTCTACTAAGCCTTTTGACAGATTCGCAGAAAGTATCGGTGGATGCGAGTGTCATCGGTCAATTCTGGATGGAAGGTGGCGGCAATCATGTTGCCTTGTTGGACGAGGACGGGTTTGCCATCCAGTTCAGCCAACACCTCAACGCCTTCACCGACCGCTTCAATGACGGGTGCTCGGATGAAGACCCCTCTCACCGGAACTTCTCCAAGTTTCGGCACGAAGATGTCTGCCTCAAAACTGTCCTTTTGCCGACCGTAAGCGTTCCTGTTCACCACGATGTCTATGACGCCAATTCGTGGTTGGTCGCTTTCCAAAATGGTTTTCGCCAAGACGATAGCACCAGCGCATGTTCCGAAAACTGGAAGACCGTCAAGTATCCTCTCCCGCAACGCATCCAAGAGACCGTAACGGCTCCCCACAATCCCCAGAGTTGTGCTTTCGCCGCCCGGGATGATAACCCCGTCAACTCCTTCAAGGTCTTGCGGTAACCTGACTTTCTTTGCGCCAACACCCAAGCGCTGAAGCATCTCAATATGCTCAGCGAAATCACCTTGAATCGCAACAACTCCGATAAGCATAACGGTCACCTCGTCACCAGATTTGGGAGTTGCCGTAACTTGCAGAAGTTATTTTGATGCAAGGCTAAAGGCTTTGCTTTCAGGAAACATCCCAAAATCCGTAATCGGCGCTGGTTTTTGCGCCAATCCCAAGTTCCCTCAACGCTCCCTTGAGCCACTCTTCGGCAAGGTCAAGCAAATGGTTGCCTTGCTCGCTTCGGGATGCGATGACGAAACGATAAGGCGTTTCGGTCACCGTCAGGAAGAAGACGGGGTTAGGCGATTCCCAATCGGCAGGCGGATTTTTCTCTGGCGCGCGGTAGTAGTTCGGATAGTGCGGGTTCATGATGTCAAGTTGAAAGTTGGGCACTTTAAGCGGAATGGCGTCAAAGAAGATGACGCTTCCTGCTTGTTCGGTCATTCCAAAGACGGCAATGAGTTCAGGGTCATCTTCAGGCTTCCCTTCAACGAGTCGGGCGTAAGCCCTCGCTGCGCCTTTCAAAGCACTCCCTGGTATGATGGGCAAACCGAAAATGCGATGTAAAGTTATGCCCGTCTCCAAAACATGCGCTGCCCCTAAACCGACAACAAATCGCCAAACAGGCTTAGCCTCAATGCATCTTGTGACGAAGTCCCGTTGCTTGTGCCACCTCAGCATCGCCTCGTAGCGCTTTTGCAAAGCATCAAGTTGCTCTTGCACTTGCTGTTGCCACTCCCTTTGCTTTGTCAGTTGCATCAAGCGCTGACGGTGCTTAGCATCTTGCGTGATTTCCCAATTTTCCTGCGGATTGATGGTCAAGAAGCGATCAAGCCACAAGCCGATGTTGTCACAGCGGTTGCCGTTGTCCGCCACTTGTTGCACTTCTGCAGGCAAAGGCAGGATAACGGATGGTGGTTGCTGCTGTCTTTGTTGTGGTTGCCTTTGCGGTTGTTGTCGTCCCATCACTCCTCCCTCCCTTTGGGCAGTTCGGCTTCGGCGAAGCGTTTGAGCCATTGCAACAGCGCCAACGCCTCCATCGTCGCTAAGCGATATTGCTGACTGGTGGCTTCGTTGACAAGCCAATTCAGAAGGTCGCCATCTGCATGAACCTTCCTGCCAACCCAATCAGCAAGGTGGCGATAAAGCAACTGAAAGTGCTGGCGGTCAGGCTTTGAACGCAAAAACGCCAGCGTCTGCCCCAAGCCGTTGGTCACGATTAGCGAAGGCACTTTAACGGCAATGGTGCGGTAGTCGCCAGCGAAAGGCTTATCTTTCACCTCCTGCACGCAACTCCACGCATGTTGAGCCCGTTCTTGTTCCAATGTCCGCAGCGCCGATGGCATGGCAGTCACCTCCTCACGAAATCGGGACATTCAAACGCACCTTCACGATGCCTCGCCCGACAGTCTCGTCGCCGCCAATTTGCAGTCGGTCCAGTTGCAAGTCAGTCAACTCCCTTAGCACTGCATCGCTATCTGTCAAGCCCAACTGATTAGCGTTTAGTGCCAGTGGTCTGCTGACAAAGACGGGAGCGTAAAGCAAAGTCTCGCTGGTCAAATGCTCTTCAGTCCACAAAGCGCCTTCAGCAACCGTTTTCGTCTCGGTCTTCAAACGGATACGAGCAATGACCTCTGTTGCCAACTGAGTGAAATCCCGAAAGGCATCGTCGGGCAAGATGACGAAGCGTTTGGGAAGCCATTCGCGGAAGGGTGCGTATTCGTCGCTTTGCGGAAAGGCATTGTCTTTTAGCCAATCAGCAATCCCCTTTGCTTTGGCATCTTCTTGCGCCTCAAAGGCGAATTCTTCCAGCACGATTTTTCCGTCGGCAACAATTTCGCTGTCTTGCGTCACGAAGGCTTGCTGGCTGTTGGCGGGCTTTGGCACCTGCCAGTCTATTGGAAAGCCAGCAGCCTTCAACTCTCGTTTGAACCGTTCAAGCACCAACGGGCAAGTTGCCCATGCAAAGACGCCGACAAGGGAACGAATGGGGAATAAAAGCAAGCGGGCGTCGTGGGGACTAACGCAACCTGCATGCTCGCTGGCTTGACCCGGTTTAGGCTCAGGTCCGAACAAAACTTGAACAATGGCTTTGGCTTCTCCTTCCGCGTCCTTGTCGGTCTTGCCTTGCTGCTTAAATCTCTGACGCAAAAGCCATTCGGTTTCTGCCCGCAGCACACCCTTAAGGCTTGACGCCTGAACGATGGGCAAGCCTGTTATGCGCTCTCGTTGGATGGGCAAATCAACGATGCTCAAACTCGTTCCTGTCCCTGCGTGGACAGGTGTCTCGCAGTAAAGGAAAAGCATCACCGCCTTTTCAAACATCGTCCTTCACCTCCGCGAGAAATTATCACCAAACGCCAATCAGCGCAGCGCCTAAGCCAATTTGCGCCCACGCATTAGCGTTGCCGTTTTGCTGTCTCACTTCATCGGGCGTCCCAGTGAAAGCAAAGTCATCGGGAAATTGCACGGGTTCATCGGTTTCAAAGAAGTAAACAGCGCCTGCAGGAACGAAAGCGCGCATTGGCTTTGGAACGCCCTTGGCGACATCAAAGCCTCCTAAAAGCAACGGTCGCGGGATGGCAGCGCCCACAAGCCGAACCGATGCGCCGAAAATCTTTGACTAATCACCGTCCTTCGGTTGCCAACCACCTGAAAACCAAGCGGGCGTTACGAGCACGATTTTGAAGCGAGTTGCGTTACGGACAGTGTTGAATTGCGAAAGTGGCGGAAGTTGTTCCGAGAGAATCTCGTAGGTCGCTGCCCGCCCTTCGCCACCGAAGCGCAAGAAGCCGTTACTTCCCAACGAAACACCGTCCACTTCTACCCAGATCGCCGTTCCATCTTTGAGCCGAACGAAACGAGCCTGATAAAGCATCGCTTCCTGAGTTGTCCCTTTGTTGGAGTCAATGGCAATGCCAAAGCGAGGCTCAAAGGTGAACAAATCATCCGAAGTGACAACTTGCTCGGGTGCTTGACCTTGTAAGTAGCGCTTCCATTCGCTTTCAGGGAGCCAACCTTTTACTTCCGACACGCGCTCATCCGTTTGCACCCACAAAAGTCGCAGCCCTTCAGGTAAGTTCGTCACGAAGGGCAGATCAGGGTTTGGTTGGAGCAATTTACAACGATTGCCAACCTTCACAACATCGGCAGGCATCGGAATGAGCCGTTCCCATTTGCCGCCTTTGCAGCGCATCAGCAGCGGTCCACACAAACGCAACTTCCCGAAGTTGTCGCCGTAGCCAACATCGGGATCGGGTCTCCTTTGACAGGCAAACTCAGAAAGGTTGACGCCTTTATCTGCCAAAACTTTCGTTCTGATAGCGCCTTGCAGCGTAAAAGGCGAAGGCGGGAATATGGATTCGGCGATGTGGTCTTCGCCTGCAGTGAAAGGTTTGCCATCCCGAAAGAGCCAAACATCCACAGGTCTAATGGCAACCTGCACTTTCTCATCCCTCCAGCAGGCTCTGACATTTTTCCAACACGAATTCAGCTTTCTTTAACGCATCGTCAGCATCATCCAAACTGTAAAGTGCTTCTGGGGGCACACCACTCTCTTCGTCTCTGTAGAAACTCAACTCCCTTTCTGCCCTAAGGGCGCGGGAAATGGAAGCCAGTTGGGGGATGTATTGCCTGAACTCGGGAGGGAATCTCTCCAAATGCTCTTTCAGCGTTGGTCCCACATCGTGGACGCGAGGTGGCTGAATCCCGACGGAAATCAACGCACTTTTCAAAGCCAGTTCAACGGCTTCTTGGCATCTCCTGACAACCAAGTTCCAAGCCCCTTTTGACCTCAGACTTTTCGCCTCCTCAAGGATGATGATTGCACGCCGAAGCAAGGCTTGGGCGCTTTCTCTGTTTGTCAAAGTTCAATCACCTCTCCCGGTATTAAGTCGGGCTTAAGGTCGTAGTAGCGGATTTTACCGATTGTTCTCCTTTGCGCCCCCAGTTCTTCCAGCCGCTTCCGCAACCTTTCAAAAACACCTCGCAAAAAGCCGTTTTCATCGTAAAGAATCACTGCGTCTTCAAGCATGTCAAGGTAAACCCAGCGGAACCTATCCGCCTCGTCCTTCGTGTAAATCAACTCGGTGAAATCAGCGTAGATTCCTTGCTGCCAGAGCCTTTCCAGATCGCTCTGAAGTTGCTCTCTCACAGGCTCAAGCAAGGCATGTCGCTTGAACATCCCCTTAGGCAAATCCTCGCAAACGATAAGCAGGTCAATGTCCGAATTGGGTTTCGCCTCTCCTCTTGCGACCGAACCGAAAAGGGCAACGGAGATGAGGTTCGTTCCGAGGTGTTCCTTCGCAAGTTGAGCGTATTTTTCAGCAAGGTTTTTTAAGGTTGCGTTGAGTTCCTTCTGAGTCATGCCTCTCCACCTCCCGTCAGAAACCGCAGGAAGGTCAGCCATTTCCCAAGTTCCACAATGCCCCTTTGCGGTCGTGTCAGGTCAAAAGGATCGGCACTATGGTCGGCGTGAATGTCAAGGGCAGCAGCAAGGTGGGCAAGTTTTTGCGCCCAATCTTTGATTTGCTCTTCGGAAAGACTTGCGTCAGACTTTCTGCGTCGCTTAAGTAACCTTCGCAATTCCGCCTCTTGCGCTTTCGCATCCAAACCCGCCAGTGCAAAAGACTCTCGCATCAGGTCGGTCGCAAACCCACGCGAAATCTTTTCCCGCATCAAGTCAGCGAAATCCAGCAGAAGTTGCAAGGTATCGTTGATGCAGTGGTCGTGATAGAAGAACTTCGCACCCATCTGCACCTGTTCGCCCGAACGCTTCAGCCAACGGACGCAGATGGCGTTTCGCCCGTAGCGATCTTTAGCGTCCTCTTCCGCCTCTCGTCCTTGACGGAGCACATCCCTTAGCGGGTGAAGGCGATGAGCGACGACGATGCCGATGCTGGCAGTTGCACGGTTGCCCATCGTGAGAAGTTTTCGCCCGTTCCAGTCCAACCAACCTGTCCATTGAATGCTCCCGAACTCCACCAAGATGTCCTTGTCAAGTCGTTTCGCCTCGCCCGAAAAGAGAGCCCGCAACTTGTGCGCTGCAGAAAGAGCATCCGAAAGGGGCAAAAGCGCCAAAACATCGTCTCCACCTGCGTAAACGAGCCGTCCAGCATGAAGTTCCTCCACGACATAGGGAACGGCGTTCAGGGCAAAATTGGCAAGCGCACTACTGATAGCGGCATGCAAGGAAGGCGACATCAATCTTTGTGTTTGCAGCACTTTCTGCCAATTTGATTGCCCTTCAAGTTGCCCTCGCACCTGCGGGTGCAAAATTTCAACGAACTTCGGCAAACCTTCATGCGTCCCGCTTAGCCACCTACCCATCTGGTCTCCGTCCATGAACAAGACGGCATAATAGTCGTTGGGTCTGGCGATCTCGTCGTAGAGTTTGCGCAGCACCTCTTCTCGCAGCCATCGGGCGACTTCTTCGCTCACTTTAACGCCGTGTGCCCGTTGGATTCGTTTAGGGTCATAACTCTCGGAGAACAGCCATTCGCCATCCAGTTCTATCAACTTTCGCGCCGTATCGTCCAACTTTTCCGCTTCCTGCTTCAACTTTGAAATTCCCATCCCGACAAAGGCATGCCATTCGGGTTGTTTGCTGATGGTGTCAAGCAAATCCTTGACGGGTTTCTGGGCTTTTGCCCACCGTTCAAAAAGTGCCTTAACGAAAGTTGCGGCAGCGATGCTGTCGGTGGACGGGAATTCGTGTGAGATGCCCAACTCATCGGCGAAGACCAATTTGGCAGCGAAGCGCTTAACGGTGCAGATGGCGCAAAGGCGCTCATATCCCTCAGCGTCCACATCGCCGATAAACACTTGCGCCACTTTTTTCCAGAACTCTTTCTCACGCTTCCACCAGTCTTGCGTCACCTGCCCATCCAAATCGCTTAACGCTTGCCGTTCACCGCAAAGGGAACATTTGCCTGCAGGTTCGCTGCGATCGCTGAAGTCCCGCAAGGCTTTCCGAGCGCCAAGTGCCCGCTCTGTCAACTCGTAGCAGGCAGCATAGACCGAACCTTGATTGTGCTCATAAGCGCCTTTTGTGCCTTCAAGCC
>Ga0197144_100756_pt1 | contig 12049 bp, 10 predicted proteins | sample GBS85_MetaG_FD_148670 | JGI IMG/M metagenome (GOLD analysis project Ga0197144, IMG submission 148670) | Sediment microbial communities from Great Boiling Springs, Gerlach, Nevada, United States - GBS 85_MetaG | ecosystem: Environmental > Aquatic > Thermal springs > Hot (42-90C) > Sediment...
AAGAGGTTCCGCCTCAGAATTGCAATCCCATCTCTATGTCGCTCTTGACCAGCGCTACATCGGCGAAGATCGCTTTTCAGCCCTTTATGAAAAATGTGACCACATCTCTCGCATGCTGCATCGGCTCATAACTTACCTACACGCAAGTTCTACTCGCAACCCTCAACGCACAACTCGCAACTCTCAACTCAGCACCTCGCACACCGCACTCCGCACGAAAGGGGTGAGGTCAGGTGATTGAAGTCATTGACCTGCACAAGGAGTATCGCATGGGTGAAGTTGTCATCCCTGCTTTGAGAGGCGTGACCCTAACGATTCAACGAGGAGAGTTCGTTGCGATAATGGGACCTTCGGGCTCAGGGAAAAGCACCTTCATGCATATAATCGGTTGCCTTGATAAGCCGACAAAAGGCATTTACCGAATGGACGGACTTGATGTCACGAAACTTGACGAGGACGAACTGGCAGAAATTCGCAACCGAAAGGTCGGCTTCGTCTTTCAGCAGTTCAACCTTTTGCCTCGGATGACCGCGCTCCAGAATGTCATGCTGCCGATGGTTTATGCTGGCGTCCCGGGGAAGGAGCGAGAGGAGCGAGCGAAATATCTGCTTGAGCGAGTCGGTTTGGCTGACAGGATGCACCACTACCCAACGCAAATGTCAGGCGGCGAACAACAAAGAGTAGCAATCGCACGAGCCTTAGCCAATGACCCACTGCTCATCTTGGGCGACGAGCCGACGGGAAACCTTGACACACGAACGGGTGAGGAAATCATGGCTCTGTTCCAAGATTTGCACGCTGAAGGGCGAACTATCGTCATCGTCACCCACGAACCAGACATAGCAAGGCACTGTCAACGCATCGTTCGCTTCCGCGATGGGAAAGTTGTGGGCGACGAAAAGGTTGAAAAGCCTGTGAATGCGAGAGAAGTTTTGGCGACTTTGTGAGCGTAGCGGATATCAGATGGCAAGTAGCGAGCGGCGAGTAATTTGGGGGAAGGGCAAAGTTTTTGCCCTGTTGAAAGAACTTGAGGGTTCAACTCAGTAGCCAATTGAAAGTTGCCGAAAGTGCTGCCAGCATCGCTTTCATTTGACGCTCAAGTGGTGTGGGTTCGCCAGTTTTGGCGTGTCGGTTGTTTCTGACTTCAACGCAAAGCCAATTGCCCTTTTCCCAACGACCTCGCCAAAAATCCCGAAAGAATTGCTGCCGTTGCTGACCGCGATAAGGGATGTAAGGCTTTTCGTGAACCTTAAAGCCTCGCTGACGCCATTCCGACAAAATTGCTTCCGCCCACTCACCCAGTTTCGCTTGCTCGCTTTCTGGCAAGTCGTCAAACCATGCAGGCAACAGGACGGCTTCGTCAGTCTCGTGCTGGTGCAACTCAAGGTAGTGAGTGTATTTGTCGCTCGCCAGCAAATCGTCAAGCATTCGTGAGTGAGTGCTTTTCCGACTCGTGTTCGGTTCAACCCACAAGTCATCGTCAACCTGCTCGTAAATGATGCCAACTTGTTTTGGCTTGTGCTCGGAAAATCGCCATTCAGGATAGCGACCGAAGCGACTGCCGTCGGCTGCGATGCCAAAAGCGATTTTCAGGAAAGTTTCGTTGTCGTAACGAATTCCGTCCCAAACCCGTTCGGGACTTCGTGACCGACCTTGCGGGTTGCTGTCAGGGACGAAAGTGACGAAAAGGCGTTGGTTGATTTGTTCTACGGGCAAATCCGCTTTCGTTCCGTCAAGGTGAGTGCCCAAGATGAGTTGGCAAAGGGCATCAACGCAAGCAGCTGTCCCAGCAGGTTCATGGGCGTGGGGGACAGTGATGAGCAATCGGGTGTCAGCATCAGGGTTGCCAACGCTGACCGCCAAAACTTGATGTCCCGTCCGTTGTCTCCACTCCCTCAACTTCACTCTCAAATCCTTTTGCGCCCATTGTCGCACCATCGGCTGCCACTCGTCAGGGTGACTTACCCAACATCGGCTCGCATCCATGCTGTTCACTTCCTTTGCTGGCTCTCTTTCGCGCTCGCTTCTCCCGTTTCCGCCATTTTGCCGCAAAATGAAAGTCAGAGCACGCACGCTCACAGTTATCGCTTGAGAAGGTAGTGCGTTCTAACTACCCATGCCACTGGCTTCAGCCAATATGCGTGCAAGCGTGCAGAAGTGCAAGAGTGCACAAAAGTTAACTGCCGTCGGGGACAAGCCCCGGCGCTGCCATCTTGCTCGCCGTTCGGAATTTTCGCCGACTAAAGTCTGGGAGGGCGAACCTCTGGTGAGCCAAAATCAGGTGCGATGTGCAAAGTGCGGAGTTCAATTTTCGGGCAAAAAAATTTTTCGGCAGTGCGGGAGCACTGAACTCCAGAAAAATAGCAGTCTCGTCAGTCGCTAATCGCCAATCGCTGCCATTTTCGGCTCGGCAGGAGCCTCGCCCTCTCATTTTGTTCCCGTCCCTCGTCCCACGACCCTCGTCCCGTTAAAAGTCGGCGCTCATGTTTCTTCGTCATCAACTACGGGTTGAAACCCGTAGCATGATTCGTTTGGTGTTCCGTCATCAACTACGGACTGAAGTCTGTAGCATGGTTTGTTTTTGGTTGCGTCATCAAGCGCTAACTCTTTCGGAACACTCTCCTTGGGAAGGCGATGACTGATGGAGAAAGTCTTGCAACTGCTGAACGAGATGGAATCTGAAGGTCTCATCCGACGATACGCCATCGGTGGCGGGATGGCAGTTATGTTTTACGCTGAACCAGTGTTGACGCAGGGCATTGACATTTTCGTGCTGTTACCGCCGACCGACGAACCAAACATCGTTTTGACGCCGCTTTACGATTTCTTTCAGCAGCGGGGCTATCAGTTTCGTGGGCTTCATTTGGAGGTTGAAAGTTGGTTGGTTCAATTCCTGCCAGCCACCAGCGATTTGGAAATTGAAGCCGTTCAAGAAGCCATTGAAGTTACTTACGGCTCAACTTCAGCAAGGGTCATGCGAGCCGAACATCTCATCGCCATCAAATTGCAAGTTGGTCGGGTAAGGGATTTGCTACATGTCGGAATGCTTTGGCAGCAGGCTAAAAATTGACCGTGCCTATTTGCAAAGCGTTTTGGAGCGCTTCGGTCTGAAGGAAAAATGGCAGGCTTTCATCAGCGAGGCGAGTCAGCCGTGAAGTTTCGCAGCCTACAAGATTGGAAAGAAGCGGTGTTGAAGGAAAAAGAGCGGTTGCGGCAGGAACTGGCAAAACTGCCTTACGAAGAGAAAGTCGCCCGCCTAAAACGAATGCAACAAGTTGCCCGTGAAGTCGCAAAGATTCGCGAGCAGTTGCGACAGCAAATTGACAAGGGAGAGAGGCGGGGCAGCGAATAACAGCCTTCACTTGCCTACACAGAAACGCCTTTGCTAACTAAGCCACTGATCCAGCATTTGTGCGATTTCGTTGAAAAGGCGGATGATGTCGTTGACCAATTGCCCGAAGAAGTTTTCAACATCCTGCAAGGTGATGTTGCTTAGAACCCATTCAATTGCCGGCGAGATGACCGCAAAGGCTGCAACAAGCAAGCCCAGCACCATTGCGTTGAAAGCCAAGAAAGCGATTGCTCCTAAGACGGCGCGACCGATTTGAGCGCCGAGCCACAAAGCGAAGGCGACGGCTGCAACTTTAACGCCTATCGCTATCCAGTCCAAAGCCTGTCGCCCTTTCGCTCCCCTGACTTCGGAAAAGCCAATCTCCAACAACCGTCCGTCGCGAGAACGAATCGTGTTGCCCCTGTCGTCAGTCATCCTGATTGAAGGCAACAGACCTTTCATGCCCCAGAGCAAGTTCACTGCTTCGCCCGTTGACTCCCGAACCACTCGCAAATGGCGGTAATTCGCTGCCCCTTCATCAGCGAACGAAAAAGCGAGGACCTCCATGCCCCGACCGTTGGGAATTCCGATCCGAAGGGATGTGCCCGGATTTTGAGCGAGTTGCTTTAACCGAGGCAGTTGCTGTCTGACCAAATTCGCCAACTGAGCCTCGTTGCCTTCAAGGACTAAATCTGGGGGTGGGACAGGTGAGGAGAAAGTTCCGCCATTACCGCCGCAACCCACTATCGCAGCGAGGGAACTGCCAAGCAAAACTTCCAGCAACCTTCGGCGGGACAAACTTGACATCCCTTCAATCCCTCCCATGCGAAAAAGTTTGCGCCGTAAATTATGCAATGCCTATCGGGAGACTGCAAGGTCGTGACATCATGAATGGCGGCAAGCGTGTTAGGAAAGGAGGGATGGAGATGGCAAATTGGTTCGTCAAAGCGCCCGGGCGGTTGTGCCTGTTTGGAGAGCATCAGGACTACTTAGGGTTGCCTGTGATTGCGACAGCCATCAGCCTCTTCATTAAGATGGAGGCTGAAAAGCGGGGCGATAAATTCGTTGTCGTCAACATGCCGGACATCGGCGAAACCGAAACCATTGACCTCAATGCTCCCATCGTCTATGAGCGACCGCGCCAATACCTGCGTTCCGGTTTGAAGGTCGTTCGCGATTTGGGCTACGATTTGCCCCACGGTTTGGCGGTCACTGTCCGAGGTGACATCCCCATCAATGCTGGGACGGCGAGTTCGTCGGCGTTTGTCATCGCTTGGCTGAAGTTGTTGCTTGAAGTTTGTCAAGCACCGGAAGCCAATGATCCAGAAACTTTGGCTCGGCTCGGTCACAAGGCTGAAGTTTTGGAGTTCTGCGAGCCTGGTGGGATGATGGACCATTTCGCAGCAGCGATGGGAGGAACCATTTTCGTTGACACTCGCCCACCCTTTCGCGCGGAAAGGTTGCCCGTCCAACTTGACGGGTTTGTTTTGGGTGACACTTTGGAGCGGAAGGAAACTCTTGAGGTCTTGAGACAAGCGAAGGAGCAAGCGTTGGAAGCCTTTAGGCAAATCAAATCGCAGCACCCAGATTTTGACATCCACACGACACCGACCGATGTCGCTATGGCTTACGCCAACGAGTTGCCCGAACCGCTCCGAAGCAAAGCCATAGCACACATCCACGACCGAGACTTGTGCCGTGAGGCTTATGCAATGCTTTCAAAGGGCGAGGTTGAGCACCAGAGGTTAGGGGCAATGCTGACCGAGCATCACCAATGGTTGAAGGTTTTGGGCGTTTCAACGCCTAAACTTGACATGTTAGTTGAAGCGGCTTTGGATGCTGGTGCTTTGGGGGCGAAGTTGAACGGCTCTGGAGGCGGCGGTTGCATGTTCGCTTACGCTCCGGGCAAGCAACATCAGGTCGCAGAGGCAATTGAGCGTGCTGGTGGGAAAGCCTTTATCGTCTCCGTCGCTCAAGGCGCTCAGGCTCAACCGTGAGTGGGACGGGGTCTAAACTGCATCGCGACAAATGGTCCGATAGAATTCGGGTCTTCGGTCTCCGATTCGGTCAATCTCGTAGCGCCCCGGCACAAAGACAATCCGCTTTCGCCTCGCTTCTGTCAAGTCAATTTCGGAGACAAGCAAAGTTTCCTTAGGTTCGTTTGCGACGGCGAGCCAATTTCCGAATGGGTCAGCAATTTGGCTCATGCCGATGAACTTGAACCCGCCTTCTTCCCCGATGCGGTTTGCGGCGATGAAGTAAACGCGATTTTCCAATGCCCTAACTCTCGGGACGAGTTCAGCGACGGGTCTCGCCCCTTCTGGCCAGTTGGTAGGCAGGCACAAAATGTCTGCGCCCTCAAGAGCCATCACCCTCGCCGCTTCAGGGAAAACAGCGTCGTAGCAGATGTGAAGCCCTATCCGCCCAACGGGGGTTGAATGGACTTGGAAGGGAATGTCACCTGGGTCAACGAACCTGTCAACCCCAAGGCAAGGCAGGTGGATTTTTCGGTAGACCGCTTTCAGACCGTCAGGACCAACCAGCAAAGCGGCGTTGTATAACTTTTCTCCGTCTCGCTCCAAAGTCCCGACGACAAGCCAACAGTTGCGGGAATTGCACCAGTGAGAGATTTCACGCACGGATTTGCCATCGGCAGGTTCTGCAATCTCCATCGCTTCTTCCCTGCTTTCAAAGCAGTAGCCAGTCAAGGCGCATTCTGGGAAAACGATGAGTTGGGCGCCGCACTTAAAAGCCTCTTCAGCCCAATTCAGCACAGCCTCCAAGTTCTCCTTAGGTGCAGCGAATTTCGGTTCCATCTGAACTGCCGCTGCGACAACTTTTTCGCTCATCGTGCTCTCCCCTTTCTGCCGAACTTCACCCCTTCAAAATTTGCCAACGACGCTACAATCCCTCAAGGTGGGACAGATGGCTATGAACTGGCAAGATTGGGTCTCAACTTGGCTTCCCGAAGAGCAAGTCAGCGAGTTTAAAGGGTTGCTGGAACAAATTTTATCGGCAACCCCCGACCCAGATAACGCCCTTGCGCGTTTGATGCAACTAGCAGAGATGTCTGGCAACCCCCGTTGGCTGCTCGGATACCTTTTGGACGACCCAGCAACTTTTGAGGGGTTGATGGTTTTGCTTGGGGGGAGCAATTTCGCTGCCCAAACTCTTTCGCTCCATCCCGAATACTTGGAGTTGCTCGCCGACCGAGATAAGTTGGCGAAGCCGAAGGGTCTGAAGCAGTTCCTGCAGGAAATAGAGTCAGCGCTGTCACCCTTCCGTTCAGTGACATCCAAATGGGATGCATTGCGTCGTTTCAGGCGACGAGAAATGGTGAAGTTGATCGCCGCCGATTTACTCGGGTTAATGGACTTGGCAACCTTGACCGCAGAACTTTCTGACTTGGCGGAAGCAATTTTGAAGGTGGGCTTGGAATTGGTGCGAGGTGCGGAGTCCGGGTTGCAGGAAGCGATTTTGCCTGAAAGTGGTTGTCGGGTTTTGGTCGTCGCCTTCGGGAAGTTGGGGGCAAGGGAACTCAACTACAGTTCCGATGTTGACTTGGTGATTTTCCACGAAGGCGACACTTTCGCTGCTGAAAGGTTGGTGCGGAAGTTCGTCTCCGCTCTCACGGAGGTAAGCGATTACGGTCGGCTCTACCGAGTTGACCTAAGACTTCGCCCATACGGGGCAACAGGTCCATTGACTTTGCCTTTGGATGCGGCATTGGCTTACTACGAAACTCAATCGGAGCCAAGCGACAAGTTGGCTCTTCTGAAAGCGAGACCAATCGCGGGCGACGAAAATTTGGCAGTCAGGTTTGAGGAGTTTCGGAAAGCCTTCGTTTTCGGAAACCCTATTGAGCCCGAGGAGTTCGCTTGGCTGTTGCGGCTCAAAACTCGCTCGGAAGCGACTTTCGCAACAGAAGGCGCTGTCAAGCACGGGCTTGGCGGCATCAGGGATGTTGAAATGACTGTCCAATTCCTTCAACTCGCTTTCGCCCATCGCTTTCCCGATTTGGCTGTCAGGGACACTTTGACGGCGCTTCAAAGGTTGCGTAGCCGAAATTTGCTGACCGAACATGAGTTCACCGCTCTGCATGACGGTTACTTGTTCCTGCGTCGGTTGGAACACATGCTTCAAATCGCCGAAGACTTGCCCCTACAAACGCTGCCGAAAGACGAAAAGGAACTGAACAGGTTGGCTCGCTGCATGGGTTTGGAAAGCGGGGAGGCGTTGTTAAGGGCTTTTGAGAAGCACACGAAACAAGTCCGGCAAGTTTACGAAGGCGTCACCAACGAGTTGGCGAAGACTTTGGGCGTCTCGGAGCAAGTGATGTTGAGTTTGAGCGTTGTGGGTGGGCTTGAGACGGACGAAAATGCTTTCCTTTCGCTTAACTTCGCTCGCCCGAAGGAGGCACAAAAGAGATTGGCTCGTTTGGTTCACGGTGAAGCAACCATCGGGTTGAGGTGGAAGGAGCAAGTTCGCATCATGAAAGTTTTGCCTTCGCTTTTGAATGCCATCGCCAGAACGCCAGACCCAGATAGCGCCTTGATGCGCCTTGAAAGGATAGTGGATGTTTTGGGACCGCGCCATTCTGTCCTTGACAGTTTGGCATCAAACTTGCTCGCCTTGAGGGGGCTGACTCTGGTCGCCAGCATCAGCGAACCGTTGTGCCAACTTGCTACCCGCCACCCAGAATGGCTGGAAGCATTGCTTTCAGGCACACTGGCGGAAATTCCCGGTGAAGAAACGGTTCGTAGGGAAGTGTCTTCAAGCCTCTCTCAAGCCTTGACTGGTTCCGAAGACGAATGGGATGCTGTCACCAGAGTCGTCCGTCGGCTCAAAGGGAAGTTTGCTTTGCCCTTAGGCTTCGCAAGCATTTGCCATCTTTCGTCGGGCGAAAAGGTAGAGCGAGCCCTATCAAAACTCGCCGACATTCTGGTCAGCGAATCAATGCGATGGCTGAAAAAGCCTGTTGGCTTTCAAATTGCTGTTTTCGCTCTCGGTGGGTGGGGAAGCGAGGAACTTCACTTCGGCTCCGATTTGGATGTCGCTTTCGCTCACGAAGGGGAGCATTTTGCCGCTGAAAGGTTTGTCCGAGAACTTCGGTCGCTGCTTGGAGATTTGACCGAAGACAGATTCGCCTATCGGCTTGACTTGAGGTTGAGACCCACAGGTCAGGAAGGATCGTTGAGCAGTGATTTGGGGGCGTGGCGAGAGTTTACTGGGCAAAGGTTTGAGTTCTGGATGGCACTGGCGTGGACGAGGCTGAGGTTCGCAGCAGGCGAGCCGAACTTGGGCAAAGAAGTTGTCAACTTGGTTCGCAAACGGCTTTACGAGCAAGGATTGACTGACGAACAGTGGGAGGAACTAAAGGCTTTGATGGCACGCATCCGAACGCAACATCGCCCACCCGAAGGCGTGATTGATTTGAAGCACAGTGATGGTGCGCTTTGGGACATAGATTTGCTGGTCGCTGAAACGCAGTTGAAAATGGGACGAGGGACGAGGGACGGGGGACGAGGGGTTATTAGGCACGAAATTTTGCGGTCGCCTTCGATTAAGTCGGTTTTGAGAGAACTTGCAAAATCCAGCCGAGTTTGGAAGCAGCGTTTAGAGGCTTACGAGCAACTTCGTCAATGGAGGCTTTGGCTGAGTTGGATTTCTCCCGACCAACCACCAAGATTTGTCAAGGGCGACCACACCGAGCGGTTGTTGGCTTGGTTGGACGCAAACCCTGAACCGTTAACGCAAGAGCGGTTAATTTCCGTTGACGAAGCAGTAGGGCAATGGCGCGAAAAGTGGCGAAAAGCCACTTCCGTCGCTACAATGCCCGAAGGAGGCGATGAGGGATGACGGGTTACGAGCGGTTCATGACCGCTTTGTTGCGCAAAGGCGAACCTGACCGAGTGCCGCTGTGGGAGTTAATCGTCAACGAGCCGACCCTCTCCGCTTGGGGTGCAAAATCCCTTGAGGAGTTCGTGGAGATGGAAGACTTGGACGGGATCACGATTTTTGAGGACATGAAACTTGAACCTCTCGGGACAGCAGAGCAAAAAGAATTGGTTTGGCGCGGGCGAACCATTTTGGCTGGGACGAGGCAAGTTGTCAGGGACGAATGGGGCATCGTTTGGGGCATCACTGACTTCGGCATCCCTTACCCCATTGACGGTCCCATCAAAGAGCCTTCTGACCTCAAAACCTACACGCCACCTGACCCGGAAGCGCCCCACAGGCTCCAATCGCTTCGGGAGGCAGTCAAAAAGTTCAAGGGTCATAGGGCAATCGTCTTTTTGACCCACGATGGCTTTGAGTTCTCCCATTACCTTCGTGGCGGCATGGAAAACTTGTTGCTTGACTACTACGACAACCCGCGTTTGGCTCATGAGTTGGCGGAGATGGTAATTGACTACAAAGTTCGGTTGATGCGGAGGGCGATCAGGGAAGGCGCTGACGCAGTTGTCTCAGGTGACGATTATGCCAATCAACATGGAACGGTCATGAGCCCACAACATTTTCGCCAGTTTGTTTTGCCCTACCTGAAACGGAGCATTGATGCTGCGCACGATGAAGGCGTGCCTTTCATCAAGCACACCGACGGAAATATCTGGGCTATTTTGGACGATTTGGTTCAGGCAGGAATTGATGCCCTTGACCCCATTGAGCCCGCAGCAGGGATGGACATTGGTGAAGTCAAAGCGAAATACGGTGACCGCATCGCAGTTATCGGCAATGTTGACTGTTCCTTTGTGCTCACTCGCGGGACAGTTGAAGAAGTTGAGGAAGCGGTCAAGGAGACCATCGCTAAAGCATCTCCCGGCGGAGGTCACATCCTCGCATCAAGCAACTCCATCCACCCTGCAGTCAAGCCCGAAAACTACAAGGCGATGGTGGAAGCAGCGAGAAAATACGGTCGCTATCCCATTGACCCCGAACTCATCGCCCAATACCGCAACAGAAACTACATCGCCAAATACCTGAAGGCAGCGTGAGCGCAAACTGAAAGCAGCAAATCGCTGCAAGGTTTGGTGAGCAGGGTTTGGGAAGTTGAGTTCCTGGTGGCTGCTAAACTTAGTTCAGTTGCAACGATTGTGAGGTGAGTGCTTATGCCGAACCAGTTCCCGGGCATGAACCCTTACCTTGAAAGCCCAACCTTTTGGCGAGGCGTGCACTCAAGGCTTATCGTTTACGCCAGTGAGGTCATTCAAAACCAAATTCGCCCCCGCTATCGCGTTGACATTGAAGAGCGTGTTTACATTGAGACAGGGGAGTGCCGCATTTGCCACGACATCCCCGGTGAACCTGTTCATGAGCCTTACTTGGTCATCGTTGAGCGAGATAGCGGGAAAGTGGTGACGGTGATTGAGTTCCTGAGCCACAGCAATAAGACGCCTGGTGACGAAGGTTATCGCCTCTATCGTCAAAAGCAACGGGAAATTTTGCAAAGCGATGTGAATTTGGTTGAAGTTGATTTGCTTCGGGCAGGCGAGTATGTTTTGGCTCCGCCAGAGGGGGAGGTGAGGAAGCGTTTTGAGAAGTGGCACTACTTCGTCAGCATTCGTCAGTTCAAGACAGTGCCTTCATTCGCCCTTTACCCAATCACTATCCGCCAGCGACTTCCACGCATTTTCATTCCGTTAGCGCCTGAAGATGAACGAGTTGCTGTTTTGGACTTGCAGGCGTTGATTGATCGTTGTTACGATGCTGGGGCATATGACGACTTCATTGACTATCGTTCTGAGCCGCCACCACCTGCTTTTGACCCTGAAGATGCGGCGTGGATTGACCAGTTGCTGAAAAGTAAAGGGTTGCGTTAGACTGAGGGGCAAGCCGTCAGGATGAGGGTGGGGACGAATTGTTGTCAGTTCCTCCAGCGAAAGCGTTAGGGCACGATGATGGGCTTGACCATTGCTTGCCCCAGTTGACCGCTCAGTGCTTGGGGCAATTCTGTGAGGGAAAGGCGATGGGTGATGAGCATCTCTAAAGGCAACGAAGTTGTCTGCAAAAAGCGCAAGGCATCGCGAAATTGCCACCAAGGATATGCCCAAACGCCCCGCACATCCAAATCCTTGTGGCAAATGAGGTGAGGCGAAAGGGAAACGCTGCCGCTGTCGGTGAAGTGACCGACTTCTACGACCGTTGCGCCCCGACATGCCCATTCCAACGCCATCGCAAACGCCGACGGGACGCCCGCACACTCAAAAACGACATCTGCCCCCTCGCCATCGGTGAGGTCGCGAATCTTTTGCGTGGCGCTTTCGGGCACACCGCTTCCTTCTTGCGAGACTAAAACCGTTTCCGTTGCGCCTAACGCTTTCGCCATCTCCAACCGCATCGCATTCAAGTCAGCGGCGATGATGCGGTGAACGCCCATGCCTTTCAAGACGGCAATGACGAGTAAGCCGATTGGACCTGCGCCGATGACCAACGCTGTTCGCCCGATACCCAACCCTTCGCCGATGACGGGTATGCCGGGCGCAAGAGTTCGTTCCACAGCCCGCAAAGCGACAGCCATCGGTTCCGTCAACACCGCCCGTTCATCGGGCAAATCATCGGGGATGATGAAGAGGAACGAACGGGGTTGAACGCGCACGAATTCCGCAAAGCCACCAAACAAATGCGGTGGTTCATCGCAACGGCGGAAACCGTAAACGGTTCGGTGACGGCAAAGGGTCGTGCGATGGGGATAGTTGAGGCAATAAAAGCAGCGACCGC
>Ga0197144_100757_pt1 | contig 12041 bp, 10 predicted proteins | sample GBS85_MetaG_FD_148670 | JGI IMG/M metagenome (GOLD analysis project Ga0197144, IMG submission 148670) | Sediment microbial communities from Great Boiling Springs, Gerlach, Nevada, United States - GBS 85_MetaG | ecosystem: Environmental > Aquatic > Thermal springs > Hot (42-90C) > Sediment...
ATCCTGAGAGGTTCCGACGATGATACTGTGTTCTCACACGCCCAAGCCCGACAAGCCACTTTGGTCACGGCTGACAGAGATTTTGAGGACATTCGCCGTTTTCCCTTGGGAACCCATCACGGAATCGTTGTTGTCCGCGTGCCTGAAATCCTTCCGACTTGGGTCGTTAATGACGAACTGCTTAAGGCTTTGAAACAACTTCGTGGACAATCTTTGCATGGTGCTTTGGTCATCGTTGAGTTAGGGCGCATCAGGGTGCGACGGAAAAAGTGAAGCAAGTTTGCAGCAAAATCTTAAGCGGGTGATGGGCATGGCAGCCATTAAAATTGCTCCCAAAGAATAGTCGTTGGCGAAAAAGTTTGCTTCGGCAAGCCAGTCACAAAGGGAATAAGAGTGCCTGTCGTCGTTGTCCTGTATGGACTGGTGGATGGAACGAACCTTGAAGAAATTGCTGAGGAACATGGCATCACGGCGGAGGATGTGGGACTGCCATCCGTTATGCAGCAGCAATAGTTGCTAACGAGACCGTTCATGTGACCCGAGAGCAGTGATGTGGCGATTTTCCGTCAACGAAAGTCTGCCAAAATTAGCCCGTTCAGAGGCTCAGGGAAGAAGGTTACACGGTTGAGAGTAGGCGCAAATTTAACTTGCACGGGTTGCATTAGGGCGAGTGTCAAAAATTCTGACCTCAAGCAAAGTCCTCTGAGCCGCATTAAGGTTTCTCCTGACTTGACGAAATGCGGCATAATCGTTTTGGCTGCGTCGGGGCTTTCAACTCCTGCCCCGGAGGTGACCTTTCGTGAGCAAAGTTGCGGAATTTGCTCGGATAATTGAGGCGATAAAAAAGTTTGCTTCAGGTGATTTATTCGCCCGCACCAACTTGCCCCACGATGAAACGGACCTCGGGTTGCTTGCTTCTGCCCTTGACGAAATGTTTGAAGCGATTGCTACCCGCGAGGCAGAGATGATGGAGACTTACGAGGCTTGTGAGTTGATTTTTGAGGCTAACCCACTGGCAATTGGCATCTATGACCCACAAGGTCGTCAGATAAGGGTCAATCGCACAATGTGCGAAATGCTTGGCTACAGTGAGGCTGAATTGGCTCAAATTGACCCAACTCACCCAGATGACAGGGAAGAGGGACTGAGACTGTTCCGAGAGTTGATAGAGGGCAAGCGGGAAAGTTACCAAAGGGAAAAGCGATACATCCGCAAGGATGGGACAATCATCTGGGCTGAACTTAATGCTGCAGTCGTTTGCGACCAGCAAGGGAAAGCCCACTACATCGTCATCATGGTTCAAGACATAACCGAGCGAAAGAAAATTGAGCAAGCACTCAGGGAGAGTGAGGAACGGTTTAAGAGGGTCGTTGAAAATGCTCCCGACCCAATCCTGATTTACCGTGGCACTAAATGGACATACGCAAACCCAGCAGCGACAGAGTTGCTTGGTTACTCCCTTGACGAACTACTCTCCATGAACTTCTGGGACTTGGTTCACCCTGAGATGCAGGAGCAAGTCAGAGAGAGAGGTTTAGCACGGCTTCGGGGTGAACCAATCCCTCCACGATATGAGGTCAAAATCGTCAATAAAGCAAGCGAGGAAAGGTGGGTTGATTACACTGCGACGCTAATTGAACTTGAAGGGAAGCCTGCTGTCCTCGTCCTCGCTCACGACATAACCGACTTAAAACGGATGCAGGAAGAACTCATCCAGTATGCGAAGCGGCTTGAATTGCTGAGGTCAATTGACAGGTCAATTTTGGAGTCAAAACCCATTGAGGAAATCGTCGGGATGGCGTTCTCCTACATCCGTCAACTGATGCCCTGCAAACGAGTTTCGGTCATTTTGACTAACTGGGAGAAGATGGAGGTTGAGTTTCTTGTTGAGGACCCAGTTGCGGGTGAGCCATTCAGGTCTGCTGTTCGCTTCTCACTAAAGGGGCTTACCGAAATTATTGCCCTGCTACAAAGAGGCGAGCCAATCTACATCCCTGATGTCAGCGCTTGGGGCGAACTGCCGTCTATCTTCCAAGCCATCTGGGATCCAACCATCCGTTCAATCATTTCAGTGCCGATGAGAGTGAACGGAAACTTGATAGGAACTTTGAACATCGGTTCGGAACAGGCGAACGCATTTTCACAACGGCACCTTGACGCCGCAATAGAAATCGCTCATCAATTGGCAGTTGCCTTCCTGCAAGCGAAGTTAAGGGAAGAAGTGAAACTTTACACGGAGCATTTGGAGCAAATGGTCGCAGAGAGAACTAAGGAACTTGAAGAAGCGAATGCCGAACTGGAACACTTCGTTGCCACCCTCGCCCATGACTTCCGTGCACCTCTTATGACGATTCACGGTTTCGCACAAGCCTTGCTTGAGGATTACGGTGACCGTCTTGATGAAACTGGAAAGGATTTCCTTCAACGAATTGCCAGTTCCTGCGATCGTTTGAGCCAATTGATTACCGAGTTGCGGACTTTGACACGGGTGAGGCGAGGGGAGATGCCTTTGCGTCCGATACGGTTGGAGCAAATTGTCAAATTCGTGCTTGATCAGTTGTCGGCGTTAATTGATGAACGAGGTGCACGAATTCAAGTTTTGAGCCCTCTCCCGAAGGTCATGGCTCAAGAGGCTGCTTTGGTTCAGGTGCTCTAAAACCTTATCTCCAACGCCATCAAATTTGTCCCACTTGACAAAATCCCTGAAGTTAAAATCTGGGCTGAAGAGCGGGGAGAGTGGATTCGCGTTTGGGTTGAAGATAACGGGATAGGCATTCCGCCTGAGGACAGGGAACGAATTTTCCGTCCGTTTGAAAGGCTAACGAGAATTGAGCGATCCGGCATAGGTTTGGGGTTGGCAATTGTTAAAGCAGCCGTTGAACGAATGAACGGTAGGGTGGGAGTTGAATCTGAAGTCGGTGTGGGAAGCAAATTCTGGTTTGAACTGAAGGCAGCCAAAGATTAGCGAAGTAGGAAAGACATAACCCAGCGCCGCGATTACAAGTGGCTCAAAGGAGTGAGTGTTATGACCACTCGCAAAGGTTGGACTCTGATAGAGTTGCTGACCGTTATTGCCATCATTGCCGTTTTGGCTGCAATTTTGCTGCCGGTTCTCCATCAGGCGAGGGAGAAAGCGAGGCAAGCAACTTGCATTAGCCAACTCAAGCAATTGGCATCAGCGACCTTGATGTATGCCCAAGACCACGATGAGGTTTTGCCCTGTTTTTGGGACTACTATGACGGCGAAGGCAAATTCGGTGGCTGGATTTTCTACTCAACTTTCGGTCAATGCTTGCCCGAAAACTTTGACCCATCCAAAGGCAGCATCTACCCATACATCAGGAACGCACCAATTTACACATGCCCGTCGGACAGGTGTCGTCAAGGAAACAGTTACGCATACAACGGCGCTTTATCGCCAAATCCAGTCGCGAGAGTTGGTCCAGGTTTTCACTTCGGTTTATCTCTCGCCGCAATTCAAGAGCCTGCGAACATCGTCTTGTTCACTGAGGAGGAAACAGGACACGGCAGCACCGATGACGGTCACCATTTGCCGGAAGGCAACTATCCGACCGCTCGCCATCACGGTCGCTCCAATTTCGCTTTTTGCGACGGACATGTCAAAGCGTTGCTGCCTGAAAATGTGCCAAGTCAAAGTTTCCGATACTGGCCTTAGAGCAACGAGTGTGTTCTAAAACTACCCATGCCACTGGCTTTAGCCAATATGCGTGCAAAGCGTGCAGGAGTGCAAGAGAATTTTCGCCGACTAAAGTCGGCGCTCAGTTTCTTCGTCATCAACTACGGGTTAAAACTCGTAGCATGAAATTCCATGTTTTGCTTCAATCAACTACGGGCTAAAGCCTGTAACATGGGAAGGAAATTTTGGCTTAGAACACACTCTAAAGCGCTGAAGCCTGTGTTAAACTTTTGTCGGACCGTCACAATCGCAGTGAGAGGTGATGGGCTGTGCGGAGAAATTTGTGGCTTTTGTTAGGAGGGATGGTCATGGTGGCTTTCGGGTTGATGTTAGCAAATTTGCCGTCGGAGGAAGCAAGTGCGGAAGGGCAAAAGGTTAAGAGGCTGATGTTCGTTAACTTGTCAATGGGCTTCCGGCACGACACAACAGCGACAGCAGCGGAAGCGGTCGTCCGGTTAGGTTGGCGCTCAAAACCCCGCTTCCTGACGACAGTGACTGAGGACACCGATTTGCTCGTCCCTGAAATCCTTCAGCGATACGATGCCATCATGTTCTACACAACTGGCGAGTTGCCGATGAGCGACGCACAAAAGCAAGCCTTTTTGGACTTCATCCGCAACGGCAAAGGCTTCATCGGTGTCCACAGCGCAACGGATACTTTCTACAAGTGGCCTGAGTTTGGCGAATTGATTGGCGGCTATTTCGCTGGGCACCCATGGCACCAGACAATCAGGGCAATTGTTGAAGACAAAGAGCACCCCGCAACGAAGCACCTTGGCGATGTCTGGGAACTGAAGGACGAAATTTACACCTTCCGCAACTGGTCTCGCGAAAAAGTTCGTGTCCTGCTAAGCCTTGACCCAACTTCCGTTGACATCTCAAAAGGCAACCGACCTGACCACGATTACGCTTTGGCTTGGTGCCGATACTACGGGAAGGGACGAGTCTTCTACACTGCCCTCGGGCATGAGGAATACTTGTGGCGTGACGAGAAATTCCTGCAGCATTTGCTCGGTGGCATCCTCTGGGCTATGGGCGTCTTGCCGGGCGACGCAACGCCGCGCCCCAAACCTCAGCGTTAATAACAGCGACATCTCATGAGGCTTGACAAATTTCTGCAATTGACGGGTTTAGTTAAGCGTAGGGCTTTAGCGAAGGAGTTGTGTGACGCCGGTCGCATTAAAGTTAACGGCAAGGTCGCCAAACCCGCTATGGAAGTTCGCATCGGCGATTTGATTGAAGGCGAAGTGGGTTGGGAACGATGGGAAGTTAGAGTTCTTCAAATCCCGAAAGGAACGGTGCCTTCAAATCGCCGTTCCGAGTTCGTTGAAGTGATAAGACGGGAACGCATCTCGTTGTGGGAAGAGATCTGACTTTGTCAACGGCTCACCTCTGCCTCACTATCTGCCTGATCGGAACCCATTCTGGCTTGACGAGTATATCAAAAACCCTTCCGCGCCGGAAGATGCGAAGTTTCACCGGTTGGTTGCTTCGCGCCGCTTTTCTGACGGCATAACGCAAATGGTTGGTGTCGCGAACCGCAGCGTCGTTTATGGCGATTATCACATCGCCGCTTTTAAGCCCCGCCTTCTCGGCGGGCATCCCTTGTCTCACGCTACTGATGAGCAAAGCCTTCTCAGCGGGAACGCCCAACTTTACCCGTTCGTTCTCCGGGAGCATTTCGTAGTTTACCCCGAGCAAGGGCATTCGGACTTCTTTGTGTTGAAGGAGTTGCTCAACGACATCCCGCACCGTTTCAATAGGGATGGCGAAGGCTATGCCTTGAGCGCCTGGTCTCATTGCCACATTAATCCCGACGACTTCTCCTTTGCTGTTGACCAGTGCACCACCGCTGTTTCCGGGGTTGATAGCGGCATCGGTCTGAATCAAATCGTCAAGGAAAATCCCTTCGTCCCTAAGGCTTCTCCCTTTTGCGCTCACAACCCCGACGGTAACGGTGTTGGAGAAACCGAAGGGGTTTCCAATTGCGATCACCCACGCTCCTTCTTTGAGTTCCTCGGATGAGCCAAATTTTGCCTCTGGTAAGTTGTGGGCAGGAATTTGCAGGACGGCTATGTCAACATGGGGTTCGCTTCCGAGAACCTTCGCGTAAAAGCGCCTTCCGTCCTTTAGGATGACGGTCAGGTTTTTTGCCCCTTCAGTGACATGGTAGTTGGTGACGATCAGACCCCTCTTACCATCAAAGATGACTCCTGAGCCTGCATTTTGCCCACCGGGCAATCTTTCCTCGCTCTCAATGGACACAACCGCCTTTCCCACCTTTTCAACAATCGGCACCCAGAAGTCAATGGGTGAAGGGGGCGAGAGAATTTCTGGGACGCGCTCAACCTTGGGCGCAGACACTGGTTGAAAAGTGACAAGTTGGTTTTGAGCGTTTTGCAAGACGACCTCTTGTCGTCCCATCCATCGCCCCAAACTGACCAAACCTGTTCCGACCAAAACACCGATGAGCCAGATCATTATCTCACGCCACGCGGTTCTCTCCCGCATAGGCTTTTTCGCTCCCTCAAAGGTCAAGTTTCCTTCTGGTTTGGTGGTGTGACAGAAATTTTGACACGCTTCGCTATGGGTGCGCGCCGCCAAACTTGGACTGGGAAAGACCGCTGCCGGATAAACTCCTCCCACCTTTCAGCGACCAATTTCGCTGCCAATTGCTCTGCCTGCTCCTGAACCGCTTGCCAAAAACGCTTCCTCAGTTGATTGAGTTCCGCTTCCAACTCTTCAATCCGAGCCATTAGTTTGAAAGCCACCTCAACACCAGCCAAATTGACGCCCATGCGCTGAGTCAGTTCCTGAATTTTGCGAACCCGCTCTATGTCCTCTTCGGAAAAGAGCCTGTCGCCGCGCTCGTTCCTGCGGGGCTTGATTAGCCCCAGTCGCTCATACATGCGCAGTGTCTGCGGGTGAGTGTTCAACATCCTTGAGACGACGCTTATGGAGTAAAACCTCTGCTCGGTTGACGGCTGAGCCTTTTTCCTCGGCATGGCTACCGACCTCCGTCGTCCGAAAAAGGTGTTCCGGAAATTGGCTGGCAGTTACCTCAGGTTCGTCCCATGACAGAGACCGCTATAAGGTTGCCTAAACCCTGACCGAAATGCAAGAGCAGGGCTTTGAGGAATTCGGGTTGAAGTTTTGCCGACCTGAAGTGGTAATCGTGTCAAACTTTCTGGGAGAGGAGTCTGGGAACAGGAGGAACAAGCGATGGCAAGTTTGCGAATTGAGCCCGACGGTCTGGAAATTGAAGTGCCTGACGGCACTCCCTTAGTCAGGGCGCTTTGGCAAGCAGGTGTTTCCGTTGAAGCGCCGTGTGGCGGGTTCGGCGTTTGCGGCAAGTGTCTCGTCCGCTTTTTGAAAGGACATGTGCCAGAACCGACGGCAGAAGAAATCAAGCACTTGTCAATGGCTGATTTGCAGGAAGGTTGGCGCTTGACTTGCAGGCACAAAGTTGAAGGCGACGCAGTCATCTTCGTCCCAGAGGAAAGCAGACCCGCAATCGCTCAAATCCTGACGACCGCACTTGAACGGGAAACAAAGTTGCAACCGGCAGTCAAGCGATTTGTTGTCACTGTCCCGCAACCCTCGGTAACTGACGAACGAAGCGATGCCCAAAGACTTTTGGACGCTTTGAAGCACCAGCACGGTTTGATTGTCCCTGCTTCTTCGCTTTCCCTCTCTGTTTTGCGCTCTTTGCCCTCAGCCCTTCGCCAAAGCCAGCAAGTAGCCGTCACAGTCTGCTCGGTTGACAGCCTGCAAGTATCCGTCCTTGAAGTTTCGCCGAGTTCCGAAGCGAAGCGACCGCTATTGGGCATGGCTTTTGATATTGGGACGACGACCCTTGTCGGCTACTTGATTGATTTGGAGACGGGGCGAGAACTCGCTTGCGCTGCTCGGCTCAACCCACAAGTTCAATTTGGCGACGATGTGGTTTCCCGACTTTGCTTCGCTATGGAAAATCCAAACGGCTTGCGACAACTTCAGCAAGCCGTCGTTAAAGGCATGAACGAGATAATTGCTGAAAGTTGTCAAATCGCCAACGCGTCTCCAAGCGATATCTGCGAACTCGTTTGCGTTGGCAACACGGCTATGTTGCATTTGCTTCTGGGTGTCAACCCTGAGTCGATTGCCCTTGCTCCTTATGTGCCAGTTTTCAACGAACCTGTTACAGTTGAAGCATGGAAATTGGGCTTGAAAATTCACCCTAACGGCTTTTTGACGACGCTGCCTTGCGTGGTTGGTTACATCGGCGCTGATACTATTGCTGTCGTTTTGACCCATCTTCACGAACCTGACGGTGAACCTGTTGTTGCTCTTGACATTGGAACTAACGGCGAGATCGTGGTGCGAAACGAGGGAAAGTATTGGTGCGCTTCTGCCGCTGCTGGACCTGCTTTTGAGGGCGGTCGGATTTATCAAGGCATGAGGGCTGAAAGAGGTGCTATCGCTCAAGTCTCCGTTGAGCGGACGAACTCCAAAGTTTGGCTGCGAGTCCAAACCTTAGGTGGAACTTTGCCGAGAGGAATTTGCGGTTCAGGGCTCATTGACGCTGTCGCCGCTTTGCTTGAACTCGGCATCGTTGATGAAACGGGGCGAGTGAACGAAAGTTTGTCGGAATGGCAGGAACGACTCCTCTCCATCAACGGTCAAAAGGCTTTCCAACTGGTTTCGCCTGAACTCAGTGAGCGGAACGAAGGCATTGTTCTTTCGCAGCGAGATATCCGTGAGTTGCAGTTGGCGAAAGGTTCAATCCGAGCCGTCACCGAAGTTTTGTTGCAAGTTGCAGGTCTCAAGTGGGAAGAAGTCTCACGAGTGATTGTTGCGGGTGCGTTTGGAGTTTTTGTCAATTTGAAGTCAGCCCAAAGGATAGGTTTGTTGCCTCCTTTGCCAACAGAGCGTTTTTCCGCTGTCGGCAACGCAGCAGGGGCTGGCGCTAAATTGGCGCTAAGGTCCGTTGAGGAACGAAAGAGAGCAGTTGAACTCGCCCGCAAAATGACACATGTGCCCATGACGGGCAATCCCGACTACGAGGAAGCGCTCATGGAATTCATCGGCTTCCCGTAAGGTTGATGTAGGCAACTTCGGGGAGACTTACCACTGCACTTTACAAAGTAGCACGGTTGTGGCATAAAGTTTGCGGCTTTTCCAAAAAGAGAGGAGGCGAGCAAGTATGTGGCGGGTAAGTCGCTGGGCATTTTGCGCGTCCAGAGTGAATTGGGGTTTAATCGGTGCGTTGGTAGTGTTGACGGTTGCGTTTGGATGGGCACAAACCACAGATGGAGCGCCAACGGTGGTCTTCCTTGAACCCTCAGATGGAGCGACAATCCCCAGCGATGTTGACTCAATCCAAATCCGCTTTCGGCTAATCAGCCCCGATAACACGAACCTGATGAGGTATCAGCCTTTCGTGAACGGTTTACCGGGCAACGAACCCATTCCCATTGAACCGCCGAGCCCTCAGGTTGAGTTGACGATCCTGTGGCGTGGGGTCAAGCAGTTCCCTGACGGTGCTCACATCATCAGCATCAAAGTCGTTGACGCGAAGGGGCGCGAGGGGATGGGTTCTCTGACCCTTTACAAGGGGCGTGATTCAACCAAGCCGACAGCCGAAATCCTGCACCCGAAAAGTGGCGACACCCTTCGCGGTCAAGTCCCCATCCTCGTCAGAGTTAGCGATGACAGAGGCGTGAGGGGCATCACCGTGAGCGCCACTCAAAGGGAGACATCCAAAACCCAAACAATCTACATGGCTGTCGGAAACTACGGTCGGTTCATGGAAGTTCGCGTCGTTTGGGACACCACGATGAAGCACCCTGAAACGAAGGAGGACTTGTTCCCCGACGGTATCTACCTCCTTCAAGCACGAGTCCGAGACCAAGAAGGCAACGAGGGAGTCTCAAACGAGGTCTTGGTCATCGTCCAAAACAAAGTGGCTCAGCCTTTGATTTCGCAAGTCGCTCCAGGGCAAACGGCAAGAGGCGGTGCAATGCCTCCAGCGTCGTTAACTGAGACTCCTCAAACGCCCCAACCTTCACTGCCCTTAACTGTCCCACCGGGCGAAGGCAAACTTTCGCCAGTTGAAGGCTTGAAAGTCGCTCCAACACAAGTTCCCGCACAAGTTGCAATTGCCGTCCCTCCGCCTCAACCTCGCCCAACAGTTACTGTTCCAACCCCTGAAAGTGCTGGGCAAAAGGTCGCCATTGAGCCGGAATTGCAAAAGCCCGAAATTTCCCTCCCTCAAGTTGCGATGGCTACCATCACGCCTCAACCTCGCTTGACAATCGCTCTCCCGACACCTGAAGTTGCTGGGCAAAAAGTTGCCAGTGAGCCAAGTTTGCAAAGGACAGAGTTGCCTCTCCCTCAAGTTGTCGGAGCAGTTCCAACTTCTTCGCGTCCAAGTTTGAGTGTGGGGTATGGTGAGAGCAAAGTCGCAGCGTCATATGTTGCACCTCAACAGCAATTGCCAGTTACTGCCACCCCTCAAGTTGCTTCCGTTGAACGGAGACCCGTTAATGTCCCTGCAGGTCAAATTCAACTTGCTTCCGCTTGGCTTCCGACATCGCCTCGGACATTGCAGAAGTCTCCTGAATTGTCTGATATGCCGAGAGTTGCTGCTCCCACATTAGTCCCGCGACTTCCCGCCCCTGAGGCGAGACCAGTCATAAAGAAGCCTTCACGACAAGCGGTTCTTGTTGAGCCAGTTCATAGTTTCCGATACACCGTTATCGCTGGCGACACCCTTTACAGTTTGGCTGAGCGGTTTGGGATTTCTGTCAGAGAGTTGGCGGCAGTTAACGGTTTGCCCGAAAATGCACCGCTACGCATTGGGCAGCGGCTGATTATCCCTGCCCGACCCGTGACCGTTCTCGTTGATGGCAAACCTGCGGAGTGCGAAGTTCCAGCGTTCATCCGAAACGGTATCTCCGTCGGTTCGTTCCGAGCAGTTGTTGAAGCCAGTGGAGGGATTGTCGGCTGGGACAATGAGCGGAGGCAAGCGACGGCGACTTTGGGAACTTTGAACCTCATCGCCACCGTCGGGAAGAGCACTTTGGAGGTCAACGGTGAGCAAGTCCCATTGTCAATTGCGCCCTTCCTGTTGAGAAATCGCACCTTCCTGCCCCTGCGCGAACTCGGAACGGCTTTGGGCAAGGAAGTGCGATGGGATAAGGGGACTTTGCTGATGGAGACGCCGAAGCGCTAAAAGCCTTAGGAGTTCAAAATCGCTTTAAAGGTCCGTTGAATGCTGCGGATGCACTTGCTGACCGTCGCTTTTGAGACGCCCCGCCTGAGAGCGATCTCAGCGGGGCGATAACCTTCTATGAGCATCAGCAAAACTTCCTTTTGAACGGGAGTCAGTCGTTCCAAAAGTTCACGCATCAAACACCTTGCCGAGAAAATCGCTTCAGGGTCGTCTTCTCCTTTGACCGAGCAAGCAAACACGCACTCATCAACGCCCAATCGCTCGCACAAGGCACAAAGGCTTTCCACCACAACGCCGCTTCTCTGCTTGCTGTCAATACTTTTGCCTCGCCTTAGGACATCAATGGCGTGTCGGTAGCACGCCCGAAAGATGAACGCATCGGGTTTGTCGCGAAGTTCATCCCACTTTTCCAGCAAAAACAGCGTCATCTCGCTGACCAAATCCTCCCTCAAATCTCGGTCGGAAGTCAAGCGAGCAGCCAAGTCGTAAAGTCTTGGGCGAGCGCTTTCCACCGATTGAAGCGGCGTCATTTAACTGACCACCTCCGAAAAAACGGCTTTTGAGCCCAAACCAAAACTTGTCTCAACTTCTTTCGCTTGTTTTGATGATGCGCAATTTTAGGTTCGCATAGATGGCGAGGGAAACCTCAAGTTCCTTTGGCGTGGCTTTCGTCCTTGCCCTTCCTTTCCGTTTGCGTCATAGTAAAGCCGTCTGTCTCGCTCGTGAAGGAGGCAGCAGGGAAGATGGGGAAGGTGGAGGAATTGCTGAACTCAGTGGATGCCATCATCTGGGAATGGGATGCTCAAGAGAAGCGCTACACATTTGTAAGCCAACAAGCGGAGCGCATTTTGGGCTATCCATTGTCTCAGTGGCAGGCTGAAAGCGAGTTTTGGCTCGTTCATCTTCACCCAGAAGACAGGGAACGGATGGTTGCCTTCCGAGAACGCCTCCTGCGCGAAAAACCTGAACAGGCTTCCGTTGACTACCGAATGGTCACCGCTGACGGGCGTATCCTTTGGCTGCGCGAAAAGGTGACCGTCGTGGTGGAAAACGACAAAGTCACGAAACTGCGAGGGGTAACTATGGACATCACCGAAGCAAAAGAAGCAGAAGAGCGGTTTTTCAAAG
>Ga0197144_100758_pt1 | contig 12024 bp, 8 predicted proteins | sample GBS85_MetaG_FD_148670 | JGI IMG/M metagenome (GOLD analysis project Ga0197144, IMG submission 148670) | Sediment microbial communities from Great Boiling Springs, Gerlach, Nevada, United States - GBS 85_MetaG | ecosystem: Environmental > Aquatic > Thermal springs > Hot (42-90C) > Sediment | place...
AGCCTATGCCGATTGAAATTGACATAACTAAAACTCCTTTCTATAAATGGGGAGAAAAAAGAGGTTTTGAAAAAGGAATAAAAGAAGGAGAAAAAAAAGGGCTAAAAGAAGGTCTAAAAGAAGCAATTTTGATGGGTGTAGAATTGAAGTTTGGACGTTCAAAAGCAAAACAGGTTAAAGCTATTGTATGCCGAATAGATGATATAAAACATCTGAAAAAAATAAAAAAAGAGGTAATAAAAGTAAAAAGTTGGAATGAATTCTTGAAAATACTCAGGAATTCAGGGTAGATACCTATTACTTGATTTTCTTTAATTTTCAAACATCATTCTATCCTCTTTAATCCCCTTCCCAGCATCTCAACCTCACTGGTATAAGGTCCTTTCTGTTTCTACTGCATGCTGTTATTACTTTTCTACCATCTTCGTCCAATACGGCTATTAGACTGATGTGAGATTTAACGGTTTTCACTTCGTTCCTCTTTACCATTTTAGTTCTTCTGGGAGCAAAGCCAGTTAGTAGCATCTGCAATGTAGCATTGTATTTTGCTTTCTTTATAAAGATTTTTGCACATTCTTGTAAGATGAGTTTTATGAACTCTTTGTATAACTATGCAGAGGTAATCACGGAGGAATAGGACATCAAATCCTTGGTTTTTAGATTCCTCAAGTGCTTTTAAGAGGATTTATTGTATATTTGGTAGAACCACAGTATGATGATAAAAGCATCGCATTATTTTCTTGGCCTTCCTTCATTTTTTGTTGTGTAGGAGTATGAAAGGAAGTGATTGACAAAGACAAAGGCATAGTGCTTTTCAGACGCCTAAATTCTCCCAACTTTGTTAAAGCTTTATTCCCGGAATCCTATTTTTAGAACAGCCTTAATTTTTCACTCTTTACAGTACAGAGAGTTTCTGCTTCGGAGTTACTCAAATGAGCCGAAGAATATAAGTCAGAAAGGGCTCCTGTTTTAGGTTTTAAACGATGAAACAAAAAAAGAAAAAGAAACCCATACTAATCATATAGATAAACACAATTGAAACCTATTTTAAATATGGAAAAAGAGAAGAACCTAACCCAAAACAGAAATTTTTGAATTTTCCGAACATAAAGTTAGGCTGAATAAAAAATAAAAGTTCAAAGTGGGCTTAAATAAATAAAAAAAATAATAAGAAAACAAAAAAAATAAGAAAACGAAACAAAAAGAATTTAAGAGGGAAACAGAAATGGCTATATACGAATTAGGTTTTGATGATATACCAGCAAAATATCTGATTCTTCTATCACAGAAAAAAAAGAAATTCCAGAAAAAATTATTTGGATGGGACTCCCAAATCTTCCTCTCTCCACGAAGGATAATAATAAAAACCCAATCACCAGTTGAACCTCAAAAAATAGCTGAATTCATAACAGAAAATTACAAGACTATGAGGTGGAGAGAAGGAGAAAAAACCTCTTTCGTAAGACCTTTAAGATGGCTCCTCGCATTATCAGGAGAAAATAAAATAGATATTGAGCTCTTCGGAGAAAAGTCAAGATGTGAAACCTATATTCATAGATCTCTTGGGAACGCAAAAGTTAAAGTGGAAAAAGAAGAAGAGTTTTTTGAGAAACTGAAAGAAGGTAAAGTTGAATTCTCAGAAAATGCAAGAAGGGAAAAAATAAAAAAAATTCTTCAAGATTCAGGTATAAACCCGGAAAGCTATAAAGAACTAGTAGAAATATCAACATTCTTAACTGAATATCCAAACGGAGTAATTGGAAAAGTGGATTCAGAAGGTATTCCAGAAGCTATCGCAGAAGACATACTCAAAAACACAGTTCTTGTGTTTCCCATAAAAAATGAAGGTAAAATATCAGGATTTGTAGCAATAATAGACAACCCATCACCAAAAGAAGATGAAATAAGAAAAGGATATGAATTTGTAATAAAGTCAAGATTTGATGACGCAAGATTTTACATAGAGGAAGACAGGAAAATCAAGTTATCCGAAAGGATACATCTTTTGGAAAGGATTGTTTTCAATGAAAAATTTGGATCTTTTTATGATAGGCAAATCTTCGTTTCAAAGGCAGCAGATTTCATATATGCGAAAACACGACTGAGTTCAAGAGAAAAATTGAGAAGAGCAGTAATGCTATCAAAAGCAGACATAACAACTGGACTTTTCAGAGAATTCCCCGAATATCAAGGCTACATAGGAATGTTTTACGCCATGCAAGATGGAGAAGACGAAGAAATAGCAAAAGCAATATATGAACATAGACTCCCGGAAAAACAAGATGACCCACTACCTAATACCCCAACAGGAACAGTAATATCAATCGCTGACAAAATAATTCATATATTTTCCGGATTTTTATCGTCGCTTGAAGTTACATCAGAAGAAGATCCTTATGGAATAAGAAGAGCTGCAAGAAACATGATAAGAGTTCTAATAGAAAAAGAAATCGATATTGATATTCAAGAACTTGTTGATTTCCTTTATCCATTCTTCCAAGAGCATCTCAAAGATAAAATGTCTGAAGATGAAATAAAAGAGAAAATCATAAATGCTCTGGACTTTATAAAAGAAAGAATTGAAAACTATCTTTCATCCTACTACAAAAAAGACATAGTAAGAGGAGTTATTGAAAGAACATATTCTCCATACGATGCTTTTTTGAGAGCAAAATCTCTTTCTGAAAACGATTTTTCTGACCTTTTCTATGTTGCAAGACGAGTTAGAAATATAATAGAACAGGCAGAACAAAAGGGCTTACTTTCTATAACAGAAAATCCCGACCCTAAAAGTGAAATTGAATCAAAAACATACGAAGAAGTCTTAAAATTTGAAAAAGAAAGTATAGAACTTCTGAAAGAAAAAAAATATGATGAGTTCATAAAATCCTTTTCAAAACTAAAAAAACAATTAGATGATTTTTTCAACTCAGTAATGATTCTTTCAGAGAAAGAAGAAGAAAGAAGAACAAGACTTTCTATACTCTACCCTATATTTGAAATAACGAACTCATTCGCGGATTTTTCAAAGATAGAAAAAAGAAAGTAAAGTCAGGATAGCAAATCAAGATACAAAGATAGCAAATCAAGATAAGAGGATTGAAATCTGGTTCCAAATTGAAATCTGGTTTCAAAAATTTAAAATTTATATATATAGATGGAATTTATAACGTTATCTGATATTGTTAAGAGAGCGTTTGAGGTGACATTTATAATCTCCATTCCTTTCTTAGCGGCCAGCCTTATTTCAGGTCTCATAATATCTTTTCTACAAACACTAACAAACATACAAGAAGCAACCTTAGCTTTTGTACCCAAAATAATAATTGTGCTAATACTGGGGCTAATCCTCGGATCATTCATAACTACAGAATTCATAGAATTTACAAAAGAAATAATAAATTCTATTCCCTCTCTTGTAAAGTAAAACAGAAAAAATTCTCATTAAAAAAGAGAATTACTATATTGTATAAATATATGGACCAAAAAAAAGATGTGCTGAGATTCAAAGGAAAAGTGATAGAGGTTAGCAGAGGTTTCTTCAGGGTTGAATTGGAAAACCATAAAATAATTCTTGCATACCCGTCCGGTAGCATGAAAAAAAATTTCATAAAAATAGGTGTAGGAGATAAAGTAGAAGTTGAAATATCACCCTACGACCTCACAAAAGGAAGAATAGTATGGAGATACTCCGAAGATCAAGGTAATAATCAAACCTAACCTATATCTTATGCACAAAATAGCCAAAGCTTTCCATTTATAATACTACATCCGAAATTTTAAATAAAACCGTAGAAAGTCAAAAATGTACGAAGAAAATAAGATGACAAGAAAGAAGAATAAAGAGAGAAGAATAAAAGGAAGTGATTTTTGGATTTATAACAAGTTCAAAGCAAATCAAATTATATTTAACAGAAAGTTTGCAAAATCTAACTCATTTGGAGTTTTTTTATGAACAGGAAAGATTTTTTTCTCCTCTCCTTCAAAAGTATAAGTTCCCTTTTTCTCATAAGGTAAAGTTGCAGGGAAGAATATAGATTGAACCTTTTGAGGTGGGAAATTATCTATAACTATAAGAAATTCTGATTTTATCTTTGAGGCGTCAAATTTTGTTTTATCTGCTCCAAGAGAGTATAAAATAACTGCATCGTATTCGCCAAGCGTAGCTTTCCTTATTATATCTTCATTTATTCCACCTAATATTTTTTCTCCTCCCTTGAAATTAGGAGCTCTTGTGGGTTTCAGCAGAATATTATCTCCTTCTTTTACTACTGGGTAGATAAGAGAGATATCTGAGCCAGATTTTTCAGCAAGTTCTTTGAAAGCCCGCATCTCCTCATTTGTAGCAAACGGAGTGATAAATATTGCTCTCTTTTTGAAAGCAAAAAATCTTTTTGAAACATCTTTGAAAGATTCCCAATCTAACTTTTCAGATTTTCCATCTGATAAAGAATAAAAGTTCTCATCACGAGGAAAAAAGAATTCTCGCCAACCCCACCTCCCAACATCACATATTATCAAGTCTTCCGTATAGAGTTTATCATAAGAATGCTCTCCTATTTCTTCTATTCCTTCAATCTCCTGATACGCAGGTTGAATCAGCTCATTATTTTTCGTGTAAAGATGCTCCTCTGCTTTATCTAACATATTATCAAATGTTTTCACCCTTACAATTTTACCTTTCCATGATTCAACGACAATTCTACAACCCTTCTCACAAAGCGGACATCTTGTAAGAGCTCTTTTAGTTCTCCACGCACGAGGTAGGTAAACGGTAGCTTCATCAACGAGCGCTCCAACTGGACAAAGGTCAACTATGTTTCCTGAATAATTACTATCTACAAATTTTTCCGGGAATATAACAAGATCTGATAAAAATCCACGACGAGAAACCGTTATACCACCAACTTTGAGAAAATCTTCAAGGTATCTGACGCATCTTGTACAAAGAACACATCTTTCTTTGAAAAGTAAAATCTTCTCAGAGACTCTTGACCACCCCTTTAATCTTCTTTTTCCATCATATCTTTTTTTCTCAGGACCCCATATATATGTGAAATTTTGAAGGTCGCATTCACCAGAGCGAGGACAAACCGGACAATCAACTGGATGATGTTGCAAAAGCATCTCCAAAGCTAAATTTCTCAATTTCCTTACTTTTTCGTCCTTTGTATCTACAACCATATCTTTGTCAACCGTTACTGTGCAGGCGGTAGTAGGTCTTGGCATACCTTCAATTTTCACAAAACACATCCTACACTGAGCTGCAACAGGCAAAAGCGGATGATAACAGTAGTGAGGTATATAAACCCCTGCTTTCAAAGCTGCAATAATAAGATTTGTTCCCTTTTCAACCTCTATCTCTTTTCCATCTATTTTTAGTATAGGCATGGGGATTTATTTTAATTTGATAACATACCTTCCAATTTGATAAATACCCAAAAAATTTAGAAATTAGAGCAAAAACTTTATTCCAAAATAGAATAAAAATCCCATGTTTTCCGATTGAAAATCTTACGCTTTCTAAATTCCTGAAAGAAAAAAGAAAAACGCATAGAAGAAAGAAAATATATAAAAAGTAAAGTTTATGAGGTCAGCCTACTTTGAAAAATTTGGGATAGCAAATCTTGAAGTAAAGAATTTAGAAGAGCCCAAACCAGACAATAAAGATCAGATATTAATCAGAGTTGAGTATGCAACAGTAAATCCAATTGATTATTTTACTATTGAAGGAAGGAGAAAAGTCTATCCTTTACCACACGTACCGGGAGTCGAGATCTTCGGAAGCGTAGTCGAAGGAGAAAATAAAGGGAAAAAAGTAGTTGTTTACCCAAGACTCTTTTGTGGAAGCTGTTACTTGTGTGTATCAGGAAAAGAGATGCTGTGTTCCGGGGAGTTGTTCGGAGTTTCATCAAACGGTGGATTTTCCGAATTAGCTTTGGTTCCTAAAAAAAATGTTTTTTTTATTGAAGATGATACATCAGAAGAAGTTGCTTCAAGTTTAGGAGTTGGAGCTTTAACCGCATATCATGCAATGAATTTAGTAGCACCTGGAGAAAATGTTGCTATATTCGGTGCAACAGGACACACCGGAATGTTTCTTGTGCAGTTTGCAAAAATGAGAGGCTGTCACGTCTTCGCTATAACAAGGAAAAAATCAAGATGGCTGAAAGATTTTGGAGCAGATGAAATCTTATCTCCGGAAGAAGCTTATGAAAAGTTAAAGGGAAAATGCAATACCATAATAGATCCGCTTGGCTCTCAAACTTTTCCCCTTTCATTTCCCTTAGTATCAAAAGGTGGTAAATTTATAACTTTTGGTATTCTGACAGGCGATAAAGTCGAAATGAGTTTATTCACCATTTACTCAAATGAAATTTCAATTTTTGGAGTAACAGGAGGTACAAGGAAAGAGATGTTTGAGGTTATGAGGCTCGCTCCCCGTCTTAAAGTCAGAGTATGGAAAGAGTTCAAACTTGAAAAAATAAAAGAAGCTTTCTTAGAACTTATGAAACCAGAAAGAGAAGGAAAAATACTCCTGAAAATATCATAACATTGAAAAAACTAGTTTGAATCAAAGGTCACAACAAATTTAGTCTTCTTGAAACGAATTCTGCAATAGATGTTATTGGGTCTGGGAACTTACAAACCTCAGGCTGATAAGAGAATTCAAATCTCCTCAATTCATCAATTTTTATCTTTCTTTTGATGCAAATATAGAATATATCAAGAAGGTGTCTTATTTCAGACCTCAAGTCAGAGAATCCTTGAACATCAAGAACACTCCCATCATTACCAACTTCAACGGAAACTACCATCTTACTATCAGAAGAAAAAGGAAGAACTCTCAGATCAAGAGAAAAAGTTGAAGTTTCAGATAGTTTGTTTATTACCGCAACTTTTCCTATTTCAAATCCGAAAGCTTTTATAAGACAAGGAGCAACTATTTTTTCATATTTTTCTGATGGTTCCCTATTCTGAATAATAGCCCACATATTTCTTGCAGCAACTCTTGCTTGTTCAGCAGCAATTGGGGCAACTTTTGGAACATCAAAATCTTCAATACAATCTCCCGCCGCAAAAATATAATCATATGGCACTCCATTATTTTGAAAGTTTTTAACTCTCATGTAATCATCCACCGTGATCTTGTGGGGTAAAGGATTATTTGGGATAAATCCGACGCAAACGATTACAAGATCTGAATCAAGGCTCTGTGGATTTTCGACTTTTTGCCCAAAATGAAATTCCAAACCTTTAGATTTTTTCCTTTTTATATATTCTAAAAGTTTTTGGGCAAGCTCTTTTTTCAGGAACTTCGGCAAAATTTGCTCCCCCATTTCAAAGACCTCAACATCGGCGTAAGAAGATAAAGCACTCGCTATTTCAAGCCCTAATATTCCCGCCCCTATTATTGAAACCTTTCTTACTCCATTACGGAGTCTTTCTTTTATCTCAACTACATCCTCATATTTTGTCGCTTTGATAACTTTATTAAATCCCGCAATATTATCATTCTTTTTGATTGGAGTTTCACCGCCTGTGGCTATAAAAACAAAATCAAAATTCATTTTCTCTACACTACCATCTCTTCTGAACAAAATCTCTTTTTTTTCTGGATTGACTTCCAAAACTTCAGCTTGAATAACTTTTATATCTTTCAGATTTATAGGTTCAATCAAGTTCTCTGGGTTTATTTTACCTTCTATTGCTTCGGGAATTGAACAAGGATGAAAAATTTTTGCTCCCCTCTTTTCAAATAAAATTATTTCACAATTCAAATTAGCTTTAAGTCTTCTCATCTCAGTTATGAAAGTTATACCCGCCGTTCCAAGACCTATTACTACTACCCTTGCAGACATAGTTTCCACCTCAATAAATAAATTCAATAAATAAAAATAAAAAAAATAAATAAATTTATTTCTTTATAATCCTACATCTTTTTTTCTATTACGAAATTTGCAAATCTAAAATTTATACGAATATAAAACCTATTCAATTTTTAATATTTTTTTAATCCAACTTCTTTTTCTTAGGCAAAAGGATTCAAAAATTAAAACTTTACGAGCAAAACAAAAAATAAATTAGCGAAAAATATCCCAACACAAAAATAATATTGGAACGCAAAAACCTTCCATCATTTAAAATAAAAGAACCATCCTTACCCATAAAAAAACTAAATTATATAATAGAAATAATGCTAAAAAAAAGAAAATCCATCATCCTCCTACTAATACCCGTAATCACATCGAATTCACTCCTCTTTTGCTCCAGAAAGAAAGAAATAGAACCCATAATATTCCAAGTATCTCCTGATAAAGTCTGGAGTGGAGAAGACACACCCATTGAAATAACAGGTAAAAACTTTATCGAGGGAGCAAAACTAAATCTGAAAGAAGATAAAAAAGAAGCTACAATCTTCTCGGTTTATCTCCTCGGCGATGGCGTTAAGATTGATATCCCTTACTTACTGGAAAATGAAGAAAAAATAAAATCCATAATAAAAAAGAGTTTCTAAGGTTCAAAATACAACAAATAAACTACCTATTCATAAAAATAGGAGCTTCGTACATTTTCTGAAAAACAATAAAAGAGAATAATGTTGTTTCTTTTGTGCCTACATTTCATCATCTTCTTATTATACATTTCATCATCTTCTTATTATCTTCTTATTAGAAAATTACTGCTTAAAAAATTTTTAAAAAATTACTGTTCTTATTAATTAATTCAAATTTATTTTCAGAATTCTTCAGAAAATCTATCAATTCTTTCCGAAAATCTTTGGATTATTTACTCTATTCCATCTATTCTGTAAAATAATTTTTTAGTTTTATTCTCTCTCTTTTATTATTCACATTTTTTTGTTCCTAATTTTTTTCTTCATACAGATAGATTTTAATGTTTTGAGGTTCTTATTTATGCCCAAATAAAAGTAAAGTTAAAAAATGATTTATTTGATTTTTTAGTAAAGATACAAAATTAGCAAAGATAAAAAATTTGCTCAACAAAGTTCTGCTATCTACTATCAAATTTTTCATCATTTGCCCGGTTGGAAGTCTTTATTATATCATATGAAAAAAATAAGCTTTTTTGGATAAGCTTTTTTTTATTTTGTAGAAAAGCGTTCTATATTTTAATTTTATTTTATTTAATTTATTTTTTATTCTTATTTTTATTTTTTTTATATTTATTTTTCTCCAAGTTCATCCATTATTATATCTTTGAAAACAAATGCACTTTCTCTTAAAGTTCTTTTCCTTTCCTTCGATGAAAAATCTACCTCTATCAAGCCGAATTTTTTACCGTATCCTGAATTCCATTCAAGGTTATCTATAAGCGACCAATAAAAATATCCCAAAACTGGTATGCCTTCATCAACTGCTTTCTTTACAAATTTCACATGCTCTCTTATAAAATCTGTTCTTTTCAAATCTTTTGCGTCAGCAATCCCATTTTCAGAAATTATTATTGGTAACTCTAACCCTCTATATCTTTCCCAAACAACCTTTATAACCTCATATATACCTGGGGGATAAATTTCCCAATCCATATCACTCATACCATACGGGCATTCATCTGATGGCTCATAACTTGGACAAGCAGGGAATTTAGGTAAAAACACAATACTTTTCTCAGGAACAATAGGCAAATATTTTATTTTGATCCTATTGTAGTAGTTTATTCCCACAACATCAGCTCTTGATTTCAGTGAATCGTAAAATTTTTCAGATTTGCCATCAAGAGACCTCAGAACTCCTTTTAAAATGGCATCAAGAAACCAAAAGACTTGAACAAACCAAGCTTTCTCAGTAGCTTCAATATCTTCTTCACTTTGGGAATCTGGCTCAAAAAAAGGTATGTTGTAAATCAGAGAAATAAGGCTTTTTTGTCCGTCTCCATCTGCATCGTAGATATCGTATTCTTTTATTGCGTCATATGACCTTGCAAATGCAAAAACCAAATTTTTCGTCGCAAGCTCAAAGGAGAAAACATCAAAAGCAGAAGGAGGAAAAGCACCAGAACCAGCGAAAACTCCTACATCTCCGACAAGATATCCAGCCGTTGAAACAACTATGGGCTCATTTATAGGTCCCCAAAGATCAACTATATCTCCAAATTTATGAGCTAAAAAAGCTGAATATTTTGCGAACTCTATTATTGTTTCCTTTGATAACCAGCCAGCAGGCTTTCCGAAACATATAGAGCCAGATTTTCCCGATTTAAACCAATCTCTACACGAAATCGGATCGTGTATCCATATTGGTAAAGTAAAGTGATTTAAAGTCAGGAAAATTTTCAATCCAAGTTTTTTTGCGTATTCAAGAATTTCTCTGTATTTTTTCATATTTTCTTGATTTGCTCTTTTTTCAAGTTCAGAAATAGAAGAATGAGAAATTCTTATTTTCTTCGGGAATCCATCTTCTGTGAATTCAATATCAGCTGGAATATCTGTTGTAGATTCTGGGAAAACACGAGACCACTCTATGCTATATCTGAAATAATTTGTGCCAATTTGTTTCGCAAGTTCAAGGTCCTGTTTATAATTTTTCCAGAAAGCAGGTCCATCTTCTGGTTTGTCTTCTCCGACTCTTTTTGAAATTTGGTTTTCTTCGTCATGCATCCAAACCCACCAATCTGATCTTTTATCTGATGGAACACCAGGTCCCATATCAGCTTGGAAACCCGATATAGCAGTTCCCCAAATTATAACCTTTTTTTCTAATTTTTTAGTTTCCTGGCTACCTTTACAGGAAATAAGAAGAATGTGAAAAGATAAAATAGTCGCAAGAACAGTAAATGAAACTTTACCAGATAGAAACTTTGATTTAAACTCTAAATAAAGCTTCATTATAGAGATTTAATTTTTTATTATAGAAATTTTTATTAATATAGAAAATAAATAGATTATTATTTTATCAGACAAAATCTTTATCAGTAAAAACAATATTTAAGGAGGGTAATCCCTAATATAACAATAAGAGAAATATAAAAAAAATGACCTTTTTGACGAAAGAAACTTTCTGTATGAAGGATAAAATCACATTTAAATTTTCAATCGCAATTTTAAGGCGGGTATTTTTAAATGCTCTCTTTTCTCTAATTTTCTTTTCTATTTCGGCAAGAGCTCAGGAAATAGAAGGTTATATGTTCCTATACGGCGAGGTAGGAGCGGATTATATATCAGATGTTGAAATACCAAGTCTCGGGAAAAGAGGTAGTAACATAGCTTTCAGTCTTGGGACATTCGACATTATTGCAAAGATAGCTTATGGCAAAGCTGAGGGTCTCGTAGAAATCCCTATAACTTCACTTAATACTTTATATATTGAAGCTCCTATTTGGGCCGGTATTTGGTTTGAAAGATTTTATTTTGGATATAATTTTAGTGAGCTATTTTCTTTGAAGATCGGAGGGACTTACGGAGCTATGGGGTATCTTACGAGAAATTGGCACAGAGCATACTATCTTATGCCTATTGTGAGAAGACCCATAATAACGAACTCAGAGGATGAAGGGGGAGTTCTTCCTCTATATGCTACCGGGGTAGAGGCAAGCGGGGAAACTTCAATAGGGGAATTTCGTCCGGGATATATCTTCCAGGTTATAAACGGAAACTATCATTTTGGGTCAAATGACTTTCTTGATTACGATAAAGAGAGAACTTTTTTAGGCAAAATTTACATAAGAAGGTATTTAGAGGAGATAGGTATATCTCTGGGCTATGACCCTTTCAGAATCCCTACTGACGAAGGTGAGAGTATATATGTGCAGAATCTCATAGCCGGACTTAACTTATCGTATGTAAAATTAGATGGACTTATTGGACTTGCAGAGGTATTTATCATAAGAGATCTTCAATCGAAAACTCAAGGAGGTGGAGGATTTTTAATTCTATCCTACCCTATTTTCTACGCAGATGAGATTGAATTTAGACCTTTCTTGCAATTCGGTTTTATGGATTGGCAAGAAGGTAATCCTTTCTTTGAAAAGCTAAACGAAGGAGCTGAAGAGGTAAGATTAAAT
>Ga0197144_100761_pt1 | contig 11946 bp, 12 predicted proteins | sample GBS85_MetaG_FD_148670 | JGI IMG/M metagenome (GOLD analysis project Ga0197144, IMG submission 148670) | Sediment microbial communities from Great Boiling Springs, Gerlach, Nevada, United States - GBS 85_MetaG | ecosystem: Environmental > Aquatic > Thermal springs > Hot (42-90C) > Sediment...
GGATTCTCATGTGCCATGAGGATCCTCGCTAGCTCCTCTAACAGTAACATCTCACATAGCTGTATCCTCAGCAAGGGAAGGGAACCTCTTACTCACCCCATAGCATCCTATGTATAGAAGACTTGCTGACCCCTAACCTCGATGGGCGCCCAAAATGCGATCATATAGGCTTGGAGGAGATCGGCTACGGGAGGCTCGAATGCCCTAGGTGGATTTCGAGGGTGACAGGGACGAGGTAGGGGGCTTAACGTTAGGAAGAGGGCTCTTAAAATGCTAAAGGTTAAATGGGGGAGCTCCGACCTCAACTCCCTAGATGGCAGATGTAGCTCCGAATAGATGGGGAATAGTGACCTCCCTGGGGGCACCTCCACCCCCTTTAAAGGATGGAAAGGAGGTTAGAGTAAGTGCTCAAGAGTAGCTCAACATATGAGTTAGCCGCTTTAGTGGACTATCGTAGAGGAGGCAATATTAAGGGGTGTATAGCTGCTTCATTGTCGCTCGATCTTCACGGCTTCTTTTTAAGTGCTTTTATCTAGGCTGAGTCTTCGTGTGTCCACTCTTCTACATCATATACTCTCGGATCTATGCGTGGCTTCAGTATGTCTTTAATAGCCTCTAATCTCTCGAGAATGTTTAACCTCTTCACCCCACGCACCACTAGGGCTATGTCTATGTCGCTACCTACTAAGTAGTCTCCACACGCTCTACTACCAACAAGGTAAGCTTCAACTAGCTCTAGACCTAGGTTTTTAAGCTTTTCTACCGCTTTCACAACAAACCCTCTAGCTTTAGAGAGGGCGCCAAGGGCGGGATGTGAACCCGGGACTACGGGCTGTGAGCTTAGGGTACGTGAAGTGTGTTTTCGAGGGTGAATAAAATTGCGTGCTACTGGAAAAGGTTAATCGCCCTGGAGTGCATGGTATATGATGGTGAATGAGCTTGTCCAAGGTAGTTAAAGAGGATATAGATGAGCTGGTTAAAAAGTATAGAGGTGTTCTCGGAAAATCTTCTGTTGAAGAGTTTTTGGAGCTTGAAGGAGAGGCACAGATACAATGATATGTCTTGACACAAATGTAATCTACTATTTCCTTTTTGAAACAGAGATTCAAGGTGTCGTACTGCACAGATCTAGGTGGTTTTGCAGTCCGCTAGCCCTGATGACGGCTCTCCCCGTTAAGTCCGGCATGTACTGGGGTTAATGTAGAAAAGAAGGGTATTGTGATAGAGTTAGAGCGTGTTTCTGGGATTATTTGACGAATAGTAGGGAGCTGAATGAGCTGACTGTACTGTATTACGCTAACTATCTAAAGAGGCTTGAGGAGGGAAGAGAGGTTAGCTAACGACTTCTACCTAGAAATAGCCAGCAACAAGTAGGCTGTAAAGGTTGTTACAGATTTGACGACAAGTTTAAATATCAATCTGTACTTGTAAGCTCTTAAGTTATGATATGACGAACTTACAAACCCTAACTATCAAAGGATATTGAGTAGTATAAACCCTTCCCCATGATCCGCTTGCTATAGGGGCGAGCCCTTAAAAGGGGCATCTGATGGGAGCCCTTATAGCGTTAGGCTCTACCAGGATCTGTGAGGTTGATGTCTGTGACCTATACTAAGGCCCAATCCGATAATGGAATTACAGGTATTTATAGATACCATTAAGCACATTAGCGGGAAACGCTACTAAGCAAGGATAAATCTCTTGTTTTCACTCTTACTAGCTTCTCTATATGGCTGAATAAGGTTTTAAGCTTTGTCTCTTTTCCATCTGCTTAGGAAAACTATCACGAGTGTCGTGCAACAACGTTAATGTTTATACCCTACTTTACCTCAGGAGAGAGGAGGAGGTATACCATCTTAAGGGTGCCTTGCCCCTTCTCCTGATGCTTCATAGTAGAATCTAATATCCTTTGTGGCAATGAAGGCCCACCCAAGAGTATGGTACATTCAGGACTGGCATCTTCTGAAGGCTCCAACAGCACTTGAGCGGTCTTAACACGCGGAATTCACCCACTACACCACGCAAGCCATCCCTATAAGCAGTTGCTACGGGATTTATACATCCTGCCTTCATCGCTGGGTTTACGAGAGGATAACATCGTGTACTTAGCTCATATAACTACTGCATATCACTAGGCACCTCTACTCTTAATAAGTTAAGATAAAACTTAATATGTCGCAGAGGATAATTCTATAAGCTGGTGTTGTAGAGTTTATGCTGGTTCTTGCAGTGACCTGGGTTGAAAGATACTATAGGACGACAATACCCCGTGAAGTTGAGAAGCTCCTGGGTGTTAATGAGAAAGATGAGATTGTATGGGTATTCGAGAAGAGCAAGGTGGTCATTAGAAGAAAGGTGGGTAGTATTGGTTAGGTGTACATTCTGTGGTTACGAAGCCGATTTAGGGGAGCTCGAGCTTTTTCGAGACCCGTGGAGATTTAGGTTCTACGAAGTAAAGATGCTGAAGTGCCCTAAGTGCAAAGGTATATTCCACTACTACACTAGTAGAAGCCCCAGTACTAGTAAACATCGGAGTTCTACGTGCGAGTTAGGCCTAGGTCTTCTAGAAAGATTAAAGCGTAATTGGAGTAGAGGGCGAGATTGAAATGTCATTGTTTCAAGAGAATGGTGAAAGTGATAAAATGAGCTTATTGATTGTAGCAGAGACATTGCTTCTCGATTTTTACGTTAATGGGTGTAGGAAATGGGTAAGGGTCTAGAAGATGTTACGGGTTTAAATGGGTCTTTGCTAGATACTATTAAAAAAATATCTATGTTAGGCTATAAAGGGTCTGGAGAGGTTCAACGAATACAAGGCTTTACGGCATATCATGTAAAAGAGCCGTACTTATCTATTGGGGCAGAGGAAATACTATATCCACTTGAATTCAAGGACGTTAGAAAATTTTACACGAGTAGTAATCTGTTGCGGATTAGAATAAAGCCTTTTATAGCTGATAAATACGGAGTTAGCTTCTTCGAGGACGTTAAAAATATAGCTAATAAGTATCAGGGACGATATAATTTCAGAATTACATTTGAGAGCCCGGAGTATGAGTACAATATAGACAGATGTATTGATTCTATGGTGAACTATATAAGGAATATTTCTCAAAGTAGTAGATCAAATGAATACATAGTAATGCTATTAGCTAGGGAGCTTGGTGGTGACCGCTATAACCGGGTAAAGGCTTATGGTGCATATTATAAGATTCCCACGCACATAATAAACCTAGATAAGGTATATAAAATAGTTAATGAGTGCAATGAAAGTAATCGAAGAAAGGATAACTGCCCTGCATACATTACCTATATGCTTAATAACTATGTTCAGCTATATGCGAAATCAGGTGGCATTCCATGGGTTGTAAGCGATACTGACGCCTCGTTACTTCAAGGTACGGTTGTTGTAGGTTTGGCCGCTTCGAAACTCGGCAACACTAACTACATAGTTGGAGTTTCATACGCAGTCGCGTACATAGGTAAGGAGGTTCGAAGCTACATTTACAGCGAGATTTTCGAAGAATCAGAGCTTGACATAAAATCTCTGAAGATTGCTGGCCTGTACATTCCTGCTAGAATCGCCAAGAATATTTTCACTAATATCAGAGAGGCTCTTCGTGCATGGAACATCAATAAATACGTTATATACCAGACAACTATAATTCATCCAGATGAGATTAAGGGGTTGACTGAGGCATTAAGCGATAATGTCTGGATTTTAGCACACGTAAAAGAATCTGGGTTTATCAAACGCGTGTATGACTCGAATTCTGAAGATTGGGGGCCATATAGGGGGTTATGTCTTATAGATGATGATTCTGTAGGTGGTGATGGGTCAATAAAGGCTTTGTTACTCTCAACAGGTATTATAAGAATTAAGAGATACGATTACAAGCTTAAGGGATTTGTTGAAGAGGAAAAAAGAACTTATAAATCGAGTACAACTCCGGAACCACTAGAACTAGAGATATTTTACAATCCTCAAATAAAAGCCTCTGCGGATAAATCACAAGTGGACGTCGGTATAGCACTCTATACGTGTAGACTAGCACTACTTTTAGGTAAACTCGATTGGGAAGCCTACACTTCCTGGCCGAAAATACCATTCGTTCAAAAATATGCGAAGAGAATTGCTGATATACTTTCATTATTATATAGACAAGGAGATGAATCTAGTATTAAGTTCGCAAACAACTTGATGGCAACCCTGCAAAGAGAGCCAAGAGCATTGAGGTATATTATGTAAGCTTATCGGGTTACTTCACGAATTTGATAACATGCTCCTCCAATTGTTGTTTACTACTATCCCAGACATAGTATTTAATGATTATATTATCTTGAATACCTAAAGTACTGAGCATTTCCATTAGCTTATCGTATCTTGATTTAGGTGTCATCTGGGCTAATGACAGGTACTCTTTGTAGAATCTCAATGATTCTTGTTTCATTTCGGGGTGAGAGAGCCTTCTTGTTCTTCCTAGCTCGTCTACTTTAAAGGCATGTGTAACGACATCGAACCATATTCTCCCCCTTCCCTTGGGGGTGACTTCAAACATGAATTTAATGCCTTGGCGAATGAATTTGTCATCAAAGATATAACTGTCTTCGCTTCCAGGAACTCTATAAACGTATATAGTAGATTCTTTAGATATAATGCCTCTCCTATATCCATAAATTTTGCTAAGGTATCTATATATTATAGAGCGTGCTATAATAAAGTCCTTGTATGATTTGCTTGGATACAGCTCGGTCATCATTGCAGAGTCTGCAAAATCTAATTCCTTTTCTTGACAAACCCCGTTGATAAAACCCTTGGGAAAGCAATCCATATGCTTCTTTATGAATGTATTCAATTGCCTGTTAATCTCTTCTAGAAGATTTTTATAACGAGCCTGAAATACTAGATACAAATTATTCTCGTGGTGATAAGAAGATACACCTGCTAACCATAAGTCATATAGAAGATGTCCAAATAGGGGGCGAAAGCATTCTTGAGGTTTTTCTATGGGGAAGTAAATATAATTCAAAGCTAAAGAATGTAGTTCTCCCGCCCCGGTCTGATATAACGGCAGTCTTAGGTTCAAATGACTCACCTAGTTTTCTGCTCAATTTCATCTAGAAGCTTCTTTATGTCTGGCTCGATTAGTAGATTCTGAAGCTTCCTATCCTCATTGAATATGAGTATCGCTATTAGAATGATGGGTACTACAACTAATATTGAAAGCATCATCCTAGTAACTGGTGGTAGTTCAATACCTAATATCTCCGCTAACGGAGGAATAACACCAAAAATAATACTAATGGATATGGAAAGGCGTGTTATGAAGTTTTCTGTTATCTTCTTTTTCACAACGAGAATGTTAGCGATTCGCTTGGCTATGTCTTCTCTTAGGACTACGTAGCCCTTGGGGACGTAGGTTAGTTTTTCTAATTTGTTAAGCTTTAATGCTAGGGAAAGTGCTATCCACGTTTTTCTGCTTTTTCTAATTAAGGTTTTTCTATCTTTTTCAAGTGCTTTAGCGAGGTTCTGGAATAGCTTTAGAGATATAGCTTCATTTCTACATCCAGCATATTGCGATAAACCTACTGTCAAGAACATTAATGTAATAGTTTCCAATGTACCTATCCAGCTGAGCGCTTTAGATACGTTAGTTACGCGTCTACATAGCAATTCGCCTTTTTCTCTATTTAAAATAGCTTTCAATGTGTTCGAAAGTGCTACATATAGGCAGAAGTATCCATACGGGGGTTCCAGTCTATCGCACGATACAGCTAATTCTTTAAGCACTCCTCTATACTCCTCGCTTAACTTATCCACGAAAATGTAGGAAAGCCCTATACACCTACTGAGTGCAGGTGACGAGTCCAACGTCGCTACTCCTCTGCTATAATCCTCTATACACCTCGATATGAGGCTGAGAGACGGCTTAACTAAGACATCTCCGTACCGCTTGGAAATACCTTCATTAGCTAGGATAAAGTATAGTAGTGTAGAGGCCTCAAGCATGCTATCAGTTGGAATCTCCTGAACAACTTTTACGAATGTCTGAGCTAGTTCTTCAGCCCTTAAAACCGCATTTTTCGTCTTGCTTTCGTTCATCTTCAGGAATTTGTAGGTTACGTAGCCGTTAAAGACAGCCCAAGATTCGTTCAAAAACCTATGGGTTCTCTCTGAAATCTCCCCCATAATGTCGGATAAAACCAATAGGGGGTTCGCTCTACGCCCTAATAGGAGCTCTTGATTTGACACGAACACCCCCACATTTTCACATATTTATTCTTCGGAGTTATTAACGCTTCCCGCTCCGATTTCTAATCAACCTGTAATTCACATAGCTTTTACCATGCCATTAACTATACGCATCCTAATAGGCTTAAAGAGGCTTGTTCCTTAGAAGCCATGGCGACTGTCAACGCCGAGGCAACCTCTCCTTCTCCCACCTAACCTCATCGTCGCTAACTGCTGGAAGACGCCACTGTAACTAGAACCCTGTGAACCACCGTGCAGGTCTTGTAATCAAAATATGGAGGTGATCGCTCTCCTCCGGCCCTAGCCTGCCCTCTCTCCCTCACACGTAGACAGGATCCGCTGACTGATCAGGTCTTAAACCATGCTCCGTCCTGTCCGTTGCCTGTACCGGGGGTTCTCCCGTAGCCTCCGCTGTTCCTTCTCGTACCTATACCACGGATTCCACATCCTCTCCTTCATACCTCTTCCAAGGATCATCATACTAGCTCGCAGTCCACCACCCCAATATATAGCAGTTTTAAGTAGCGTAGCTTGTAAATTATTACCTACAGAGTGGATAATAATCTGGTGAAGCGAGGTGATAGCGTTAGCGATACCGAGGAGGTCTGGCAGTCGGGATCTAAAGGAGTTCATGTTGAACCAAGTGAAGAACCTCGGGCGAAACCAGAGGAATATAGGGCTTCAGGGCGAGTAGCCTACAGCAGAGAGCGAGTGTACCTCGTCTTCCTGGACAGAGCCCTTGAGCCAGCCTCCACTCTATCGATACTGTTTAAGTGTCAGGAGCACGGCATACCTGCACGCTGAAGGTCTCGAAACCGGTCAGCTTAGAAGGGCTCCCCAGAGAAGTGCTCAAGACGACAAGGGTGTGGTGTCGGGGGAAACTGCGTAGGGAGTACTATAAACTCAGGGATCTCACTCTCGAGTTCCCGTCCCCAGACTACATCAAAGCCCATCAAGTTATAACAGCCCTTTTCGGTGTCCGTAGATATACCCTCTATACACCTCCTCGAGCTTCCTAGCGAGCCCAGCGTTGCCAGTCTTTTCCAAATACTCTACGCAGAGATCTCTCAAAGGGCATTTCCCGCACCGGGGGGACTTGTAGTGACATACTAGTGCTCCGAGGTCTATCAGCCCGTAGTTGAAGTATTCGTGCTCATCGTCAGGCACGAGCCTCCACAAGATCCTGAGGTAATCTTCGTGCTTACGTGCCTTCACGCCCGTTAACCGGGACAGTAACCTTACGACGTTGGAGTCGAGGACTGGGGCCTTCCTACTGTAGCCAAAGCTGAGGATAGCCCCAGCTAAGTATATGCCTACACCAGGGAGAATCACGAGGTCTTCCCACCTATCGGGTATCCTACCCCCGTACCTTTTGATTATGATCTCGGCCAGTTGCTTGAGTTGCCGTGCTCTCTGCTTATAGAGTCCCAGGTGTTTGAACGCCTCTTCGACTTCCTCCGTTGGGGTACTGTATATGGTGTTGAAGTCCGGGAACCTCTGTATAAACCCAGGGAACTCCCTCGCTACGGCCTGCCTGGTAGTTCTCTTCAGTAAGAGCTCAGCTATCAGGACTTTGTATGGCGTCCTATCGACCCTCCACGGGTACGGTACCCGGTTCTCCCTCTCCCAGCCGACAACGCGCCTCCTTATCTCGCTAACAAGCCTCTCCATATCAATATGTTCAGACCCCATAGGGCTCAGCCCCTCCTTATGTACGAGGCTAGGTACCTACTGAGGGTTAAGGCGATGTCCTTACTCAGGGTAGCTTCGTGCATAGAGCCGTAAGTCCCCGCATGCTCACCAAAGTTACTTATCAACTGGAAAGCTTTTGAGGCGAACCCTTCCAGTAACTCCTGTCTGTTCTTACCCATCCCAGGTATGTCCTTTTCACGGATGTAGTTCCTTAGGCCCTCTACGACCTTCCTAAAGAACTTGATGCTACCCTCATAGTCAGTCGTGTAGAACCTCGTCAAGGCCTCGACGAGGTCTGTCGCTACGTCTTGTAGCCCTACAGCATAGAGGAGGCCGATAACCTCGACATCTCTCCCGACCCGCTCCAGCGCCCTCTCCTCAGCTTTTACAATACTCTTTACCTTACCTGGAACTCCGAACCCCTCCTCGACTATAAATTCGTTAGGGAAGGCGGGGGTCTCTATAGGCCGCCCCTCCTTAAAAGTTACGATAAACCCTGTTATGAGGGCTTCAACAAAGTACTCTACCGGTATCCCGTCCTTTACGTGGAAGTACGTAAAGTCTATGTAGTACTCGATATAACCTCTCGTTACGAGGAGCGAGAACAGACGCTTATACTCCTTGACTACATCGCCATCTCTATTAAAAAACCTACCGACATATACGCGTACACGTACTTGATGTCCGTTATCGAGGGCTGAGAAGACATATGGGTAGCTCTTACGGATACTATCGGGAATCTTCACCACTAAGTAGTTATCCACCGTCTCTAGTCTTGATAAAAGCAGTATAGGCACTTCTACCCGCCCACCAACAGCTTGTCCCTTATAGCCTTCGCGATAGCTTTTGCTAGCGGTACCGGTACCGCTTCGCCGAAGAGCCTGTAGGCGTCCTGCACCGGTACTACTACCCTCCAGTCGTCGGGGAACCCCTGTATCCTCAGGTACTCCCTCACGCTCAGCGGTCTGTCCTCCCACGGGTGAACCATCATGGTCGCCTTCATGGCGGGCGACGTCACCAGGGTAGGCGATGGCTCGAACCACGTCAGCCTCCTGTAGAACCCCATTCTACCTCCGCTCGCGTCGTACGCCGCGTTCATGGCCTCTGGCTTCAGCTCGTCAGGTATTTGCCTCCAGTTGCCGCCCGGGGGCACGTACTTCATGTACTTGGCATACTTAGGCGGTAACGGTGTGTACCCTATGTGGTCGTCTATGCCGGCCAGTGCCTCGGCAAGTGTGAGCCAGGGGTCTAGCTTTCCGAATAATCCCACCTGTTCTCTTGAGTGGGTCTGTTCTGGGAAGACAGGATCTCTCCTGATGTCTGGTCTCACCCCGATAACGATTACCCTCTCACGTACCTGTGGCGTACCGTAGTCTGCGGCGTTTAGCACCTTCCACGCGACCCTATAGCCGGTCTTCCCGAGCTCCTCAAGGACTACCCTCCAGGCCGAACCCGGCTCCTCCTCGGGTGTCAGTAGCCTCTTACCCCGCTCCCTTATAGGGATATGCTTTATCCTAGCACTAAGTATCCCCGGGACTTCCTCCATCACGAATACCTTGGGCTTTGCCTCCCTAACCACCCTCACGAAGTCCATGAGTGGAGCAGTCCGGGGATCTCTTAGAGACTGCCGCTTACCGGCGGGGCTGAAGGGCTGGCACGGGGGGCCACCAGTAACGACGTCTACTTCACCGGGCTTTAGACCGGCTTCCTTGAGTATATCTGACGTAGAGAGCCTCTTGATATCTCCTAGGAGGAAGGGCACTTTGGGTCTATTAGCCCTCAGGTTCCTGTAGGAGTCTTCAGATATGTCGAGGGCTACTGTGACCCGGAACCCGGCTAGCTCGAAACCCAGGTCGAGGCCGTAAGCTCCGGTAAACAGTGACACCACGGTGAGCTTCTCACTGGTCTTCTCCTCTACTACTCTTAACTGGGGTACTACCGATAGGTACCTGTTCGTAACCAGCCTGCTTCGGTCGGCCTCAAGCCACCTCCTATAAACCGCTCTATAGTCGTCAACGACCCCCGCATAGCCCCTAGAGCTGTAGATCTCCTCAACGTGTCTCAGCGACTCGGCGAGTGCTGTGACGTAGTCCACTCCTTGTTCAAGGATTAACACGTCTACTAGGGCTGAGAGGTACGCCCGGGCGTCACCCGCACTGAAGCCCGGCCTACCGTCAAACTTCTTTATGAAAGCCCACGCCCGTAGCTTCAGCCTGTCATAGTTGAGTGCTTTAGTCTCGGCCCTTGCCACTTCCTCCCACCTTCTCTTGCTTTCTAACCAGAACCTCGCCGCTATCAGTCAAGTACCACTCTATTTCGTCACCGTCCCCGATACTCAGTACCCTCCTCACAGTAACTGGTATAGTGGTATAACCACGACCCCATACCCTAGACTTACCTAGTAGTCTTGTTATTTTGCATGCACCTCCACGTGTAATATTGCTTGTACTACCTTATAAAACTAATGGGTACGTATTACTGGTGAGAACGGTACGAGAAGTACTTGACTACTACGGATCTATTCCCTCTTTTCCTCCTCAATTCGTTTGGTCACCTCTCTGACCAAGGCATCTACTTCCGGCTTCACTTCGTGGCTCACTTCCTCAGCAATAGCTACCAGCCCGTCGTATGTACCAGGCCCGCCAATGAAGTTCCAGAGATCCCTACCGAAGAGGACTTCACGGTCTAGGTCGAAGAACTGCCTAGTAGTCCACCACACGTCCTCCCTACTCTTAAACGGGTTATAAGGGAACCCCACGAAGGCAAGAGCCTTAAACTCGTGTGCTACCCTAAACAGTAGCATCCTCCTCTTAGACCTCACACAGTCCTCCTTCTTAGGCCAGGGGGTCTTGAACTCTATGAGGACTGGTACCCTACTCCCCTTATATCCGTAGTCACCGATATAGAAGTCGGCTGTGACATCGACTCGCCTCTTCCTGCCCGAAGAAGCCGTCGCTACCTCCTCAGCCTCTTTCTCGATGTTGGGGAGCCTCCTCCTCCGGTCGAGCGCTTCAAGGATGTCATCAACTTTCCTCACTTTAGCCTCGTCTAGCTCGAAGTGGAACGTATAGTTCCTCCTCACATCCTTGAACCTCCCCCTGGCTACCCTCTCGGCTATACCAGTATAGAACGCTAGCCCGACACCGGCAGTAATACTACGCTCGACCTCAGATATGACGATGTAGTCTAGGGGGAAGAATATTACGTGGAACGGGTACTTCATAAGGGCCTTCTCCACGAACTCGCCGACCCTCCCCCTCCTAGACTGTATGAGGTTACGGGCATAGCTAAGCATGAACCCCTTTACTTCCTTCCTAGTCCTCTCGTCCAAGAAATACACCTAAGCTAATATAGTACTGTCAGCGTTAAGTACTATTATGGTGTCGCCCTTAAACGTAGATCTACACCTATAGCACCGAGCTAGTGGGGATCTGTAAGGGATCTGTCAGAGAGGCTATTTAAGCCTCTGTCACCACCTAGATAGTCCTTCGTTCGGCCCGTAGACGTGCCACTTTCCGATGACGACGCTCTTGTAGTGCTTCTTCTCGCCTAGAGATGGTGGTGGCTCGTCGCTCCACTTCCTCTCAAAGACTCTCGAGGCGTTGCCGTAGAGATCCTTTAACACCAGCTTCAACCACCAATTCTCATAGAAGAGCTCAACAATGTACAGCCTTTCCCCTACAAGCTCTATGATCACGCTTGTATCGTAGATCTTATTCTCTCCCAAGTCCTCTCCCTCAACTCCCTGTAAAGCTTCTCTTCTTCCTCAGGGCTCAAGGGCCTAAGACTACTTGGTGATACGCCCATTTCGAGTAGTTCTTCACTTACCCTCTCAGATGGAACAGAAGGCTCAGGCCCTTCAAGCTTCTCCAAGTACTCCTCAATAGCTCTTCTTACAACCTCACTCCAGTTAACTTCAGAGTGCCGCTTCATCCTCTCGTAGAGCTTACGAGGTACTCTCACAGTGAAGTTTACAGACATGTTAGTGCACCAATAAACAC
>Ga0197144_100766_pt1 | contig 11840 bp, 8 predicted proteins | sample GBS85_MetaG_FD_148670 | JGI IMG/M metagenome (GOLD analysis project Ga0197144, IMG submission 148670) | Sediment microbial communities from Great Boiling Springs, Gerlach, Nevada, United States - GBS 85_MetaG | ecosystem: Environmental > Aquatic > Thermal springs > Hot (42-90C) > Sediment | place...
GCACGCAGGCCGACCATCGGCCGAAGGCCTCCTGAAGCCGAATTCATTCGGCGCGCCCGGCGTAGAGGGTCCGATACACCGCGAGATGCTCCACGACCCGCTCGAGATACCGGCGGGTCTCCTCCAGGGTGATCCGCTCGTAGAACAGGTCGGGATCCCCCCGCGCCGTCGCCCACCAGCGCGCTGCGTTCCCCGGCCCCCCGTTGTAAGCGGCCAGGGCCACCCACAGGTTCCCCCCGAAGCGATCCCGCTGCCGGGCCAGATAATAGGCCCCGAAGGCGATGCTCACAGCCGGACGATGCAACCAGGACTCCTGGTATGGCTGACCCAGGGCCTCAGCGATCTCCCGAGCTGTCGGCGGAATGATCTGCATCAGCCCGCGGGCTCGGGCCGAGGAGACCGCATGGGGATCGAACAGGCTCTCCTGGCGCATCACTGCATACAGCAGGAGCGGCGGCAGACGATGCCGCCGGGCCTCCTCCAGGACCTGATCCAGATAAGGCACCGGATAGGCGAGCCGGGCCAGGAAAGGCGGCGCCTCCCGGGGATCCACCCGGAGGCGGGCGAGCAGCCGGGCGGCCGCCTGGACGGCTAGGGCGTCTGCCCCCTGCTCCCGGAAGGCCAGGGCCAGGGCATACAGCGCGAGGGGATCCCCCTCCACGCGTTGCCGCAAGACGGTCCAGAGTCCTCGCGCCTCCTCCACCCAGCCCACCCGCCAGGCCTCCGCACCGGCCTGCCAGAGGGGATCCTCCCACAGCGCGGACGGCGAGAGCGGATGGGTGCCGGTGATCCCCAGACGGGCCCGCAGCCATTCCTCGGCCTCCGCCCGGCCCGCCTCCGGATCCAGGAGGTCCAGGGTTTCGGGCAGGTCGGTGAGATCCTCGCCCTGCAGGAGCATGCGGGCTCGCTCCCCGAGGAAGCGCCCGGAGGCCTGGGCGACGACGGCCTGCCACTCCGCCTCCGCCCGCACGCGATCCCCGCGGGCCAGGGCCACCTTCCCCAGCCAGAAGCGAGCGGCCAGGGCCTCCGGCGCCTCTGGATGCTGGCTTCGCAACGCCTCCCATGCCGCGGCCGCCGCGTCGAGATCCCCCCGGCCGTAGGCCAGCACCCCCTGCCGGTGCCGGGCCTCCGGCGCGCGCGGATCCGCCGGGAAGCGCTCGGCGAGGAGACGATAGAACTCCTCCGCCGCTTCCTCCGCTCCGTTCCGCTCCAGGAGGCGGGCGGCCTCGTAGAGCAGACGAGGAGTGAAGGGATGGGTCGGGAAGCGGGCGAGGAACTGTCGCCAGAGGGCCACGGCGGCCTCCACCGCCCCGCTTCGGAGCCACAGCCGCCCCTTCTCCAGCCATCCCTCCGCCCAGCGGGAGGCCTCCGGATGATCGCGGATCAGGGCGTCGAGATGAGCGTGGGCGGCCTTCAGGTTCCCCAGATCCCGATAACAGCGGGCGGCCTCGTAGTGGATGTCCCCGTGGTCCGGGTGGGCGGCGATCCAGCGCTCAAAGGCCTGGACGGCCGGGAGGCACTGCCCGGCGGCGGCGTCGATGCGGCCTCGCAGGTCATCCGGCACCGGGATCCCCGCCTCCACCAGGCGGACCAGGGCGTTGTAGGCGGCGAGGGTATCCGGGGCCTCCCGGATCAGCTGCTGGAGCCGGGCGTAGCCCTCTGCGGTCTGGCCGGCGGCGAGAAGGACCTGGGCCGCCCGCCATTCGATATATGCGCGGTAAGCGCGGTTCCGGGCGAAAGCCAGGATGGCCTCATACTGCTCGAGGGCGGCCGGGTAAGCCTGGAGGGCCTCCAGGGTCTCCGCCAGCCGCTCCCGGATGGCGGCCTCCTGACTGGGGTTCCGGGCTGCAGGGAGAGCGGCCCGCAGCTCCGCCGCAGCGGCCTCCAGCCGACCCGCCTCCTTCAGGGCGAGGGCGCGGCGCATCCGGAGCTCCGCCGTCAGGGGAGAGCCCAGGCCGAGGGCATGGCGATACGCCTCGGCGGCTCCGGCCGGATCCCCGGCCGCCCGCTGGGCGTCCCCCCGGAGCGTCCAGACCCCGCGGGCCCACTCGGGGGGCAGCTCCTCCATAGGGGCCTGGGCGAGGACCCGGGCGGCCTCCGCCGGCTGCTCGGCGGCCAGCAAGGCCCGTCCCCATCCGACCCACGCCTCGCCGGCAGCCTCCGGAGGCAAAGCGCCCTGCAACGCCGCCGCATAGGCGGCGGCAGCCTCCTCAAACGCTCCCTCCCGCATGGCCCTGCGTCCTCGATCCAGCCACTCCCCGGGAAGGGGCGTGGGGGTCGATGTCGGCGAGGGGGTGGGCGACGGGGTCGCCGGGACGGTGGGGGAAGGAAGCGGTGTCCGCGTCCGGGAGGGAAGGGCGGACGGCCGCGGCCATCTCGCGAAGAAAGCCGCCAGCCCGAACAACACCACGCCCATCACCGCCCAGCGCCACCATCCTCGGAAGGATCCCTGCCGGTGCATCCAACGCCCCTTTCCCTGTGGAGTGCTCTTAGACGCAGCGCCTCTCTCCCACCGCAGCCATCCGGGTTGGAATTTAGTTTATCCGATCCCAACCCAAACCCCAATCCCCCTGGGTCGGGCAGGACTTCACCGTCTCCGGTCTGGTTTATAATCAAGTCAGATCATCACGGCGGATTGGCGAAGCGATCGATGGAGTCTTCCGGGAAGGAAGTCGAGATCCGATTCGCGTGGCGCTCGGTTCAGGGCCCTCAGGTGGTCGCCCGGTTCCGGGCAGCCGTAGAGGGGGAGGATCCGGCGATGCGGCGGGTTCTGTGTCGCCTGATGACTCTGCTGGAGGTGCAGACCCCCCCGGGCGTAGAGGATCCCTTGCTCCGTCCAGAGGGTCTTCGCACGCTGGAAGGGAAGCGGGTGAAGGTCCCCGAGGAGGCCCTCCACGGCCTCACCCTCCCTCTCAAACGGGAGACCCTGACCGGGGGCCTGCGGATCCCCTATTTCTTCGATTGAGGAAGGTGGTCTTGCAAGCGCAGAACACCGGCTCAGGAGGTCAGAATGCCTGCGAAGAAGCCCACGCGTAAGACGACGCGGAAGGCGGCGCCGAAGAAGACGGCCCGTAAAACGACCCGGAAGGCGCCCGCGCGCGCAGTCTCCCCACGCCGCCGGGGGGGCCCGGCGGCGGAGGCCCCGGCCCAGCCCTTCAAGATCACCTACGCCACCCTCGCCGTCCCCAGCGAGGAGCTCCACATTCGTTATGAAGTTGCCCTGGGGAAGGTCCGAGAGAGCCTGGGCGGGACCGTCCCCATGGTCATCGGCGGGCAGCCCCGCTACGCTGAGCGCACCTTTGAGGATCGCTCCCCGATCAACACCGACTGGCTGCTGGGGATCTTCCAGCGGGGGACCCCTGAGGACGTGGCGGACGCGGTGGCGGCGGCGAAGGCGGCCTTCCCGGCCTGGAGCCGCACCCCCTGGACGGAGCGGGTGAAGATCCTGCGCCGGGCAGCGGACCTCATCAGCGAGCGGGCCTTCGAGCTGGCGGCGCTGATGAGCCTGGAGGTGGGCAAGAACCGCCTGGAAGCCCTGGGGGACGTGGAGGAGACCGCGGATCTCATCCGCTACTACTGCGACCAGATGGAGGCCCACGACGGCTACGTCGTGCCCATGAAGCAGGAATCCCCCAAGCACCACAACCGCAGCGTCCTGAAGCCCTACGGGGTGTGGGCGGTGATCTCCCCCTTCAACTTCCCCCTGGCCCTGGCCGGCGGCCCCGCTGGGGCGGCCCTGCTGGCCGGCAACACGGTGGTGTTCAAGCCGGCGTCGGACACCCCCTACGTGGGCTACAGGCTCTATGAGATCTTCCGCGACGCGGGGGTGCCCGAGGGGGCTTTCAACTACATCACGGGGAGCGGAAGCGAGGTCGGCGACCCCCTGGTCCTGCACCCGGATGTGGCCGGGATCACCTTCACCGGCAGCTATGAGGTGGGGATGTCCATCTATCGCAAGGTGGCGGCCTCGACCCGGTATCCCAAGCCCATCATCCTGGAGATGGGGGGCAAGAACCCGGTGATCATCAGCCGCCACGCGGATTTAGACCGGGCGGCCCTGGGCTGCATGCGCTCGGCCTTCGGCCTTCAGGGCCAGAAGTGCTCGGCGGCCTCGCGGATCTACGTGGAGCGCCCGGTGCGGGACGCCTTCCTGGAGAAGTTCTTGGACCTCACCAGCAAGATCCGCATCGGCGATCCCACCCAGCGGGACGTGTTCCTGGGTCCGGTGATCAACCGGACCGCCTATGAGAAGTTCCAGCGCTACGTGGAGATCCTCCGCCGCGACGGCGTGGTCCTCTTCGGGGGCAACGTCCTGACCGATGGGGAGTTCGCCAAAGGCTACTTCGTGGAGCCCACGGTGGTCGACGGCCTCCCGCCGGATCATCCGCTGCTCCGGGAGGAGATGTTCCTCCCCATCACCTGCATCGTGACCGTGGATTCCCTGGAGGAGGCCATGCGCTACGCCAACGCGGTGGACTACGGTCTGACCGCCGGCTTCTACAGCAACGACCCGGAGGAGATCCAGTGGTTCTTCGATCACATCGAGGCCGGCGTGACCTATGTCAACCGGGCGGCGGGGGCGACCACCGGCGCCTGGCCCGGCTACCAGCCCTTCGGGGGCTGGAAGGCCAGCGGCTCCACCGGCCGGGGCGCCGGCGGGCCCTATTACCTGATCCAGTATCTGCGGGAGCAGAGTCAGACGGTGATCGATTGACCGGCCCCGGCGGCCGGAACTTCCCGGAGGGACGCGGCCGGCGATGCTGAGCGGCGTGATCTTCGAGAGCAACGGGTATCGGCTGCTCGGGCGCTTCTACCGGGCGGATGGGGAGGGACCTCACCCTACGCTGGTGATGGCCCACGGCATCGCCGGCGTGGAGCTCAACCTGGACCTAGCCGACGCCCTCCGGGATGCGGGGTGGAACATCCTGGTCTTCCACTATCGGGGATGCTGGGGAAGCGAAGGCCCCTACCGCCTCACCACCCTGGTGGAGGATGTCCGGGCCGCCGTCGATTGGGCCCTGGCCCAGCCGGCGGTGGACCCCCATCGTCTGGTCCTGCTGGGATACAGCATCGGGGGCTGGGCCGCGGTGCTCGCCGCGGCCCAGGACCCCCGCCCCTTCGCGCTGATCACGCTCTCTACGGTGAGCGACCTGCGGGCTTGGACGCCGGATGAGGCGATGCTCGCCGACTGGGTCCGCTTCATGCAGGGGATGACGGTGGAGCGCCTGCGGGAGGACCTGCGGGCCTGCGCCGAAGGGCTTCAGCCGGTGGAGGTGGTCGATCGGCTCTCCCCGCGGCCGCTCCTCATCGTCCACGGGACCGCGGACCCGGTGGTGCATCACCGCCACAGCCTGGCCCTTCATCACCGGGCCGGGCTGAACACCGACCTGGCCCTCATCGATGGGGGGGATCACCGCTACACCGGCCGGCGCCGGGTGATGATCCAGCGTATCCAGCGATGGCTCGAACAGATCCGCTCGACCTGATCATCCAGATCAACTTCGTCATCGTCGCCGCGCTGCTCATCGCCGCCTTCTCCCTGCTGGTCTACCTGCTCGCTTATTACTTCCAGAGCCGGAGCGCCCGGGGGGCGGCGTGGCTGCTGGCCTCGGTCTCTATCGTCTACCTGGGCGATCTGGTCCTCTTCTTCGTGGCCGATCCCCGGTCCGCGGAGCCGTGGCTCCGGCTGCAATGGCTGGGCATCGCTATCGCCCCGGCGGCCTATGCGCATCTGACCGACGCCTTGCTGGAGCGGACCGGCTCCTTCTCCCCGTGGCGCCGCTGGGCGGTCCGAGGGGCCTACGCCCTGGCCTTCCTCTGGTTTCTGCTCGCCCTGTCGAGCGATCTCCTGGTTCACGACGGGACGGCGGATGGCCGGGCCTTCCATCTGTGGGCGGGCCCCCTCTTTCCCCTCTTTTTGATCTACTTCATCGGAGGGGTGGGCTGGGGGATCGTGAACGCCTGGCGGGTCCGGCAACGGACGCTGATCTCCACCCATCGGCGGCGGATGACCTACCTGGCCCTCACGATGATCGCCCCCGCTGTCGGGGTCTTCCCCTATCTGCTTCTGGCCGGGCGGACCCTCCCGGCTTACCCCCTGGTCTTCTGGGGGATGGTGGGGATCAGCAACCTGTTCATCGGGACGATGCTGTTCGGTATGGTCTACGCCGTCGCCTATGTGGATGTGCTGGTGCCGGATCGGGTGGTCAAGCAGCGCTGGATCACCTACCTGCTGCGCGGGCCGGTCCTGGCCACCCTGGTGGCCCTGGTGATGTTCGGGGTCAGCCGGCTGAGCCACGCCCTGGGGCTGCCCCTGGCGCTTCTCCTCCCCTTGGCGGCGGTGGGGACCATCGTGAGCTATGAGCTGTTGAGCGACGGGATCCGCCCCCTTTTCGAGTGGCTGTTCCTGCGGCGGGACGTCTCGGAGCTGGCGCGGATGCGCCGGCTGAGCGAGGCGATGATCACCGCCCGGGATCTGCGACAGTTCCTGGAGGGGATCCTGGCCCTGATCTGCGAGACCCTCCGCTCGCCCACCGGGTTCGTGGTGCGTCGCACCCCGGAGGGGATCGAGCCGGTGGCCGCCTTCGGCGACATCGCGCATGCCTCCATCGAGGCCACTCTGGCGGAGGTGGAGCCCTCCTCGAACGGGCCGGTGCGGACGGACGGCTTCTGGGTGTGGCCCCTGCGGAGCCGGGCGGAAGGGATCCTCCTGGGGGCCATCGCCGTGGCCGCTCCGCCCAGCGAGGTCTCCCCGGAGGTCCTCCACGAGGTCCTCCCCGTCTGGATCGCCCGGGCCGCCGCCGCCCTGGAGGACCGGCTGATCCAGGAGCGGGCGCTGCAGGCCCTGGAACAGGTGGCCGAGGAGGCCCGCCGCCTGCGATGGGCGGAGGGGGAGCCTTCTGCCCGCTCTCTCATCGAACATCCGGAGTTCATCACCTGGGTCCGGGACGCCCTGGCGCACTACTGGGGTGGTCCCCGGCTGCTCCAGAGCCCCCTGTTGCAGCTGCGCGTGGTGCAGCAGGCGATGGAGGCCCACGACGGCAACCCCATCCGCGCCCTGCGGGCCGTGCTGGCCGAGGCCATCGAGCGGCTCCGCCCGGATGGCGAGCGGAAATTGACAGCGCCGGAGTGGCTGCTCTACAACCTGCTGGAGCTGCGGTTCCTTCAAGGTCGCAAGGTCCGCGAGATCGCCCAGCGCCTGGCCCTGAGCGAGTCGGACCTCTACCGCAAGCAGCGGGCGGCCATCGAGGCGGTGGCCATGGTCCTGGCGGAGATGGAACGCCGGGCTGCCCGCTCGACGGAGGAAGAGCCCTCCCTGCCCCCGCGCGCGCCGCATCCGGCCCGGGGCGGAGGCCGGGAGATCCCACCGGAGGAGGATGGAGCGCCCCGATGATACGGATTGGATTGGACGCTCGGTTGCTGGCGTATCGACGGGAAGGCATCGCCCGTTACATCCTGGAGCTGGCCGCCCGACTCCCCCAAGTCATCCACGACCCCGACGTCCGCCTGGTGATCTTCCAGAGCCGTAAGGACCCCAACACCTGGGCCGCTGGGCCTCAGGTGCGGGTCGCCCATGCCTGGACCCCTCCGCATCATCGCTGGGAGCAGCGCGTGTGGCCGCTGGAGGTGGGCCTGCGGCGGGTGGCCCTGCTCCACAGCCCGGACTTCATCCCCCCGTTCTCCGGGCCTTTCCGGAAGGTCATCACCATCCACGACCTACATTTCCTGAAGTATCCGGACTTCATGACCGCGGAGAGCCGACGCTATTACGCCGGACAGATCGAGCGGGCGGCGGCCGTGGCCGATCACATCATCGCCGTCTCTCAGACCACCCGGGCGGATCTCATCGCTCACCTGGGGGTTCCGGAGGACCGGATCACGGTGATCTACGAGGGGGCCAGCGCCGTGTGCCGCCCGCTCCCCCCGGAACAGGTGCGGGAGACTCTGGGGCGTCTGGGCCTGGAGCCGGGATATATACTGTTCGTGGGGGCGTGGGAGCCCCGGAAGAACATCCCGATGCTGTTGCGGGCGTATGCCCGGCTGCGGGAGCGCCGCCCGAATGCCCCGCCCCTGGTGCTGGCCGGCCGGCGGGGCTGGCTGTATCAGGAGATCCTGGAATGGCCCCACCGCCTGCACATCGCCGATCATCTGCGCTGGATCGAGGGGCCGGACGATCAAACCCTGGCGGTCCTCTATAACGGGGCGGCCTTCCTGGCCTTCCCCTCGCTGTATGAAGGCTTCGGCCTGCCGGCCCTGGAGGCTATGGCCTGCGGCACCCCGGTGGTGGTCAGCGACCGGGGGGCGCTGCCCGAGGTGGTGGGGGAGGCGGGGATGGTCCTGCCCGCCGAAGATGAAGCGCGCTGGGCCGAAGCCATGGAGGCGCTCTTAGAGGACGCGGCGCAGCGGGAGCGGATGCGCCGCCAGGGGCTGGAGCGGTCCGCCGCCTTCTCCTGGGACCGCGCCGCCGCCGAGACCTGGGCGGTTTACCGCCGCGTCCTCGGCCGTTAAGCATCATCCGGGAGGAGCGGCTTCAGCCGCGACTCCCTTTTGCTCAGGATCGAGGGCACCGCGTGATCCTGTTCCTGGCCCCCGAGCTCCCGGATCCCCCCAACAAGGGAGGTTCCATCCGGGCCTTCCACGTGTTGCGTCGGCTGGCCCGGCTGGGACCGGTGGTCGTGCTCGCCCTCTCGGAGCGACCCGGGCCGCCGCCGCCCTCCTGGCAGGCCCTGGCCCACGAGATCCGGCTGTTCCCCTGGCGCCCGCGTCCCCTCTCGGTCCGGCTGCGCCAGCTGCTGACCTCCTCGCGGCCCGATCTCGCCTTTCGTTATCGGACCCGCGCCTTGGTGGAAGGGTTGGAGGAGCTCCTGGCCCGGGGCCCGGTCGACCTCATCCTCATCGAGGGGCTGGAGATGGCCTGGGCGGTGGAGGAGATGCTCGCGCGCCCGCCGGGATCCCGCCCCTTCCTCCTCCTGGACGAGCTGAACGCCGAATACCGGCTGCAGGAACGGTTGTTCCGAGCGGATCAGCGGGATCCGCGGCGGTGGATCGGGGCGCTCTATTCGGGGATCCAGGCCCGGCGGCTCCGCCGCTATGAGGCCTGGGTGGTGCGCGGCGTGGACGCGGTGATCGCGGTCTCGGAGCCCGACGCCCGGGATCTCCATGCCCTGGGGATGGCCCGCATGCCGGTGGTGGCGCCCAACGGGGTGGACACCGTGTTCTTCCGGCCGGAGGCGGTCCCACCGGCTCCGCTCCCGGAGCCCGCCTTCGTGTTCACCGGGTCGATGGACTATCGGCCGAACATCGACGCGGCCCTCTGGCTGGCTCGGGCCGTCTGGCCTCGGGTGCGAGCGGTCCTCCCCGCGGCGCGCCTGTTCCTGGTCGGCCGGCGCCCGGCTCCGGCGGTGCGCGCCCTGGGGGAGATCCCGGGCGTGGAGGTGGTCGGGGAAGTGCCCGATGTGCGGCCGTATCTGGCCGCCGCGACGGTCTATGTGGCGCCCCTGCGGGCCGGCGGGGGGACCCGCCTCAAGGTCTTGGAGGCCATGGCGATGGGGAGGGCCATCGTCAGCACCCCGATGGGGTGCGAGGGCTTGGCGGTGCGGGATCAGGAGCACGTGTGGCTGGCCGACGGGGAGGCGTTCGCCGAGGCGATGATCGCCTTAGCCACGGATGAAGCCCGTCGCCGGCAGCTGGGGGAGGCGGCGCGCCGCCTGGCCGTCGCCCGTTACGACTGGGAACAGACCCTGGCGCCCCTTGAGGCCCTCGTCCGCCCCCTTCTTCAGCAGTAGGACAACGGCTCCCCCTCTCCCCGTCCAGCCAGCCATAGCCGACGCACCGGAAGCGGGCGAGGCAAAGAAACCCGGCCCCCAGGCCTGTTACCCCACCTGGAGAACTCCGCCCCCGGCTGCGGGAATGCGCCGACCGGGCCGCCTGCCCTGCCACCTTCCCCGGAACGCCCAGTCCGGTTATCGGCAATTCGGCATGCGACAACGCGGGGGAAGGGGAGGGCGCAGCCAGCCGGCTATCATCATGATAGAGCGCGCCGCACGGGATGCCTCGATGAAGGGCTTCACCCACTTCATCTCCGCCCTTGCCGCGGCCACGTTTTTCCCCGAGGTGGTGCAGGCGGCGGCCCGGGGGGCGATCTGGCCCGCCCTGGCCGGCATCGCCGCGCTGCTCCCGGACGCCCTGGATTTCCGCCTCGCCCGGTGGTTGGAGCAACCGGATCTCTCCGTGGATTTTGAGGAGGATCCCCCGGATCCGGCGGTCATCGCGGAGGGGATCGTGGCGGCGGTGGCGATGGCCCGACGGGAGGGGCGGGCGGTCCGCCTGATGCTGCACACCCTGCGCTTGGGGCCGGACGCCTGGCGGCGCTACCGGGTGCGGTTCGACCTCGAGGGCGGGGCGGTGGAGGTCGAGGTGGGCCCGGTGGTGAACACCGGCGGGCGGCCGATTCGGGGGGGCGAGGAAGCGGGAGGGCGGGCCCGCCGTCCCCTTCCGAGCCCTGTGCGATATGGCTACGATCCGGAGATCACGGTGGACATCTTCTCGGGCCCCTCGCTGGCTTTCTGTCCGGAGGGGGAGGCGGTGCGGGTGGAGTTCCTCCCCTGGCATCGGGCGTGGAGCCACTCGCTGGTGCTGGCGGCTGCCCTGGGGACGGGCGTGGGGATGTGGTGGGGGTGGTGGCCGGGGGTGATGGTGGGGCTGGGGTATGCGTTGCACATCCTGGAGGACCAGCTGGGGTGGATGGGGAGCAACCTGTTCTGGCCCTTCACCCGTCGTCGGATCCCGGGGCTGCGCTGGATGCGGAGTGTGGATCCGTGGCCCAACTTCAGCGTGGTCTGGCTGAGCCTGATCCTGATGCTGTGGAACCTGGATCGCTTCGCGGGGGCGCCGCGTCTGCCGGCGGGTTTCCCGTTGCTGGGGTTGCTGATGCCGCTGCTCATATGGGCTGTCCGTCGTCATCCCGCCCTTCGCCTCCCGGAGGCCCCTGAGGAGGAAGGGGAACCCGAACCCTAAACCCTCCCCGAATCGCTCGTGTGGTATCGTAGAGGTGGGTCCGGCCGCTTTCCCCTGGTGCGCTTCCGGGCTGGGGAGCACAACTTATAGGGGATTCCGGTATGCGGCGCGTCTTTCGATCCTCGCCCTCTGTCCTCGGGGTGATCCTCCTCGCGCTGCTGCCTGCCTTGATCCGGCTTGCAGCGGATCTTTCCCGGCTGTGGCGGACGCCGTGGGTCTGGTCGCCGGCCGTCCTGCCCACCCGGGTGGAGGAGGTTCTCTCCATGGACATCGCGCGCCTCCTGGTGGGATTGGCGTTGCTGCGCGCGGCCTGGAGAGGATCCCCCCGCATCCCGGGGGATGCGGCGTGGGCGCTGAGTGGGGTTTGCTTCCTGAGCGCTCTGGACCTTCTGTGGGAGCCGCTCATCCGGCGGTGGATGGATCCATACATCCTTGCGCTCTCATCGTACCCGGACGTTCCGGGGATGGTGGAGTTGCTCCTCTCGATGATCGGTTTTGTGCTTGGGCTGCTCACTTCCTCCCCGGTGGGGGCGGAGAGGGGAGGGAGGTGGTGGCTCTCGTGGGCGCTGGCGTTGCTTCCGGCCCTCCTTTGGATGGTGGGGATTGGGATGGGGACGAGGGTAGAGCGGATCCTCTTCCCTCCTGGTGGGAGGGGAGAGATGCTTCGGGCCATCGCACGGATCGTAGGCGCTTATTTGCTGATCGCAGGGGTGGATGCGGGGGTGGACGCTGTGCAGGCCGTGGTGGTGCTGATGGGGAAGCGGATCGAAGAGGCGGCCTACCGGAATCCCTATGCGGTGGGTGTGGAGATAGGATGGTGGGGG
>Ga0197144_100767_pt1 | contig 11822 bp, 15 predicted proteins | sample GBS85_MetaG_FD_148670 | JGI IMG/M metagenome (GOLD analysis project Ga0197144, IMG submission 148670) | Sediment microbial communities from Great Boiling Springs, Gerlach, Nevada, United States - GBS 85_MetaG | ecosystem: Environmental > Aquatic > Thermal springs > Hot (42-90C) > Sediment...
ATCGCCGTGGCGCTTATTGCATACGTCGCGCACTACGTCCTGCCTGCGTTTTCAGACGCCGCCGCCAAAGCCGCCGAATACGCCGCGCTTAGAGACGCGGCGCCCGTGCTGATCCTGGCGGCGGACAACAAGACGGTGCACGTCTGCCTCAACTCCACCGCGCCGCTCGGCGTAAAGGTGAACAAGACCGGCTGGCGCGACGCGGATCGCGACTGCCGGATCAACCCGGCCGGGCGGTGCGTGCCGGGACACGGGCACGGCTTGGAGAAGTGGCCCCTCTGCCGCTGGTACCTGGGCAGGTATAAGCCGGGCGACGCGGTGGAGTACATCGCCCGGGGGGAGCGCGTCTCTGTGTATAAACGCTACGTAGTCGCCGTCCTTACGCCGGTTCAATAAGGCGCCGCCGCTTTTACGCGCCATGTTTCAGAAAGAGAGGAGGCAGACCATTGTGAAAAGCAAGCTTTTCGTCTCGACGGAGATCCCCACGGCTGAGTACGTGGCGGAGGAGGCGGTGGAGCTCTTCGGCCTCAAGACCGTGATCTACGTCACCTCACTCAAGACGGTCTACGTCGTCGACGACGTGGAGCCTCCCGCCGTGGACGACGCGTTTGTGTACAAAACGCTGACTGAGGCGGAGAAAGAGATGGCGAAGAGGGAGGTGGACCCGTACGCCGATCCGAAGAAGGCCGTGGACATCATCGAGGCCAAGGCGAGGAAGAAGCTGGGCGACGCGGCGCCCGCCTTCGCCCGGCTCCTGTGGCGCTGGCACTACGCGTACGGCGCGGTCACGCCGCTGTTCCTCTCGCAGGAGCTCGGCATCACGGACGTCCTCCTCACCAACGCCTCCGACTACGTGGAGGTCGATTCCTACAAATACGGCGCGGGGCTTGCGACCAACCTCGAGCTGACGCAGAGAGACAGAGAGCATCTGCAAGACGTCATCTCGAGGCGGGTCGTCCCGCTCTCAGCCGCGCGGCCCTTCGCGTCGCGGTACGACGAGCACTTCAACGTCCGCGTCACCGCCATAGTGCCCGACACGGCGCCGAGGCCGTCCTACGCCTTCCGCCTCATGCACACGGTGTGGACGGCGCCTCTCTTCGCGGGTATGGGAGGCGCCGAGCCGTGGCAGATGGCGTATCTCTGTGTGCAGTGGCGCCGCGGCAACCACGTGCTCGCCGCCGGCCTCCCCGGCTCCGGCAAGACGTCTCTGATCAACGCCGTCTTGTCGTGCACGCAGACGACGCGCCGCCTGGCGATCATACAGTCCGTGCCGGAGCTGAGAGTGCCCCAGGCCGCCTACGTCGCCGTGGAGCGGGTCTCCTTCGGCGCCGGCATATCCGACATCCTCATGGCGGAGCTGGTGCAGAGGTTCGGCCTCCGGGCCAACTCAGACGTGGGCATCAACGAGCTGCTGACGGAGAGCGACGTCCGCGCCTTCGTCACGGTGGCCTTCGCCGGCTTCGGCGCCGCCGCCACGATACACGCCCAGTCGGCGGAGGAGGTGGTGCTGAGGCTCCTCCGCCTCGGCGTCACACAAGCCGAGCTGGAGGCGCTCATGCCGCGCCTCTACATCCCCGTGATGGGGAAGGCAGTCACGCCGCAGGGCGTCAGGAGGCGGGTCGGCAAGATATACGCCCCCACTAAAGACGGGCACAGGCAGGTGACGCGGGAGGAGGCGCTGGCGGACCCGGAGGTGGCCAAGTGGGAGGAGATAATCGCCCACGCCGCCGCCACGAAGACGCTGTGGCTGCCCGACGCGTGGGCGGCATACCTCCGCCAGCTCGATTCAATATCCCGTTAGCACGACACGCGCCACATGCCGAAAACCCTCATCAAACCGGAGACGGAGGATTTGGGCGGGCTGAAAAAGACGGCGGTTGAGGAGCCGCAGGAGGTGGTGATAGAGGAGGTTCCACAGGTGCGGAAGGCCGACGCCGGACCGGACGTCTCGCTCTACGCGAGGCTTTACGAGGAGTGCGTGAGGAGATACGGCGAGGATAAATGCGCCGTTGTGAAGCAGATGTACTCAGACGCCGTCGTGGAGCTGGCGAGGAGGGCCGTGGAGGAGGAGTTCCGGAGGAGGGGGGTGGAGTACAGGGGGAGGATATGCCTAGAGATCTAGAGCGCGAGGTGAAGAGGAGGAAGCCCGAGGCGAAGAGGCAGAAGTTCCCGCAGATACAGAAGGCGTTTAAGCAGATCGTCCGCTCTCTGGCCAAGAGGTACGGCCAGCCCGCGTGGCTCGTCGAGAACACAATACGGGAGAGAGGCCTCACATATGCGCTGGAGGTGCTGGAGAAAGCCCCGCCCAGGAGGAGGCTTCTGGACAGGCTGAGGGCATGGTTTCGAAGGTAATCGCCGCTCTGTCCTATAAAGGCGGCGTGGGGAAGTCGACGATACTGTCGTCTCTGGCATACGCCCTGAGGAAGGAGACGCACCTGCGCGTGGTGTACGTCGACAGCACGGCGGACGGCCTGGGCTCCTCCATGCTTGCGCCAGGTTGCAGAGTGGAGTACGGCACGTACGCGTTTCTAGGCGGCGTCGACGCGCTTCAGATGTGCACCGTGGAGGCAGACGGGGCGCTGGTGGACGCCCTGCCGCCCGGCCCCATGCCCAACGCCCCGCTCAGAGGGGAGCGGCTGAGAGAGCTCCTCCAGACTCTCCGCCTCGAGTACAACGCCATATTCCTCGACCTCCCCGGCACCGACGAGGACCACAGCGACGTGATCCGCGCCGCGATAGAGGCAGCCGACATCTACGTCATAGTCGCGGAGCCGGCCACCGTACAACTGGCCTACAACTTAAGGCAGAAGCTTCCTGAAAAGCCGGTTATCGCAGTCCTCAACAAATACGTCGACGGGCACCCCGGCAGGCACGAGATAGGCGTTATCGGCACGTCGCGGTGGGGGAAGCACGGCTACGTAATACCGTTCGAGGGGCCTGTATTCAACGCCGTGGTGTCGCGGACTCTGCCTGTAACGCTCCGCGGCGTCAAGTTCGTGCAGGTGATCGACCAAATCGGCGCCGCGCTACAGCGGCTCCTGCTACAGGCGTAATAGACAGGGAGTTTTTAACGAGGCTTGAGGAGTTCTGTTGCAACGAGATGGCAGTTGTTTCATAGATGCTGAGCCGTTTTACGCCGCCTCTCATTTCGTCTACCTATTGCGATGAGACCTGAACATCTATGTAGCAAACTGACTGAGCCGGAATCAACTGAGAAAGAAAAGAAAAAGGCGCCATTACATCTGATATACAGATAACTTCTGTTTCAGCACCGCCAAACCTCTCCGTCTTTTTCACTTCTGTGTGGCCGTTGACCTTAGCGAAGTACACCGTTGAGGAGATGACGTAGCGCCAAGCTGTTGTGTATCTTGTCAACCTAGAAATGCCGCAGAAAAAGAGATGACATTTCCATCTCCTCTCGAAATAAATCACAGCTGTGAGAAAAGGGGCTGTCTTTGTCCTAGCCGTCTTCGTCTAACAGCCCGAGCGCAACCAGCTCCTCTTTGTACTCTTGCGCAAAGAGCCTCGCCTTGTTGTGCGCTGCTGCCAGCCTGCCCAAGGCGTCGAAGAAGTCGGCAAACATCCTTCCAACAGCCCTCAGAAAAACCAGCTTGAGTTCCTTCGGCAACTTCCAGAAGGGCGTCTTCCCCACGTATTTCGTGCGCCAGCGCGTGTTCGACGACCGCTCGTACAGGTAGACGTGTTCTCCCCCAGGCCAGAGGGCCCAGCGGTATCCATTGCCGACTCTGCCCAGGTACAGATACATCGCTGTTTTAAGACAGGGGATTTAAAAATTTTTCGCCGCTAGGAACGCGGCCGGAGGGAAGAAACCGGGTCTTTAGTCTGCGGCAGTCAGCACACCACCCAGCCGGCCTCCTTGGCCTTTTCCAGCAGTATTTTGTCCGCGTCGTTGGCGGGGCCGCGCTCCGTTATGGCGAGGAGGCGGGGGCGGATGGACGGCGGCGCCCTCTCCGTCACCTCGCAGTCGACCCTCCTGGCGGGCACTGCCGCCGCGACGCCGCGCACTACGCCGTGTCTGTCCACGGTGAGGATCACGGGGTGTCCTCTGGGGCACGACGCCACGGCTCTGGCGGCGCCGGCTCTCTCCGCCTCGGCCAAGAGCTCAGCCGTTAGCGCGGCCTCGACGGGGTAGCCGCAGGCGGGACAGGGGGCGCGGATCATGCGAAAACGGCTATGTAGACGGGATATTTGGCGTAGCGGCGCCTCTTTTTCCACCCCGCGGCCTCGGCCGCCGCGTCGACCTCCCGCCACGAGACGGCCCTCTGGGCGCCGAGGACGTAAGTCAGCAGGAACCCGACGCCGGCGCCTTCGATCACGCCCTGCGACAGGAGCATCCTCTTGGCGGCGGCCCTGGTCCTGGCCAGGACGTCCGTCGGGCTGGAGGCCCAGTGGAGGACGTTCTGCACCACGGCGCCGTCGAAATTGCTCGGCGTGTTGTCCCAGCCGAGGTGCACCTCGAAGCCGTGCCTCTCCGCCAGCCTCTTGAGGTCTTTGTACACGTCCTCGTCCACCTCCATGGCGGCGAAGCGGCAGGGCACGTTCAAGACCCCACACGCCGTTATGAAGTCCAGAGGCTCCTGAGTGCCGGCGCCCACCAGAAGCACCTTCCCCCACTTCGGCACCTCAAACGCCGTGTACAGCGCCGTTCTGTACGCGGAGTAGTAGTCGCCTGAGACCAGCGCCTGGTACAGCGCCCTCGCCTCCTCCTCCGGCACCACGTCCCGCACCGGCTTCACAGCCAGCTCGCACGCCCTCGACAGCACCACGTCTTCCACCAGCGAGAAGTACTCGTCCAGTAGCGTCGGCCACCTCCTCCTCGGCCTCTCCGCATGTATCCTGCAGTCCTCCTTCAGAACGCCCTTGGCCTCCGCCAGCGCCTTGACCAGCCTGGCGAACTCCGACGCCGGCCGCCTGCAGTCTGTGCACTGGAAGACCGCCTCCGCCGTCTGGGCCAGGTAGTACCGCTCCCACTCCGAGATGGCCTTAAGCCCCTTCACCCCGCCCAGGGCCCGCGTCAAGGCCCCCAACTTGAGGAGGAGCCCCCAGTTGTCCAGCAGGAACATGGGCAGCCGCAGTCCCCCGGCTATATGCAATCGGCCAGCGCCGCCGCGAGCCTCCACCGCGGCGCCGTCCTGGGGTCGAGGACGTGGACTGCCGCGGGCCTCAGCGCATCGGCGTAAAGCGCCAGCAGGCCCCGGTCGGGCGGCCGCGTGGCCACGAGGACGACGCGGCCGGAGACATGCGGCGGCTCCAGGTACATGTCCAGCGGCACCACGGCCACCGTGCAGTCGGCGCCCGCCGCCGGCCAGCCCCCGGGGAGGTCCGCGGCCGTAGCTTCAGCCCCCATCAGAAGCAGGCGGTGGCGCTCGGGCGCGGCGGTGGGGCCCTCAGGCGGCGGCAGTCCCAGAAGCCTGCGCAGGAAGGTGGACTTGCCTGAGGCGGGGGGACCAGCCACGGCGATTTTCACCTGCCCGCCTCCGCGCCAGCTCCGGTCCTGCGCCGCGGCCAGCACCGAGAGGAGCACCTCCAGCGCCTCGGCTGGGTGCGCAGAGACGCGCGGGTCGATGGGGAACTCCGCCTCAGCCAGCTCAGCCTCCAGAGACGCCCTCCGCCCCGAGACGCAGAGCCTCCACCTGCCGTGCTCCGCCTCCACCGACAGACAGTCCCCCTCTGCATAAGCCACGGCGTTGCGCAGGACGATTATCACGCCAGCCTTTGCGCAACACCAAATTTGCAACCGCGCATTACAGCTGTCAAAAAAGCTACGCGGACAGGCGCAGCGCCTCGCGCGGCTTCATGAGGAGGAGGTCCAGAGACGTCACGAGCTCCTGAGCCAGCTTGTCCTTGTCCAGCTCGGCGACTTCGGTGAGGCCCCCCTCCCCCCTGTACACATAGTACAGCGTCACGTCGACCTTGTCTCTGAGCAGGGAGACGAGAAGCGGGCTGTGGGTGGAGATGACCGCGTAGCCCACCTCGCTGAGCTTAGCGATGTACTTCACGATGAGGCCGAGGAACTGCGGATGCGTCTCGGGCTCTTCCAGCAGTACCAGCGTCCTGCCCTCCAGGCCGTTGACCTTAGCGAAGTACACCGTCGAGGAGAGGCCGATTAGGTAATAAAGCGCGCGGTAGACGGAGTCTGAACCGGCCTTCGCCTCAACGCCGCCGTCAAACAGCGCGATCCTGTCTCCCAGCAGCCTGACCTCGACGCGGCTGAACTCCTGCAGAACTGCGTTGACGTCTCTAATCGCCTCAAGCTGTCTGCCCGCAACCACGCGCATGTTCCTCCCGTCGTCGCGCAGGAGGTCGCGCGGCGCACCGCAGGACTGCTCACCAATCCTGCCGGCAACAGCGCCGACCACGCCCTCCCTGAACCTGTCGAACCCGTAGAAGCGGCCCAAAACCGCCCGTCCGGGCTCCGCGAAGAGGTTGTGCTCCGCCGCAGGCAGGCCGTCCACCTCGATGAGGCTCTTTTCAATTCTCAAACGTCTGCTCCACCCGGCGGCGGTTATGCTTATCTCAACGGCGCTGGACGCGTCGTAAAACGTGAAGAGTTCGGTCGTCGACTCAGCCCTGAGGAGGCGGCGCAGCGGCTCGGCCTTACCGTAGAGAGCCGCGCGGTCGAAATACGTGGCCAGCGCCAGCGCCTCGAGGATATTCGACTTGCCGGAGGCGGCCGGCCCTATGAGGACGGTTGCTCTCCCAAGCCTCATCTCCACGTCCCCCACCGATTTGAAGTTGCGGATGGTGACTTCCATGGTCAAACATGCAGCTGCCAGAGGCGCCTGCTTCTGTCGTAGCGGAGGCCGTGTTTTCTGCACGTCTGCACGAACTTGTCGAACTCCTCGTCTTCCACGTACTGCGTCAGCCGCGCGGAGACCTCCCACCCTACAGCTGTCTTAGACAGCGAGACCTCGACCGGCAGGCCGCTCAGGGCGGCGTGCAGTTTTTCCGCCAGCTCCTCAGCCCTCCTCCTCCTCTCTTCCCCGCGGCGCATCCTCTCCTCCTCCCTCCTGCGCCGCACCTCCTCGTACCTGGCGCGCAGTTCGGCCGGGATCTCGGCGCCGCGGCGCTCCAGGCACTTCACGACTCCTTCCACGTCCTCGTCGTCTAGCCTCTGGACGTCGGGCGGCATGCCGCATGTCATGCAGAGGCTGTACGCAGACGCCTTCGGGATTCCCCACGCCTCGCGGCACAGCACGTCTCTGAACTGCGGCGCGAGGTCTATTATTGTGGCCGCCTCATGAGGCGACGTCCTCACAGCTGTAAGGACGTCCTCCAGCGTCACGTCTCTCAGACGCTTCCACGCGGAGGCGCCGCGGGCAGACAGCTCCACGTAGTACGCCGGGTCGCGGAGCTCTATCGGCGAATCGTAGTCGCTGAAGCGCACCGCCCCCACGCCGCGCATCAGAGTCATGCCGCCGTTTATCTCGCGCTTCTCATCGACGTGGAAGAACTCTATGACGTTGTAGTGATGTCCAATGCCGTAGCTGCCAGTGCCGTCTGGCTTAACGCCAGTGACGCGCTCGAAGAAGTACGCTATGTTGTTCCCGGTGCAGCAGAGGCTGTCGTCGACCACAGGCGGCCCCGTCTCAGCGTTCTGCCAGTTGCCGCGGGGCAGGCGCACCTTCTCGTAGCGGATCCTGAGGCCCTCTTCGGTATCGCGTCTGCACACAGGGCAGTAGTAGACGTCGTCGTCGATAGGCTCCACGGGGTGTCCCATGTTGCACACCACCACCGTGTACTCTATCACGTCGGGCTCCTCCTGTGGCAGGGACTCGGCGCGCAGGGCCTCAAGCAGATGTTGCTCCCTCTTCTTCTCAACAACAGCGACGCCGTATTTCTTCCAAACAGCGTATACTCTGGGAAGCGGTATTTCGAGCGTCTTCAACGGCATCCACGGCGCCGAGGTCTCACAGATGAGCTTCTCCGCGATGAGGTTTATCTTGACCTGATCGCACCTGATCGCTATCATACCACCAACTCGCACTCCTCCGCACGGAGGATGCACTCGGCGCGGGCCGGGACGTAGTAATACGCGTATTTGAACGCCGTGTGAGACAGCGTCAGCTCCGCCTCGCCGCACTGACACGCGATCTTCACGCGCTTGGGGGGCCTCGACGGGAAGACCTCTAGGGGGATGGCAATGCGCCAGGTGGCGTAGGCGGAGACTTCGTACGTCTTGTCTCCAGCTCTCAGCCTCATAGCGTTGCTACGGCCGCTTTTTCGAACTGTGCAAGCGACGTCACGTAGTGCAACCTGCCTCTGCGCTCCAGCAGCCGCGCCCAGTTGTAGTCGGTTCTGCCGGGCGGCACGAGTATCAGCGCGGTTCTGTCGGCAGCTTCGGCGGCGAAGCGGCTCAGAACCTCCCTTGACGCCTCGGTGATGCCGTCGCTGATGATCAGAACTCTGTGCCCGCGGAGCCACACCGCCTCCTCCAGGACGGGGTCGATGTTCGTCCCGCCGTCGGCCCTGACGCGTAGCAGCACGTCTACGACCTCCTGAGGCCGCAGGCGCTCCACCTCGGTGTCGAAGACGTACAGCTGCGTGTCGGGAAACCGCCTGTATAACGCCAAGGCGAAGCCTGCGGCCATGGAGATCTTCTCAATGTCTGAGTCGAATATTTCGGCCATCGAGCCGCTTTTGTCTACGAAGACTGCGTACTTCACAGACGCCCTCGTCTCGTACACGTACAGAGAGCGGCTGACGGCTTTCACGGCGAAGAGGGCAGGCGCGACGCGCGCGAGAGCGGCCTCCGACGGCAGTATCCTGTCGTCCAAGCCGCCTGGGCGCACTCCTGCATACTCTCCGAGCGGCGCCGCCTCCTGGAGGCCGGGCTGGAGCAGGGCGGAGAAGCGCCGGAGCATCAATGCGGCGTTTTTAAGCAGCCGAACTCTCTTCCTGGCCTCGCTGGGGCGCGTCAAGAACAACACCGACAGCCCCACTTTGTCGAAGCCGCGGCCCCCTGCCCCCAGCGCAACGGCAGCGGATTCGGCCTCTTCCATGAGTGCCGCGGCCTCGTGGACGTAGCGGTACAGCTGTTCGGCTGTAAAAGCGACGAGGCTGGACAGCTGCGTCTCGAGCTCCTCCGGCAACGACGTCCTCCCGCGGAGGTTCTGATCTGCCGCGGCGAGTATCTCCACGTTAAGCGAAGCGAGAAACCGCGCGGCGGCCAGCGCGGCGAGGTGCACGCTACCTGCGGTGACTTTGTTTATGTCGATGAAGCGTGGATTTCGCAAAAAATGTGAAACGACGTAGTGCCACGCAAGCGCTATGTGGTTGGACTGCTTCAAAGCCCCGATGACCAGCTCCGCCGGGCGGAAGAACATGATGTACGCATCCACCGCCTGGTACAGCTTCGGCCTCACGCCCATCGCCCAGCTCATTCTCATCGTTGCGTTGATCCCCGGCATGTAGAGCTCGAGCGGCTCGAACGCCTGGCGCTTTAAGGCGCATTTGTGCAGTCCGGATAGGAGGAAGTAATCACTCATAGGCCGCCAGGTGGCGCTGGATCTCGTCGATTTTCGCCAGGTAGTGCGATATGTCGCCAATAACTGATTCCAGCTTCGGCTTCAGCCACGGCTTCCGGTCTAAGTTTATTTGTTTCGCCTTGTCGATGGCCTGTAGCAATAAGTCTTTAGCGGTCTTGAGGTCCATGGCGCGGTAATAAACACGCGCTTTTTCGAGCAGATCTACTACTTCTGCGATTTCTCCCAGCGCCTCTTTCACCTTCTTCTCCACTTCTGCCAGCTCCTCTCTGTCTCGCGCAAAGAAGCGCAAAATCTCATACGGCGCAGCGGCGCGGGCCTCGGGGTTGAGGGCGATGTACGCCGCGTATATCTTCACTCCTTTTTCGACCACGGTTCTGTCTGACAGGTTCAGCGATTTCATCAGCGGCACGACGTTGACGTAGTAGTCCTTCAGCAGATGCGGCACCATGCGCATGACCTCCTCGTGTGCCGCCCTTACGTCCTCCATCGTGGCCGCGGGGGCGATGCCGCCGTCCTGCGCCCATCTTGCGTTCAGCGCGTCGAGGATCTTCTCCTGCGGCAAGTACCCAGCGACGAAGAACTTAACGGCAAATCTGTCGTGGACGGCCTGCAGCTCCTCCTCCGCCGGCACCTCGTTGCTGGCGCCGATCAACGTCCACAGCTTGGCGTATACTACCTGGCCGGTCATCGGGTCGTAGACGGCTCTCTCCTGCAGCAGAGACAGCAGGGCGTTGAGCATCGCGCTTGTCGCCTTGAAGATCTCGTCGATGAAGACGATGTCTGCCTCCAGCGCCTTTGTCCACCTCCGCCTCAGCTCCCCGCGCGTCAGCGCCGACACGTCTATGGGGCCGAGGACCTCGTCGGGCGTGGTGAACTTAGTCAGAAGATACATGTACCACTCCGCGTTAAGGCTCTGCGCGAACAGACGGACTGCATACGTCTTCGCCACGCCCGGCGGGCCTACTAAGAGGACGTGCTCCTTAGCCAACACGGCCAGACCAAGCGCGAATACCATGTCCTCCCTTCCGGGCACCCTGGCCGCGGCCTCTTTCATCGCGGTTTTTACTCTTTCCAGAGGAGTGTTCATGTACTTGAGTACACGTAAGTTTAAAAAGGTTTCCGCCGAAGCCGGCCCGACGGAGGCCTCCTTGTGCGCAGGGAGGCCTTATTAGACAGCTGTCTGTTCAGAGGAGAAGCCTCAACAGCTCTTCCGGCGGGTCTTTTAACGCGCTGACGTAGTAAGTTCTGTAAGGCAGGAGGTGGTTCTCCACCATGTAGCCCAGCTCCTCGGCCAAGTCCCGTTTGTTGCCCACGACTATGACCTCTCGCGCCGCCGCGCACCGGCTGAAGAGGCAGAGGGCGTCTAGGATCTCCGCCAGGGCGTAGAGCGTCTCCGTCCTCGTGACGTCGTACATCGCGAGAACTCTGTCGAAGTAGAGAGTCATCAGCCTCGACGCCGCCTGCGCCACCTCTGCGGCGTGCTGGCCGGGGACGTCCAACACGTCGGCTCTCCCGACTTCAAGATACAGCCGGTAGATGCCGGGCCGCAGAGTGACGGCGGGCCTCTGGGAGAGGCCCAGCAGTCTGTACACAAGCGTCGTCTTCCCCACAGCCCCCACGCCTAAGAGCATCACGCGCACAAGCCGCTGCGTTTCGTCCGGCATTTAGAACCGGTTCAAAATCCGCTGCTCACGCCTCGCGGCCGTGCTCTGCGAGTGGCTTTTGAGAGGCGCGGTGTGCTCCTCGGCGCACTCGTTTTTCGGCCTGCCGAGCGGGAGCAGTTGCACTCACGATGAGGTGCTCCTGGGCCGCCTCCTCGAGGCCGCAGTCGACGCGCTGAGGGAGGGCCGCGTGTTGAGGCCGGCGGAGGTGCACGGCATGCTCGACCTGCTGGTGGCCAAAAGCGGCGCCGAGGCGCTCTTGGCGTTGTTGATGCGGGAGGACGCTGTTGGCGTGGACTGGGACTACTGCCCCCTCGGCTTCGCCCTGGGCAGAGCCGTCACAGTCTTCGCCGGGGAGCTGGTGGAGAGGGCGGAGGAGTTCTACGCGCCGTACAGCGCGTTGATGCAACGCTTCGGCATGGTCCACGTCTTCGCCTACGCGTCGACAGACGAGGAGAGGGAGGAGGCGTTCCGGCGCTACGGCGTTGAAGCCGTCGTTACGTGCCTCAGGAAGCCGCAGTGGCGGATCAAGACCTACGTCGTGACGTGCGACGCGGCGAACGCGGCCGCGGATGTGCTTATGAGGGCCATGGGGCAGAGGCCGTATACGGGATCAATGCGGCTGGCGCCCGGCGTCTACGTGGAGTAGAAC
>Ga0197144_100771_pt1 | contig 11761 bp, 10 predicted proteins | sample GBS85_MetaG_FD_148670 | JGI IMG/M metagenome (GOLD analysis project Ga0197144, IMG submission 148670) | Sediment microbial communities from Great Boiling Springs, Gerlach, Nevada, United States - GBS 85_MetaG | ecosystem: Environmental > Aquatic > Thermal springs > Hot (42-90C) > Sediment...
TTGAAGTGCATGCCCTGAGAGGTGTTACCCTTGACATCAAGCGGGGCGAATACATCTCAATCATGGGTCCGTCGGGTTCGGGCAAATCAACCCTGTTCAACATGATCGGTGGATTGGACAAACCCACTTCGGGCAGCGTTTACATCAACGAGGTTGACTTGGCTCAACTTGACGCTTATGAATTGGCTTGGTTGCGTTGCCGAACTATCGGTTACATTTTCCAGACCTTCAACCTCATCCCAGTCATGACGGCTTTGGAGAATGTGATGCTTCCAATGATTTTCGCAGGTGTTCCAGAGGACGAGAGAAGGGACCGAGCGATGGAGTTGCTAAAGAGGGTCGGATTGGCGGAGCGTTGGAACCACAAGCCATTTGAACTTTCAGGAGGTCAGCAGCAGCGAGTCGCTATAGCACGAGCCCTTGCTAATGACCCAGCCATTATCCTCGCTGACGAGCCTACAGGTAACCTTGATTTGCGGACTGGTAAGGAAATCATTGAATTGCTCAAAGAACTCAACGAGGAGAAGGGCGTCACTATCATCTCCGCAACCCATGACCTGAAAATGATTGATGTCTCCGACAGGGTCATTTGGATTCGCGACGGTCAGATCTCGCGCATTGAGGATCGTTCCAAGATCCGCGTGGAAGCGGCTCTTGAAGTTGAAGAGGCACTCATGGAGGGCGAACTCCCAGATATCCCGTAAAGCCAAACGAACACTGAGCGAAAAGCATTATGCGAAGGGCAAAAATTGCCCAAGTCGTCCCCTCTTGACTTTGCCCCCCTTATGTAAACGCAGGATTCCAGCACGACAAAGACCCCAACACCTTACTGCTTCAAAGTAATCTAAACGGGACGGGACAACTTGAACACGGAACGGGGGAAGTTTATGGAAGGTGATGCAGGAGAACGAGATAGGCGGCTTGAAGTGAATTTTGCCATCGCTTATGCTTTGCTCTTTGCCGCTGTCGCACCAATGGTTGGCTATTTGAACCTTTACCTGCAGCGACGGGGATTGAGTGATAGCCAAATTGGAACGACAGCGGCAGTTATGGCTCTCTTCAGCGTTTTCTCCCCTCCCTTGTGGGGCTACCTCAGTGACCGATGGCATGACCGAAGGTTGCCACTTGCAGTCGCGTCCTTGGGAGCGGCAATTGTTTTCCTCGCCTACTTTTTCGCTCCCTTCCCCATCGTTCTGCTCGTGGCTGCCCTTTTTGCTTTCTTCCACAGCCCGTTGATTCCGCTTCTTGATGCATTGGTTCTTGAACGATTGGGCGGGAGCAAAGAGCGCTACGGGCGAATCCGTGCTTGGGGTTCATGGGCTTTCATAGCCATGATGATGTTTTTTGGCTTGACATTGAAAAGACAGGGAAGTGCTGAAAGTCTGATTCCAGCCCTCTCCACTTTCGTGGTTTTGAGGGTTGCCTTCGCAATATCGTCTCTCCTCCTCCCACGAAATGGGGGAGGGAAGCCGATGGGCGACGGTGACTGGAAAGCAATCAAGGAACTTTTTGCCGACCGAGATTGGCAAGCGTTCTTAGCAGTTTCGCTCCTCAGCATGGTCAGCACGAGCGTCTTTTACGCTTTCTTCCCGCTCTATTTGAACCGAGCAGGTGTGAGCGATAACTGGCAAGGATACTTTTGGGTCGTGGCGGTTTTGGCTGAAGTGGCTTTCATGACTTGGCTGACAGAACCTTTGATTAAACGAATCGGGCTGAAGGGAGTTTTTCTTTTGGGCATCGCTGGACGAGCCTTCAGGTTTACCGCTTATGCCTTTCCTCTTTCCTTCCCTACCCTACTCGCTTTGCAAACCCTCCATTCCTTAACCTTTGCTGCGGTTCACACAGCATCGGTGACTTGGGTGAGCATGAAGGCGCCTGAGAGGGCAAGAGCATTGACCCAAACCCTTTATGCCAGTGTGCTGATGGGCATTGGGAGCGCTGTTGGCGCTCAAATTGGTGGTTTCATTGCTGAACATTTTGGGTTGAGGTTTCTGTTCGGACTGGCTGGAGCAATCAACGGTTTGGCGTTTTTGTTGGGATGGTTGTGGCTTAAAGAGCCATCGCTTCAACCAGAGGAAGTTGCGTCCCTTCAAAGCAAACAATTGGCGTCAACTTGCGATAGGAAAGGAGGATGCATGGAATGAGCCCAGTGCGAGTAGCCTTGATTGGGACAGGTGGAATTGCCGGCGCGCACCTTGACGCTTATTCGCGGGTGAAGGAAGCGGAAGTTGTGGCGGTTTGTGACATCGTGCCGGAGAAGGCAGAGGCTGCGGCGAAACGATGGAATGTGCCGAAGTGGTTCACTGACTACCGCAAAGTCCTTCAGTTGCCGGAAGTTGAGGCAGTTGACATTTGCACTCCTCACGCTGTTCACGCACCTATCGCCCTCGCAGCCTTAAAAGCGGGCAAACATGTCCTCGTGGAAAAACCGATGACCTCAAACCTAAAAGACGCCGTGAAGTTAGTCAAGGCAGCCAAGGAGAACGGCAAAGTCCTCTTTTGTGGCATCAAAAGCCGATGGGCTCCAAGCACCCAACAGGTTAAGAGGTTCATTGAAAGCGGTGCATTGGGCGAAATTTATTTCGCCGAAATTGTAGCGACGCGTCGCAGGGGCATTCCGGGCTGGGGTAGCACCTTTATCCGCAAGGAAACAGCAGGTGGCGGAGTAGTTTTGGACTTGGGTGTTTACTTGGTTGACACCCTTCTTTACCTTTTGGGCTTCCCAAAGCCGTTAACTTGTTCTGCTATCGTCGGTGGCTTTATCGGCACTCAACCCGAAGCGGTCGTTCAAGGCGGTTGGTGGTGGAACCCTGCTGAGTTTGAGGTTGACGATTTTGGCGCTGCCTTTTTGAGGTTTGAAAACGGAACTGCAGCGGTCATCAAGGTCTGTTGGGCTGCACATATTGACAGTTTGGGCACCTCTTTCCTTCTCGGAACTAAGGGAGGTTTGAAACTGGCGAACCCACCAGAATGGTTCTTTGACCATGCTGGCTACATGGCTCAGACGAAATTGCCTCAAGCAGGGGATAGCGATGGCTTCGTTCAAGAGGTTCGGTTCTTTGTTGAAGCCATTCGCAACGGAACACCTCTCCCAGTCCGACCGGAAGAAGCGCTAACAGTTCAGGCTGTTCTGGAAGCGATTTATCGCTCAGCCAATCTCAAGCGCGAGGTTCAAGTCACGATCCCAAAGGTTTGAGCCAATGCTGGGAGATTTCATGACCTGCCGAAAATTTGGTCTTGGCGGGAGTCTTGTCCACCAACTGAAGTCGGTGGCTGCAAAACAAAATCGTTTTTGGCTCGGCAGGAGCCTCGCCCTCCCATTTTCTCCGTGTCCCTTGCCCCACACAAATCTTAACGCTCAACTCGCAACCCCGAACTCTCAACCTACATAGCAGGCTTTAGCCTGCTTTGAATTCGTAGCCACCCACCTCGGGTGGGTGGTCAAAGCTTGCCAATCGCTATTCGCCAATTGCCACTGTTTTTAGGCTCGGCAGGGCATTGCTTTCCCAATTTCTCCGCCGGCTAAAGTCGGTGCTCACTAAACGCGTCATTAACTAAGGGCTAAAGCCCGTAGCATGATTTGTTCTTGCCTTGGCGTTAACTAACTATTCATGCCACTGGCTTTAGCCAGTGGTTGATGACGAGTTTCCCTGAGTGGCAGAATTCATTCGGCGTTTTGGAAATGAGACCCGAAAGCCCTGAGGGAGGGTTGAAGGGATGGATTTGCAGCGGTTTCGCAGTTGGGCGCCTTGGAAAGACGAGTTCAGTGGCAACTTGGCTGTTTTTTGCAGCGACGAGAGGTTTGTCGCTGCCACTTTGGAGTTTCTCAGGCGAGGTTTAGACATGGAACGGTGCGATTTAATCGTGGTCGCTGGCGGACCTGCTTTCATTCCTCAATCTGAAGCGCCCCTCCTTGAACGCCTTGACTTGCTAATCAAAGCCCACAAAATTGAGCGGGTTGTCCTCATAGCCCACGACGATTGCGGCTACTACAAACACCGCTACCCTAAACTTCCACCTGAAAAACTTCGCCAACAGCAACGAGAGGAACTATTGACAGCCGTAAGCGCTTTAAGGCAAAAAGGAATCAAAGCCCAAGCCTTCTTCGCATTCGTTGACAACGGAGAAGTCATGTTTGAGGAAGTGAGGGGTTGAGTCCTTTAACTGCCGTTGGGTGCAAGCCCTGATGCTACCGTCGTCCGAAAATTTTCGCCGACTGAAGTCGGCGCTCAAGGTTTTTCGTCATCAACTACGGACTGAAGTCCGTAGCATGGCTTGCTTTGGGTTGCGCCATCACTACGGGCTAAAGCCTGTAGCATGGGAAGGGAATTTTTGACTCTGACAATCACTCGTTCCCGTTTGACATTGCCCCACTCACTCGCTACAATTAGTTGCGAACTTTCCGGAAAACGAAATCGGAAAGGAGGTATGCAACATGCTTCGTGCTCACTCAGTGTGGTTATCCTTGGCGGGCGTGGTTTTGTTGGCAGCGTTTGCTTCAGCGGCAGATACATACGAGGTTGACCCAGTCCACTCCTTCGTCATCTTCCGATGCAAAAATCTCGGTCAGGCAGGTGCGGTTTTCGTCTATGGGCGCTTCAACGAGATCAAAGGCACAATCGTTGTGGACAAAGACCCTGCAAAGAGTTCCGTTAACATCACCATAAACGCCAACAGCGTTGACACTGGCTTTCCAGACCGAGACAACCACCTGAGAAGCCCTGACTTCCTCAACGCAAAGCAGTTCCCCAACATCACTTTCAAGAGCCGAAAAATCCAAGCCATCGGCAAAGACCGCTATCGTGTGACAGGCGACTTAACTTTGCATGGCGTCACTAAAACCATCACTGTCACGGTTGAGAAAGTTGGCGAAGGCAAAAACTTCAAGGGCATGCAAGTCATTGGCTTTCAGACTACCTTCACCATCCGCCGCAGCGATTTTGGCATGAAGGGATTGATGAATGTCGTTGCTGACGAAGTTACCTTGACCATCGCCATCATGGGCATCAAGAAGTAAAAGCGCTGCCAAGGAGGGACGAAGGATGCAATGGTGGATAATTGCGGTTCTATCGATACTCGTGCTTACCGCTGCCGTCGCTTGGCAGCATAGCGAAGCACAGAGAAGTGAAGAGCCGAAAGAAACCTCTCCCCAGTTCGTTACCGTCTTCACCGTTGAAGTTGAAAAGGGCTACGCTCAAGAATTCATTGAACGCTTTAAAAAGCGAGCCCGACTTATTGACAAGGCGAAAGGCTTTAAGGGCTTGTTCGTCTTGCAGCACACCCAAGAGGACGACAAGTTCCTTGTCGTGACCTTCTGGGAGAACGAGAAAAGTTTCCACGATTGGGTTAACAGTGAGGAGTTCCGAAAGGCACATGCCGAAGGCGGTGTCCCTACCAAAGCAACTAAACTTGACACTTATCGGGTCGTCGTCCGATGACCGTTGAAATTTGAGGGTGAAGGTGATGGCGTTTTTCGTCAAATCTGCCCTTACCCTCGGGTTGCCTCCTGCTATTTTGACCATTGCCTTTTTGTCCCTTGCCCTTTGGGCTTCAAAGCGAGGCAAAGAAGAATTGAGCCGTTGGGTCACTGGGGCAGCCATTGCGTTCGGCTACACCTTAGGTCACCGCATCGCTACAGGTTCGCTGTCGCTGATCCCGCACTCTTCCGAACAGTGGTTGCCCTTGCTGGCTTTAATCTCGTTGCTGCTGAGTTTGATTGACATCGTTCCCCGAATCCCTGTTTGGGCGAAACTGACTTGGAGAACTTTGTTGGGCTTTGTTGTTTCGGGTGTCCTTTTGTTTCCCGCTACATTTTTAAGCCCACAGGCAAAAGTCGCTTGGGTTCTCGGCTTAGGCATCCTCTTGGCTGCTGTTTGCTTTTGCTTGGATGTTTTGGCTGAAAAGGAAACGAAGGCTTGGCTTCCGTTCACTTGGTCTTTGGTTGCGGGGTTTGGAAGCGTCTCTTTCCTCATCGCTCACTCGGCAATTGTCAGCCAACTTTCGGGTGTCCTTGCTTCTGTTTTAAGCGTCACTTTCCTTTTTGTCGCTTGGCGAAGGAATTGGTCGCTTGCAAAAGGCGCAACATCTGTTTTCGTGGCGTTGCTTTTCGGTTTAGGCATTAACAGCGCTTTTTACGCTGACCTGCCTATCACTTCTGCAATCTTGCTTTGGTTAGCACCATTGGCTGGTTGGATTCAGTTTGCACCCTTTTCAGGGCGGTTGCCCAAATGGGCTCAAACCTTCGTTTCAGTTTTTGCAGTGCTTTTAATGGCTGCTTTAGGCATCGGCTTCACCGTTTACAAACTGGGTCTTCCTCAAGGCGGATATTGAGACTTACAGAACCCTCTCGCAAAGCAGGTCACTTTTGGGCAACAGCGGGTTGAGGTTGAGTGAGGCGTTGGCGATATTGCAAGTAGAGGCGAGTGTGGCGATTCTCCAAAGGAACGGGCTTGCCAGCGATGAAAAGGTAATGCACATTCGTGACAATCTCCAACGGGTCACCGTCGGTCACAATCAAGTTCGCCAACTTGCCAACCTCAATGCTGCCCAGTTGGTCAGAAACGCCCAAAATTTCGGCAGCATTTATCGTCAGCGCTCTCAACGCTTCATCGTGCGGGAGACTGAAGGCGCAAGCGACTCCTGCTTGATAGGGCAAATCTCGTGCCGTTGCGGCACTTGATGACTGGAAAGCGATTTTGACTCCAGCCCGATGCAAAACTGCTGCGTTCGCCCATGGCGCATCGTAAGGGTCATATTCGTTGGCGGGCAAAGTCCAAAGCGGTCCGACGATGACAGGCACTTTCTCTTTCGCCAACAAATCGGCGACTTTCCAACCGTCCCTTGCCCCGGCGATAACCGCCTTTAACCCGAAACGCTTTGCGAGTTCCAAAGCCGTCCTAATTCCTTGAGTGGAGTTGGTGTGAAAGATGACGGGCAACTTGCCTTCAACATAAGGGCGCATTGCTTCCAAGCGTGGGTCAAACAGGTCTTCAACGCCTTTCCCCTTCGCTTCGGCATACTTTTTCGCTCGCTCCAAAAATTCCCTCAACCGTCTTAGCCTTGTCCCTCCTTCCTCTTGCAATCTTCGCAACTCCTCTGGCTGCAACATTAACCTGACGGAACTGGGCAAAGTCCCCAGTCCTTCAGGGACATTGATGTGCAATGCTGCTGGGTTTTTGATGAGCATTTCGTCTGGCGTCCAACCTGCAAGGTGGATGATAGCGCTTTGACCGCTGATGATTCCGCCGGTAGGTCTCGTCAACGCTGCAGTGATGCCCACAAACCTTGTGACGCCGAAATGCTCGCTTGCAGGGTTGATGGCAACGAAGGCTTGCAAGTCAGGTTGAAATTCGCCGCTTTCGCTGGTGTCCACCGTCGCCCTCACAGGCTTATTTCAATGAGCCCCAAAACCGAGCCCGCATCAATCAAGCCCGGGTAAACCCTCAATCCTTTGGCGTTGACAATGACAGCATCTTTAGGGACAGCAATGTTTTTGCCGACGGCTTTAATGCGACCGTTCTCAATGAGGACGACGCCATTTTCAATGGGTGGCTGCGTGATGGGGTAAACGGTGGCGCCAACGATGGCGTATCTTGTGGCGTTGCTCGGTGGCGTCGGGACAGACAAGTGATCGGTTCGGCAAATGTTGATGGAGTTTTTGATAGTTGCCGTTTTGTCAACACCAAAGGCGTCCCTGCGCATGAACATAACTTCGCCGTCAACGAGGGTCATCACGCATTTGGAGTAAACACTAAGTGGATGCCCATCAAAGATGGCGATGTCGGCGTCCTTGCCCACTTCCAAAGTCCCCGTCCGATGGGAGATGCCCAATTGAATTGCTGGATAAAGGGTGATGAGGCGCAAGGCTTCGTCAACGGTCAAATCGCCATACTTGATGCACTTGGCTGCCTCAAGGTTAAGTCGCCTCATCCGCTCGCCACTGTCGGAGTTGACGGAAGTGACTATCCCAGCACGAAGGCAAAGGGCTGCGTTGTAAGGGATGGCATCGTAGGCTTCAATTTTGTAAGCCCAATAGTCGGCGAAGGTGGAAACTCCTATCCCTGCTGCCGCCAGTTCAGGCGCAATTTTGTAGGCTTCCAAACCGTGTTGGAAAGCGGCAATTCTGAACCCGTATTCTTTCGCCAACCTCACCAGCATCAACATCTCGTCGGCTCGGTAAGCGTGGCAATGAACCAAAATGTTGCCGCGCAAGACATCCGCCAACGCTTCCAACCTCAAATCCCTTCGCGGCGGTAAAGCATTGGGGTTTTTCGCCCGTTCTTTCTCGTAACGCTCCCACTCTTGCAAGTATCGCCGTGCCTCGTCAAAGGCTCGCCTTATGACCGCCTCAACGCCCATTCTGGTCGTCGGGAAGCGGACAATTTCGCCTGTGAAGTTTGACCTTTTGGGATTTTCGCCCAAAGCGAACTTGATGACTCTTGGCGCATCGTGAACAATCAGTTCCTCAACGGGACGCTGCCACTTCATCTTGATGACGACACTCTGACCACCGATAGCGTTAGCGCTACCGTGCAAAATCAACGCTGCCGTCACGCCACCTGTCAATGCCCGATAGATGGACAAACTTTGCGGGACAAGGACATCGTGAATTCTCACTTCGGCAGTGATGCTGTCCGTTCCCTCGTTGGTAGCATCAGAAGCGATGTGTGAGTGGGCATCAATGATGCCGGGTATGATGAATTTGCCCGAAGCGTCAATGACGACAACGCCTTCTGGCGGCTTAAGGTCTTTGCCGATGGCTGCTATTTTCCCGTTGCGAACCAAGATGCAGCCACCTTCAATAGTCTGACCAGTGCCTGTCCAGACGGTGCCGCCTTTGATGAAGCAGTTGCCGCCCGTTTTGATGGCGGGTTTGCGGTGTTCGTCCAACTCAACAGGAATTTGGGCGACTGAGAAAGCGATGAAGGCAAAGATTCCAGCAACCAAAAACTGACGCCAACGCATCACTCGTTCCCTCCTTACCAAAAGCAATTCATGCTACGGACTTCAGTCCGTAGTTGATGACGAAGAAACTGAGCGCCGACTTTTAACGGGACGGGGGTCGTGGGACGAGGGACGGGAAAAATTGGGAGGGCGAGGCTCCTGCCGAGCCGAAAAAGGTAGCGAATGGCGAATAGCAAGTGGCAAATAGCGGTTGTCTGGATGGAAGTGCTCCCGCACTGCCGAGAAATTTTGGCATTTAACAACCGCACTTTGCACTCCACACTGAACATCCCACTTCGCACTCAAATTTTTGCTCACCATTAGGTTCGCCCTCCTAAACGCCGAATGAATTCGGCGCTCAAAAATTCGTCATCAACCACTGGCTAAAGCTAGTGGCATGGGTCTTCAGAACACACTCCCTAAGGGCACAAACAACCGTCACAATCTTCTTCAGGTGGCAACTCAATTGGGAGACGCAAACTTCGTTCCTGAGAAGTTGGCGCTGTTGCAGGTTGTGAAGCAGGGACGCGTTCTCGTTCAGGTTCAAATTTGCGACCGTCAATGAAAAGGTAGCGGATGCGGGCTTTTTCATCGGTGAATTCACCAGCCATCACGACCAAATTGGCTGCTTTGCCTTTCTCCACCGTCCCCAAATGCTTATCCACACCGAACAATTTTGCTGGGTTGACAGTTAAAGCCTGCAGTGCTGCTTCTTTGGGCAAACCTGCTTGAATGGCTCGGCGCAAGTTTTGCCAAAACTCGCTCAAGTTGCGAACACCCCTTGTCGTGAAAGCGATGACCACACCGGCTTCGTGCAATTTAGCGGCGTTAGCGACTCGTTCTTGCCACAACCTCAACCGCTCCTTCCAAACGGCATCGGGCAATTCTGCCTCATCCGTTCGTTCAGGTGAGACAGGTTCCTCTTCGGCGGTTGCTTCTGGCGGTTGTGGTTCAGGCTTTTGTTCGGTTTGAGTTCGCTCAGGTGAAGGTTGACGGGGTGACGCCCGGCGTGGCTCAGGTCCGAAAGCGAGACTAACGATGACAGGGACTTTCCGCCTCGCCAATTCTTCAGCGACTTTCCAACCTTCCCGAGCACCACTAATGATGACTTTCAAACCGAACTCGTCGGCAAATTTGATGGCTCGCCTGATTTCGTTCTCTGTGTCAGCGTCAAAGATAACAGGCATTGAGCCCGACAAAACGGGTTGCAAAGCCAGCAAAGAATCATCGGCTGGTGGTCGCTTTCCGCTGCCGTTCTCAAATGCTGCTTGAATTGCCCGAAAGTAATGGGCGTCCAACAATGTCTGGCGCATGTGTGCAAAGATGCCCATCAAACTGGACGGGTAACCGCGAACGGTTCGTGGCATAGTGAAAGCGAAATGCATCGCTACAACGGGCTTAACAACACATTCTCGCTTAGGTGCTCCGCTAAGGTTGACTAAGGCGCTCGTTCCGTTAATTGCTCCACCAGACGGTGCGAAAAGCGCAGTTGTGAACCCTGCTTGCCTGTAAGGCACAAGGACTGTCGGCGTCAAGTCAAGGCAATCAAAAGCACGAAGTTCAGGGCGAATTCCTTTTCGGTTGGCTAAACGCATGGAAGGCTGTGCATCGGAAACGGTATCAGGTGGCTCATCTTGGTCAGGTTGCCATTCAGGAAGTTTGAGACCTTGCGTCGTGTGGGCGTCAATGAAGCCTGGATAAACGGTCAAGCCTTTGCCTTCTATGACTTCCGCGTCAGGTGGAACGGTCAAATTTTCGCCAACGGCTTCAATGATGCCATCCCGTATCAGCACCGTCGCCCGCTCCAAAACCCGACCGTCACCGACAAAAACACGGGCGTTGACGATGGCGTAAGCGTTTGGGAACGAAGGTGGTTGGGCTATAACAAAGCAAACCATTGCGACTCCCAAGAGCGAAACTGCCCAAACTCCAATCCATCGCTTCCCCATCCAAGCCATCACCTCCGCATGTCCTTCCATTCAAGCATGTCACTTTGACCAGCCCATTCAAAAAAGATTAACGCAATGAAGCCAGATAGGTCATTCTGCGTTGAAAATGAGTGGGCTTTAGGGCGTGGTTGATAGACGAAAATCCTAAGCGTCAGCACCCTTTAGCCGTTTGATTAACTCTTGAAACTCGTGCTCCAATTGTCGCTGTCTCAAAATGCTGCGGCATTTGAACCAGAACCAAGAAGGGATGACGCCATAAAACATGAAGTCAGTCAAATGACAAACAATGTGCCAGACAGGCGGGAGATTAGGCATCAAAATGGTTGTGGGGGGTCCAATATGCGGGTGGAAAATTTTAACGGCAGTTGACCAACCTTGAACCATGCCCGTTTTGATGTCCACCATGATGAAGTAAATCGCTAAAACCGACACTGTTACTGACAACAAGATAGCAAGCCACAAGTTCAACTTTAACATTGCATTTGACAAACTCATTAAACTTCTTTCCGCCTTAAGCGATAGCAAAACTATGGTCGCCACAACGAGTAAGAGATTGATGATAACCCTACCAGTCGTGAGCACAATCATGTTACTTTGTTCCATGATTTATCGCCTCCTTCGCACTTGCCTCGCATTAAGTGAAGTTTGATCATTTTGCGTCACTTCGCCATACAAGATTCCGCGCAAATATCGGATTCGGTCACGAAGTTCGGCAGCACGCTCAAACTCCAACCGCTTTGCCGCTTCCTGCATCTCCTTTTCAAGCCGCTTTATGACGAAAGGAATTTCGTCAAGCGTTGGGATTTCACTTGTCCCATGTCCCGTGTCCCATGTCCCAACCTGATACGCAGCGCGCCTCTCCATAAGCG
>Ga0197144_100772_pt1 | contig 11754 bp, 7 predicted proteins | sample GBS85_MetaG_FD_148670 | JGI IMG/M metagenome (GOLD analysis project Ga0197144, IMG submission 148670) | Sediment microbial communities from Great Boiling Springs, Gerlach, Nevada, United States - GBS 85_MetaG | ecosystem: Environmental > Aquatic > Thermal springs > Hot (42-90C) > Sediment | place...
GCTGCGCGCCCTGGAGCGGCGGACCGGGCTGTCCATTCTGTCGGCGGAAGAGGAGGCCCGGATCCGCCAGATCTGGGAAGAGGAGGAAAGCCATGGAGCGAACGGAGGAGCTGCTTCGGCGGTTTGAGAAGTATCTGCAGCAGATCGGCTACGCCCACATCCCCAACGCCTCCCGCATGCGCGAGGCGCGGAAGGCTCGCCTGGAGTGGCTGCTGCGGCAGGAGAAATATGACCCACTGCGCCTGCCTGGGGCGGTGGAGCAGGCGCTGGCCCAGGCCTCCAGCCGGGAGGAGCGGCAGATCCTGGAGGAGATCCGGGAGTTCCTGTCCCACGTGCTGCCTTCCCCTGAGGTGGAGGAGAAGCGGCAGCCCCCGGCGAAGGAGGCCCGCATGGATCGGGAGCCGGGACCGGAGCGGCCGCCGGACATCGGACGGATCGCCCCGGCCATGGAGGGCCCGGCCAGTCATCTGGAGTTCCCCTTCTGGGTCAGCCCGGAGGCGCAGCTGGCCATTGGGGAGATCGTCACCGCCGAGTCCCCGGACGGCACCGTGCGGGTGGTGGGGGCGGTGCAGGAGCTGCGAGCGGTCACCACCCTGCGCACCGCCGTGGAGCACTTCATGGCCTGCGATATGGGACGGCCGGGGGCCGAGCTGCCTACGGACATCCCAACGGTCCTGATCGGGACGGCGGGGATCCTCTGGCGCTCCGATGGCCGCTTCGCGCCGCCCGAGCGGGACTGGATCCTGCGGCGGGCTACCCCGAAGGAGATCCGTCAGGCCCTGTCCGGCGGCGTGGAGCCGGACTATGCCGTCCCCGCCGGCTTCATCCCGGCCGTGGATGAGGCCGGGCAGCGGGTCTGGGTGCCGGTGGACATGGACCTGCGCTGGCTGGCCGGCTACGAGTCCGGCCACATCAACATCGCCGGGATCTCCGGGGTGGCGGCCAAGACCAGCTACGGGCTGTTCCTGGCCATGGGGATGCTGGCGGCAGCCGCCCGGAAAGGGCCGGTCCGGGATCGGGAGGGGGGTCTCGCCGTGATTGCCTTCAACGTCAAGGAGGTGGACCTGATGTATCTGGACAGGTGGGCCGAATGGAAGAAAGCGCCGGCGAAGTTCCGGGAAGACCTGGAGATGTGGCAGACCTTCCGCCGGGACTACCTGGGGGATCTGGATCCGGGAACGCTTCTGGGGAAGCTGCGCTTTTGGGCCCCCGGTCGGAAGGGGGCAGTGGCCAGCCTGCGGACGGATGGTCAGGTGCGGGCCTTCCGCTACGGCTGGAAGGACATCCGCGCGCTCCCCGGGGCCTTCTACGCCCTCTTTGATCCCGAGGATCTGGACGACCGGATGCTCGGGGTGATCGAGGCCGTTCTGGGAGATGAGCGGGTGGGCAGCTGGGAGGGTCTGGGACGCCGGATCCAGGAGGTGCTATCCGGAGAGGGAGAAGCGGAAGGTTCACGTGGGGGGAAGAGGAACCAGAAGGCCCGCCCGCGGAGCGAGGGGTGGGTGAGCTGGGGCGGAGCGCTCCATCACGCGGCCACCCTGCACAAGCTGCGCAACCGCCTGGAGGTCATCCGGGAGGCCATGGCCGCCATGCTGGAGGACCGGATGCCGGCCGGGGAGCCCCTGAACCCCGACCAGCTGGAGCCGGGCGCTTTCTGGGTGGTGGACATCACCCAGCTGGGGGACCGGGCCCGGCGCTTTCTCTTCTTCCGCCTGCTGGGGGATCTTCAACGCCGCCTGGAGGAGCGCAAGGCCGGGAGGGTGAAGGAGTTCCCCGGCCGGGTGGTGGTGTTCGTGGACGAGCTGAACGTCTTCGCCCCCGGCGGAGGTGGGCGGCATCCCACCCGGGAGCGGCTGGTCCATCTCGCCGCCCGAGGGCGCAGTATCGGCCTGACCCTTCTCGGGATGCAGCAGCTGGCCAGCCGGGTGGACGACGAAGTGCTGGCCAACACTTCTACCCTGGCGGTGGGCCGGGCCCATCCGGCGGAGCTGTCGGGTTCGACCTACGCCTGGCTGCGGGCCTGGCGGGATCAGGTCATGGCCCTCCCCACCGGGTCCATGCTGGTGAGCCATCCGCTGTGGCGGGCCCCCGTGGTGGTGCGCTTCCCGCGCCCGCTGCACCGGCTGGCCGCAGAGGCCCGTTGAGCGGAGATCGGAGGAGAGTTGAAATGACCGCGCCGGTCCTGCGTCTTCGGGGATCTTTCGACCCGCTGCTCCCCGGCTTCGCCGAGGAGGAACGCTTCCAGCCCCCGGCCATGGACCTGGAAGCGGAGGACCTGCGTCCGGTCGAGCCGGGGGAGCCGGGGAAGCCTCCGTGGGTCCGACTGCCGCCGGAGGAGAAGCTGCCGGAGGACTTCCGCTTCTGCGGCTTCCTGGATGGGGTGCAGCGCACGGTGCTGGCCGGGGTGCTGCGGACCCGGGAGGGCATCCGGGTGCCGGTCTACCGCGCCCGGGTGATGGCCGGCCTTCTGGTTCGGAGGGACACGACGCCCCGCATGGGGCCGGTCCGAGCCTGGGATCTCCTCGTGGCCCCCTTCCGGGCCGTGGGGGAGGATCCGGCGGCGCTGGCGGCCTCCCTGCGGGATCAGGGCCTGCCGGCCTGGACGGGTTCTGGGGCCTTCGGCGCCGGCCTGGACCCGAAGATCCTCTCCGAGCTACTGGGTCCACGGCCGGCGTGGATCCTGGCCGACACCAGCTATCGAGGCCTCTCGGAAGACCTCCATTCTTCCCTGATCTCCACCGACGACCTGATGCGCGAGCGGGAGGTCCGGGCCCGAGCCCAGGGGCGGGTGGCCCATCTGCGCCAGGTCCTGGAGCTGCTGCTGCTTCTGGCGATCCGCCTCCCGGAGGCCGGGCTGCTGGACACGGCAGAGTCCGCCCCTCTTTCCCCGGACGCGCCGATCCTGGTGGACGGGCCGCTGCTCCTGAGCATCCGCCGCCGGAAGTGGCTGGCCGACCTCCTCTCCCGCATGGGACGGCCGGACGCGGGCGAGGAGCGCCTGGAGCGGCGGCTGCTGCGGAACGCCGTGGGCCTGGTCAAGGGGCACCGCCTGCGGCCGCGGGATCTGGTCGTGGTCTTGCAGCTGCCGGAGGGCCACCGCACCGAATTCTACGCCTTCCACCGGGAGGTGGAGGTTCACGGGCGTTCCCTGCGGGAGGATGTGGAGGCGGACGAGGATCATCAGTATCCCTCCTGGCATCTGACGGCCTACGTTCGCCTGCGGGAGAGCCGGGAGAGCCACCTGGCCGGCCTGGTTCGCATCGACCTGCTGCGGCCGGAACCGGATCGGGGAACCGAGCCGCTTTCTCCAGAAGAAAAACAGGACCTGGATTGGTGGGCGGCGTCGGTCTACCGGGAGCGGCGGCCCCATTTGCCGGGGACGCGGGAGCAGCCCTTCCCCATCTCCCTGCTGGAACGATCCCTGCACGCGCGCATGCCGCCGCCCATGGCCCTGGCGGGGAGCCTGCGTCTGGAGGGCGTCGGATGAGCAGGGGAAAGCGCGGGATCGATCGGGCAGCGGAGCGGGTGCGTCGGGCCCTGGCGGACGGTGAGGAGATCGTTCTGGTCCTCCGCTGCGCCAGCTGTGGGGCGGAGCGGGAGCGGCGGGTTGAGCCCGGCCTTCGGGTTGCGGAGGAGCGAGCCGAGGGGTCCTTTCAGACGCTTCTTCTGGAGCGGGAAGGGCGCCCCGCGGTTCGGCTGAAGATATTTTCCGGCCGGCCGCATCGGGAGGACCTCCTGCTGGAGCATCCTCCTGAGCAAGCGTCCCCCGATGTTCCCGTTCTTTATCTTCACGCTCGAGAGATCGTGGAGGATCCCCGCCGCTGGCGGCCGCATCGCGTGGAAGGGATGCGCCCCCTGTTCTGCGCGGCATGCCGGGAAGCCTTTCGGGCCTTCCGCCGGCGGGCAGAGGAGGTTTCCCGCCGGACCGGCGTGCCGCTCCCTCGCTTCCCGTATCGATACGGGATCACACGCTGCTGGAAGTGCAAAGCGGAGATACTGGTCTTCTTCTGGTCGAGCGAAAGCTGGGCGAAGGCAGCGCCGCCTCCCCCGCGCCCCCGGACCGTTCAATGGAGGTTCTCGCGGACGACCGGGAGCTCCTATTGGGCCAACACGTGTCCGTTCTGCGGGGCCATCCAGGGGGACTGGTTTCTTCGCGCTGAGCCGGATGGGCCGTTCTTCGCTGCCCACCGGCTGCCGGCCCCCGGGGAGAAGGATGATCCGTGGCGGTGGCTGGAGGACATGGTGCGGATCGCCCGATGGCGCTTCGAAGGAGGCATTGCCCCCGATGCCGAAGGATCCGGCCTATGACGATGCCCGCCTGGAGACGCGGACTCGGGAAGCCCAGGAGTCCTATGGCAGGGGCCTTCCGGGATGAGCGGGGCCCTTGCCTCCCGGTCTTACCGAATCTAACATGGCTTCCAACCAAAAAGCGCCTCGCCCGGTGGCCGGACCGGCGAGACGCAGGGCGGGCAAGGCGTCTGAAAAGAGGAGCACTGCTCACCTCTGGATCTCGAAAGGGCGCCGGCGGCAGGAGCCGCACTGGATCCCCCACAAGCCCCGCCGGAGCACCTCGATGGCCAGGAGGGACCATGGAGCTTCGCATTGGCGATCGCGTGCGGATCGAGCCTTTCCCCGAAGAGGCCGAGATCTTCAAGCTCGAAGACGAGGGGGCCCGCCTGGTGGTGGGGGTCATCTTCTACCCTTCCAAGCGGGCGGAGATGCTGGTCCTGGGCCGAGAGGAACTGGCCCGTCGGGTGCAACGGATCCCCACCCTCTGGGAGGACTTCGCCTCCAGAGCCATCCCCCGCGATGTTTTCTTGCTCTTCGCGGAAGCGCTTCGCATGCGCTTGGCCCATGCCTTCGATCCCCACTACGCCGTCAGCGTCACCCAGGTGGACCTCCTGCCCCATCAGGTGGACGCTGTCTACCGCCACATCCTCCCGATGTCCCGCATCCGCTTCCTCCTGGCGGACGACCCCGGCCTGGGCAAGACCATCATGGCGGGCCTCGTGCTCAAGGAGCTGAAGGCCCGCGGGGTGGTCCGCCGCACCCTCTTGGTCGTGCCCGCCCACCTGCAGGATCAGTGGCAACGGGAGATGAGCGACTGGTTCCGGGAGGACTTCATCCCCCTGCGCCGGGATATCCTGAAGGGTCTCTACTCCACCGACTTTTTCCACCGCAACCCCCAGGTGCTGGTCTCCATGGACCTGGCCCGGCGGGAGGACGTCCGGGAGGTCCTGGCCCGTCAGTCCTGGGACCTGGTGATCGTGGATGAGGCGCACAAGTTCTCCGCCACCCGCTACGGGCAGAAGATCTACAAGACCAAGCGCTACCAGCTGGGCGAGGCCCTGGCCGCCCGGACCACTCACATGCTCTTCCTCACCGCCACGCCCCATAAAGGCGATGACCACGCCTACTTCCTGCTGCTGAGCCTTCTGGAGCCCCGCCTCTTCGCCGATCCAGATCAGCTCAAGCAGGCCGCCCGGTCCGAAGGGCTTCCTTTCGTGCTGCGCCGCACCAAGGAGCAGGTCACCGATCTGGAAGGAAGACCCCTCTTCCGCCGGCGGGAGGTCCAAAGCCTCGGCGTCTCGCTCACCGACGCGGAGAGGCGCTTGTATGAGGCGGTCACCGCCTACGTGCGCCGCTGGTATGCCGCTGTCTCCGGCAAGACCGACCGGCGCAGCCGCAACGTGGCCCTGGCCCTCACTGTCCTCCAGCGTCGCCTGTCCTCCAGCCTCTTCGCGGTGCGGGAGTCGTTGCGCCGTCGCAGGGCGAAGCTGCAGATCCTCCTCCGGGAGTGGGAACGCCGCCTGCAGGAAGAGGAGCTGCCGGAGTGGGATGAGGAGGCCCAGCAGGACCTGGCGGAGATGACCGCGGGGGAGTGGGAGAGCTTCCAGGAACGGCTGGAGGGGATCACCGCCGCCCAAACGCCGGAGGAGCTGCGGGAGGAGCTGGAGGAGCTGGACGAGCTCATCCGCCTGGCCCTGGAGGCCGAAAGGGCCGGGGAGGAGGCCAAGACCCAAGAACTGCGGCGAGTGGTGGAAGAGTATCTCCGTCATAACCCCAACGAGAAGCTCTTGATCTTCACCGAATTCAAAGACACCTTAAGCGCCCTGGAGCGCCGGTTCCGGGAGTGGGGCTTCCCCTGCGCCATCATCCACGGCCAGATGGGCCTCCAGGCCCGCATCGACCAGGAGCGTCGCTTCCGGGATGAGGTCCAGGTTATGGTCGCCACCGACGCCGCTGGCGAAGGCCTCAACCTCCAGTTCTGCCGCCTGATGATCAACTACGACCTGCCGTGGAACCCCAACCGCCTGGAACAGCGCATGGGGCGCATCCACCGCTACGGCCAGAAGCGGGATTGTTACGTCTTCAACATGCTCTACCCGGAGACCCGCGAGGGCCACGTCCTCCAGCGGCTCATGGAGAAGCTGGAGCGGATGCGCCAGCGCCTGGGCGACACCGTCTACGATGTCCTCGGCGCCCTGCTGGAAGGCGTCCGCCTGGAGGAGCTCATCATGCAAGCCCTCCTCAAAGGGGAGGAGCCCCAGTTGGAGCGGGTCCTCGATGTCGACCTGGAAGCACGCTTGGAGGAGTTCCGCCGCACCCTGGAGGAGAACGCCCTGGCCGGCCACCACATCGACCTCTCCGCCGTCCAGAAGAACGCGACCGATTCGCTCCTGTGGCGGCTTGTCCCCTGGGATGTCGAACGCTTCACCCGCCTGGCCGTGCGGACCGTCGGCGGGCAGCTCGCCGAGGACCGGCGCCATCCCAAGGTCTTCCGCCTCAGCGTCCCTCGGGAGTTTCTCAGGCAGCGCGGCTTGTCGAACGAGGCCTTCGCGCGGGGCCTGCGGGTGGCCTTCGAGCGGGAGGCCGCCCGCCGCGCCGACGCCGAGTTCTTCGCCCCCGGCCATCCCCTCCTCGACGCCCTGGCGGACCACTTCCTCTCGCGGGATCGGCCGGTCCGGGCGATTCTCGCAGACGAGAAGGGGCGCCATGGGACCCTCTGGCTGTATCGGGCGCGGCTGCAGGACGGCCATGGCCGGCCGGTCCTGGAGCGCCTCATCGCCCTCTTCCACGATCTCCTCAGCGGCGAGACGCGAGAGGTCGATCCGCGCATGATCTGGGAGCTGGAGTCCCTCCCGGAGGGAAGCCCCCTGCCGGAAGATCTGCCGGCCGTCTTGCGGGAGGCCAGCGAGCGGGTCCGACGGCATGGGCGGGATCAGCTGCGCGCGCTGCAAGCGGAGGCCCGGGCGCGGCGCGAGCGGGAGAGCGCCATCAAGCGACGCTGGCTGGAAGCCTCCTATGCGCAGCTCATCCGGGAGTCCCAGGAGAAGCTCTGGGACTACCACCGCCGCCGCGAGGCTGGCGAAGATATGGAGGCCGCCATCCGCCAGGAGGAGCAGCGCCTGAAAGAGCTCCTGGATGAGAAGAAGAGGCGCCTCGAGGAGCTCGAAAAGGAGCGGGACATCCTGATCCTGGAGCCGGAGCTGGAGGCCGTCGCGCTCATCGTGCCCAAACCGCCCTCCCCACCCGTAGGAGCGGCGTTAGCCGTGACTTTCGCCGCGGCCTCGGAGGGCGTGCCGGAGAAGCCCCTCCCGCCCGAGGAGGAGATCAAGCGTCGGGTGGAGGCGGCTGGCATGCGGGCCGCGATGGACTATGAGCGCCAGCAGGGGCGCGAGCCCCAGGATGTGAGCGCGCAGTTCCTCGGCTACGACATCGTCTCCCACGGGGCGGAAGGGACGCGCTACATCGAGGTCAAGGCCTTCGCGACCACAGGGCCCCTCGAGCTCACGCTCCACGAGTGGCAGATGGCGGAGCGCCTGCAGGACGCCTATTGGCTTTACATCGTGGAGCATGCCCTGACCGAGCCCAGGTTGCGCACCATCCAAAACCCCGCCGCTCGCCTGAAGGGTCGACCCGTAACGGGCGTGATTAAAATTGTCGTGGACGGCTGGAAGGAGGTGCTGCCGGGATGAACCCCGAACAGCTTCGCCGGATCATCCAACAGGGTGAAAACTTGGACGTAGAGTTCAAAGGCGAAGGTCAACGGCAAGTCTCGGATGACGAAATCGTCCGAGCAGTCGTGTGCATGGCGAACCGGGCCGGCGAGCGAAGCGGTTGGGTGCTCATTGGTGTGGAAGATGACGGGCGACTGACAGGGGCTCGCCCCCGTCACGGAGCCACGACCGACCCCGTCCGTTTGCAAGCCCTCATCGCCAACCGCACCCGACCATCCCTTTCAGCTCAAGTGTATGTGGTGCCATTACAGCCAGAGGGAGTGGAAATCATTGCTATCGAAGTCCCGCCCGTTCGTATTCCCGTCGGCACCGCAGATGGCGTTTATCTGCGGCGCGCCATTGGGGGGAAAGGCAAGCCCGAATGCCTCCCGATGCATTTCCACGACATGCAATCCTTGCAGTCAACGCGAGGTCTTTTGGATTACTCCGTTGTCGTCGTGGAAGGCGCGACTTGGGACGATTTAGACCCTCTGGAGTTTGAGCGTTTCCGACGGTTCGTGCGGGAGAGCCGCGGGCAAGGCGATGAGACGCTTCTGGAACTCTCCGACGAAGAACTGGCGAAGGCCTTAGGCGCGGTGGAAGCCGACCACACCGTCACTCGCATCCGGGTGTTAGGGTTGCTGCTTTTTGGCAAGGAAGCGTCTTTACGAGGTTTCTTGCCAACCCACGAAGTTGCCTTTCAAGTGCTTCGGGGCGAACGGGTGGAAGTCAATGAGTTTTTCCGCTCCCCCTTGCTACGCGTCATAGAAGAACTACTCCAGCGCTTCCGCGCCCGCTACCGTGAAGAGGAGGTCATGGTAGGGCTGTTGCGGGTGGGCGTGCCCGAATATTCCGAACGAGCATTTCGTGAAGCTGTTGCCAACGCCCTCATCCATCGCGACTACACCCGCTTAGGTGCTGTTCACATCCAATGGCACGACGACCGCATTGAAATCTCCAATCCAGGTGGCTTCCCGGAAGGGGTGCATTTGGGCAACATCCTCGTCACCCCGCCCCGTCCTCGTAATCCTCTCTTGGCGGACGCCTTCAAGCGGGCAGGCATCGTGGAACGCACGGGACGGGGCATTGACATCATCTTCACCGGACAACTCCGCAACGGGCGACCTGCTCCTTCCTACGAAAGGAGCACGCCAACGGATGTCGTCTTGGTGCTCCCTGGCGGACAGGCAAACTTAGCCTTCGTTCGCTTGGTAGTAGAAGAGGAAAACCAGGCAGGACGGGCGTTAAGGTTGGACGAACTGCTCCTTCTCAATGCCCTCTGGCAGGAGCGGAGCCTGACGACCGCTCAGGCTTCCAGGCTCTTGCAAAAGTCCGAGGCGGATGCCCGCGCCGTGCTGGAGCGGCTGGTAGAAGCGGGGCTGGTGGAAGGGCGAGGCGAGCGCAAAGGGCGAACCTACCATCTCTCAGCCGCTGCCTACCGCCGACTGGGCGTTCCATCCGCTTATGTCCGCCGACGCGGCTTTGAACCCATCCAGTGGGAGCAGATGATCCTGCAATATGTGCGGGCGCACGGGCGAATTACCCGGCGGGAGGCGGCGGAGTTGTGCCAGATTTCCTCTCCTCAAGCCCGCAATTTATTGGCGAAGCTTACAGAGAAAGGTTTGCTTTTGCGACAAGGCCGACGACGGGGTATCTTTTATGTGCTCGCGTCCACAATTGTGGACGTGTCCAAAACGGAAATGGACAAGTCCACAGAATCGGCTCGCCGCCCAAAATAAAATAATGGAGATGCGCCATGACGGAGTCTCGCCGTTTTCTCATAGAAACCCTGCTTCCACAGCGGGAGATTTCAGAGCAGGCCCGGCGCAAGAAAGCCATCCGTCATGGGCATCGTCAAAGGCTGGAAAGGGGAACCTGAGATGGAGAAGGACTGGACCTGGCTGAAGACGCAATCCGAAGGGCAGTTCCTGGAGCGCAAGAGTTGCTATGAGCGGGCGGGGACACGCTCTCGCCCCCGCCCCATTAAAGAGGTGGTGCGCGATGTGGCGGAAGCCCTGGTGGCGATGGCCAACGCCGACGGCGGGACCGTCGTCCTCGGCATAGAGGACGATGGAACGGTCTCCGGCGTTCCGGATAAGTATCATCGGGATGCTATCTGGGGGCAACTCCAGGACCTTGTCCGCCCCCGACTGAATTTTCGGTTCGAGGAGATCGCTCTGGAAGGACGACGCATTTGGGTTTTCGAGACCGACTGGAGCGCGGAGGTGCACCAACTCACCGATGGGCGCTATCTCTTGCGGGTGGGCTCCCAGAGCCTGCCCTTCCCGGCCGGGGACATTGAGGCGATGAAACGTTCCCGTCTGCAGCGGGCCACGGAGATGCAGTTTCTCCCCGACGCTACCCTGGCAGACCTGGACCTAGACCTCGTGCAAGAGCTGGCACACAGAAGCGGGATGCACCTTTTCCCGGAGGAGCTCCTCGTCCATTACCGGCTGGCCGAAAAAAGCGACGGTCGGTTGCGCCTCACCCTGGCAGCCGTGCTCCTCTTCGCCAAAGACCCAACCCGCTGGCATCCCCGCTGCGGGATTGAGTTCATTCGGTGGGAAGGCACCGAACGCCGAACCGGCGCCGAGCTGAACGTCGTCAAGCGCATCCGTATGGAAGCCCCCCTGGTCCGGTTAGTCGAGGAAGCCTATCGCACGATCCAGCCATTCATCCCCGAGCGCCAGCGGCTGGTGGATCTCTTCTTCGAGGAACGATGGGCCTATCCCACCTTCGCCTGGCAGGAAGCGATCATTAATGCCGTGGCACACCGGGATTATCGTCTTCAGGGTCTCGGCATCGAAGTGCATCTCTTTGACAATCGCATGGAGGTCTGGAGCCCCGGCGAACTGGTGGAGCCGGTGACCCTGGAGAAGCTGAGGCATGGGGAGCGGGTTCACGCCTCCCGCAACCCCCGCATCGTGCGGGTGCTCACGGCCTTCGGCTACATGCGGGAGCTGGGTGAAGGCATCCCACGCATGTTCGAGGTCATGGAGCAGGAGGGCCTCCGGCCGCCGGAGTTCCGCCTGGAGGGGGGTCGGTTCGTGGTCACCCTCTGGAGCACGCCCATCTACCGTCCCGAAACGATGCGGTGGCTCCGGCGCTTTGAACAGCAAGGCCTGACCCGCAATCAACTCCGTTTACTGGCTTATGCTCGCGAACATGGTGGGCGCTTCACCAGCCGGGCGTATCAGAAACTCGTCGGCGTGGACATCTACACCGCCAGCCGGGACATTAAGGACCTCATGCGCCGGGGCATCGTGCGGCTTACCCGCCCCCGAGGGCGGATCTACGAGATCATCGAGGAGCCCGAAAAAGTTGTCGAAAAGCCTCCGGAGTTTGCGGCCATTGAGCCCATCTTGCGGGAAAAAGGCTTTGTAAAAAACGAGGACATCCGCAAGGCTTTGGGCATCTCCAGGATTCAAGCATTCCGCTTACTACAACGCCTAACTGAGCAAGGATTCCTGAGAAAAGCGGGCAAAGGACGAGGCGCTCACTATGTGCCAGACGAAAGAATGCTTCAGCGTCAAACGGAAATGCATCGGTCTCAATGAAAATGAAGCAATGTGAGAGTGATTCATTTCGTGGGCGAACGGAGGTTGGCAATATAAACCATGACAGAGCCTCAGCGTTTTCTCATTGAAACCCTGCTGCCCCTGCGGGAACTTTCGGCGGAGGCCCGCCGGGAGAAGGCCATCCGTCACGGGCATATCTCCACCTTGCATGTCTGGTGGGCGCGCCGTCCCCTCGT
>Ga0197144_100774_pt1 | contig 11729 bp, 9 predicted proteins | sample GBS85_MetaG_FD_148670 | JGI IMG/M metagenome (GOLD analysis project Ga0197144, IMG submission 148670) | Sediment microbial communities from Great Boiling Springs, Gerlach, Nevada, United States - GBS 85_MetaG | ecosystem: Environmental > Aquatic > Thermal springs > Hot (42-90C) > Sediment | place...
TTTCAGCACTTGGCTCAAATGCTTGATCTGCTCTTCAGTCAATTCACATCACCTCAATGAACTCACATTTGTTGACCTTGATGAGCCTATTACTTCGTAAACTACCTCGGTTATTCGCTTAGGCAACAACTCTAAAGGCACACTTTCTTCAGCAGCGTTCAACTTCAGCGCTGACTCTGGCATACTCGGAAGGACACAAGTTTCTGGTGACTGAACCATAGTTCTTCCGCCCAATTCTCTCACAGTAAGTAACCCAATAGCACCGTCGCTACCCATACCGGTCATGACAACCCCTATGCATTTTCCACGAAATACATGGGCTGCACTTTCAAAAGTCTTATCGGCAGCAGGACGGACATTATGTAGGGGAGGAGACGAATCTAACCTCAACCGATTTACACGCTCAACGAGCAAGTGGAACCCCGCAGGTGCTAAGTAAACTTTCCCTGGTTGAATTTCCTCTGCGTCCTGAGCCTCTCTGACGGGTAAATTTGAAACTTGGTTGAGGTTATCGGCAAAGAATTTGGTGAAACCGATAGGCATGTGTTGAACAAGCAAGATTGCTGCAGGTAGGTCATAAGGCAATTGCGAAAGCACATAACGAACAGCCGCTGGACCACCAGTTGAAGCAGCGATAACGATTGTTGCCCAGTCCTTGACGCTGAATGGCACAGTTATTGGTCGGCGAATAGTAGGTAATAGTGTCAACAGTGGTCTGGGCTTAGCCTGAGCCGCTGCTTTGACTTTCAATATAAGTTCATCCTTGACTTTGTGAAAGTCCAAAGAAATTGAACCCGAAGGTTTAGCGATAAAGTCAACTGCCCCCAACTGTAGCGCCTTCAGGGTGACCTCTGAGCCTTCTTTGGTTAAGGCACTTACCATGACAACTGGGGTCGGGCATTCTTTCATGATACGCTCAAGTGTTGTCAACCCATCCATTTCAGGCATCTCAACATCAAGGGTGACGACCGACGGGCGAAGTGTTTTGACAATTTCAATCGCTTCAATACCGTTACTGGCTGTCCCCACAACTTCAATTTCTGGGTCTTCACCAAGCATTCTGGTAATGACCAATCTCATAAAAGCCGAATCGTCCACAACGACTACTTTGCACCATCGTTCCATAGTGCATCCCGCCCTTCAGACAACGAAACCTGATTTGGAACTTGATTCACTAACTTGCACCCAACCACCTTTGGACGACTTGTTTGATTTGTTCGGGCTGGAAGGGTTTAACAACGAAGTCCTTTGCACCTAACTGTAGTGCCTGCATGACTACGCTCTCTTGTCCCAGTGCACTAACCATAACAACTTGGGCGGAAGGGTCCATTTCCATAATGGACTGAAGAGCCTTTAATCCGTCCATTTCAGGCATAGTGATGTCCAGAAGGACAAGACTCGGATTTTGTTCCTTAAATTTCTGAACAGCCTCAGCACCATTAGCAGCCTCAACGACTTCTAAACCCAAATCCTCAAGCACCTTCTTCAACTTCATGCGAATGAACGCTGCATCGTCTGCAATAAGAACCCTCGGCATTTTTCATCCCTCCAATCACGGCAGGGATAAGTTTATCTGGCGAATTTGCCCTTCTTTGTCTTTGACGAAAAGTATCCCATTAGCGACTTGTAAGCGGATAGAGAAACCCATGTTTCCACCCACGATTTGAGCAACTAAATTGACTGAGCCATTTAAGTTCTCTAACACCGATTTGACATTTAATTCGCCAATATTTGCGACGGAAGTTTTAGTTGCCATGAGCGAGAAGTTGAGGATTTTCGCCCCGCCAACGATAGCACAGTTAGGTCTTATCGCTCCTTTCATTTTCATGCTCTCAAGCAAATGGGGAACAGCGATGTCAGCAAACCAGAAGGGTTTCGTTGAAACCTCGCTGCGACCTTGACTTGATGGCAAAACAATATGAGCCATTCCAGCCAAACGAGTTCTGGGATGAAAAACACACACGACGACACAAGAACCGATTCCCGGAACCGCCAACACTGTTTCAGGATCACCAGTCACCACGATTTCTCCCAAATTGACTATTCGCTCCTTCACCGTCATTCCCTTCAACACCCCACAGTGACGGGACAGCAGTCAATTTTTCCCACCTTTACATCGGCAAGAAGAAATGGGCAGTCCCGTTGACTGTCCCTTTTGGCAGTTGGATTTGCAATTTCCAGACGGAGTGGAAGACCTTTACTTGCCCTTGACTCAGGAGAAGTGCAGACAGGCTCTGAAGCAAAGAACCCGAAAAGTCAACATGAGTCTGTGGAGGTGTAGGCAATGCTTCTCCGTTCGTTTTAATGGCTTTGCTAAAGCCCATTAACAGGCGGGCTGTCGTTAAGTTCCCGATTTCAGCCAAAACAGACTCTTGAATTTCTGGGTCACTCTCTCCATCCAGCATGTAGGCTGCTAATTCTTCGGCGTCCTTGATAGGGAAAAACATGACCAAGTAGCCCTGCAGGTCACCATAAACACCCACCACAATGGCACGGTAAACTTCCTCCACGCCAACAAATTGACCTACAACGCTTAGAAGTTCATCGCTTAGAAGTTCATCGGCGTGACACTCAATCCACTCAATAGGATGAAACTCCACATCCGTTCCCATAAACTCAGTGAGTGCGGTTTCGCATTCCAATTGTGCAAACTTCAATGCTTCTTCAAAGGTGCGGGTAGTTCCCACACCTCATCACCTCCTTATCGTTACTCCGTTTAAGTCAACAATGAGGGCTATGCTTCCATCGCCCAAGATAGTCGCGCCGATGAAGGAGCGAAGGTTGTGCAGAGGATAACCCAAAGGTTTGATGACGATCTCGTCTTTCCCTTCCACTGCTTCAACACTCACTGCTATCAACTTCTCTTGCTGTCGGACTATAACCCCTGTCCCCTCTGTCCTACCATTTGGAATGCCAAGGAGTTTCGCCAGTGAGAAAAGAGGCAAAGGGTTGCCCCTCAAGACCAACACTTTTTCGCCAGTTCCTATTTCCTGAACATCCGACCTTTGCAAATCCAAAACTTCCGTGACACTATGCATTGGTAGCGCAAATAAGCGTCCTCCGACCCGAACCAGAAGCGCTGGGATAATTGCGAGGGTCAAGGGCAAGCGCAGCGTCACCGTTGTGCCCGCTCCGATTTGTGAGTGAAGGTCAATCGTGCCTCCGATTTGTTCCATCGCGTTTTTGACAGCGTCCATCCCGACGCCTCGCCCCGAGACTTCACTGACTTCTTCTTTTGTGCTAAAGCCCGAGCGGAAAATGAACTGGATAGCCTCGTCATCGCTTAAAGAAGATGCTTGCTCTTCTGTGAGCAGCCCGCGCTCAATAGCCTTGCGCCTGATCTTGTTCGGGTCAATTCCCCGTCCGTCATCGCGGACGACAACGATGACGCTGCCTTCTGATTGAGAGGCTGAAATCTCTATGAGACCTTCTGGAGGTTTTCCAGCAGCAATGCGTTCGTCGGGCGGTTCAATTCCGTGGTCAATGGCGTTCCGAACGAGATGGACAAGGCACTCGTTAAGTTTTTCAACTAAAGCCCGGTCAATCTCCGTGTCCTCTCCTTCAATCTTCAATTGAACTCGCTTCCCCATACTTCGCGAAAGTTCGCGAACCAATCTGGGAAATCGGGCGAAGACCACATTTAAAGGAACCATGCGGGTTCTCGTTAGTGACTCCTGCAATTGACTAACTATCCTGCTCACCCGTTCAGTTACCCCTTGCAGTTCCTCAGCGATGCCGTTACCGTTTATCTCTGCAACTTTGCGGACACCTCTTTCAAGTCTCGCTCGCTCAATCACTAACTCGCCGACCAAATTCAGTAAAGCATCCATTTGTTCAATGGAAACACGAACGCTTTGCAGTTCTGCTTGCGGTGCTGCGGATGTTTCAACTTCCTTTTGGGCAGTCACTATTTCGCTGACTTTTTGTCCATCCTTTTGTCGCTGCACTTCAACGACCAAATCTTCAAACTTTGTCAACTCCTGCTCTAATTCCGAAAGGGAATTATCATCGGACAACTTGACTTTAGCGACCAACCGATACTTCGCCCTTCCCGCTTGAATTTCACTGACGGGAGGCTCAAGGGAAACGATTTCACCGTATCTGCTCATAGTCAAGTAGGCTTGAAATGCTCGCACTGAAGGCATCGGACACTCAGGTTTGATGAAAATGTTGAGTGTTACGGGAATTTCTCCAACTGGTGGCGAAGGTTTATGGTCAGAAGCATCAGAATCTCTTTGTTGGTCGGAGAAGTTGCTTAACTTTTTGATAAGCATTGATGGGTCTGGTTGCTTTCCATTCTCTTGAACTGCTAAGACCATCGCCCGCAACATATCCACACACTCAAGTAAGGTGTCCACTAAGTCGCTCGTGACCTTACGCGTTCCATTGCGAACTTCGTCAAGTAGGTTCTCCATAGCATGGGCAAGTTGACTCATTTCCGTCAAACCTGCTGCCCCTGCTGAACCTTTGAGAGTGTGGGCATATCGGAAAAGTTCCGCCACTAAAGCAGCGTCCCCTTCTCGCTCTAACTTCAAAAGACCGTTCTCCAAGTTTGCAATGTTCTCTTCTGCTTCGGTGACGAACAGTTCCAATTCGTCCTGACTAAGTTCCACCATTGCCAATCACCCTTTCCCTCGTTGAGTCACAAGGGAATCAGTGTTGTTGTGACATAGCAGCCTCAAGCGTTTCTTCGTCCAACAATCTATTCGCATCCAAAAGCAAGACCAATTTCCCGTCAAGTTTCAATATCCCTTCAAGCCTCCTTGCCTCCTCAGGAGAAACCAAATCGCTAACAGGTTCAAGGGCGTCGTGAGCAATTCGTGTGACTTGTTCAACTTCATCAACGGTTAGACCGACAAGATGCTCGCCAATTTGAGCGACCATAACCAAAACTTTACCCGAAGAAGTTTCCCCAATCCCTAAAAGCCGTTTAGTGTCAACAACTGCCATGATCCGTCCCCGCAAGTTGACGATGCCCATGATGAACGGCGGAGCGCCTGGCACAGGCACGATGTCGCTTTGCTGGACGATTTCCTGCACGCTGTGGATGTCCAATGCGAAAAGGGTGCTGTTGAGCCGAAAGACGACGATGTGGCGCTCTTGCGTTCGTTCCGCCTTCTCCGTCGTTGTCATGACGCTCACCCCACTTTGTCGTCAGAGGTTTTAGCGAAGGTAAGAAGCGACCGTGATGCCATCTGTCTTTTTAACGCCGTCCGTTTTGCGGGAAGGTTGGATGACAGGTTCGGCGGATTCCGTTTCGTCTGTCTTGAAGCGTTGGACGAGTTGGTGCAATTGCGCCGCCATCGCTGCCAACTGCTGGGCGTTGCCCGCCATCTCCGACGCTTGGGCGCTGACTTCCTCAGATGCTGCCGAAACTTCCTCCATCGCCGCCGAAGTTTGCTCGCTGATGTGGGCAACGCTGCGGATTTGCTCGCTCATGTCCGAAGCCGTCGACGCCAGTTCCTCGGTCGCTGCGGCGTTTTGTTCGGCAATGGCAGAAAGCCGCTGAACGATGCCGAACACTTGCTCCAACGCCTTCGCCACATCCGTTTGCGCCCGCTCCAACTCACCACTTTGCGATTGCACCTTTTGGACAGCGGTGATGATATCGCCCAACGCCTTTTCTGACTCGCTGACGGTTGCGGCGCTTTCAGCGACTTGTTGGTAAGTCGCCGCCATCGCTTTGACGCTCTCTTCCGCACTCTGCTGGATGGTAGCGATCAGGTCAGCGATCTCTTTCGTCGCTTGAGCGGAGCGTTCGGCGAGTTTGCGCACTTCGTCAGCGACGACGGAAAAGCCCCGTCCCTGTTCGCCTGCCCGTGCCGCCTCAATGGCAGCGTTCAATGCCAGCAAATTCGTCTGTTGGGCGATGTCGGCGATAGTGTTAACGATTTTCCCGATGTCCGCCATCAATCGGTTCATGCTTTCCACCCGCTGTTGCGCCGTTTCCACAGAACTGCGGATGGCGTTCATGCTGGCGAGCATCTGGCGCAACTTCTGGACGCTGGCAGATGCGATGTTGAAAGCCTCGCCAGCAGCCGCTACGCCTTCTGTGACGGTGCGTGAGAAGCCTTGAAGGATTTGCTGGATGCGGTCGGCGGCTTGGGAAAGGTCGCTGACAAGTTTGGCTTGCTCTTGGGCGCCGCTGGCGATGCCTTCAATAGCGCGGTTGAGTTGCTCAAATGCCGATTGCGTTCGGGAGATGGCGGCGGCTTGCTCGGTTGCCCCTTGAGCGCTTTGCTGAACGGAGTTGGCAATTTGGGCGATGGCAGCGCCGACTTGTTGTGTCGCTGTCGCCATCTGGGCGCTGACTTCGTTCAAGCGGTTGACTGCCATCCCCACTTCTCCGACCAGTTGAGCCAACTGGCGGGACGAAAGGCTGCAAGCGTCGGCGATGCGACGGGCGCTGCCGACTAACTGAGCCGCCGCCGTAAGAAGTTGCCCCTCTTCTGTCCGTGCGTCGCTGTCGGCAGGGATGTCGGCGATAGCGACATTAAGCCGATGGGTCAAATCGCCTTGCGCCAAACGCTCCAACGCCGTCACCAATTGCGGGAAGACTTGCTCGCTCAGGTGACGAGAATGTTCGGTGACCGTTTGCAACCCATGCGTTGCGGCGAAATAAAAGCCGAAGAACAACCCGAACGTCAACGCCAGCATTGCGACGATGACGCCGACCATGACCGCCCGCTGCCGTTGCAGTTTTTGGATGCGGGCGTTGAGCAAGTTGTCCAACTCGCCCGACAGCGTTTTGGTCAGGTCAAACAAACTGTCAATGGCTGCCGTCGCCGCCGCAAAGTATTCCTGCGAGGTCAGCGCGATTTGCTGGCTACGGAGCAACCGCTCGTCCAGCATCGTCAGGAAACTCTGGGTCTTTTCATGGGCAGAGCGGACAGTTTGCTCAATGCGGTTGCGTAAGGCGGGGTTGTAGTTCATCGCCCGCTCCAACTCCTTCTGCACTTGCTGTAGCCTGTCGGACGCCATGTCGTAGTGATGCAATAGTTTCATCAGTTCGGTCTCGTTTATCTTTCGGTCAACGATGGCAGCGGTTCCTCGTGCACGCAACTGACCAAGGTGCTCCGTCGCCTCAGGGTAATGCAGGAGAACGGCTAACATCAAGTAGTAGGAGTCCAAGGCGGGGTCAAGGATAAGGTTAGAGGCTTCGCCGATGTCTTGGCGAAGGCTTAGGACTTTGGCGATCAAATCACTATGGCGTTGGAAACTTTCGTCGGGAGAGAAGCGCTCCACTTGGCTTTGCAGGTTTTGCCACTCCCGTTTGATCTCTTCCCAAGTGCCCTTGACCTTCAACTCGTCGCCGTAGCGCTCCATGACGGCGTCCACGGCTTTGATGTCCTCAGCGATTTCCGCTTGCTTTTGCGCCATCGTCTCCTTGAAGGAACGGTCACCCGACAGGTAACCACTCGCCGCGCCCCGATGCTGTTGCAGGTGTTGGATGAGCGGGAGCAAAGGTTTCAAGCACTCGTTACCCTTGAGTTCCTGACGGGTGAAAGCAATGTCGGCTTGCAATTTGGTGTTCAGTTGGTAGGCTAGGAGGAGCAACGGCACAGTGAAGGCGGCACCGATTATTGCTATACGCCGTTTGAAATTCAGCCGCTGCATCAACGCAACGGTGGGACGGAAAAGCGTCCGAACCATTTTTCATTCCTCCTTCTTCGCTTGTGCTAATCGCCCGATGTCCGACATAATGGCTATTGCAAGGAAATAACTGAAATTCAGTGACGGTTTGGAAGCATGTGTTAATTGCCTTGTTTCTTTACGCAATGCTTGAGTTGAACATCAACGCGACCAATATGGTTAACCAGCCAATTTTCCAGAACTTGCATGAGTTTAGCAACATCCTCGTATTTGACACCTCCAAAGGCTTGTCGCTGCTTGAACTCTTCTAAGTATCTAACCAACTTTTCATGTTCCTCCTTGTTCCTCTGGGCGACAGGGCAACGGTAACGCTCCATGCACCCTTCTTCAAAAGAGAAGTGGAGACGGACATAGCGTTCCAATGCTCCCAGCAGCGCGGTTAAAGCCGCTTGTGGGCTACTTGAGTTGAATCTATTACGGAAGTCATCCACCATCTTGAAGAGCATCTTGTGTTGCTCGTCAATGCTTAAAATGCCAGTAGCGAGTTCGTCAGACCATTTCATCGCCAATCCCTCCTTTTCTGTTTATGCGGCTCCTCGCTCATATCATTACTCGGCAAGGAAGGGTCGGAATTTTAGGGTTAGCCGATTTGGAGAAACAAACCGTGCTGTGGATCTCAGCCTGTGTGGCGAGATAACGAAGGCATCACCGACTACTGACTAAAATTTTTCGTTCACGACGGAAAAGCGACCAACTTTGGTAGTCGGTGCGCTTGACATAGGGAAAGGTTTGACGATATCACCCTACGCGGTTTTGGGTAAATCGTTGGGTCGTTCCATTTGGCACTTGGGCTTTGGTCGTTTGGGTGGTAATGGAAGGTGGTGGGTTGCAGTTGAGTATCCGCTAAGTTCTCGGCTTAAGGTCGTCACTGATAGGCTCTTTGGCAAAGATGCCTATACAGGTTTCAGCGTCTATTGGTCGCTGAACGAAAAAGTTGAGTTAGGCATCGTTCTCGGCATTCCGAATAAAAGTCAAAACGAGCGGGCAATTCCCTTGACCCTTTCGTGGACGCCGTGAAACGCAACTCAAACAGCCCGTTGAAGAACTTATCGGCAAATCGTGAGACGGACGAATCAGAAGGTCAGGATAGAGCAGGTCACGAGTCATTTGACCTTCAAAGCCTCAACCGTTGGATGACAGGTTCGGCGGATTCCGTTTCGTCTGTCTTGAAGCGTTGGACGAGTTGGTGCAATTGCGCCGCCATCGCTGCCAACTGCTGGGCGTTGCCCGCCATCTCCGACGCTTGGGCGCTGACTTCCTCAGATGCTGCCGAAACTTCCTCCATCGCCGCCGAAGTTTGCTCGCTGATGTGGGCAACGCTGCGGATTTGCTCGCTCATGTCCGAAGCCGTCGACGCCAGTTCCTCGGTCGCTGCGGCGTTTTGTTCGGCAATGGCAGAAAGCCGCTGAACGATGCCGAACACTTGCTCCAACGCCTTCGCCACATCCGTTTGCGCCCGCTCCAACTCACCACTTTGCGATTGCACCTTTTGGACAGCGGTGATGATATCGCCCAACGCCTTTTCTGACTCGCTGACGGTTGCGGCGCTTTCAGCGACTTGTTGGTAAGTCGCCGCCATCGCTTTGACGCTCTCTTCCGCACTCTGCTGGATGGTAGCGATCAGGTCAGCGATCTCTTTCGTCGCTTGAGCGGAGCGTTCGGCGAGTTTGCGCACTTCGTCAGCGACGACGGAAAAGCCCCGTCCCTGTTCGCCTGCCCGTGCCGCCTCAATGGCAGCGTTCAATGCCAGCAAATTCGTCTGTTGGGCGATGTCGGCGATAGTGTTAACGATTTTCCCGATGTCCGCCATCAATCGGTTCATGCTTTCCACCCGCTGTTGCGCCGTTTCCACAGAACTGCGGATGGCGTTCATGCTGGCGAGCATCTGGCGCAACTTCTGGACGCTGGCAGATGCGATGTTGAAAGCCTCGCCAGCAGCCGCTACGCCTTCTGTGACGGTGCGTGAGAAGCCTTGAAGGATTTGCTGGATGCGGTCGGCGGCTTGGGAAAGGTCGCTGACAAGTTTGGCTTGCTCTTGGGCGCCGCTGGCGATGCCTTCAATAGCGCGGTTGAGTTGCTCAAATGCCGATTGCGTTCGGGAGATGGCGGCGGCTTGCTCGGTTGCCCCTTGAGCGCTTTGCTGAACGGAGTTGGCAATTTGGGCGATGGCAGCGCCGACTTGTTGTGTCGCTGTCGCCATCTGGGCGCTGACTTCGTTCAAGCGGTTGACTGCCATCCCCACTTCTCCGACCAGTTGAGCCAACTGGCGGGACGAAAGGCTGCAAGCGTCGGCGATGCGACGGGCGCTGCCGACTAACTGAGCCGCCGCCGTAAGAAGTTGCCCCTCTTCTGTCCGTGCGTCGCTGTCGGCAGGGATGTCGGCGATAGCGACATTAAGCCGATGGGTCAAATCGCCTTGCGCCAAACGCTCCAACGCCGTCACCAATTGCGGGAAGACTTGCTCGCTCAGGTGACGAGAATGTTCGGTGACCGTTTGCAACCCATGCGTTGCGGCGAAATAAAAGCCGAAGAACAACCCGAACGTCAACGCCAGCATTGCGACGATGACGCCGACCATGACCGCCCGCTGCCGTTGCAGTTTTTGGATGCGGGCGTTGAGCAAGTTGTCCAACTCGCCCGACAGCGTTTTGGTCAGGTCAAACAAACTGTCAATGGCTGCCGTCGCCGCCGCAAAGTATTCCTGCGAGGTCAGCGCGATTTGCTGGCTACGGAGCAACCGCTCGTCCAGCATCGTCAGGAAACTCTGGGTCTTTTCATGGGCAGAGCGGACAGTTTGCTCAATGCGGTTGCGTAAGGCGGGGTTGTAGTTCATCGCCCGCTCCAACTCCTTCTGCACTTGCTGTAGCCTGTCGGACGCCATGTCGTAGTGATGCAATAGTTTCATCAGTTCGGTCTCGTTTATCTTTCGGTCAACGATGGCAGCGGTTCCTCGTGCACGCAACTGACCAAGGTGCTCCGTCGCCTCAGGGTAATGCAGGAGAACGGCTAACATCAAGTAGTAGGAGTCCAAGGCGGGGTCAAGGATAAGGTTAGAGGCTTCGCCGATGTCTTGGCGAAGGCTTAGGACTTTGGCGATCAAATCACTATGGCGTTGGAAACTTTCGTCGGGAGAGAAGCGCTCCACTTGGCTTTGCAGGTTTTGCCACTCCCGTTTGATCTCTTCCCAAGTGCCCTTGACCTTCAACTCGTCGCCGTAGCGCTCCATGACGGCGTCCACGGCTTTGATGTCCTCAGCGATTTCCGCTTGCTTTTGCGCCATCGTCTCCTTGAAGGAACGGTCACCCGACAGGTAACCACTCGCCGCGCCCCGATGCTGTTGCAAGTGTTGGATGAGCGGGAGCAAAGGTTTCAAGCACTCGTTGCCCTTGAGTTCCTGACGGGTGAAAGCGATGTCGGCTTGCAATTTGTTGTTCAGTTGATAGGCGACGAAAAGCAAGGGCACGGTGAAGACGGCACCGATCAGCGCAATCCGCCGCTTGAAATTCAACCGTTGCATCAACGCAATGGTAGGACGAAAAAGCGCTTGGAGCATTTCTTCATCCTCCTTTCTCATTCGCAACAAGGTCAGTGTCTCACCCGTCCAAGCCCTATATCGGCTAAAGATTGATTAAACTTTAATCGTGAGCCTAAAAGGGCGAGCGTTTACCTGTTTGATGGGCAAGGTTCAATATGGTGGCTTCTCATGTGGCGAAATATCAGAGGGTTTGCTTTGGGAAGACCGATTAATCGCTACATAGGAACTTCAGTCGGGCGAGAATCCAATCCTCCGAGATTAAATTCTCCGACTGAAGTGTTAGCACTCAGTTTCCGTGTCATCAACTACAGGCTGAGCCTGAAGCGTTGAAAGGCAATTCAGGACTTTTGAACACTTTCACATTCAGGCTCTAACTTTTCCTTCCACAGGCTCAGAAAATTCGCCGACTAAAGTAGGCGCTCAGGTTCTGTGTCATCAACTATGGGTTAAAACCCGTAGCATGGAATTTCTCGTTTGCGTCATCAACGACTAACTCCATCACCTTGAACTGCCAACGGAGGGCTAATGGGTGCTGGTCGGA
>Ga0197144_100778_pt1 | contig 11631 bp, 9 predicted proteins | sample GBS85_MetaG_FD_148670 | JGI IMG/M metagenome (GOLD analysis project Ga0197144, IMG submission 148670) | Sediment microbial communities from Great Boiling Springs, Gerlach, Nevada, United States - GBS 85_MetaG | ecosystem: Environmental > Aquatic > Thermal springs > Hot (42-90C) > Sediment | place...
CAAACTGTGTCTTGTCAACATTGACGATAGCAAGCAAAAGCAAAATTTCGTGCAACCCAAGTTGCCTTTGAGCATGTTCGCACATTCGGACATGAGCAACCGTCGGCGGGTTGAAAGAGCCAGAGAAAACGCCCAACTTCTGCCCCGCTTGAAAAATCCTATTTGGCGCTCTCAAGACGAACCCAAGTTTCGGTCTGTCGGATTTGGTCAGGCTTTCCAAAATCGGCTGCAAGTCAACCATCTTGCACATCACCGACTTGCGCAGTCAAAGTCTTCAACCCAGTGCCAAATTTTAGTGCGGATTGGAGAAGGATTTGCCTGAAGAGCAAGCAAGGGGAAGAGGTGACGGGCGTGAGATGGTTGATTGTTTTAGTGCTTGTTGTCGTTGTCGGCATCATCCTCTGGAAAGAGGTGAGGGCTCAAATGGCAGCGGAACTTTTGGCTGAAAGGGCAAAGGTCAGTTGGGCGAATGTCCCCAAAAAGGTGCTCGCTTTCTACTACGCTTGGTATGGCAACCCTCAAGTCAGCGGGAAATGGGTTCACTGGCACGATGTTGACGAAGCCCAAAAGCAAATTGGCTCAAGCACTCACTACCCGTTGCTTGGTCCCTATGACAGCCACGACCCCAAAGTCGTTGAGCAACATTGCCGTTGGGCAAAGGAAGCAGGTATTGACGGCTTTATCGTTAGTTGGTGGCATCCCAACGATTTCCATGACCGAGCCATGCCCCTCATCTTGGACACCGCTCAAAAGTTTGGCTTGGAAATCACTGCCTACTTTGAAACGGTTCCGACGAGGACAAAAGAACAAGCGCTGGAGTATGTCATGCACCTGCTAAATCGCTACGGTAAGCATCCTGCTTGGCTGAAGTTGGACGGTAAGCCAGTGATTTTCGTTTACGGTAGAGCAATCGGACAAATCGGTTTGGACGGATGGCTTTGGGTCATCGTTGAATCAAACCGCCGTTACGAGGGTGGCGCCGTTTTCATCGGCGACCACATCTCCAAGCGAGCCGCCCGCATTTTTGACGGCGTTCACACCTACAACATCACTGGACTGACCGCCGGCAAGTCACCCGAAGAGATTGAGGCTTGGGCTCAAAAGGTCTTCCCAGACTGGGTCTCAGTTGCTGGGAACGACCGAATTGCTTGCTTGACAATCATTCCCGGCTACGACGACAGCAAACTGCCTGACCGAAAGCCACCAAGACCAATAACAGAGCGGCACAACGGCGAAACTTACAAAGTCCTTTGGGAAGCGGCAATTGCTGCTAACCCCGATTGGGTTCTCATCACCAGTTGGAACGAGTGGCACGAGGGAAGCGAAATTGAGCCTTCAGTTGAACACGGTGACCGAGAACTTAAGACAACGGCTGAGTATGCTCGGAAGTTCAAACAACTACCGCCACGCCAAATTCAAAAGCGAGTCGGGCTGATCCCCGAAAGCGAACGAAAGCGGTTGCAAGAGAAGTTGAAGAAAATGCCTGTAGCAATTCTGCCCGGCTCGGACTCAGAAGCGGTTTGGTGGTTGATAGGCATGGGCGCTAAGGTGACCACATTGGATTGGGAGCATGTGGTTGACCAACAGCGCTTCAACCCGCTGAACTTTCCGATTGTTCTTTATGGTGGCGGAGAGAGTTATAGGACCACGGTGAAGGAGCAAAACGATGTGCTCAAGTCGTTGCAGCGTTATATCCAAGATGGTGGCTTTTTGGTGGTCATGCCTTCAATGCCCATGCCTTTTTACTATGACGAAACCCGTTCCCCACGAACAGCCGTCCACCACGCCCCACAGTTGTGGCTTCCTTTGACTGTCGCTTGGGAGCGACCACCCGAAGGACTGAAGTTGAAATTCGTGGTCCGCGACAAAAGTCTTCTCCCTCATGTCCCCGACCAATTCGCCTATCCTGAAAGCGGCGACTTGAGGTGGAGACCTTTGGTGCCAGAAAAAGCGTTGCCGGAAGCGAAGGTTTTGCCGTTAATTGAGTTGGTTGACGAAAGCGGACGATCTTATGGACTTGGCGCTGCAATAGTTCAAGTGGGGGCTGGCAAAGTGGTCTATGTTTGGTTCAGGTTGTTTGACATTGATGTAGGCGAAGCAATCCTGCACGATATTTGGAATTTTGCCCTTTCGCAAACGAGCGCAGCAAAAGGGTGACATCTATGGATGTCAAGTTGGTTCTCTTTGACGCTGGCGGGACTTTAACGAAAGTTTTGCCTGAAAGGACGGAGAGGATTCGGCAAGCCTGTCACTACTTCAACCTCAGCCCAGTCCCAGACTACGAAACTGCATTGCTCGGCTTACGAACCATTGAACGCTTCTTCATCGGTGCAAGTCAAGAGGGGCGGATGATAGACCGTGAGGCTGTCCGAGAAGGGGTTCGTTTGATGCTGACCGAGATGGGCGTGAGTGGAAGGCTTGATGACCCTGCACTCCTTTGGGATTTCGTCCAGACCCAATTTGAGACCGAAGTGCTGATGGATGGAGCCATTGAGACCCTCAAAGCCTTGAGAAGTCAAGGCTACAGTCTTGCCGTTGCCTCAAACGCTACCCCTAACTACGAGGCAATCCTTCGTTCGCTGGGAATCACCGAGTATGTTGACGCCATCTTTTTATCCGATGTCGTCGGTTACGCTAAGCCAGACCCACGCTTTTTCCATTTCATCTTGGAGCAAATGAAAGCGGTGCCTGAGGAGACAGTCCATGTGGGAAATTCGTATTGGCACGATGTCATTGGGGCACGGCGGGTCGGAATCTTGCCTGTTTACTTTGACCGTCACGGCATATTCCCCGACGCCGACTGCCCCCGCATCACCCGTTTGCAGGAGTTACCTTCACTCCTGCAAAGGCTTTCCCACAAGTGACCTTTACCTCAGGCACCGCCTTCAACTCGCTCATTTCTCGCCATACTTTGCCCTGAGCACATCAATTCTGCTGACGATACCCACCAACTTGCCCGCATCAACAACGGGAACCCGCTTGATCTTCTTCTTGACCAAAACCTCAGCAATCTCGTCAACGGGGGTGTCAGGGCTGACAGAGACAACTCGCTTCTTCATCACATCAGCGACGGTCTTAGCCCCAGAGGGAGCAGCGAGCAAGTCCGCTTCGGTCACGATGCCGACAACTTTGGTTTTGTCCTTCTCGTCAACGACGGGGACACCGCTGATTTTTCGGCGGACAAGCAAGCGGGCAGCGTCTTCAACGGAAGTTGAAGGCTTGACAGTTACTACCCTCGTCGTCATGATGTCCTTTGCCGTCTTGGCAGGCATCTTTCATCCCTCCCCCTTCTTTGGTTTGTTCAACCTCACACTTGCAACTGCCAATTAACATTTGCCACAAAATTTTCAGGCTGTCAAGCCCTACTCCTCGCAGATCGCCGTGATCAGACCTACCACCTTCGCACAAACTCCAAGTAAGCGTAAAAGGCACTGTCTTTCGCAGGGAAGTTGGCTCGCACTACATCTTTGCCCCAAGCCTTTGCCAAGTAGAGAGTCCAAGTCGTTTTGGGGTCGGGAGTGTAATCAATGCTCAAGTCAAGGACATCCATCAGCCGTTTCGCCCCACCGCTGGGACGACCGATGTAGCCGAAGGAGTTGTGGTTAAATGCACCGCCACCTGCATACCAGAAGTCTTCGCTTTTCGTCAACCACAACATGTGCCAGTCCAGCCGCAGGCTGAGTTTCTTAGAAGGCTTTAGCATCAACTGCGCAAACAAATTGCGGTTGTTCATGAGGTTGTAAATAGGCGTCCGTGCGTAGATGCGAGGTGTTGGCAAAACTTGGAAGAAGGTTTGATGGTCTGGGTCGTTCGGTTCCTCGTCGCCAGTGCTATGGAAGTAGCCGATTCTGAGCCAAGGTTGCCAGCGAATTTTAGTCCACTGATGCCCCAGTTCAAGGGCAAGGGCACCAGCCCTTTGGTCAAGTCTTCCCCATCTCCCTACCTGCCATGTTCCCCAGAGCAGGAAATCTGTCTTGCCGAACTTTGAAGGGCATGTTCGGATGTAGTGGAACCCGATGCTGGGGATGCTGATGTTGTCTGTGTCGTTGTTTCGCTCCCCAATAGGTCTGTTGTCAAGTTTGACGACTTTCGGGGGTTTTCGCTTGTCGTAATACCAGAGAGCAAAAATGCGAGCGTCGCTATGGTCGTCTGGAGAGAAGGTCCAAGATGCGTAACCGACCGTCACATCCTTCAACTCGTCATTGCCTTTGAGGTCAAAGGCACCCCTCGTCGGTCTGAGCAGGGCTACGGTCAAGGTGTCTCGGTTTCGCTTGTCGCTCCAATTGTCTTGCGTCCACAGGATGCCATCAAAACTTCGTTGGACATGGGAGAAGCCGAAAGGACCGAGGAGTCGTTCTTGAATTCGGTTGCGACGGAGCCAAGAGAGGGTTGGGTCTTTAGGCATCCGCTCCGTGCCTTCGCCAAATTCAAACCGACCAATTCTGAGAGTTGAGTTTTTGCCTGTTTTGTTTTGCCACTGCCAATAAGCCTGCTTGACGAAAACGCTACCGTCACGCCCTCTGTTCCATCGGTAGTAAGTGGCGCCAAGTCCCAAATCGCCTGCAGGTGCTGGAGCGATGGCATTTTCTGGGAGACCGCCGAAGGTCACTTGCGAAAGTTCCAGTCGCCAATCTTGCGACTTGCCGACCTTGCCGCTGACTCCCGCCCTCAGGAGCGATGCGACAAAAGTGTAACTGTTGTCAACACCTGCAACACCGGGGTCAAAGAAGTTCCAACTTTCAACCCTCACCCGCCAAGTTACCGAAGTGGTCAAAGAACCCGTTTGAGCCGCCCCGACCTTAACTGCGACCAACGCTGCCACTATAACCGCCCACTTCTTCATCACCTTTGCACCTCCTCAGTCACTCGCTTTTGCCATTCACTTGCACGCCCCAAAGGCGACTGCCTATCCTTCCATCGCTCTCCTAAATGCTTCTGCTTTCCCGCTGATGACTGGGCATGGAGCGTAGTAGATTACATGGGCAGCGACGCTGCCAAAAATTAGCCTTCCCAAAGCACTATGTCCGTGCGTTGGGATGATTATCAAGTCAACGGCGTTTTGTTGTGCGAACTCGGTGATGCCAGCACCGGCGTGATGGTATCGGGTGACTTTGGGCTCAATGCTCGGCACTTCCGATGGCTCTACAGTCCTTGATGACCAACGACGCAACTCTTCCATTGTTTCCCGCTTCAACTCCTCCCATGCTTCAGGGCTACCTTCGTATGGTGCGACGACATGCAAAAGGGAAATTTTCGCTTTCGTTAAACTCGCCAAATTGGCAGCATAGTCAAGGGCTACCGAAGCAGCCTCGGACAAGTCGCTTGGAACGAGCAGGTGGTTGAACTTCGGTTCGCATCTTTCCCGAACGAACAAAACTGGAACGGGCGAATTCTGCAAGACCTGCTCGGTCGTTGAGCCCAAAAGTTTTTCCTTGAAACTGGTGTGACCGTGAGCACCAAGGACAATCAAGTCAGCACCTAATTCCTTTGCCGCTTGGATGATAACTTGCGCTGCTTGTCCCGGGCGAACAGATGTTATCACAGTTAGCCCCTTCTGCTGAATTTGCTCGGCGATTTCCTCCAACTTTCGCCGGTGTTCGGCTGCCAGTTGCTCGTTTCTCGCTTCCTCAGCCTCCGCGATGTGCAACAAGGTCATTTGAGATTTCGCCAACTGAGCCAACGCCAATCCCCACTCCAACGCTGCCTGAGATGTTTCCGAGAAATCTGTTGCCCAAAGCAAGTGTTTAAGCATCTTGCCGTCACCCCCAAGTTTTTCGTTCGTCCCAAATAAACCGTGCCACAACATATCGGGTGACGGCAAGAGTTGCGGTCACTGCCCAGACTTGACGGCGATGCCTGCCGATTGCAAAGCGAGCATTTGAGCACGGCGGGCGTAATCCATTGCCTCTGTCAGTTCCTTCAAAACCTCCTCAGGATTGTGGAAGCCCATGCTGTTTTCGGAAACGACCAAGTTCTCCCAACGCAAATGAGCAAGTTGATGCAGCCTAACGGCTTCACGCAAAAGTTGCTCGTTAACGGGCTTCCCATCCTTTTGTGCCTGCTTTGCAGCAGCGATGGCGTCAATGCTGTCGCTTAGTGCTTGCTGCACCCGCTTTTGAGCCTCATCAACATGTTTTTGGACTCGCAAGACCTGTTCTCGCAAAACTTGTGGCGCTACGGAATGACACTCGCCGCAAGGGTATGCACCGAGTTTGTCGCCCTTGATGTATCGGTCAATGTAACGAAGTGGCGAGACGAGCCAGTGGGATGTGAGAGTTCTCCCGTTAACCTTGACTTTCGGCATGTGGCAAGTTACGCACGAAGCGCCAGCCCTCTCATACTTGCTCTCCCAGAAAAGTTCAACTTCGGGATGCTGGCTCTTGATAAGGGGCTCGCCGATGATGGCGTGAATCCAATCTTGCATGTAGCCGAACTTCTCACGATAGTAAGCATCCAAGTCCCTTACCTTCCGCCAACTGAAGACGAACCTAACCTTTTTGTCGGCACCGGGTCCGCAAACATACTCCACATGGCATTGGGCGCACAAGAGAATCTCCTTTTGCTGCTTGTCGGCTTCGGCGAAACTTTTAGCGTTTTTCTCAGCCCAATAAGGGTTGACACCTCGTTCGGCAATGGCTGCTTGAAGGGCTTTGTTGATGATGCGAAGTTGAGTTGAGTGGGGGTCGTGACAGTGAGTGCAAGATGCGCCGTAGTCTTGCATTTCCTTCGGGATTCGGGCAATCACTTCCTCCCACTTTGCGTTCTCGTCAAGTTTGATTCCCTTCCATGTCCGACCCCAGTAGTAGGCAACATGGGTTGACTTGCAGTTCAGGCAAGCAGGGTTCTTCGGTCGCTTAGTGTCAATGTGGTCGCGAAGGATAAATTTGTGGGAACGGTCTTCCTCATATGACTTGGTGAACCCGTGACCAGCCACAATCTTGTTGTAAAGCGGAAAGTCTTTCGTTTTCGGGTGTTCCTTCGGGTCGGCTGGAGTGCCTCCGTAAAGACCAGCAACACCAGGCTCGCTCATGAAGTAGGTTTCATACTGGAAACGATGGCAAGAGCCACAAATTTCGGCACTGAAATCAACAACGGGCAAGACCTTTGCGGGGTCATCGGCATCTTGGTGCTCAAGTGCCCCTTGGTGGCATTGAGAGCAAGCCAATCCTGAATGGGCATTGTGGGTGTAACTGTCAACAATTGCCCGATGACAATCCCGACATGCTTCCTGCGACTTAATTGCTGCGACGCTCAAAGTTTGTTTGTCCGCCTCTTGCCTACTCGCCACTACAACCATAGTTAGCAAAAGCACTGCACTTGAAGCAACCAAGAACCGCCTCAGCATCCTAACTTGACACCTCCTTGCTCTGCTGCGCGCCAGACTAATTTTGGAGCAAAAAATCGCTTTTGGGTGTCGGGAGAAATCCCTGATTTGGGCGAACTGGCTAATACCAAACAACCTGCAAATCGCCCAACACTTCGGGGTGTTCCAATTCCACTCTCATTTTCCCTTCAACGAGGCGATAAACAACTGCAGGAACTATCCCCCGCTCCCAATCAGCGAGGGGAAGCAAAGGCACACGGCAAGGATAAGGCGCTTTTTCGCGCAAGCGAACGATGTTGCGAACCTTGTCAATTTGAAGCCCGCAAAGAGCGAAAAGGTAGCCGATGCTCGTTATGCCTCTCGGGTAGAAGCAGAGGTTGTTGGTCAGATAGGTGTCAATGAAGCCTTTTGTCAAGCCTGAAGTGTTCATGAAGGTTTGAAGAGTGAAGTAGCGGGGTGAGTTGTCAGGCAATTGAATGCCCAAGTAAGCAGCGACAAAATCGCGCCACAAGTTTTGTGAAACCCAAACATTGCTCCTATCGGCACTCGTGTGGGTGCAACCGTATTCAGTGAGCGATTGCCAATAGGCATTCACGATGTCGGTGCAAATTCGCTGGTAATTGAGGTCAGGTTCGTTGCCACTTAGCAAGAGGTAAAGCAAACCGTTTGCCGTGTAGATGGAGTAAGCGTCCCAACCAACCAATTCGCCGCTCAACGGTTTTCCAGTCCACGCATCAACTAAGCCATCTGCACTTCGTTCCAAGCAAACGGCGTAGTGATCACCAAGCCATGCTTGTTCGTCAAGGGTTTTCCGTATTCGCTCTACCAACTTTCGGCACTGATTTGCCCAGTCAGTTTCGCCCAATGCGTCAGCGATTTGCACTGCTGCGTGGCAAGCACACAAAGTTTTGACGGCGAGGTAAGTTTGCTCTCGCGAGTATTGAACTGCGGGTGAAGCATCGTCAATGGTGTTGGCGGTGCCCAAGTTTGGGAAACCGTTGCCAGTTGTGTCGCTGCGTTCAAAGTAAGCGGTCAATCGTTTCGCCAAGCCGCTGTGCCTCTCAATCAACTCGTGTTTTCCTGTCCAACGCCACAGACAGTGAAGCATCAGCAGGAAATTAGCGTTCTCCTCAACAGGCATGGGATGATGGTAGGCTTGCCGACCGACTTCCAATTCGCCGCCCATATCGTGGGCGAGGTAACTTCCGACTTCGTCTTGCATCTCAAACAAAGCCCACTCGTCCAGCAGGAGTTCAAGCAATTCGGGGAAGAAAGCGAGGTAGACGAGGGCGTCGTTGTATTCCACATCAATGGTGCTGTGAAAATGACACGAACCTTCCCAAACGCTGAACCATTCGGCACCGTCGTCACGGACGACCCACCAAGTGTTGAGGAGGAAGTTTTGGAACGAGAAGCGAATTAAATCTGCCTGCGATTTTGTCAAGCCCGAGTTAGACAGCAGTTCGTCCATTTGGTTCGCTTTGGCAAGGAGTTCGTCAAAGTGGCGACAAGCGAAATCGGCGACCGCTTCAACATCGGTGAAGAGCCAACGATACTTGAAGGAAGCAGGCTGCCCAAAAACTGTCAGCACAGGCTCATCAACGAAAGCGCACCAGACCAAGTCAAAACGGCACTTCGTTGGGTCGTCAAGGTCAAATTGAAAGGCAATGCCATCATCCAAAAGTTCGGCATTTGACGAAATCGGAACAAGCCTCTCATCGCACCACCAAAGTTCCTCACTCTCACCCAAGTCCTCAGGTCTCTCCCTTTCGCCCTTCCAAAGAACTTTCGGGACAGAGTAGTTGATTTTGAGCCTGTCATGGGCTTGGGTCAAATGCAGGTTAGCCCTTTGAAGCCTCACGAAAACTTGCCCACGCCTAACTACCCTATCGGCAGGGCGCCAGAAAATTCGCTCTTGCGGTTGCACCTCAAGCCTTATGAAGAAAAGCGGGGCAACGGAAGCCCATTCGTCGTGCGGGTAAAAAGGCGCTATCAATTCGGTCTTAAAAGCCAGCCCTAAATCCCACGAACGAGCAACATACTTGACACCACAAAATGTCAACTGTTGCTCAACGATTTCAAAGTGTGGGAAACGGCGAGTGAAAGGGAGCGCACGGACAACTTCATCCTCGCTCTTGACACCTATGGCTAAGTCAGTGGGAAAGTCAAGCCATCTGCCAAGAGCCGAGTGAAGGACTTGCTTTGCGTCTGGGTCAAAGACCAAAGAGAACCTTGAACCCAACCTACCAACCGCTGTTGCCATCAACTCCATCTTTCTCTCGCCCCCGATGCATTAGGACTTGAAAATGCGATTTCGCCTCTCAACCTTCGGGCTGTCGTGGGATACCGCCAAAATTCATCGTGGCGGCTTTTTGAATAATGATGCGCTCTCAATGGCAACGCAACTCCCAGCCCTTGCGTTTTCCCGTTTCGTTGCCAACCTTATATGCAGTCAAACCGAAAGGAGGCGCGAAAACATGCCAACGAAGGAACAAGTCCTTGAAGTTCTCAAAAACTGCTATGACCCGGAAATCGGCATCAACATCGTTGACTTGGGGCTTATCTACGGCGTTGACATAGACGAAGAGGCGGGTCGGGTTAAGGTGACTTTCACCTTGACGACACCTTTTTGCCCTTTAGGTCCCGAATTAGTTGACCAAATCCGTGAACTTGTCGGCTCTCTTGAGGGCGTCAAGGAAGTTGAAACCGAACTGACCTTTGACCCGCCTTGGTCACCGGAGAAGGCAACCGAGGAGGGCAAAGCACTTTTGAGGATCATGGGTGTTCCCATTTAATGCTGTCAAGGAGGGCTGAGGGATGCTGGAAGGGAAGCGAGGGATTGTTTTCGGTGTCGCCAACGAATACAGCATTGCTTGGGCTATAGCAAAGGCTGCTAACGAGCATGGCGCTCAACTCGCCATCACTTACCAAAACGAGCGGTTTGAAGAGACTGTCAGGAAACTTGCAGCAAGCCTAAATGACCCGATGGTGCTGCAATGTGATGTCTCCGAGGATGGACAGATTGTCCGAGTTTACGATGAAATTTCGCGCCAGTGGGGTAAACTTGACTTCGTTGTCCACAGCATCGCCTATGCCCCACGAGCGGCACTTGAAGGCAAGTTTTTGGACACAACCCGAGAGGATTTTTTGCTGGCACACGACATCAGCGTTTACTCCTTCATCGCCGTCACCCGTCAAGCCGTTCCCCTCATGACCGAAGGTGGCAGTGTCCTAACATTGACCTACCTTGGCAGCGAGCGGGCAGTTCCCGGCTACAATGTCATGGGTGTCTGCAAGGCTGCACTGGAAGCCTGCGTCCGCTATCTCGCAGCAGAACTTGGCGAACGAAATATCCGAGTTAATGCACTTTCACCAGGTCCAATCAAAACTCTGGCAGCAAGGGGAATTCCCGGCTTCACCAAAATGCTGGACCTTGTGAAAGAGCGCGCCCCAATGAGACGAAGCACCCTTCAGGAAGAAGTGGGTAAAATGGCAGTGGTCTTGTTGAGCGATTACGCTTCGGCGATCACTGGCGAAGTCATCTATGTTGATTGCGGCTATCACATCATGGGCTTGTAGTTCTCTCAATCTCGCAACTTGACCTTTAAGGTTTGGACCTCGCCCTTCCGTAAATCAATGACCCTGACAGCGTGATTGTTTGTGTCGGCAACGAAAAGTTTCCCGTCAGCGTAACTTATACCGCTGGGTTCATCAAACTGGGCTTGCGAAAGGACACCGTCTTTATGCCCCGGCTTGCCCGTGCCCGCAAAGGTCTGGCATGTTCGTGTCTTCGGAAAAAGTCGCTTGATTTTGTGGTTGTAGGTATCAGCGACATAGACGACACCTTCGTGATAGTAAACTGCCAGCGGGTGTTGTAATCGCACAGAGTTGCCGATGCCGTCGCGATCGCCAAAGTCAAACAAGCCGACACCGACTAAGGTTCGGACAAAACCCGTCTTCAAATCGGCGACCCGAACGGCACTCGTCTCGCTGTCGGCGAAGTAAAGCCCGTCCTCACCGATACTCAAACCGCTGGGTTGCGCCAGCCACGCTTCGTTAGGGGCACCGTCGCGGATGCCCTCGTAGCCCGTTCCCGCAAAGGGTGTCAAGATACCCCACTTCAAGTCCATCACCCAAAGTTGATGGCTACCTGCCATCGCAATGTAAAGGTTGCCATCATTGATCGCTACATCCCAAGGCGACCGCAGGTTCACTTCCCTCGCTTTCCCACCTTGCGAAAAACCTCGTCCCAACTTTCCTGTCCCTGCAATCGTCGTAACTGTCTTTTTTGTCAAGTCTACCTTACG
>Ga0197144_100780_pt1 | contig 11625 bp, 15 predicted proteins | sample GBS85_MetaG_FD_148670 | JGI IMG/M metagenome (GOLD analysis project Ga0197144, IMG submission 148670) | Sediment microbial communities from Great Boiling Springs, Gerlach, Nevada, United States - GBS 85_MetaG | ecosystem: Environmental > Aquatic > Thermal springs > Hot (42-90C) > Sediment...
TCGTCCCAGAGGAAGTCCCAAAAGCATACTTTACGCCACAATATTCGGCGAAAGTTCTTTCCCACTCCGCTACAACGCCGCGTCCGACCAATGCTGATTCAAAAACTTCCTCCAGTGTCTCAAGTTGGGTCAGCATGCAAATCACCTCAACTGCTGAAGGGATCAACGACACGGCGCAACTCAGAAAGCCTGCGATGGAGCGCCATGATGTCCACTTCACCAGTTGCCTCGTCAACGATGCCCTTAAGGTATTCAGGCAACTCGTAATCGGTGCGGCGACCATTAAAGGTTCGCCAAGGCAACAAAAAGGAAAACGAGGTCATGCGGATGGCTGTCAAGGCTATGAACTCATGGACGAGAGGGTTATAGTTCGGTTTGAATTCATAAGCGGCGCGGAGTAAGTGGCGTTGTTGGATGGGAGTGCCAGGTTGTCCCGACTCGGCGTCCGCAAAGAACCCTGCCACCCCGATGACCTCTTGGAGAGCCCTCACAGTGGGCAACTTCAATGAAGGGACGGAAACAATTTCTTCAGGTTTAATATCGTCCACCAAAACCCGACCGACCTGCTTCGCCAAAACGGGTAGAAGGGCAGCGATCTCTTTACGAGTGGGGTGCAGAAACGGAATGACAACTTGAAAGCGGTCAACAGTTGCTGCATCCAACAGATCGGGTCTGTTCGTCGTTGCTACCCACAAAATTTTCCCTCGGTGCTTCATTGAACCCATGAAATCCCAGATGCGTCCCATCAAACGTTCCGATGTCCCTGCGTCGGCTGAAGGACCTGCCGACCGCTGACCACCGAAAATCTGGTCAATTTCGTCAACCCAGATCAAGCAAGGAGCAAGGGTCTCAGCCACCCACAGCACTTTCTCTAAGTTCCTTTCGCTGGCACCGACCCACCGTTCGCGGATTGCTCCCAATTTGAAGACGAGAAACCCCAGTTCTTTGCCCAAAGCCGAGACAATGTAACTTTTGCCACAGCCAGGAACTCCTGCAAGAAGGATGGCTTGGGGGACATTTTCCGATCCGATGCGAATTTGCCAAGTGAGCAACTGGAAGTAGTCAACGGCGTGCTTTAAGCCTGCCACTTCCTCAAAGCCAAAGGTCGGTTCAACGACGGAAACTAAATCTTGGCATAACTGTCGGATTGTCTCCGCTTTTCGTTCCCGAACCATATCGCGGGTGACTTTTTCCCCAGTAGAATCGCTAAAAGTCAACAACTCGTGAATGTCCACCAACCTTAACCCACCTGTGATGCGGGCGAACTCCTCAAGGGTTAGATCGCTGTCCAGTTGCCCGAGCCTCATTTCTTGCAACAAATACTGGAGAAAGGCGAGGCGCGAGCGGGAATCTGGCAAAGGGATTTGAAGCACGATGTAACCGCTGCCGGAGCGCATTAAAAGGTCGTGAACCTGATTTTCGTGGCTGAAAAGGACAACAAGATTATCGGTTTGGCGGATAGCATCGCTGTTTGCCCAGTTGTGTAGAATCTCAAGGGCTATCAACTGTTGCGGCTGCAGGACAGCCGATGTCAAGCCCTGGGCGTTCGGGACAAGGTGGTCGGCGTAGTCCACGATGATAGCGACCTTCCGCTCAAGTTGCTGCAACTGGCGGGTTAGCCAACGCAAGACGATTTCTGGGTTCGTCCCGTCCACCTCGCTGGGCATACTGACCCTTTGACGGGCGTCTGGAGGCATTAATGAGAAAAGCCCTCTGCCCAGAGAAAACCCGTAAACCGTGTAGCCTTCATCCGCTAACTTTTGGGCGAGAAAGTAAACTGGACGCGAGGACCTTTCAGGGTCAGAGGGAACGAAAACGAAGTCATTTGTGTTGAAGGTCAGGATGAAGGTGCGAACCCCTGCTTGCCGATGGCGGTCAAACTTCTGCACCCATTCAGGGACGGTAGCGACATCGGTGGAACGCACCCGCCACAACATTTTCGTTCACCCTCCTAATCGCTGTTGCAACAGCGCTGCCAATGCGAGCCGCGATTGGCGATGTGTCGTCTGACGGCGAGCGACGCGCAGCAAAGCCTCAGGCACAGGTAACCGTTGCTCTCGGGCGACCTTAAGGGCTGTTTGGAGTAAAACTCCCCCACTGCGCCGACCGTGCAAGACCTTTCGCCCGCTGCTAAAGGTGACCCCGCGTTCCTGCAGGTTTTGGATGATGCGCAGAACCTCGCTTTGGCACTGAGTTCCATCCCAACCGAGCATGTCCATTTCCAAGTGGCTTTCGGGCGAAAGGGTGACGGCAATACCGTGTCCTCCCCTCGTTGCCCAGATGGCTGTCCAGCCTCCTTGCTGGCTCACTTCCGTCTGGTAGCCCAAAGCGTGCAGGCTGTCAATGGTGGTTTGGGCAACAAACCGATGCTGTGCTTCGTAAAGGCGGTTCTGCAGGTTCTCCAAACCGTCAAAGATGACCTGCTGGGCTTGTTGAGCGGCTTGAACTGCTCGGTCAACATTCCCCGTCGCCAACTGGTGGCGTGCGTTAACCAACAAATTGGCAGCCCTCTGCCACTCGGACAAATTCAGCGAAGCCAAACCTGCGTGGAGTAGATCGTTTTGCTGAACGGCTTCAAAGAGCGCCGTGGCTTGTGCAATGGATGTCAAGGTCGTCGGCGTCACTTGGGGGTGCTCCAAACGCAATGCGTTGAGGGTGTCAACTGCCGTCGCTCGGGCGGCGCTCAGGGTGTCCACGAAGAGCCCACGGATGTCCAACACCTTGTCGGACAAAGCCAAAGAGGTGCCTGTGGACAGGTTGAGGGCTTCGACCAAAAACTGGTGCATTGCCCTCAAAGTGCCGCGGGTTACGGCGACAATGCGGGCGCTCATTGCTCATCCCTCCTTTGTCGCGTTAGCGGCGCGAAATTGCGCCCATTGCCGTCGTTGTCAGTATATGCGTCCCCAAAATTGTTCAAAAAATTTGAGCTTTGCGCCTGAGATTGCGGGGCGTGTTCAACAGGAGGTGCTTGAAATTGCTGTTGAGGCGTAAAAACTTGAGGCGGTTGAAATTGCTGCGTTGACGAAAGTGGTTGAACTGTTTCAGTATGATGGCTACCTCCAACGATTGCAATCGCTCTGAAAACCCTGAAAAGATAGTGTAACCAGACCCCTAGGACGAGCAAGGCGCAGAAGTAAAGCAAGCCCATCCCTGCGGCGATGATGCCCGCAGCCCCCCAGCCCCGTTCGCTGATGTCGGCGTAAAAGCGATAACCCCAAAGGAAAGCGTCCAACATTAGCGGAAGGAGAGCAAGAAGTAGGCACAAGGCATGAAAGAAAGCAGCGCGCCGTGCATGGTCCTGATTGATGCCTCGGTCAAAGAGGAGAGAAAGCAAACAAGCGCCAAAAATGAGAGAGGCAGCGGTTGCTGCTACCGAGATCAAAAGAGCAGCGGCTGCGGGCAAGGTGAGCTTGCCACCGAAACCGCCGAAGACCGGGTCGTTTAGACCCAAATACTCTCGGCGCAGCAGCAGGCCGAAAGTGGAAAGATGCACAAAGTAACTGAGGAATGCCAAGGTGGCTGTTGCCAAAATGGCAGTGGTTAGGGACAGTCCAACGCCCAGCCCCATAGCTCTTTGGCCGAGCTGCGAATGTCCGACCCAAACCAAGATCAAAAATGAGCCAATTAGAAACGCTGCTGCCACGAAGATGAGCGCCAAACTACTCATCGCCCCGACCCCCTCCTCCTGGCCAAAGCGGCGGCGATGACGAGGAGAGTAGCACCCAAAAGGCATAAGATCACCACAAATACCTGCGGGGGAGCAATCACGACATCGGAATTGGTCAATTGACCAGCGATTTGGGCAGAAATCTCGGCAACCAAACGGTCAACAAAGGCGTTTAAGTGGCGGCGCTCCAGCGTGTCGTTGACCAAAGGTGGCGGTTTGACGAAGGTCGCCTGACGTAGTGGTGGGAAACTCTCCCTTAAGATCATTGCGTAGGGGCGACCTCGTTCGTCAAATGTGGGTTTGCTTTCCCAGAGGAAAATCCAAATGCCGTCTACACCTTCAAGGCGATTCCAGTCAAAGCGCTTCAGGTTTTCAACCCAAGAGGCAACTTTAGGTGGGCAAGGATCAGGATGAAAATCGGAAAAGAAAAGCAGAATTTTACACGCGTTCGGATCAGCCTCAAAAGCCTCGGCAACCAACCAAAGGGCTTCAACAAGTGCCGTGCCCTTTTCTGGCACCGGACTGGCAAACGCTTTTAAGAACTCATCTGCACCTTTGACCCAAGCCGAGGCGCCTTTTAGCTGTGTCACGATGTAAGGTCTTGCCGACAACTCAATGAAGGTAATTAACTGATTCTCGTAGGAAGGCAGAGTAAATCGCAATTCTGCGAACAGTTTACTGACAACGGCGTGAGCTACGCTCGTCCATCGCCAGAATGAAGCCGTTCGGTCGAAGACAATAACAACATGGATTGGTCGTTCAATCTGGGCTTGACCCAAACCAGTTGACCCACTAAATTCTAAAAAGGTAGCAGTGATGAGCAGTAACCGAAATGTGTTCATTGGTCATCACCGCAGCACATTTTAACCGATGGGAAGAGGATTGTCATTGTGTCAAACACAACGCTTTTAGCGGCTAATGCAGCGACAGTTACGATGAGCAAGATTAGCATTGCAAGGTTTGTTCGCATCACTGAACCCGCATTGCAGCCAATCAACTCAGGATTTGATTGACACCTTCACCGATCCAGTCAAGAGCGCAGAGGACATTTTCGTAGACCTTTTTGGAAGAAGGGGTGGAGTCAAACAATTTGCGTCCTTCCTCAATTTGCCTTTGCAAAAAATCCGCCAACTCATACAACCAGGCCCAAATCTGCTCCATCTCTCTAGGTGGCAATACAAGTAGAGGCATAACTTCAACGGTGAGCAAGGAAATGCAATCGCGATCTGAGAAGCGCTCAGTTGACAAATTCCAAAGGCGCTCATAAAGTCGATTAAGGATAATGGAGGCGGTGGAGCCCCGGTTTAATTCAAAACTCGCGACGCCTCGCGCAAACTCGTCAGGTCCGGAAAACTTGCTCAGCGAATGTTGAAACGCCTGTGTGAAGAAATCACGGGGCAAGTGCTGAACGAGGGCGTTGTAACTGAACCCGATCAGCAATGAATGGTCGTACTCTGCAACATGTCCTGTTTCGCTGCAAACATCGTAAACAACAGTCAGCGCGTTGAGAGGGTTGGGCCAGAGGAGTCCGAGCAGGAAAAGTCCGAGCGATATTCCTGCCTTTGCCTGCCCCCGAGATGTGAGCAAGTTTTCGACAAGCCATGAGAACAGGCTTTCCCAACATTCCCTTGAAGGGGCAAGTTTGCAACTTGCCAGCACCCGACCAGTTGGGGGAGCGATTTGAGCGTAAGTCAAAGCGCAAAAGAACTCAAAATCACCGCCCTCCAAGGCTTTGCGGATACTCTTGACACAATTTTGATGGAATGTATGAGAATTTACCGCGGGCAAATTGCCCAAATCAAAGAGATCGGGTGTTGCCTCTTGCAAGAGCAAAAGCAACTCGTCACGCAACCAGTTAAAGACATCCGTCCTTGCTGCGAGTTTTGAAAGCCCTTCGGTTGTCATCCTGTTGAAGTTGCCGCGGTCCAAATCAAACCGCCGAGCGAAGTGGGCACAACCGTGATGCTGCAAGAGCTGTAACCATGGTAATAAGGCTTCAATGATTTCCCCTGGTGGCGGACTCGTCGTTAGTAGGCGAACCAGACGTCTTAATTCCTCAGTTGGCATGTGTGACAACCTGCGGCGCCAACATTCTCGCCAATACTCGCGAGGTCGCATTTTAGATTCACCTCCAAATGGAATTGTTCTGGTAAACGCAGAGCTCGTCAAGAGAAATTTCCTTGAATGGGGACGGAAAATTTCACATTGAAACTGGCGGGATAAACCTCAAGTGACGGCAAGATGGATACCCTTTCGTTATCTTGCGACAGTTGGCGGGAAGCAAATTGCTCAAGCAAGCCATCAATGCTGCTAAGCGCACAGGGTGACTGGCTGAACTGCAACAGGCAACCACCTGCACCTACAAAGAATTCATGGATGCTTTGCTCCCACAATCCAGTCACCTGTCGGAGTGAGTTGAAGTGCCAAAAAGGAGGGCAGAGGAAGGTTTTGACGCCGAAAGTAAAGTGAGAAAATTTCGTGGGGCACTCACCATCGGCAAGGGCAGCGTATGGACTACGATTTCAACTGCCCCATTGGCGCACTGAAGTTACTACCCCGTTTTACTGCCCTCATTGCGTGATGACTTTTTGCCCCACATCGCTTGCGTGGTAGACATTTCAGGTTTTTAGCGAACGGGAATTGGCACAGGCTTTGGCACAGGAGTAGAAAGTTTTGGAAACCTTTTGGCTGCCCATCAATGTCATCCCTATCAAGTTTCACAGGTTCGCAATCGCAGCGGTCAAAATTAAAAGGCGAGGGCGGGGAAAACACCCGCCTCTCGCCCTTGCGTGTCAGAAGCCCCTTTTCATCTCCTCCATGGTGGCACTTATGGCTTCCTGAATGTCTCTTTCGCCTATTGGTCTTCTTAGATACTGTAACTTTCGGAATATATTTCTGGCAAGTTCTCCTGAGACGATCATTCTGTTGAGGCGTAGAGCGTAACGTATTACATCGTCTTTCTTCGTTACCTCTATTTCCAGTTCTTTAGACAAAATTTTGTTAAACATTTTATTCTTTTGACTATTGTATTTTTTGGGCTCTTTACCGCTACGCGCCTTTAATGCTAATGATAGGGTTTCTAGACAAGAGACAGATTTTCCAAGTTCATACTCTGAGAGAATTTTTGATTGTAAGCTATCTTCATAGCAGATTATAGAATGTTGAGGTGAATTTATGAGTTTGTATACTTTGTATTTTCCTTGCTCTATACATTGAATTATCTCCGACTTTGAAGGTATATGTGGGGTTTCCACCAAAATGATTACCTGCATCTGCTCACCCCCTTTGCAGGTTTTGGAGTCAAAAAACTTCAATCCGAGGGGTGAGAGGCAGGTTTTCGCTACACCACCACTCACCACTCCCCATTGTCAAGGTTCTGATGAAACAAGTTTAGCAATCCCAAGTCCGTTTGTCAAGCCCGTTGGAGAGCCTTCGAAAAATCTTCTATCGTTGCGGAAGTAGTTCGCCAACCAAGCCTTTTCGAATGCAAAAATGCTAATGACTTCAGTCAATAGTTGATATGTCCCTTAAAAGCAATGATCGTTTAATGACCGTTTAGGCGATTGGGTCTTTACTATCAACCTATCTCTTTTTTGAATGCTTCCTGCAGCACTGATCCAAGTGAAGACACAGTGAGGTCCGAAATATGAACCCAACTTTTACCTCGCTTTCTGCACTCCTCTATGGCGACATCAAATTTATCGTGACTGTTATAGTTCATGACAATGACAATAAAATCGGCTTTCGCCACAGCTGACCGAATTTGGTTAAGGAAATTCTTGCTGCTCCGCCTACCATCCAATAATATGGGGATGAAATCAAATTGGTCGCTGAATTCTTCCAATACTTGCCGGCGTGACGAATGCCCACCAATAATAGCTACCTTTGGTTTCTTTTTCTTGGGACTACGGTCGCCTTGCAACCTTAATTTGACACAATCGAGTTGAATGCGAAGATCATTTCGTTCCTGTCTCAATTGCTCATTCTCACGCTTTAACTTTTCATTCTCTTGTTTCAAATGATCATTTTCTTCATACAGTATTTGGATGAAATCTTCTAACTCCTTGATTTTAACCTGAAATTTTTGATTTTGTTCCTCTAACATCAATTCTAATTCAAAATTTTTTTGTTTGAGTTCAAGGACATATTGTTGAATTGGTAATAATGTGGATTGTTGGTCAAATAAATATCTATGTAACAACTTATATACTTGGTAAAGCAGAAAATTGAAGCCTCTCATGCAGATCACCTCCTTGACGGTTACAGCCTTTGAGTGTGGATGGTGAACAAAAAACCCGAAAGGCGAGAATTGTCCCACTAAAGGGAACGATCCCCATAGTGGACTTACCCGCCCACCTTGCTCTCTCTTAGGGCAACATGCCGACGGCAATTTTGTCATTGTGGTTACATCCCCCTTGCCTTTTAGCCTACAGTGATTTGGCGAACGATTGTTTATCGCTGCATTTATGTTGCCTCAAAGTCAGTATGGGGCTCTATCTTATGGGTGAAGTTATATTGCAGGCTTTTTATGAGAGGTTTGTATTTGAAGTTCTACCCACGAGTCTATAGGTGTCCCAATGACTTTATTTCTGCGCAACATCAAGCACAAAAATTGTGACAATCCTTGTTTCGCTTGTCAAGTGCGAAAAGGGGCAATTTTAAGCCGATTTGGGGGCAATTTGTCCATTGTGCTACAAAGTCGTTTAAAGACCCCTCCACTCATGGCGGGGATAACTCCAAGCAATTCTTCCGATCTATTGAACTTGGTAGTCCACCTGTTTAGCGTTGCTGAATCTGGGTAATGGCAAAGTAGTTAGCAACTCTTCAACAGTCCAGATATGCTCTGTAAGCCCAGCAACCATTGCCAGTGTCCTAAACTGCCAACGTTGTCCAGAACCTTCCAAGATTTTCCGTAATCTGGACAGGCAGGATTGGGACAGAAATCTCAAGGTCAGTCAAATTTTTCATAGGAGCCTTCTACGAGTTGTTTGCCCTAATTTTACCCAATTTCCAAACAACACTCAACAGGAAGACTACCTTGAACCTTTCGTCACTGAAAATCGTCACTGAAAATAGCCCTTAAGTGCGATGGATATCCTTTTGACCCCATTCTTGACGAATATTAGGCGGATGACCCATGCAGAGCTGCCTTGGGGAAAATGCTGCCATTTTGCCATTTCAATGTCTTGCCATATTGATGGCTTTACACTCCCCTTTCCACTGCCCCACAGGAAAAGTTATGGAATTAGTCAGCGAGTGATAAAGAGTGTGAAAGGCTCCACTGTGGCGCGAAAACAATGAAAAGTTAAAGTCATCAACTTGTTCGGCGTGACAATATTAGGTATGGAGGTGATGAGGGATGACCGATACAGTCTTAACAAAAGCAGGAATTTGGAGAAGGGGTGTCTTCATTGATGCCCAGAACATTTATATGTGCACCAAAGTGACGCACCCTAACCATTACATGAATTACCAAGCCCTTGTAGATTTTTTGAGCAAAAGAAATGCAGTGTCAACTTTCACAGTTTTTTATTGCATTGACCCCGCAAATGAAAGCCAAGCAAGGTTTGTGATGGCACTGGCATTGATGGGTTACAGGGTGGTCACTAAACCGATCAAAAGGCTCCCCGACGGCAGCATCAAAGCCAACATGGACATGGAGATGGCTTTGGAAATTTTGGACCAAGCGCCTTTCCTGGACGAGATTGTCATTGTCTCTGGCGACGGCGATTTCGTTTCTTTAATAAACCGATTAGCGCGGATGGGCAAGAGGGTAGTGGTTATCGGTCCAGACCAATTCTGTGCCCCAGAGTTGATCCAAGCATGCCATGAATTCATTAGCCTCTCCCAAATCCCAGGTTTCCTTGAACCCCGCAAGGGTGAAGGTGATTGACAATTTTTGAGCGGGTTGGGTGTTAAGGGCTAAGTTCCTTGACAAAACTTTTTGCCGATTGAGGTTAAGTTTTGGACTTTCAGTTTCATCTTAACCCGCTTCTCTACTTTACCTTCTTGACAGGATAGGGATTTTCGCCCCGCCAAGGCAAAGCCCGTCCCTTCCGTTTCACCTGTCAAAGAACAACGCATTATAATTCCTCAAGGGTGATGAAGGGTGAAGTTCACCATCGGGTATGTAATGCAAGACCCTTACACGGTCAAAAGTGAAAAACCCTTGCCACCGGGGCAACAAGTCTTCATCGTGACGGAATTGGATGCCGAGACCGTCTATTACCTTGCAAAAACTTTGGCGGAAAGAGGAGAGGCTGAAAAAGCCTTTCAGGTTTTAAGGGAATATGAAAAAGCTGTTTCAGAAAAATTTTTCCTCCCTTACTCGAACGCCATCGTCTCGCCTTTACTGAGGCTGGGGCAAGTAGAAGAGGCTTTGAAGATAGCAGAGAGGATTGAGGAAGACCGAGACAGAGATACCGCCTTCGCTCGCATTGCTTTCTATGTTTTCAACAAGCAAGGCGACCTTCAAGGGGCGAAGAAGATTATAAGCCAAGTTCGGGACGAGAAGAGGCGGGCTTGGGGGGAATTTTTGCTGGATTTGGGTTTTAAGTTGAGGTAGGTGAGAAAAGAACACGCTCCTGAAGAGTTGCAACGCTTGCTTGAGGTGGGGGGAAGGGATTGAGATGTTCCTCACCGACGCCAATTTGTTTTTGTTTTTGTGGGAAATTTTAGATATGCTCCCTGAACCCGAACGAAGCAAAGTTACACCCCCACCCGGTAAGACGATGGAAGAAGTGAAGGAAGAGGTCATACAGTTCCTTTCCGAAGCTGAAGACCGTATTTCCATCGCTGACTTTAGCCTCCATTCTTTGGGCATCATGTTCTTTCGCCTTAGCCTTCATAGCCAATTTATAGCTCTCGCCCACAGGTTAAGGGACAGGGTGATAAGCTTATCCCCTGAAAATTTTGAGCGCCTTGCAGAAGTTTCCTTCCAATTCAATTTGGACTTCGACGACGCTTACCAATATGTGGCAGCAGAGAAGTATAACTGTGAGATTGTCAGTTTTGACAGCGATTTTGACAGGACAGATAAAGGGCGGTTGACACCTCAGCAAGCCTTAGAAAGGCTGATGAGGAAATGAAGCAACAGGTAAACATCCTGAGCGGTTCCTTTCGCAGTTCCGCTCGCTACCAAAGGGAGCATCACCAAAGCGGTAATACCTAATCCCTATCGCCCCAGAAACTTTCTCACTGCTTCGGTGACGAGGTCTTGAAAGGTTCTCCCCTCGTCAATGGCTCTGTGCTTTAAGGCTTTAACCAGTTCCTCAGGCATCCGCACAGTCACCTTCGCCGTCATCTCGCTCCCTTCTTGCTGTCTTTCCGTTTCAATGGCTTGCTGTTTTGCCGTTCGAAAGGCTTTCCTTCTTTTTGGCTCTAACTGCTCCAAAACCTTAGCACCCCTCTCCTCTAATTCCGACAAGGTGTCCTTTTTCTTCCTCACCTTCTCATCACCCTCCTCTCTATGGCTTTTGCAATTTCCTCAATCTGTTGAGACAATTTGCTCTGGGGTGCAAGGACATGCAAAGGTTTCCTCTCTAAAACAGTCTCTTTGACCCTAACGGACTTTGAAAGAACACCCAAAAACCTTTCCTCACTCATAAGTTGCTTGACTGAGGCGATGACCTTTTGAGTTATCCTCGTGTGCTCTTCAGCCAAGTTTACGACTACCCCCAAAATCTCCGCTGCTTTACCCTGCCTCTCCGACAACTCCACCAAACCCTCAACCAACTGAACTATCCCAGCAACAGCAAAAGGAGATGGGTCAACAGGAACGACCAAGTAGTCGCAAGAGAATATGGCTGCCCTCGTCAAAGGTCTCCAACCTGTCGGTGTGTCCAAAAGGACAAGTTCAAAGGGGAGGGAACGAATGAGTTGAGATGGCAAAAATAAGTCTGGTGATGTCCCCCTCATGTCCCAACTTGAAAGTTTGTTGTCAGAGCCCAAAAGCCATA
>Ga0197144_100783_pt1 | contig 11586 bp, 16 predicted proteins | sample GBS85_MetaG_FD_148670 | JGI IMG/M metagenome (GOLD analysis project Ga0197144, IMG submission 148670) | Sediment microbial communities from Great Boiling Springs, Gerlach, Nevada, United States - GBS 85_MetaG | ecosystem: Environmental > Aquatic > Thermal springs > Hot (42-90C) > Sediment...
GGTATAAAAACCATATTGATTGAAGAGCCAGAAATCCATCTTCACCCAAACGTTATCAGATTACTTGTCAGAACAATAATTTCAATATCAAAAGAGGAGGAAAAACAATTTTTGATAGTTACACATTCGGAATTGTTTGTATCTTCACTTCTAACAGCAATAGCGGAAAAGCTGATAACCCCTGATGATGTGAAGCTTTACTTGACAGAAAAGGAGAAAAAGGAGACAATCTTAAAAGAACAAAAGGTAAATGAAAAGGGACAGGTTGAAGGAGGACTTGAAAGCTTCGTTTCCGCTGAACTTGAAGACCTTAAAATTTTCTTGGGCATAAAAAATTAGAGAAGAAAATTTATGATTTTGATCTTGGATGAATGGATTATCCATGATCTTCAAAATGATAATGGTATGGATAAACAAAAAGAAAGTTTCCAATTTTTGCAAAAAATAAAAGAAAAATGTGATGAAATAGTTTTAATTGAAGGTTCTAAATTTACAGAGAAATTATGGGATTTTTCCAAAAAGGCATCTCAAATTATTGAGTTTAAAGCAAAATTTGGATTTCTCAAAGGTTCCTTTATCTACAATTCTAAAAAGACCAAAATCATTAATTTGCAAGATATTGAATCTAAAAACTATGACGATATTTTAAAAGATGTTAATCGTGATGACCATTATCTTGTGTTGTGCTATGAATATTTAAAACAAAAGGGTAAAGAAACAATAATTATTACTACCGACAAAAATTTAAAAAGAACTTTAGAGCAAAAAGGAATATCTATTGAACTAAGAGACGAATTTCTTAAAAAATACACAATAAAATAAGTGGATAGATTATGACGAATCTGCTGATGTTTTATACGTTAAGTTTTAAAAGACTGCAAAAAAGCAACAGATACAGAGAGGACAAAGGATGGGATAATAAGATATAAGGATAAGGAAATTGTTGGAATTACAATTCTGGAGGCCTCTAAAAAGGGTTGAATTATTTTTAATAATCTACTTTGGTCAATTCATCCAAGTTATTTAGATAGAAAGGGATTAATGACACTTTGGAGAGAAGGTTTATTGGCAAAAAAGGTTCTTGAAGGCAAAACAAAAATTATAATATATTTTAAATTTGTTAAATTTGGTAAATTAAAGCGAAAAAGATTATAATATAATTAAGAGAAAAGATAAAAGTTCTCTTGTAGTTCACCGAGAAACTGTATTTATTAGCCAGAAGCAAAAATGACATTTAAAAAAGTTGGAGGATACTTTTATTTTTTTGTATTTAGAAAAAGATGGATGAAAAAGCATGAAAATTATTTTATCAAAACATGCTCAATTTAAATTTCAGGAAAGGAAAATTGATGTTAAAATGATTGAAAAAATCCTTGAAAATCATGAATTTTTATTTTATGATTTAATTGCTAAAACTATGGTCGCTATAGGAAAAATTAAAATTGAAGAAAAGAAAACAAATTTGGTGGTAGTTTTTACAAAAAGAGGAGATGAAATTTTTGTAATTACAGCGTATCCAGTTAAAAATATTGATAAGGAAATAAAAAATAAGGAGGGCAAGAGATGGATAAGAATATAAAAATTTCATTTGACGAGGAAAACGATGTGATTTATCTTTCATTAAGAGAAGGAGCTGCTATTGATTCTGAAGAAATAACAGAAGATGTAAGAATTGAATATGATGCCCAAGGTCATATAGTAGGAATTGAAATTTTTAACATCACTAAAATGCTTGCAAGTGCTATTGGGAAAAAAATTAAAGAAACATTAAAGGATATAAAAAAAATAAAGGAGAATCTTTCTTTATAAAAATAAGTAATAAATTATTATGCGGCTTTGGTCAATTCATCCAAGTTATTTAGAGATAAAAAGGGTTAAGCAAAAATTTTCTTAGAGAAGTCATTTCTAAAATCACCATTGATAAATTTAATTCATAAATTGTATAATTTAAAAATAAATTTAAATTAGGAGAAAAACTATGATAAATAAAATAAAAGATTTTAAATTTTCGTTCAATAAAAAATGTAGAAATTGGACTATCAAAGGTTAATGTAATATATGGCGGAACCGCAACAGGAAAATCCTCCATTTTGTATTCATTACTTGTTCTTAAAAATTTTGTCAAAAATCCAAATCAACAAATTGATGGTTTTTTTAATTTAGGCTTTATAAATCTTGGTGGATTTGATTCCTGTGTCTTTAATCATGCATATCACGCCCAAGATCATCTGTTCCGAGTATATGATTTTTTGAGAAAGCCACCAGAACCTCATTCTGATCCTGCTCATAATATGTGTAAGGCAAAAAGGGATAAGAAACAGCAAGCAATACAAGGAAAATTAACAATACACCCGCAATCTTTACATCAACTTGCATAAAAAAATGAACTAAAAATAAAAAATAACCTTGTCTTATTCACAAATTGAAAAAATAAAAATAAAACAGAATTGAAACTAAAATTAAAACTTATGCCTGAAAAAATTCTCATATATGATACAACATTAAGAGACGGAGCTCAAGGATTAGGTTCATCCTGGACTCTTGAAGATAAAATAAATATTGCTCGCATACTTGACGATTTTGGAATAGATTACATAGAGGGAGGATGGCCAGGTTCTAATCCAAAAGACGAAGAGTTCTTCTCAATAATGAAAAATGTTAAGCTGAAACACGCAAAACTTTGTGCCTTCGGTTCAACATGTAAAGCTGGTAAAAAACCAGAAGAAGACCCACAAGTCAAAAAATTAATAGAAGCACAGACAGAAGTCGTCACAATATACGGAAAATCATGGGATCTCCACGTAAAAAAAGTAATAAAAACAACCCTTGAGGAAAACCTGAGAATGATAAAGGATACAATTAGATTTTTGAAGAGAGAAGGAAGAGAAGTTATTTTTGATGCAGAGCATTTTTTTGATGGAGCAAAAACAAATAAAGAATATGCATTCAAATGTATAGAGAGCGCTATTGAAGGAGGAGCGGATTGGATAGTTCTTTGTGATACAAACGGAGGCTCACTACCCTGGTTTATAAAAGAAAAAATAGAGGAAATAAAAAATCTATTCCAAAATATAAAAATAGGAATACATGTGCATAATGACCTTGACCTTGCAGTTGTAAACTCAATAGAAGCAGTAAGAGCAGGAGCAAAACAAGTTCAAGGTACAATAAATGGGCTCGGTGAAAGATGCGGAAATGCTAACCTCACCTCAATAATTCCAATTCTTAAATTCAAAATGGGATACGATCTATCACAAGATACAACAAAGCTAAAATTCGTTGCTGACTATATATGGGAACTTTCAAACATATCTCCCCCGAAAAATCAACCTTTTGTCGGAGAATCTGCTTTCGCCCACAAAGGAGGAGTCCATATTGATGCGATGACAAAAGATATGAGCACCTACGAACACATGTCACCAGAATCCGTAGGAAATAGAAGGAAAATAGTAATTTCAGACCTTGCAGGAAAAGCCGCTATAAAGCTAAAATTAGAAGAGTTAGGATTTGAACCAGATGATAACGTAGCAACAAAAATATTAAACAAAGTCAAATTACTAGAAAAAGAAGGATATGACTTTGAAATGGCTGACGCCTCTCTTACTTTACTTATATTAGAGGAACTTGGCAAAAAGCCCAAATTTTTTGATTTTGAAGGATTTACAGTTATCATTCATAGAACCGAAAATGACAAAGAAGATATACATTGCCAAGCTATGGTAAAACTGAGAGTAAATGACGAAATGGAACACACAGCAGCTGATGGAAACGGTCCCGTAAACGCACTTGATAAAGCTTTAAGAAAAGCTCTTGAAAGATTTTTCCCAGAAATAAAAGATATAGAACTTTCAGATTTCAGGGTAAGAGTTGTATCAGGAAGTCAAGGAACAGGAGCAAAAGTAAGAGTATTTGTAGAATCAAAAGATAAAAACTCTGAACTGCGATGGGGAACAGTGGGTGTTTCAGAAAATATAATTCAAGCCTCCTGGAAAGCACTACTTGAAAGCATAGAATATAAACTACTTCTCTCACGAACCAATATCATAAATATAAATAAAGAAAACAACACAAAATGAAGAGATAAAATTAACATAATTTCGCAGTTTGTTTTTTTACTGAATGTAGTATATCATATCAGAAAAAGAAAGTTTTTCAGTTAGAAATTTGATTTCATTTTTTCTATTAGAAATTTGACTTTATTTTTTTTCTCCTATCTTTTTGTTTCTTGCTTTTCAGTTTGCTTCTCTTCTTTTTTCTCTTCCGCCTCTCTTTTCTCTCTCTTTCTCCTTTCCCTTTCTTCCCTTATCTCTTGTGCTGATTTTATAAGTTTTAAACCCCTATAATACCCGCATTCCAGACAAATCTTATGAGGCTCTTTCAGAGCTCCACACTGGGGACAAACTTCAAGGTTCGGAGGCACAACCTTAAGATGAGCTCGCGTTCTCTTTGCTCTCATTCTACTCCTTTTTGATTTTGGAACACCCATTTCAGTCTCTTTTAGCTATTTTTGAATTATATTTCAAAAAAACAGAAAATTTCTCTTATATATTTTATCCTCAGAAAATTATTATTTTATGGTTGGATTACAGAGCTTGAAGACTTCTCCACAAATTAAATTCAAAGCAGCTTTCAAAGAATGGAACTCGGTAATTGAAGCACTTGGGTCAGGAGAGCAAATAATCATTTTGAGAAAAGGGGGAATAATTGAAGATGAAGGAGATTTCGTCCCCAAAGAAAAATTTTTCTTTCTGTTTCCAACAAAAACGCATGAAAAACCTGAACTACTCAAAAAAACTTTTCCTCAAGATAATGTTGGAGAAAACGAAATAAAAATAAAGTATTGGGCAGAGGTAGTTCTTGCAAGAAAAATCAAAAATAAAGAAATACTAAAAAAAATAGATGATTTTCACATATGGAAATATGAGGTCGTTGATGAGAGATTTCACAGGTGGCAAAATGATGAAGTTTGGGCACTCATTGTCAGAGTATTCAAATTGAAAAACCCCGTTATAATAAATAATCATCCAGATTACTCAGGGTGCAAATCTTGGATAGAAATAAATGACGAAATAGATATAACACAATCTGAACCCGTTCTTTCAGATGAAGAATTTGAAAAAAAATTCAAGATATTAAAGGAGATACTTGAAGAATAATCTTTTAGGAAATCAAATTTTAGGAAATCAAATTTTTTCGCCCCTCTTTAAAATCAAAACTCCATCTTTCTCACTCCCTTTCTCTTTCAACATAACCTCTACAATTTCATCATCATTTATTTTCAGATGTACAGAAAAGAAGTCAGGATGAATAGGCAATTCCCTCCCTACCCTATTTATCAAAGCAAATAATCTTACCTCTTTTGGTCTGCCGAACTCAAAAATTTCAAATAAAGCTGCTCTTACAGTTCTGCCTGTGTATATAACATCATCAATAAGGTATATTTTCGCATCATCAACCGGAAAATTCATTTCAGTCCCTTTCACTATTGGATGGGGATCCCGTGTAAGGTCATCTCTCCAAAATGTTATATCAATTGAACCAAAGAAAAAATTTATATTTTTTTGCTCAATTTCAATCCTCAATTTTTCATAAATTCTTTTAGCTAAAAAAAATCCCCCTGTTTTTATACCAACAATAGCTATGTTTTCCTGCGGTTTAACACTGTCTAATATTATATCTCTCGCCTCTGATATAAACTTTTCAATAATTTCTGGTCCAAAAAGGACTCTCATGTTTTTTTTACCTCTGTTTTTTTGACCTCGAGAGCTTTTTTGAATTCGCTGACCATTTCATCATCAATATCTATCAAAATAACCTTTTTTAGTTTTTTTGCTTCAAAGTTGATTATCGTTTCTACCATAGCTTCAGCTGCATCTTTTTTGCTAACACCACCAACACCTGTTCCCATCCCAGGCATAGCTATAAGCTCAAACCCCATATTTTCTGCTTCTTCAAGGGCAGCTCGTGTTGCTTTCTTTACATTTTCAATTCCTATTCTCATTGCTGGTCTATCCATAGTTGGAGCATGAATTATACCCTTGAATTTATCTCTAAGCTTACCAGCTGATGTTGTTATAGCTTTTCCGACAGGAATAGGCGCCTTTTCAATGGCTTCTTTTTCAACTTCATCTCCGCAAACCCTTTTGAGGAAACCAGCAACACCACCTCCCATGTATCCAAGAGAGTTTGCAGCATTTACGACAGCATCCGCTTCACAATCAATTATACTTCCCTTCCTTACTTCTATCTCCACCATATAAAATCACAAATAGGAAATTTTAAACCGAACAGAAAATAGCCAGAATTTTATTTTTTAATTTTGTTTTTCTTACTTTATAATTTTATGGGATTAGCAAGAGAAATTTCTGAAAAAGCAAAAAAGGCTCAACCTCAAATAGCAAGAGCTAGCTCAGACAAAAAAAATAAAATACTGCAAAAAATAGCAAAATACCTTGAAGAAAATATGGAGAGCATACTGAGTGCAAATCAAAAAGATTTATCTAATGCAGAAAAAAACGGAGCAAACAAAGCTTTACTTGATAGACTGAAACTTGATCAGGCAAGAGTAAAAGCTCTGATAAAATCAGTAGAAGAAATAATAAAGTTGCCAGATCCGGTAGGACAAATCGTTGAAATGAAGCCAAGACCAAATGGCCTTTTAGTGGGAAGAATGAGAATACCGCTTGGTGTAATTGCTACTATTTATGAGGCAAGACCCGGAGTCACAGTAGATATAGCTTCTTTATGCATAAAATCCGGAAACGCAGTCATTTTGCGCGGAGGTTCCGAAGCACTTGAAACAAACTCAGTCCTTGCTCAAATAATAAAAAAAGCAGTAAAAGATGAAGGAATAGATGACAATATAGTTGGCTTCATAAATGATCCATCAAGAGAGCACATTTTTGAACTTCTAAAACTTGAAGAACTTATCGACCTTGTGATACCGCGAGGAGGAGAAGGTCTTATAAGATTTGTTGCGGAAAATTCAAGGGTTCCCGTTCTTAAACACTACAAAGGAGTATGCCACATATTTGTTGACGAATTCGCAGACCTTGAAAAAGCTTATAAAGTCTGTCTCAATGCAAAGGTTCAAAGACCCTCAGTATGCAACGCTATGGAAACTTTACTTGTCCACGAAAAAATAGCAGAAAAATTTCTCCCTACTATGGGCAAAATTTTCAGAGAACATGGAGTTGAACTGAGAGGATGCGAAAAAACAAGAAAAATAATCCCCTACTCCATACCAGCAACAGAAGACGATTGGTATGCCGAATATCTTGACCTTATTTTAGCTGTAAAAGTTGTATCATCAATTAACGAAGCCATAGAACACATAAAAAAGTATGGCTCATCTCACACGGAAGCAATAATAACAGAGAACTTAGAAAATGCGATGAAATTCATAAGAGAAGTTGATTCATCATCTGTTATGGTCAATGCCTCAACAAGGTTCGCAGATGGATACGAATATGGACTCGGTGCAGAAGTTGGAATATCAACAACAAAACTCCACGCCTACGGTCCTATGGGACTCGAAGGTCTCACAACACTAAAATGGATAGTCTTTGGAAATGGACACATAAGAGAATAAAAAATAAATAAAGAGAAATAAATAAAGAGAATAAAAGGAAATAAAGAGAATAAAAGGAAGAGAAAAAGAACAAGCAAAGACAGGTAAAAAAAATCAAAATGATAAACGGAGAAAAAAGATATAAATCTCTGAACCATTTTCTGAAAGAATACTTTGGAGAGAAAGTTTACAGAGTATCAGTAGACGGAGGATTTACATGCCCCGTAAGAGATGGAACAAAAGGTTGGAGAGGTTGCATATTTTGCAACGTAAAAAGCTTCACTCCGCCATATTCAGAAAGGTGGAAAAGCCTAAAAGAACAAATCTTATACGGAATTGACATTGTAAGAAAAACAAGAAAAGCAAAAAAATACATGGTTTATTTCCAGCCTTACACAAACACCTACGGAGAAGTTGAAAAATTAAGAAAACTTTATTATGAAGCTTTGTCAGCTCATCAAGATATAGTTGGACTTTTCATAGGAACAAGACCTGATTGTCTCCCCCAGAATGTTTTAGATTTACTTGAAGAAATAAATGAAAAGACTTTTCTTGTTGTAGAGTTGGGACTTCAAACCGCAAACGATAAAACCCTTGAAGTAATAAAAAGAGGACACACCGTTGAGGATTTTATAAAAGCAACACAGGAACTTCAAAAAAGAAAGATAAAAGTTCTTGTGCATGTGATAATCGGATTGCCAGGAGACACAAAAGAAGATTTCATCAATACCGCAAAACTTCTTTCTGAGCTTGGAGTCTTTGCAGTGAAAATTCATCCTTTGCATGTTGTCAAATTTACTGAACTTGAAATATGGTATAAAGAAGGTAAATATACTCCATTAACTCTTGATGAATATGCAAACTATGCCGTTGATTTTCTTGAGCACTTAGCTGATTCAATTTATATCGCAAGACTCACAGGAGAATCGCCGGATAAACTTTTGATAGCTCCTGAGTGGTGCAAAAACAAGTTCAAAGTTCTTGAAAAAATAGAGAAAATACTCGAAGAAAAAGATACATATCAGGGGGCAAAGTGTAAAATAGAACTAAAAAAATCGGAAAATTTAGCTTTTCTTGCAAAATCTTCAAGTTTCTCATAAGATACTATATCTTCAAAGAAATCCTCTATTAGGAAAACCTTATAATTTTTGAGTTCAAGTTTATTTTTTATTTCTAGTCTCTGCTTTTGTGATAACGAAAAAAGTTTCCTATGAAATTCCTCTACACTTTTCGGAGAGTTTATAGGGACACCATCTTCTGTGAAGTTCAAAAACCTATTTATTATAACAGATTTTATTTCTAATCGTCTTTGTTCTGTCTCCTTCATTATAGACATAAGCTCACCTATTTTATTATCATAAGGGATTGAGACACCCACAAAGTATGTTTCTTCACTTCTGAGTATTTTTTCAGCTTCATGAGATATTTGCTGCATTTTATCAAAAACACCTCTTAGATTTCCAAGAAACTTTGCAAACTCAACAATAAAATCTAAACCTAAAATTTTTCCAGCCAAAGATAATGGTCCAGATAATTTTCTCCCACCAAAAGCCGCTATATCTAAAAAATACCTTATAGCATCTGTTTCAAACAAATTCAAAATTTTTCTTGGAGCATCCAAAAAGGAAATAAATTTAGAAGATGGTGGAGTATCAACAACCATAAAATCAAAATCTTTCTCGTATAACTCCTGAATTTTCAAAAACGCAGAGTATTCTTCGGATGGGAGCATTCCAGCTGCTATATCAAAAAGCTTTGAATTTTTTATGTCCGAAATTCCGTATTTTTCTATGAACCTCAAAAACTCATCCTTTTTGTTAACCTGTGTTACCCAGAGATTTTTATTTATCTGCCTTATCTCATCTATTTTTATAGATAGAGCAGATTTTAGCCTTTGAGCTGGGTCAATAGTTATAAGTATTGTTTTATACTTTTTGCTTATCTCAATCGCAGCCGCCGCTGAAATCGTTGTCTTTCCAACACCACCAGGTCCCAAAAAAATCAAAACTTTCATTTTTCTCTTTCTATTATAGTGTCTCTATTATTTTTTTTATTTTTTTATTTTCTTATTTCTCTATACTTTTATTTTCATATTTTCATTTAGCCATTTATTTTTGTGTTTCACATTTTTGTGTCTAAATTGATTGAGTTTTCCAGCTAATTAAATTTTGAAATTGTTTCTCAAACGCCAAAGCTTTACTTTATTTTTGTCAGTTTTTACAAAAAAGCTTTCAAAATCTATTTTACTTTCTTCAATAAAACTCTTCACATCAGATAAACTGTAAAGCTCATCAGATATAATTATGTCGTCTCCTCGTGAAAACTTTGGTAATCTCGCAGCAAAGTTTATGTTCTTACCAAAGTAGTCTAAATTATTGTTCAAAGATATACCAATACGAGAACCAATATGTATTCCAACTTTAAGTTTAAGCGGAATTTCAGGATGCAAATTTAATAATTCCTTTTGTGATTTCATAAGAGAATATATATCTCCCGATGGATTTCTAAAAACTACATAACCGCGTAATCTAATCTTTTGTCTTGACAATTTTACATCCATATTCATCTATATTTTTTTCTGAGTATATCAAAGTGCTTCATAACAAGATCAAAAGCTCTTGCATCACTTAATTTTTCATAGATCTTTGATGAGATTTTCAAATCTGTAAAAGCAACAACTAAACTTTCAATAGATAAAATTTCTCCATACCTAAAAAAGCGTTTCTGCACATAGATTACATTCTGTAGTTCTTCCCTACTGTCGGTAAAACATACCTATATATAAACTCCTCACTTTATCTCTCTTCTCGAAAATGTAAGCAGGTCCTGATTAGCAAGCAATACTTACTTGAATTGTGTCTGTTGGGATGAAGTTTCAGAAAGCAAAGAACCTTCATCTTGATTAGTTTTTTGAGAAGGTCAGCATTTTCACCCTTGAAACAAGAAATCAAATGCAAAGCGGATTCATAGTTTTGCTACGCTAATGTTTTTTAAGGATTACTACATATTCATTTTTCATTGTTTCGTCTTTGTTACCCTTTATATTTGTCGGGGAATTTTGAGAAGGCATTCTCTTATTTGAAATCTCACGAACCAACGTTTTTATATGAGTAAAACCAAATGATGCGAAGAAGTCCGCACATATCTTATATGTCGGAAGTTCTATTCCTTTTAATTTCCTATTTCCAACAACAAATATAGCAAATCCACCAGTTTTGACCTTACCTGATATTAATTCTACAACACGAAAAAGGTCGTAATAAAAAGAAATAACTTCCCTTGCTCTTCTTTCATCCTCCCGACTTATCTTTGATATACACTCATAAAGGATATCCGATGGGAGATTTTTGTCTGGAACGTTTATCTTTGCCCCGAGAGAAAATTTTTCAAAATCATCTTCCAGCCCAAGCCATCTTATAGAAAGCCTTGAAAATTGCTCATACGCAACCGTCGTCTTTGAATCACCATATGGAGGTGAAGTTATAACAAGGTCTATGCTTTCATCATCAAGAGAAATACCATCAAGTATATTTCTTCTCTCAAGAATGATTTTTGAATCCGATTTTATTCCTGAGATTTCAAGGATACTTTCTATATTTCGCTTAGCTATATTTCTAAAAGTTTCCTTGACATTTTTATTTTTACCATCTTTCCTCCTTATGAGTTTAAACTCGTTTGTATCTGCATTTGAGACTTTCCTTACCGTTTCAAAAAAAGCAACTTTGAAGAAATCTCGGACACTTTCCTTTTCAATCTTTAAAATTGCTTCCTTTAACTGCGCAAGTTGCTCTATTACATCTTCATCAAACCAATAGTGTATATTTGGAAAGTTAGGAATTTCAAAATTTTTGATTTTAGCTGTTAAAATTTTTTAAGCGTATTTGTGAGCTCTTCTATATCTTGTGATGCAGTCCTAACTTTTGCTATAAGTATTGCAAGCGGATTAATATCGTATCCTATAAAATTTCTGTTAAGTTTGAGACATTCTCCGGCAGAAACACCAGAACCACAAAACG
>Ga0197144_100788_pt1 | contig 11547 bp, 11 predicted proteins | sample GBS85_MetaG_FD_148670 | JGI IMG/M metagenome (GOLD analysis project Ga0197144, IMG submission 148670) | Sediment microbial communities from Great Boiling Springs, Gerlach, Nevada, United States - GBS 85_MetaG | ecosystem: Environmental > Aquatic > Thermal springs > Hot (42-90C) > Sediment...
AGGCTGGAGGAGCTCGAGAGGAGGATGCCCCTCTTGAAGGCCAGGATCGAGGCGTTGCGGCAGAGGCTGGAGGAGGCCATGAGGAAGATGACGCAGCTGGAGGAGGCTGAGGCCAGGTTTAGAGAGGTGGAGAGGAGGTATCTGGAGCTCAGGGAGCGCCACGTCTCCCTCATCAAGGAGAGGGAGGCGTTGGAGAAGAAGCTGGAGGAGGCCGTGCAAGCCGCCCTCGACGCCGAGAGGGACGTGGAGCATCTGGAAAACGAGCTTGCTTCCATCAGGAAGGCGGCTGAGGAGCTCCGGAGCCTCCCTGAGGTGGACGACGTGGAGAGGGAGTACTACGAGCTACGCCAGGCGGTTGCAACGGCGGAGAAGATAACGCCCGAGGTGCGGAGCCACGACCCCAAGACGCTGGAGGAGCTGAGGAGGAAGCTGGAAGATGCAAGCAGGACGCTTGGAGAGGTGAGGTCAAGGCTGACGTTGCTGAGGGACGTGTTAAGGCTGGCGCAACGCGCGGAGGAGGGCCGCTGTCCTATCTGCGGTGCGCCGCTTACCAAAGAGGCGGTCCAGAGACACGAGCTGGAGACGCGCGGGCTGGAGAAGGAGGAGCAACGCCTGTCTAGATACATAGAGCAACTGAAGGCTGAGATAAATAGGTTGGAGGAGCTGGACCGGATGTACCAGTCCTACAGGCAGTACCTAACCCTGGACCTCCCCTCCGCCAAGAGGAGGCTGGCCGAGCTTGAGGCTCTCTACCAGAAGAAGAAGGAGGTCGAGAGGAGGAAGGCGCAGCTCTCTGCACAGACGGCTAGAGAGGGCGAGGTGGTTAGGCGTCTGGAGGAGCTGAGGGCTAGGAAGTCCGAGGCGGAGAGGAGGATAAAGGAGGTCAACGAGAGGCTGGCGGCGGTGGAGGCCGAGCTCCCAGCCCTCTCCGCCTCCCTCCGGGAGCTGGAGGCTGAGTACTCGGCGCTTAGGTCTAAACACGAGGAGTACCTCTCCGCCAGGTCCGTGGCGGCTGAGCTCCGGCATCAGTTGGAGGAGGCGGAGAGGGAGCTGGCGGCGCTGACCGCGGAGCTGGAGAAGGCTAGGTCCGAGGCGGAGAAGCTGGACAAGGCCCTTGGCGCGGCGAGGAACATAAGAGATGTGTTAAGGGGGCTCAAGCCGTTGGCCCGCCAGATACTGCTCAAGGCTATCAACGAGGAGCTAAACGCGGTGTTTCTTAAACTGAGGCATAAGGAGTCTTTTAAATCTGTCCAGCTTACGGAGACGGACGGCAGATACGTCGTGCGGGTCAGCACGCCCACCGGCTACATAGACCACCACCTCCTGTCGCTGGGGGAGCAGAACTTGCTGGCCCTCTCCCTGAGGGTCGCGCTGGCCCGGGCCCTCCTCGGCCAGGCCCCGTTTATGATGTTCGACGAGCCTACAGAACACCTCGACGAGGAGCATAGAAGAAAAATCGTGGAACTGACCAGAGACCTCACCTCTGTAGTCCCCACTGTGATAGTGACCTCTCACCTAGGCGAGTTCGAAGAAGTGGCAGACGTGGTAATTCAGCTATAGAAGGCGGGGGCCTTTACGGCGTCGTTGACAGTCCTCTGCCATAGCTTAAATATGGAATTCTCCCAAGACGGCATGAAGACGCTGGCTGTGTTGCTTGTCGCGGTGGCTATACACATGGTTGGATTTGGCGCAATAATCCCCGTGTTGCCCTTCGTGTTGAGGGGGCTGGGCGGCGGGGCCGAGGCCCAGGGGCTTCTCATCTCTCTTTTTTCTCTCGTCCAGTTACTCAGCGCACCTCTTTGGGGGGCCTTGGCAGACAAGTACGGGAAGCCTCGGGTGGTGGTGGCAGGGCTCCTCCTCTCTGCCTTGGGCAACGTAGCGGCGTATCTCTCCACCTCGCTTATCCACCTGGCCGCGGCTAGGGCCGTGGCTGGCCTCGGCGGGGGGACCCTAGGCGCCCTCCAGGCACTCATCGCAGACCTCTCCCCTCCAGAACGCCGGGCCTCCTCCATGGCGCTTTTCGGCATGGCCTTCGGCGTAGGGTTTATCCTAGGCCCAATCCTCGGCGGCATCACAGGCACCTTGGGAGAGCGGGTCCCGTTTCTGCTCTCTGTGGCGCTGTCGCTGGCGGCCTCCGCCGTAGTGACAAGGCTTCCAAACGTGAGGGGGCGGCTCCAGTGGAACTTTAAGATCGAGCTCGGCTTGTTGTCTGTTGCGGTGCTTATGCTCAACCTCTCCTTCTCTATGTTTGAGTCGCTTCTCACCTACTACGTGGCAGACGTCTTCCACATGTCGCCAAGCCAGATCGGCCTCCTCATGTTTGTGATAGGGCTGTCCGCCGTGGCTGGACAAGTGGCAGTTAGGCGGCTTGAGGGCAGAACACCGGCGAAAAAAGCGGTCGCCGTGGGCATGGCGGCCACGGCCTTTGGCGTTTCTCTAGTAGCCTTAAGAAACGTGGAGCTCCTCTACTCCGGAGCTGTGGTGGCCAGCATCGGGCAACTGATAGCCTCTTCTAACCTCTTCGCCCTGGCCTCCAACGTCGGCGGGGCCCGGGGTCTTAACTTCGGCGTGTTGCAGTCGGCAGGCTCTCTAGGAAGACTCATAGGCCCGGCTTCGGCAGGTCTAATATATACATACACGGGGCCTTCCTACGTCTTCTTAACCTCGGCGCTTGTGGCTTTGGCCATACTCCCCCTGGTGCTGAGACCTCTAAACACCGAGTGACCTAGACGTGAGGTCTCAAAAGAGGTGGCGCTTGCTTACCGCGCCTCGGCGGCTTGTGCCTGCAGTTGTTGTTCCAGAACCCATACTGGCGTGGATAGGAGGGCGGCGTATCCGCCGAAGGCCTGCATGAGGGTTTTTGACTCCTCAACGCCGCGGGGTATCACCTCCACCTTCACGCCCTTCTCCTCCGCCTTCATTATAACCTCCAGCACTACGTCTTCGCCCAGCTCCTCGGCAACCACCACGGCCTCGGCGAGCCCCATCTCGAGAGCCTTCAACACCCTGTCTCTGCCGTATACGATGTAGTCGCTCTTCTTAACGGCGTAGTACATCACTCTGTCCATGACCTCTTTGGCGTGGACGTACTCGCTCTCCTTCAGCTGTTCCTGGGCGTTTTTGATGGCCTCCACCACGCCGTATTCGTTGGCGCAACACGCAGAGACCACGGCGAGTATCTTATCCTTCAGCCGGTAGTCTAGCCCGCCCTCCTCTAAGAAATCTTCCTTGGTGGGGCCGGGCCCCGCCACTATGATGCCCTTCAACGTCGGTATCTGGAGAAAGATTCTGTTTACCTCCTCCGCCGCCACCTTGTAGAAGGTCTCCGCCAGGTGCTCCGTCTGCCGCTTGTAGCGGTTCGCCGACTGGCCGCCAGCGCTGTGTTTACTCGGCACGAAGAACTCCACAGTCTTCACCACCTCCCACTGGCCGCCTTTCAGCAACGCGATGATCGCCTCGCCCCGCTCAATCACCACGATGCCGTAGACCACGCCTGCGTGTAGCTGGTCCTCCAGCAACTCGGTGTGAAACGCCGTGTCGCAGATGTATTTAAAGGTATAAACGGGCTGAGGCGGCACCACCACGTAGTACACCCACTCGTAGTTGCCCTGGTTGATCATGTGGAAACCTGCGAACACCGCCATGCCGTTTTCCGGCGCCTTGGCCTCTCCCTTCAAGTTGTTGACGATGCGCTCCAACGTGTCTTGGACGTGTGTGCGCGTGGTCTTGTCTTTGATGTTGGCGGCGGTGGACCACTCGCTACGGAGGAGGTTGACCACGTCGGGGATGGGCCTCTCCGAGTTGATATAAAGCGTGATCAGCGTCGTGGCGTAACCCCTAAACTTCTTCAACAGGTTGATAAACGCCCTAAGCTCCACAGGCGTCTTGATCCAGTAAACGCCGTTAGGCGGCCTGCTGAAACTCATGACAACGCAACGCGGGATCCCTTTAAAAACTTAATGAATTATTTACGGCGCGCGGCCTTCGGCCGCTTGCCCACGGCTGTGAGAGCCATCAAGGTTGCGGCTAAGGCGGCTAAGCCGAGGACGCCCAGCCCGCCGAGCACCTCCCCAGCCGCTCCCTCCGCAGACGTGATAAGCGCGGTCAACCCCCACAAGGCGTTTACCGCGCCGTGGAAGGAGACAGCTGGAAGCACGCTGTCTGTCGCGGCCACCAGCGGCAACATAAACGCGGTGAGCAACACGCAGTAGAGAACAAAAAGGGGCACCCCGGCCCACTTCAGCTCCGGATAGTTGTGGCCCAGAAGCCCGATGGCCGTGGCGTGCCACAGGCCCCACATACAGCCGATGGTGAGGACGGTTCTCAGATCGGGACGGGAGCCCAGCCTCCTGTATAGATAACCCCTCCACCCCAGCTCCTCGCCCAGGGCAAAAAAGGCGTTTACGGTCACAGCAGCGACGTAGGCGAAGAGTATCTGGGCTATCAACATAAGCTTCGCAACGTCTTCCGAAAGCCTCAGCCCCGCAACCCGCTCGGTCGCCTCCACAACAACCCTCACGGGCCTCCCCGGGTCGACAACGCCGACCGCCAGCCCCAGGAGCAGATATATACCCACCGCCAGATAGACGACGAGAGGCGCCAGCAGGAAGTATATCAAAGCACGTCTGCCAACCCCCAGATACGCCCTCACCTCCTCCACGACGCTTCTCCTCGACGCCATAATCGCCAAGAGAGCACCCGCAGTAGGCGTGTACATCCGAAGCAGACCCCACGCGGTTCCATATAGTGAAAGCTGAATCAGATCCGACGTACCGCTCTTAACAGAAAGGAACCAGACATCTAACAGCGCCCCCAGCCCAAAAGACATGGCCACAAACACCACTAAATCCCGCATATGTCTAAATGTTCACATATAATATAAGAAAATACATCTAACGACTCCCCAGCCCGGCCGACCCCCACATGCTGTAGCTCAACTTCGGCGATCACAGAGCCTGAACCAGACGGGGGAAATACGCGATGAAGTAACGCGGCACTAACGCTCTGCCGTATGCAGTGATTCGTCCATGTAGTCGCCGATGTCGTTTGAATAGAGTTGAAGCTGATTACTGCGTTTGCGCCTAGCGCCTTGGCGTGGTTCGCCCATCCTTTATGATCTCTCTCCTCGCTTGCTCAGCTAATTCGGTGATAGCTCTCTCCTCCCACGAGGCCTCAGCCCCCAGAATCTGGCCTCTGAGGTTTCTGGACCTCACGGTAATGCCCGCCGCTAAGCCCGCCACGCGGACCGCTCTGTAGCCCGGCATGTGGAGAGGCGCCGTCATAATTACGTCACCCTCCCTAATCGCCGTAGTGCCTCTGCCGTCATGGTGTTTGAAGGTGTCCGCAGTGGATGGTAAGTTTTATATACCCTCTTTTCATGGGGTTTCCATGTCACTTGCAGCGAAGAGAAAGGTGAGGATTAGGCTATATGGCACGAATCCGGCAGATGTGGATCAGGTGGCCAAGGAGATCGTGGACCTCGCGAAGAAAATGGGGGTCCAGGTGAGAGGGCCTATACCGCTCCCCACAAGGAGACTTATGGTGACTGTGAGGAGAGCTCCATCTGGCCAGGGCTACCACACCTACGACCACTGGGAGCTCCGCATCTCCAAACGCCTCATCGACATTGAGGCGTCTGAGAGAGTGTTGAGACGTCTGATGACCATAAGGGTTCCTGACACGGTCAAGATCGAGCTTCAGCTCGTCTAGCGGTTAACGATAAATATCCCCGCCTCTTCCCACCTGTGAGGATTCTGGTCACTAACGACGACGGAGTCCACAGCCCTGGGCTTCGCCTCCTGTATCAATTCGCCTCGGAGCTCGGCGAGGTTGACGTGGTGGCGCCTGAGTCGCCAAAGTCGGCAACCGGCTTAGGCATCACACTTCACAAGCCGCTGAGGATGTACGAGGTGGATCTCTGCGGCTTTAGGGCGGTGGCCACCTCCGGCACGCCGTCAGACACGGTGTATCTAGCGACTCTGGGCCTCGGCCGGAGGTACGACCTCGTGCTCTCCGGCATAAACCTCGGCGACAACACCTCGCTCCAGGTTATACTCTCCTCCGGCACCCTTGGCGCCGCGTTTCAAGCAGCTCTGCTGGGAATCCCAGCAGTGGCCTACTCAACCTACATAGAGGGCTGGGACGAGGTCCTCGACGATGGCGAGGCGCTCCGCGTAATGGCCGCCGTTGTGAGGGCAACCGCCGAGTATGTGCTGAAACGCGGCATGCCTGCCGGCGTGGATGTAATCAGCGTAAACTTCCCCCGCAGACTCAGGGGCGGGGTCGTGGCGCGTCTCGTCAAGGCGGCTAAGCTGAGATATGCGCAACTTGTGGAGAGGCGCACAGACCCGCGGGGCATCCACTACTTCTGGCTATACGGCAAAGACCTGGAGCCCGAGCAAGACACGGATGTCCACGTCGTGCTGAAGGAAGGCAACGTGGCGGTGACGGCCCTCACCCTCAACTTAAACGCCATAGACGCCGAAAGAGCAGTGGATCTCCACGGCCTTAAAGACCTCATAGAACACCTCAACAAGGCGTTATGACCTCGATGGGCGACTACGCGGTCTCCATAGCCCTCGCCATATTGATAGCCGCGGGCGCCTCCCTAGCCTACGTCCTCTATGTTCACTTCACCACTCCAACACCCACGCCTTGGCAATCCCCCCTCACGACCACCACGCCAACCGCCACAGCCCCGCCCCCGGCCGCCAACACAACCACGACACAACCCAAGCCGACGCCCACAGCCTCCTCGCGGGTCCTATCAGTCACCATATACATAGCTACGCCGGAGGTTTTGAAATGTGCGGGTCTCGGCGGGTACTACCTCTACTACTTTAACGTAACAGTGGAGAGGGTTAGGTTGGAGGACCCCGTCACGTTATATGCGTTTACGGCTGTGTCAGGCAACGCCACGTACCGTCTCCAGACGGCCTCCAGGTGGGCTCTTGAGAGCGAATTCTTCAAGCCCTACGACATAAACGCCACGCAGAGGCTGGGGGTGGTGAACATCTACCTGGAGCTGGACTCCCAGAACCCCCTCGACATAGAAGCCATCGCCTACCTCAACACAACATATAGGATCAACAAGGTGGTCTACGCCTCGTGTGTAAAACAGATAGAGCTTAGAGGGGCTTACAACCTCACGTTGCCCCACCCAGGCGTGTTGGGGCTGGTGCCTGCAGATAGGCAGTTCGCCGTGAAACTGACTCTGCCGCCCGGCAGATACGTCGTCTCCGCGCCTCCAGACGTGGTGGTGCCCCAGCAGATAGAAGGCGGAAACGTCACGCTTACTATAGCCCTCCTCAACAAGCCCCAGGTCTACAACCCGCTTATTCTAAATCTGACAAAAGGTCGGTAGGGGCTGTGGCTGATACGTAGTAGGTAAGCCCGTTTTTAGGCACTCTCCTTACCTTGCCCTCCCTCTCGAGGACGTAGAGGTGCCACTGCACCTGTCCCCATGTCATGTTGAGAGCTTTCGCTATCTGGGCTTGTGTTAGGGGACCCCTTTCCTCAACGAGTCTGAGGATGAGGGCTCTTCTGGAGTCTGAGAGAGCTGTTGCGGTTTTTGCTCTCGCCATGTGTACGGCGTGTATCCAATTTAAAAAATGTTGCGTAGCGCCGTGAGTCAGCCCAAGCAAGATGCGGCGCGTCTAACGGCGCGTCTTATCTCTTCGCTCGCCGGCGCCTCTACGCCGAAGAGCTCCGACTCGAGCCTAGCCGCCAGCCAGTACAGCCTCAGCTTGGCCAGCACCAGGGTCTTGTTCGCCATCTCCACGGCGGTAGCGAGATCCGCCGCGGCGGCGCCGTTGCGTTTCAGCGGTATGTCGAGGCGCTCCTCGCCTAGTATCTCCACGAAGATGCCGCCGCGGTTCATGGCTATTATTCCGCTGTGTTTATGCCCGGTCTCCCGGCCTATCTCCACCAGCCTGTAGGCGGTCTTGGCGTCCGCCACCGCCAGGTGGAGGATAGCGCCTCTCACCATAAGCCAGGCGTTGTCCACTTCCGCCACAGCCTCGGCCATCAGCTCCGGCTGGACCGGGTGGTGCCACTTAGCCACCGGCCTGAACCCCCTCCCCTTGCTGTAGCTCGGCCTAACCGCCTCCGCCACCATAATCCTCCCGCTACAACTCGAAGTGGTGTATATGTTCGGGTGTTGGTTTAGGAGACGAAGGAGTGGGAAGATGTCTCCGTCTACCCGGTCCTGTAGGGCCTCCCTCTCGAGCCGATCCACAAAAGCCTTTTTCCTGGCCTCAAAAACCTTCCTGTCTACGACCCCCACGGGCTATATGAGGTCCAGCTCCTTGAGGAGCTTCTCCAGCTCCTTCCTATCCTTGTCGTCGATGGGGGGCAGGGGCTCCCTGGGTGAGCCCATGTCTATGCCGTGGACCAGCTGGGTGGCGACCTTGTAGAGAGTAGGCCACTTCCCGCCGAGCTTCCCCACAAGCCCGCAACCGCCCATGAACCTCCACAGCGGCATGAGCTTGTTGTGGAGGGCGACGGCCTCTTGGATCCTGCCCTCCTTGACGAGTCTGTACTGCTCCAAAGTGGTTTTGCCGAGGAAGTTAGGCCCCGCCAGAACGCCGCCGTGGGCGCCCATTACGAGAGACGGCACGAAGAGCATGTCTAGTCCCTGGAGGACGGCCAGCCTTCTGCCGAGGAGGTGTATGAGGTCTAGGTGGTAGCGGAAATCGCCTGAGCTGTCCTTTACGCCCACCACCTGGCTGTACTCATTGGCCACGAGCTCAAACACCTCCACCGGTATGTTGTAGCCGGTGGCCAGCGGGATTGTGTAGAGGATTGTGGGCATGTCCACCTTGTCCAGAACCTTCTTGTAGAAGGCGTAGATGGAGGCCCAGTCGTACTGGATGTAATACGGCGGCGTGATGAGGAGCACGTCCACCCCCACGTCTCTGTACCTCCTGGCGATCTCTATCGTGGAGAGGTGGTCGCCCGTCCCCGTGCCCCCCACCACTAGGGCCTTGCCCCCCGCCACCTCCTTAGCCGTCTCCATAACTCTCACCCTCTCCTCGGGGGTGAGCTTAGTCACCTCGCCCGTCGAGGAGGTTGGGAAGACCCCGTGGTAGCCAGCCTCCACGATCCTAGAGAGGAGCGTTTTCAACCCTCCGTAGTTTACCCCGTCTTCCCCAAACGGCATTACCGTCGCCGCGATGACGCCCTCGATTTTCATAACTCCACCTTCAACGTGTTATAAAACAGTTTCTGCGACAACTCCCGTTGCAAGTAAGATTTTTATACTGTAGGCGAAAATCGCCACATGAATCCCTATATAGTTTTGCTTAAACCGAGAGTTATCTGGCTGTTGATACTAGCAAGTGCCGCAGGCTATATATACGCGGCGCCGCGGATCGAGTGGGGGGAGGTGGGCTCTCTGCTCCTCGTCGCCGCGTTGTCCACAGGCGGCGCATCGGCCTTTAACCACTACTGGGAGAGGGACATAGACGCCCTCATGACGAGGACCGCCAAGAGGCCTCTCCCCTCCGGCTTTGTGCCGCCGTCTAACGCGCTTCTCTACTCCCTCGCGCTGTCGGCAGTTGGGATTGCGCTGGGGTTTTACCTCCTCGGCCCTCTCCCCGGTTTATTCGTGGCCCTGGGCTGGTTCTTCTACTCCGTCGTCTACACCATATGGCTTAAGAGGAGGACTTGGCTCAACATACTGGGCGGGGGCTTCGCGGGCAACGCCACCTTTCTCGGGGGTTACGCCTTAGCGAAAGGCCTAATTGATCTCCCGGCGGTGCTCATATCCTTCGCCATATATCTCTGGATCCCGTCGCATATATGGGCCTTGGCGTATCGCTACAGGCACGACTACAGAAAAGCCGGCGTCCCGATGCTACCGGCGCTTATAGATGAGAAGAAGGCGGTGGTCATAATCTCCATACTCAACATCGTCGGCGCCGCCTACATACTCCTCCTCTACTTCATCTTCGGAAGCAATACGGCTGGCTTCGTCTTGGTGCTGGCCGGCGTGGCCGCCACGGCGGCCACCAGCGTCCTCGCGCTGAGGAGGATGACCGACGAGGCCATGTGGAGGATGTACAAGGCCTCAAGCCCGATACTCGCCCTGTTTCTCCTCGCCTTGATGCTACACTAGGGCGGGGGCGGAGGCGGGTGGTATCTTTCTCTGAGGGAGCGCCACGCCACGTATAACACGAGCCACACGACGAGCGCCGCGGCGGGGATCAGAAAATTCGCGGTTCTCAGCACGTATGCAACCACCGCGGCGCCCGCGAGTTCGCCCCGGTAACGCGGCATCTCTCTAAACAAAATGGAGTGTATGAAAAACGGCACGCAGAGGCTTGACATAACCACCGCGAAGGCCATATAGACCCAGTGATGCCCGAGAGGCGCCAGCGCCACGGCCCACCGGAAGAAAAACGCAGATGCCCCGTAAAGGTCGTTGACCCGGGGCACGGCGAAAACGGTGAGCAACAACGAAGGCGCCGCGACGGCCCACGGATACCCGGCCTTCGCCGCCAGGAAAGCGGCGACGTAAGCCGTAGCTACGGCCGTTGCCGTGGCGGCGGTGAACCTCCTCCTCGCTTTTGAGAAGTCTATGCGGTACATCAACGAGTAGACGGAGGCGAGCGGGAAGGAGAGGACGGCCTCCAGCGGAGTCGACGAGGTGGGCAGAAGCAGTAGCCCAGCCACAGATATGAGGTTGGGGTAGTAGGCGGGCTTGCCCCACAGCCCTCTGAGGTAGAGGGCCGCGTGGAGAAGGGAGTAGGGCAGATACGCCGAGAAGCCCACCTGAGGCCAGGCAACAACGCCCAGGAGGAGAAACGCCAGGAGGAGCCAGGTGGCGGCTCTACGGGGGACTGCGTTTATGAAGCCAGGTAGCTGGACGTACATCACGGCGTGATAGAAGAGAAGAAGGCCAGCTACCATGAGGTAGTAATGTACCGCCACGAGGCGGCTAGCCGCCGAGATCGCGCCGGTCGCGAAGAAGACGGCCGCCGAGAAGAGAGCTGTCTGCGCAGACCGCACCAAATCCAGCGTGGCCTTGTAGAAGGGGCGGGGTTCAGATTCCCCAATTACGTGCCACAGCATGTGGCGTTTATTTGGTCTTAATGTTATAACAATTCCCGCGTGGGGGCGTCAACTGTTAAGTAGGAGTGTCGAATTAGGTCTATGGACGAACTACTTGTAAAGGCTCTGGACTACGGCTTGTCTCTCGGCGCGTCTTATGTGGAGGTCCGGTGGCAGAGGGACTCCGGCTCCGCCGCCGGCCTGAGAAACGGGCAGTTCGAATTCGCCGCCTCTTACTCCTCGCAGGGAATCGCCGTTAGGGCGGTCGCGGGGGGCGGCCTAGGCTTCGCCGCGACGCCCAGGCTCATGTTGGAGGACGTGTTCAGCGCTGTTGAGAGGGCGGTCAAGCTAGCTAAGGCCGCGGGGAGGGCGCGAAAGAGGCCGGTGTCGCTTAGCGAGGAGAGGCTGGGCAGATTCAGCTACAGCCTTCCAGACATCGCCCTGGATCCTATGGAGCTGGCCAAGACGCTCGACGACTACGCCGCCAAGGACTTG
>Ga0197144_100791_pt1 | contig 11527 bp, 8 predicted proteins | sample GBS85_MetaG_FD_148670 | JGI IMG/M metagenome (GOLD analysis project Ga0197144, IMG submission 148670) | Sediment microbial communities from Great Boiling Springs, Gerlach, Nevada, United States - GBS 85_MetaG | ecosystem: Environmental > Aquatic > Thermal springs > Hot (42-90C) > Sediment | place...
TACACGTGCGAGAGGGTAAGGTGGAGCAGAACGTGAAATGGAAGTACAAGATGGAGCTGGAGGAAATCATGAAGGAGAAGCTTAAACAGCAACACAACCTAGACCTAAATGTTAGAGCCGAGTACTACCACCACAGCGGCTCCATGGAAATCTCGTTCTCATTCACAGTACCGAGCCTTCACGATTGGCGAATCGATTTCTACTTCGAGAGATACTTCAAAATATACATCAGATCGCTACCACGTAATATCACGCAAATCACAATAATAATACCAAGTAAATACCTGCATGACCAAAACACATTAGACCTGATAGCAGGTCTAGCGGCCTCCCTGTACAGGCTACTATCAACAGTGCCTGCAGTCGAGCGTAGATAGATTTGTGCTCAAAAATTAACCCCCATAAATTTATGGGGGTGGTAGTGTAGGGCAATCCTAACATGTTTGACGCAGGCTATGATGTAGTCAAAGATTTAAATGTTCCCAGCGTAACTAGCATGTGAGGTGCTCGCGTGGCTCGCCGAGAAGTCCGTGGTCGCCGAGGGCGTCAAGAAGAGGATAGCTGGGAGGGGCGGTGGATAGAGAGTGAGGAGATTCTCTCTTGTCTCCCTCTTCTCCGGTGCGGGCGGTCTGGATCTGGGCTTTGTTCAGTCGGGTCTCTACGCGGTTGTGTTTGCCAACGATGTTTTCGAGCCCGCCGTGCAGACATATTCAAGGAACTTCAATTTAAAGCTTAGGTACTGCGGTAACAGTACGGTTGAAGCTGAGGCGGGAACAGTCCTAATATGCGATGCCGCGCTCGCGGACTTTACCCCACTTAGGGATCTGGAGGTGGACGTGGTTGTCGGCGGACCTCCCTGCCAGGATTTCTCGATCGTGAGGGGGCCCGAAAACAGGAGGAAAGGCATAAAGGTCAGCCGGGGGAGGCTCTACGCACATTTTGTGAGGGCCCTGGCAACTCTTAAGCCAAAAGCGTTTGTATTCGAGAACGTGCCCGGCCTCGTCAGCGTCAATAAAGGCCTTGCCTACAAGTTTATACTCGAGGACTTTTCGCACCTAAACATTAGATGGGACGAGGTCAGGAAGGTTATAGGAAACGGGGTCACAAGAAACCCTGAAGAGGGGTACGAAATTGTGTTCTCAAAGATCGCGGACTTTACAAAGCTCGGCGTCCCGCAGATGAGGGAGCGCCTCATAATAATCGGCATTAGAAGAGACTTGCTAGGCAGGGACTTGGCGCGCTTGTGGAAAATAAAGCAGTTTTTTGCCCACGAGCTTGGAGGAGGTGCTATGCTGTTCCGTAAATACCCTCTTACACCCATAGAGGTGTTCGAAGGCAGAGCACTCCCAGACCTCCAGGACGTATACTATAGAATAATGAAGGAATACGACGGTATTTGGGGCGAGGTTAGAACCCCAAGGGCGCTTGAATGGAAGCACAAAGTGTGGGACAGGCTCACATTCAACATAGTTGAGGACTACCTGAGCCTCAACAATGTGCGCCCGCAGTCGAGAGAGGAGCTTGAGCGGGCCTTTGAAGAGCACGAAACGGTGCTAAAGGAGCTTGGATACTACGGCAAGCGCGTAAAGGACCTCGACCTTCCTGATGGGAGCAACAAGCTACCCCGCGAAACTCAAGAGGTTTTAGAAAGGCTTAAGCGAATACCGCCTGGAGAAAACCACGAATTCGTTAAAGGGACTCCGTGGGAGGTGAAGGGGCTTATGAGCAACATCTACCGCAGAGCCTGCCCGCTCACTCCAGCTCCCACAGTAATAGCTTACGGCGGTGGGGGCACGTGGGGGTACCACTACGAGCGCGAAAGAGGGATGCTCACAAATAGGGAGCGCGCAAGGCTTCAAACCTTTCCAGACAGCTTCCTTTTTGCCGGCACGTGGTCTCAGGTGAGGGCCCAGATAGGGGAGGCCGTACCGCCTCTAGCAAGCAAAGTTATTGCCAAAGCTCTTGCTCACGCGCTCAACAGCATTATAGGCTAGGTCTTAGTCTTAAATTTCTTAGTCTTAAATTTTCTGTTCAAACCAGCTCTTATTCCTTAATATAGAGCCGTACTGTTTCTTCATAGTGCTTAGTTGCGACTCCACACATCTCTGCGCAAACCCGCGGAGGTCTTCGCCAGGTTTCATGCTTCCGCACATTCTCGGAAAGGCGCCCCTCTTCAATCCTTTCTTCTCTATTTGACCAACAAGCCTTTTGTTCGCCAAAATCAGTTTTTGCAGAAAGCTCCAATCACTAACTTCTCGGAGCTTTTTAAGGTGAAATCCTACATTTTCTTTGCGAACCTTACTCCCCTTCCACGAAGGATCGTGAGGGTCGAAGAGCTGTTCCTTGTCTGTGAAGTAATGCCAGGACCTCTGGCCAAACTTCTTATTTAGCTCCTGTTCAGCTTCAGCTCTTTCAGCTTCAGTTTTACTGGCACTTCCGCGGGCTTTATCAACGAGAGAAGCGTCATTCCATGTGACAAACCCTATAATTTCGCAGGGGATGCGCTCGATGTTTTCCTCTATGCTGCTAATGAGCTTCTTCCACTCATCGCTCATGCGATTCAGCACGTTAGGCACGTGCTTAACAAGCCAGGCAATATGGTCGTCTGGCAACCCGACCCATACAGCAACGTACACGTCATAAGGTCTCGACCTCACGGCTGATGCCGGGATGAGAAACCATCGCTGATCCCTCCTCACTTCTTTAACCTCAATCCATAGCCTCAAGGCTTCGTAATCGGAGTCTCGCTTTACAGCTAATAGGTCTGGAAGGTATTCACCCTCGATGAAATCGGCTAAATCGATATCCGTCAGCGTTTCTATGTTTAGCCTGCTTTTAAGAAATATTTGTAGAGCGACTTCGGCTATTTTCCCGTATATGAAGTTTTCAATGTACTGACCTAATGACCTGACCCCGCCGAGCATGCTACTGTAGGCCGTTATTCTTCCTGCGAAGTAAGCGTACATCGTGAAACCTAAGATCTCCAAATACTTGTCCTTGGGAACCTCGACTCTGGAGTCTATACTTGCAGAGGGCATGTTACCACCACACAGAATTTCACAGTAACATAGATTTTTAAGCTCAGTATATATGTTTAACGCGGTAGAGTAAGCATTTTGAAACAAGTAGCAGGTGGTACGTTACGTGCCATTCCATTTTAGCACCACCTTTAAATTACGCTAACACGAGCTTGCTTGCCCAGCAGGTTATACTAGCATACTGCAAGTATGTAGAAACCAGGTCATTTCTCTATCACGCTAAAGAGGCTCACGGCGCAAAACGTCTTAGCAAAATCTAGTAAAAATAAAATTGCGTTTAAAGCCTACCACTGTTTAAGGGTGAAAGCAATCGGCAAGCTCTTTTTAGACAAAACCAAGATCGAGGAATTCCGGAAGAGTATTGTCGAGTGGTACGAGGCTTACGGGGATAAGGATCTGCCGTGGAGGAGGACTAGGGATGGGTGGGCGGTGCTTGTTGCAGCTTTCCTGCTTAAGAAGACTACGACGTCTCAGGTAGCAAGAATCTACGGGGAGTTCCTGAAGAGGTATCCAAGCCCGGAGGCTCTCTTGAAGGCCGGCGAGGAGGAGGTTAGAGAGCTTATCCGGCCTCTGGGCATAGAGCACCAGCGCTCGAAACACCTTATGGAGCTCGCCAAGGAGCTTGTCAGGCGCTTTAAGGGGCAGGTGCCCTGCACCAAGAAGAGCCTCACGGAGCTCCCCGGGGTGGGCGACTACATAGCCTCCGAGGTCCTCTTAGTAGCCTGCGGTCAGCCTGAGCCTCTACTTGACAGGAACATGATAAGAGTTATAGAGAGGGTCTTTGGGGTTAGATCCTCTAAGAGCAGGCCACACACCGATAAATCCCTCTGGCGCTTTGCCAAAGCCCTCGTGCCTCCCAGCCCCGAGGAAGCTAAAAAATTCAACTTCGGCGTGCTCGACCTCGCCAGGAAGGTATGTACGTCAGCAGACCCCAAATGCTCTGCATGCGTCATCAGGGACTTGTGTGCCTGGGTGAAGCAAGCTGATTTGAGGAGGTTCAAGCAGTAGAGATCACGGGTTTTTCCTTTCAGATTGAAGCTCGTAAATACCCGCTTTAAACGCACCGCTTTAAACGTATATGAAACACATACGAGTCACATAAGCTTTTAAGGCTTCTCGATAATATTAACAAACGGTGTCGAACGGTGACGAATACTATCGAGAATGGTTTAGTTATGTGGAGGGCGAAGAGGAGCAGGGGCCCTGATGTAGAAATGATAGTCCCCTTGCTGGTTACGGTAGCTGTGGAGTCTAAGAATACTCCGGGAGATGCTCTCAGAGACTTTAGCCAGGTGATTAGCTATAAGGGGAGCGAGAAGTATGATGCCGTCATGCTACGAATTGAGGAGCCCATTGAAATGGAAGACGAAAGAGTAAAGCCCCTCCTGGGGCTAGCCCGCATGTGCGGGATAGGAGTAATCGCGGGAGGAGACCGATACTCGCCACTAGTAGGGAGCGAAAAAGTTCTGTTAGAAGCGCTTCTGCACCTGACCTCAGATCCTGCTGAAGTTCTAAGGAGAATGGGCTGGGCCGCTCAGATTCTGAGCATGCCTCCAGACAGGCTATTAATCTTCAGAAAGTACCTCAGAGCGGGTGATCGTGAGCAGAGGTGTCAGGGGCCTTGACTAGGAGGCTCGTTGAGTCGATTAAAAATGATCCATTCATCGATGTAGCATTTGTGAGCTACCTAGTCAGCCACAAAGACTGGTTCAAGGTGGTTCAGCGCCAGGCGAGAATCTATAGTGAAATAGGAGATATAGGAGAAGGCACCGTGACGTTCCGCATGTACAGGGACAGAGTCAAGCGGTTCATCATCAGCACTTTTAAGCGTGTCTATGAGAGGGGGCTAGAAGAGTATATCGAGAAAATTGGAGATGAGAAGGCTAGGAGAGCCTGGCGAGCCGTAATAACGCTCTTGGTGTCCCAGTGGCTGATGGATAGGGCGAGAGTAGGTCTGGGAGAGCTCCTGCCGGCAGAGTACGCTAAGCTCGAAGATGCTGTGCTTGTTCTCAACACTCTTATAGAGGAAAAGACTAAGCGGAAGGGGCTGAGCGCCACCGTGGCGGTAAAGAGCGTTCTTGAAAAGCTCGACGCCGGCCGTGTTGCCAACCTCGCACCGCTTCTCTGGTGGATCAATTTAGTGATAGAGAGCGAAGTCTTCGAGGGCATACTGAAGTATCATTACATAGCCTCAAATAGATCCCTAATAGCTGACTTCGTGAAGTCAGTAGAGGAGAAGCTGTCTGAAGTAGAGGGGCACGTATTAGACTACAATTACATGGAGCAGGAAGTATTAAAGGGACTGCTGAGCCGCTGCACAGAGCTAAGGGGTCAGTACATAAACAAGCTTCAGAACGCTATAATCTTTATAAAATTGTGGAGAAGAAGCGTGAAAAACCCGCAGGCGTGGGGCTGGTTCTTAGAGGGGGATGTCCTCACATACGCTATGTCAGTGTACCTCACGGAAGTACAGAGCCTCATAGGGCTGGAAAGGAAGATGCTAGATGTTTCGGCACTGCTATCTCCAAAGCACGGCGTGCACAGCGGCCCGGCTTCAGCGCTCTCAACGCTCATCCTAATGTCTCCAATCTTCATGCAGTACGTTATAGAGGCCCGCGGTGATGTGGCCGTCACACCAGCGGATATAATCGTCGCCATTGCAAGGATCATAAGATCCCGCGGCGTAGCTGAGGACCTAGGCGTAGACATGCGTGCTGTTGCTGAGGAGATCGTAAAGTTTTGGGATGAGAAGGGCCTCTCACAGAGGCTGAGGCGGTATGTCCGAGACGAGATAACGCCTGAGGTGCTCTTCCACAAAGACACTCTCACAATCTCCCTCTCCCTGATCATCAGCACGGGCATCGAAGGAGTTCTCATATTTACGAGGAGAAAGCCGGAGTTGCTGTTGCCGCCAAGGATGATGGGGTTTGACTCGCTCTACATTAGACCTGAGCCGTTCCTGTCTACATTGAAAAGCATCTGGGTGTAGGGTGGTCGAGCATGGCTACACCTTCGTGCATAGGAGCTTTCAGGCTATTCGTTGAGGAAATGACGGGGAGGATATCCTTTGAAGATATAGAGCGCCGCTTTAGAGAAGCGCTCGACGAGAACCCGGTTTTCGCAGAGATCGATAAGAGTGGCGCGCTGGGCAAGAATATAGTGGTAGTTCTGGGCGGCAGAGGGTGCGGGAAGACGTTGTTGCTGAGGTACATTAAGCACAGGCTGGCTGGTGCGGGCTGGGAGTTCAAATACATCAACGGTGCCGATATAGGCAGGCTCGCTAGACAGCAGGCTGAAAAGGTGTTCCAAGAATTTTTAACCGAGCAAGAGTCAAATCTGGCCGAGAACCCTGGGTACAGGGTCGTAGTTGCTATCGATGACGCGGCGGAGGCCGTTGAAATAGCCGAGGAGTTCTTGAAGAAGGAGGTAGAGCTCGCTAAGAAGTACGAGGGGAGGCTCAAGCTGGTTCTCGCTACTCAAAGCGAGCGGCCGGGAACATTTATACTGTTGAAGAGAACGTTGCCTGAATCTCCTCATGCAGAGATGTTCTTCGGGGAGAATCCGAGGGAGACGATAATAGAAAGGTTCAAGAGGAGCTACATTGAGAGGAGAGCTGTAGCGCTGTTCAGGGGTGCGGCCCTCATAAACCTAGACGCCTACTGGTCCAACATGAGAGACCTAGACAGAGTGGAAGATCTGGCGTCAGTCATCGTGAAAATAGCAGAGTTCTACGCTAAGAACGCGCCTAGCTACTGTGCCGAAGCAGTAAAGATGATCGCATATGCCAGCCGCGGACTTGCGATGATGGCTCTCTCGACCATGCCGAAAATCGTAAGCGACCCCCACGTAACCGGCATAACGACCCTGGTTGAGCACATAGGGGCGGGAGAGGGGGCTCTCAACGGTCTGGGCATCGCGAACCTGTTAATAGAGTTCTTCGCAGACCCGGAGGTCAGGAGCCTCGCAGAGGAAGCTGAGAGAGCCTACAACAGCCTAGCTGGAAGAACATCAAGCATTACTGTTGATGATATTGAAAGAGTGTTGCTTAAAGCTAGCGCTAGCTCGAATATCGGGTACATGACCCCGCTTGAGGAGATTCCGGTGAGAAGTATTGTGCCCATTCAGCCTCAGCTACCAAGTAGCACGGTGGCTACTCAGCCGCTACAACAGCCTGGGAGGAGGGCGCGAAAGTATGGTCCCCGCGTAAACGCTATTGAGGTTAGTGTAGGGAGCGAGACTAGGAGGTACATCATACTGGCCTTATTGAAGACCGACGCGAGGGGCTACATAACGACAAGTTCTATCAAGAAAGTCAGCGAACTCGTGGAGTTGGGGGTGCCTAATGCGGGGGAAGAGAGGTACTTGGCAGTCCTTATTCCTAAGAGGAAAGGTATAGAAGTCCTCTACAGAGCCCTAGGCCCTGATCACATGAGGAGGAGGGGGCATGACGTGCTACCTCTCCTCATGGACGGGCTCAGCGAATTAGAAGAAACCTTTGTGCGCGAGGTGCTCAACAAAACTTTGCCGGAAAGATTCCAGAAGGAACTGGCGCCTAAAATACTCATCGGTACGCTGCTACTAAGCTTAAGAGACGATCGCGGGATACCCCAGCTAGCCTATTTAATGTTGCAACCTGCCGCATAATACAGCACTCTTCTCGACATGCCAGCTCTTAGCGCAGAACCGCCCTTATCAATTCTTTCAACAATATTTTGAGACAATTTAAAACGTAAGCTACTCAGCTTTCTCGAGGGATCAAACTCCACCTGCAACCCCTAGTCCCCTACCCTATATCTTTACCTTGTATAGAAGCTCTAATGCATTCTTCCTAATAGTAAGAGGTGTTTGGCGCTCCAGAATTCTCTGGGGTTTCAACCCTAACGCAGAAACCCCCAGCTTGCTGTACATTCTTCTAGTAGCAGTACACAGCTGGGGTTCTTCTATCCCTCTTTCAAAGATTCAAGCTGTTTCTTAGAGCAACCCCCTGAGGGCTTGAAACCTCGGGATATAGAGGCTGAGACTCCAGCCCAGGAGTGAGATCGTTACCCTAGATTTTAAAGGTACACCACATCTCTAGTGTAGGGTAGCTATGTATAACCCCCCAGCCTGGGTTTTTAGATTTAATGTTGCAGGAGCCCCTACTATAGTATCCAGCGTAGAGAGCATGCTAGATGGAGCATACCATATCCCTGGTGTTGAGGCGTTTTTAGCAGTTCAGCTTCCACTTTCTACTATCCCTTTAGCACCCTCTCCGCTAGGAGCCCTCAGCTCAGGATAACCCCAGCTTTCCGGAGGTTAAGGACTGAGTTAAACAGCGAAATGAAGGTAGCCTAAAAAGCTGTAGAGAGCGACATCACAGGGCGCTGCACGGGATAACTTAGTGCAGGTAAGAGCCTCCAAAGAGTAGCCTTTCCGCCCGTGTTTGAGAGCTAGCTTTAATGACAAGCTCTTCCGAGCCTAGCCCGGCTCCCGGGAGCTCTCTAGGGGTTGGGGGGTAAAATTATCCCCCGTAATCCATGGGGTAACCCCTGGGCTACTAGGGGTTTTGAAGCCTGGGGTTTGGAGCTTAGAGTTCAACTAATAGGTATGACTCTCCTAAAACGCCTATAACAGGCTATAAATGCGTGTAAATGCCTATAAGCGTCTAAAAAAGCGTGTAAGCAGGTGTAAGTGGGTATAAGTAGGTGTAAACATACCAGGCTCCTAGCAACCACATAACATCACCTTGTAGGAGCTTCCAGCTCTAGTTTTTAGAGCTGTTAGGGGCTAGCCTAGTTGCTAGAACTGGATGTCAGCTTTACTGGAGCTCTAGGAACATTGCTTAAAGTAACCCTCGCTGATGGGGTTACCCCATCACAGGGGCTAGCTTTGAAGCTAGAGCTAGGAGCTCCCAGCCTAGGATTAAGAGCTAGAGTAACCCCATCGTGGGGGCTTTGAAGTAGCAGGAGCTCCGAGAACGCTGGGAGCCCTCTAGGGTTCTATCAGCTAGACCCTTTGAGGCATGGGGTTGCCCCACCACAGAATCTGGAGGTAAAACTACCCTCCAGAGAGGCTGTCAGCAAAACAGCGGCCAGGAGCTCCCTAAACATCGCTTAGGATCCTGAGTAGAATCTTAAGCTACTACAGCCTACTATTTGAGTTCAGCGGGGTAACCCCCCAGGTTACCCTAGGAGCCTTAGTTTGAGGCTTAGCTAGGGTAAGGCAAACACTACCCTCACTTAACTTACCTACACCGTGCAGGTTACTACCTGGAGGGAACTGGAAGATAGTACAGCTCCTCTTTAAACATTCCTCAAACCAGTAAGCAGTAGCTAGGACTATACCTAGCGGAAGACCAGCTGACACAGAACATTAACCCCCCACCCGATCTTAATCTAACGTTCAGAGGTCAACATAGCTACATCGCAACTCAACACCAGCCTTCAACTCCATTATCCTCCTTAAAAGAGTTTCTAAAACAAACTAAAGCAACTCACCAACCATAAAACAAGCTTAAAACATCCACCAACATCCCATGCAGAACGTGGGAAGCTTAAAAACACCACATGAACCAAAGTTTAAATACGTTACCATGGACACCCTATCCATCAAAAAGTGTTCTTACAGTATACAATTGAAAATCCCATGACACAGCATGGGAGAAGCCTTGAGGAATGAGAGAGAAACGCTTATAAACCTTAGCAGACACTATGATCATGAGCCCCCTCCTGGGGGCTTAATTGAATAGAATCCATATGAATGGAAATGGAAAAATTTCCACACACAACATAAGCCGTGATGGTGCAGAATCCATTCAATGGAATTGAAAGTCTGAGTTACCGCCACCTCGCCTTCAGGGTAGGTAACTATATCGGGAATCCATTCAATGGAATTGAAAGTGATAAATGAAATAATAACCCAAGTAAAGAGAGCCGAAGAATGCCTGAATCCATTCAATGGAATTGAAAGTGGCATCTTGCATGCACCTCAATTCATGTATGTTATGTTGAAGGAATCCATTCAATGGAATTGAAAGGAAGTCCAACACGTCCTCCATGAGACCTGGAAAGTAGTCCTACGAATCCATTCAATGGAATTGAAAGCATTCCCAGGTAATCCGGCGGGGTGCACTTGTCATGCTCGGAATCCATTCAATGGAATTGAAAGCTACGGTCCTGTCCACGCCCGCCCCGAGCCCTGTCAGCTTCACGAATCCATTCAATGGAATTGAAAGCGGCTTTGATCGAGACCGCCACCATGCCTGGCACTCCGAGAATCCATTCAATGGAATTGAAAGTTCAGCATTTCGAGCAGGAAGAGCACGTATCTAAGCGTCTGGAATCCATTCAATGGAATTGAAAGAGAGGTGGTGTTCCATCTTAGGGCCCCGGTAGCCCTGAATCCATTCAATGGAATTGAAAGATCGTAGACGTGCCTTGGCACGGCTACCTTCACCCTTCCCGCCCGAATCCATTCAATGGAATTGAAAGCTGGAACCTCGAGCGCTACGGGAACATGGGAGCTTAGGTCGGAATCCATTCAATGGAATTGAAAGCGTCTGCTTGGCTACGTCAGCCACACCGATGGCCGTCTCAGAGAATCCATTCAATGGAATTGAAAGGCACAGGGGGCACCTGCTTGTGTCATGCCTCTCCTCGGGCGAATCCATTCAATGGAATTGAAAGCGCTCCCGGATAGCACAGAGGATAGGAGGATGAGGATTGCTAGGAATCCATTCAATGGAATTGAAAGGGTAACCCGATTCAAAAGCATTAGGATACCTCGATGGGATATAGGAATCCATTCAATGGAATTGAAAGATATGACCGCCGTGTAGCCTGGGCGGAGGTGAGGTATGAGGAATGAATCCATTCAATGGAATTGAAAGGCTAACATAACAGTCCAGATACCTAAGGTTCCCAGGTGCGGGGGTTTACAGTTTGACTGTAGCTGTTAGCCCTGTGTGCGTGTTTGTAGGGGTGTGTGCTAGGATGCTAGGTTTTAGCGTTACGAGTTACATTCTTCTAAGCACCTTAGCCCCCGCAGGTTTAGCTATAATAGCCTCAACCTTACTCTCCCTAGGGACTCCGATATCATAGCCTGAGCTTCTAGTGCTTGGGAGGCCTGGTAGAGTTTAGTTTGAACTTAGCTGGAACCCTAAGAGGGCTACTATACTTAAGCTCCAAGCTTAGGGTACAGTTAAGGCTTGGAGCTCCGAAAACATTTCCTAACGATGGGGGGTTACTTTGAAACAATGTTGGAGGTCCTAAAAAGCAACGAAAGCGTACGGCTAGGTTCCTAGGCATGAGGGTAACCTCATCAGCTCTAAACAAGGCTAAGGGCTAGGGTTTAAGCTTAACCAGGCATGAGGGTTTAAGAGTAGGGGGTTGCTCAGCCAACTACTGCGAGGCTAAGTGAACTCGTCGAGAGACCTATGGATACCCCTCCTTCCACCGCCACTCCTCCTCTTAGGTTTCTCAATCCTCGGAATCTCCTCGGAACCCCTAATA
>Ga0197144_100792_pt1 | contig 11476 bp, 15 predicted proteins | sample GBS85_MetaG_FD_148670 | JGI IMG/M metagenome (GOLD analysis project Ga0197144, IMG submission 148670) | Sediment microbial communities from Great Boiling Springs, Gerlach, Nevada, United States - GBS 85_MetaG | ecosystem: Environmental > Aquatic > Thermal springs > Hot (42-90C) > Sediment...
CCATCCGGGGAGACTTTCCGGCGAAGGGGAAGGGCCTCAATCGAACCAGCGTGGGATTGAAACGTCTGGGAGTGTGATGATGTCGCGCCCGGCGGGCTGGGGCCTCAATCGAACCAGCGTGGGATTGAAACGAGAGGAACTTCACCCAGGCTTCACGGACAGTGTCCGGGCCTCAATCGAACCAGCGTGGGATTGAAACGACGCTTCAGCTCAATCAACACCTCCGGAGCCGTGTAGCCTCAATCGAACCAGCGTGGGATTGAAACATAGAATCGCATCACGCATCGCTGGTCATTCAATTCGGCCTCAATCGAACCAGCGTGGGATTGAAACAAGTCCCCTCGCCACATCCGGGGCATTCATCATGAATGGCCTCAATCGAACCAGCGTGGGATTGAAACGACGGTAGCGTTCACCGCTACCGTCCGGCGGGAGCCTGGCCTCAATCGAACCAGCGTGGGATTGAAACTCCTATCCCCGCCCCTCCTTTTCCCCGCCCGGCGGGGGCCTCAATCGAACCAGCGTGGGATTGAAACCATATCTTTCATTGAAGCAGATCCTCCAATTCCGTGGCCTCAATCGAACCAGCGTGGGATTGAAACCGACCGCGGGAGGGGTAGGGGTCGGCGCTTGAGCTGCCTCAATCGAACCAGCGTGGGATTGAAACTCCCGTTACGGCATTCACTCAGTTTTGTTCCCACTGGCCTCAATCGAACCAGCGTGGGATTGAAACAGCTCTTGCTCCTCGAGAGGAAAGCAATGCGAAATCCGCCTCAATCGAACCAGCGTGGGATTGAAACCGAGGGGGAGCGCCGGCGGCGGCGCTCCCGGAAGGGCCTCAATCGAACCAGCGTGGGATTGAAACTTTCCTTCATCACTCACCTCCTGATGCGATCTCAATTGCCTCAATCGAACCAGCGTGGGATTGAAACTGCGAACAGATCGCCGCGACCTCCACAATGGTGCCGCGGCCTCAATCGAACCAGCGTGGGATTGAAACGGTCATGGCGATTTCCCCGGCCTGGCTCAGCAGGAAAGCCTCAATCGAACCAGCGTGGGATTGAAACAATGATTTATTGTCGCCGTTTTGCCGACACCAGGCGGGCCTCAATCGAACCAGCGTGGGATTGAAACCCAGATGACGGGAACAACCCTGATCTGGATGGGAGGGGCCTCAATCGAACCAGCGTGGGATTGAAACCAGATCAGAGGCGTCGCATTCAGTGAGGACCGGCTGGCCTCAATCGAACCAGCGTGGGATTGAAACCTCTCTATGTCCTCGCTTTGGCTTTCCGATCCAAGGAGCCTCAATCGAACCAGCGTGGGATTGAAACGATTCTTATCTCCCTACTCCGACTCCGGATCCGGGTTGCCTCAATCGAACCAGCGTGGGATTGAAACCGTCTTGGATCAGTGAGATTGTCGCGGCCCTTACCAGCCTCAATCGAACCAGCGTGGGATTGAAACCGAGCGGCGGATCCCGCGCTCACCACGGGATCGCAACAGCCTCAATCGAACCAGCGTGGGATTGAAACAAGACATGAAATGGACGGGATCGGCGTGACAGATGGGGCCTCAATCGAACCAGCGTGGGATTGAAACGGAAGCTGCAATAGAGGAACTGGGAACGTCATTACCAGGCCTCAATCGAACCAGCGTGGGATTGAAACTAGAGTCAAGTGAATGAACCCGCTCCCATCGCCCCCCTGGGCCTCAATCGAACCAGCGTGGGATTGAAACTCGCAATTGCGCTCGAGATGGGGTGGGCGGAGGGGAGCCTCAATCGAACCAGCGTGGGATTGAAACCAGGTGAGTCAGGTGAGTACATTGTTAGGCTGATCACCAGCCTCAATCGAACCAGCGTGGGATTGAAACGAATCTACTCTCCCAGGTCGGGGCCCTCAACGCCGTCGCCTCAATCGAACCAGCGTGGGATTGAAACGATGTAAACGATGAGGACAGCTAGGAGAAGAGCAGCGGCCTCAATCGAACCAGCGTGGGATTGAAACGTAGAAGATGATGGGAATCTTAATGTGGCGAAAACCAGCCTCAATCGAACCAGCGTGGGATTGAAACTTCTGCATGGCGGGCCAGCGGGGGGATCTCCAGCGCAGCCTCAATCGAACCAGCGTGGGATTGAAACGAGGGCCGGAAGATGCTGGAGATCGAGCTGGACGAGGCCTCAATCGAACCAGCGTGGGATTGAAACTGAAGACCGTGTCCCGCGAGCAGATCGAAGCGGAGGGCCTCAATCGAACCAGCGTGGGATTGAAACTCGGATTTCCCTCTCACCATCCCAGGCGAACACGAGCTGCCTCAATCGAACCAGCGTGGGATTGAAACAGTCAATCCCCTTGGGCGGGCGAGGCCCCGCTCGGAGGCCTCAATCGAACCAGCGTGGGATTGAAACGGGAAATGAGGCCAAGCCTTTTTGGCTTGGCCAAACCGCCTCAATCGAACCAGCGTGGGATTGAAACCAGAATGGCCCGAGGCCGTCCACCCGTTTTGATGATGAGCCTCAATCGAACCAGCGTGGGATTGAAACCCAGGTCCAATAAAGCATTGTCGATCTGTTCGCGAATGCCTCAATCGAACCAGCGTGGGATTGAAACAAACCTCTCCCCTTTTGGGGAGCCGTATCCCCAACTGCCTCAATCGAACCAGCGTGGGATTGAAACCCGGCCGAGTTCCGACAATCCAACCGCAAAGGGCGCAGCCTCAATCGAACCAGCGTGGGATTGAAACTTCATGCCACCACCTTGTTGGCTATGGCCCGCCGGGCGCCTCAATCGAACCAGCGTGGGATTGAAACCCCGGGATGTGGACGGAGAATTACTTCTTAAATCCCGGCCTCAATCGAACCAGCGTGGGATTGAAACCTCGAACATGTCTACAACGGTGTTCATCCGAAGGGCGGCCTCAATCGAACCAGCGTGGGATTGAAACATTTCAGCGTGGAGAACCGGCACGGGGTGTATGGGAGGCCTCAATCGAACCAGCGTGGGATTGAAACCTGGTTGTCATCATTCTCCAGGTGGGAGGCATCGGTTGCCTCAATCGAACCAGCGTGGGATTGAAACTTGATCATTTCGATGATGGCGTTGGCCTGGCGGATAGCCTCAATCGAACCAGCGTGGGATTGAAACTTGATCATTTCGATGATGGCGTTGGCCTGGCGGATAGCCTCAATCGAACCAGCGTGGGATTGAAACCCGCCACAGCCCCTCTGGGTCAGTGCGGATTCGGAGCCGCCTCAATCGAACCAGCGTGGGATTGAAACGCGAGGAGATCCTCCCGCTTCTGGTCTTGCCCCCCTCGCCTCAATCGAACCAGCGTGGGATTGAAACGTACGTTCGGAGAGTTCCAACTATCAATGTCGATGTAGCCTCAATCGAACCAGCGTGGGATTGAAACCTACGAAGAGGATCTCCGGGCGGCCATGCGTCGTCCAGCCTCAATCGAACCAGCGTGGGATTGAAACGACCCCGGTGGTGGGAGCTGGACGTGGCGCGGGACGCCTCCAGCGCCTCAATCGAACCAGCGTGGGATTGAAACCTAGAATAACAAACAAGGCCACGTGCATCAGACGTCCCCTCAATCGAACCAGCGTGGGATTGAAACAGCAACCGCTTCGGCGAGAAGGCAACCGTAAGGATCACCCTCAATCGAACCAGCGTGGGATTGAAACCACGAAGAAGACCGACGACTAGCGACGAGCACGCCGGCCCTCAATCGAACCAGCGTGGGATTGAAACTGTGACAAAATTGACAAACGAGGAATTTCCTTCCTCCCCTCAATCGAACCAGCGTGGGATTGAAACCTGGCATCAATCCCAAACAACGGGCTCTGGCTCTTCGCCCCTCAATCGAACCAGCGTGGGATTGAAACCGATGGAGAGGATGGGGAACGCTTTGAGTTTACCAACACCCTCAATCGAACCAGCGTGGGATTGAAACAGAATTAGAAGGGCCCAACAATTTGAGTTTACCAACGCCCTCAATCGAACCAGCGTGGGATTGAAACAGCTCAATTGCTGCTTCTTTCCAATTCATTTTTCACCCCCCTCAATCGAACCAGCGTGGGATTGAAACAAGAGCTCCGCCTCCTGGCGCAGGGCCGCCAGGACACCCTCAATCGAACCAGCGTGGGATTGAAACCGGATGTTCCAGCCATAAGCCAGATGTGCCGATGACCCCTCAATCGAACCAGCGTGGGATTGAAACCTGCGCAGAGCATTCGAGGAGGGGGTGGAGGAACTGCCCTCAATCGAACCAGCGTGGGATTGAAACATTGGAGGCGCAATTGCGCCGAGCCTTCACACAGGTGCCCCTCAATCGAACCAGCGTGGGATTGAAACTGGATGAAATGGTCAGTCCGGCGCGGATCTTGATGTCCCTCAATCGAACCAGCGTGGGATTGAAACCTGTCGCGATGGTCTTCCAGTAGCCCTCAGCAATCTTCCCTCAATCGAACCAGCGTGGGATTGAAACTTGATCATCCGGGCGCGAACGCTCCCCAAGGAGGAACCCCTCAATCGAACCAGCGTGGGATTGAAACGGCGGAAAGGTTTTCTTACTACCGCTGAGGCGCTGGACCCTCAATCGAACCAGCGTGGGATTGAAACGAAGAAAGAGTCCCAGAGCTCCTGCTCTTGACTCGACCCTCAATCGAACCAGCGTGGGATTGAAACAGGGGTATCAGATGATCAGAGGAGCGGATCGCCTTTCCCTCAATCGAACCAGCGTGGGATTGAAACAACGGCGATCACCCGCCTCGTAGGGAACCTCTTTCCACCCTCAATCGAACCAGCGTGGGATTGAAACTCGTGTATGTCACGACAGCGCCCGTATCATTCCATACCCTCAATCGAACCAGCGTGGGATTGAAACATTGACGGGGGATCGTAACCCGAGCTATCGATGCGCCCCTCAATCGAACCAGCGTGGGATTGAAACTCCAGTTTTGCTATTGAAGGGATCTTTGAGGTTCGTGCCCTCAATCGAACCAGCGTGGGATTGAAACCCCTGCGAGACATAGATAGCCCGAATCTGGGCGCCGGCCCTCAATCGAACCAGCGTGGGATTGAAACATTAGAAGTAAAGCGACCAGGATCAAAAGTTAGGGTCCCTCAATCGAACCAGCGTGGGATTGAAACCAACATTAGGAGGGCCCAATCCTTGGGGCCAACCAACCCTCAATCGAACCAGCGTGGGATTGAAACAAACCAACAGTAAGATTCAGGTTGATGTCTGGCACACGCCCTCAATCGAACCAGCGTGGGATTGAAACTCGTCAGTTCCGGGTTTTGGGTCGATAGGAGGATGACCCTCAATCGAACCAGCGTGGGATTGAAACCCGATTCAGCATCAGACCTACCCCCACTCTTGAGCGGCCCTCAATCGAACCAGCGTGGGATTGAAACCACAAATTTTCGGATTTTCTGCCATTTCCCCGGGCGGCCCTCAATCGAACCAGCGTGGGATTGAAACTGATTTCCGCCGTGAAGGCCCGAATGTGCTGCAAATCCCTCAATCGAACCAGCGTGGGATTGAAACTTCCACATGTCCTTGCGGGCGGGTGCCGACCACCCACCCCTCAATCGAACCAGCGTGGGATTGAAACGACTCCCCCGGGGAGGGAGTCGGAGTAGGCGCTGGGGCCCTCAATCGAACCAGCGTGGGATTGAAACCGATCTTGGAAACAATCGTCTCGATCGTCATGTTGACCCTCAATCGAACCAGCGTGGGATTGAAACTATTGCGGTTCTATATGGCTTTCGACACATAAAGATCCCTCAATCGAACCAGCGTGGGATTGAAACTCAGTTTGAGGAAACCGATGACGGCGTTGCCAAGGTCCCTCAATCGAACCAGCGTGGGATTGAAACTGCGGATGTGATCCACCAAAGCCGGGAACAAAATCACCCTCAATCGAACCAGCGTGGGATTGAAACTGATAGCGCTGTTTTCGGTTGTTGTCAAGTGTTTTCGCCCTCAATCGAACCAGCGTGGGATTGAAACAGTAGAGATAGAGCGGCAGCCCGGTGGTTCCCCGTTCCCCTCAATCGAACCAGCGTGGGATTGAAACTATATCTCATCTGGACGAATCCAAATTAACATCCCACCCCTCAATCGAACCAGCGTGGGATTGAAACTGCTGACTTAAATTCTTCAATCGCATCAGCAAAATCCCCTCAATCGAACCAGCGTGGGATTGAAACGGAGCATGTCGGGCCGGATCCAGACTTGCGGGCGTTCCCTCAATCGAACCAGCGTGGGATTGAAACGATTTCACTCCGACTCCGGAGCCGACTCCGGATCCGGCCCTCAATCGAACCAGCGTGGGATTGAAACGCGTGCTCGTCGCTGATCTCCTTCCCACAGGGGGGGCCCTCAATCGAACCAGCGTGGGATTGAAACTATTTTGTTGCGATGTTGTATGATTTTGCCGTGCTGGCCCTCAATCGAACCAGCGTGGGATTGAAACAAAGATATCGATTTCATCGATGAGTGGGGCCACCTTACCCTCAATCGAACCAGCGTGGGATTGAAACGGAGATGAGATCCGACAGGCCCGGATGGTTTCCCCCCCCTCAATCGAACCAGCGTGGGATTGAAACGCTCCCGCAGGACGCGGACGAATTCCCAGAAGGTCGCCCCTCAATCGAACCAGCGTGGGATTGAAACTCGCGGTTTTGGCGGTAGAGGTCTTTTTCCTTTTCCCCCTCAATCGAACCAGCGTGGGATTGAAACCGACTATTTTCTTCTTATTCTTATTCTTATTAACCTTCCCTCAATCGAACCAGCGTGGGATTGAAACTCAAGGATGAAGTCAGCCAGCTCAACAATGTTTTTGCCCTCAATCGAACCAGCGTGGGATTGAAACCCCTCACTCTCGAGTGGGTTCGGCATCAGCGGTGTTCCCTCAATCGAACCAGCGTGGGATTGAAACTCAAGAGCCTTGTAGAGATCCTTCCGCTTTGAGGCCGCCCTCAATCGAACCAGCGTGGGATTGAAACCCTGCAGCGCTGGCGGGCCCTGCTCGACCAAGAGGTCCCTCAATCGAACCAGCGTGGGATTGAAACGATAGCTAAATAGACTGCCAATGCTGTCTTTCCTGACCCTCAATCGAACCAGCGTGGGATTGAAACACAAGGGGGGAGGGTTTGGATGAAGATCGTTGGTCTGCCCCTCAATCGAACCAGCGTGGGATTGAAACTGAAAGCTACCGTTTGCTCTGGATCGAGGGGCGTTTCCCTCAATCGAACCAGCGTGGGATTGAAACACAGAGGGATGATCTCAATGATGCTCTTGATTGCAACGACCCTCAATCGAACCAGCGTGGGATTGAAACTTGTGTTCTTCAAGGCGGCCATGGCCGCCTGAAAACCCCTCAATCGAACCAGCGTGGGATTGAAACTTTTAGTTGTTAAGGAGCGGGGCGGATGGGGGCTACCCCCTCAATCGAACCAGCGTGGGATTGAAACGAACGATCTCGATATCCTCACCAACGTCCGGATCCGAGCCTCAATCGAACCAGCGTGGGATTGAAACAGATATACTCGTAGCCGGGTAATGCCCCGGCCACCTGGCCTCAATCGAACCAGCGTGGGATTGAAACTGAAAACAAACTCGTTCATCTTCACACCTCCTTTTGGGCCTCAATCGAACCAGCGTGGGATTGAAACGTCGTGGGAGGAGGTGATCCAAGGAGCGGAGATCCTGGCCTCAATCGAACCAGCGTGGGATTGAAACAAGAGGAGGTGGATGATGGGAAAGAGGATCATTGTCGGCCTCAATCGAACCAGCGTGGGATTGAAACTGCTCACCTCCATTGGTTCTTCGGGCAGTTCCCCGGGGCCTCAATCGAACCAGCGTGGGATTGAAACGGAGCAAGAGACCCAACAGATGCCACAACCCTAATCTGGCCTCAATCGAACCAGCGTGGGATTGAAACTACATACAGAATCAGGATCGCCAAGGCAAGGGCAGCGCCTCAATCGAACCAGCGTGGGATTGAAACATCAGCAAAGCTGGGGAAACAAGGCCAGGATCCTGCGCCTCAATCGAACCAGCGTGGGATTGAAACGCGTGAAGCAAAGCCAACCCCTCCACCGCATAGCCACGCCTCAATCGAACCAGCGTGGGATTGAAACCCGCAAGAGTGATGGGCATGTTGGCCGGGAGGTGGGCGCCTCAATCGAACCAGCGTGGGATTGAAACAACTTTGTGAACTTTCATTCTTGCCACCTCCTAAAAGCCTCAATCGAACCAGCGTGGGATTGAAACCCCCTCCGGTGGGGGCCGTTCAGGATCTGGTCCCTCCCTTCGCCTCAATCGAACCAGCGTGGGATTGAAACCTCTTCCAGGTCCCGATCGGCGAAGGCCGGCGAGGGGGGCCTCAATCGAACCAGCGTGGGATTGAAACTCGTCCCGGATCCGGAGGCCCGCCAGGCCCTACAGGGGGCCTCAATCGAACCAGCGTGGGATTGAAACCAAACACCGCGAGGGGGAGCGCCGCCGCTGGCGCTCCGCCTCAATCGAACCAGCGTGGGATTGAAACAGGCCACGACCGAGATGACCGGCGGGGCCCGCACCGTGCCTCAATCGAACCAGCGTGGGATTGAAACATCGCCCATGCCATCGGAGAAGCAATGAAACAAGAATGCCTCAATCGAACCAGCGTGGGATTGAAACTTTGAGAATCCTGTCTTTATTTTCACGAATCCTTTTAGCCTCAATCGAACCAGCGTGGGATTGAAACGGGATACCCGAGGTCCACGCGCTCTTTTGTCACCATCTGCCTCAATCGAACCAGCGTGGGATTGAAACTGGCATGATGGTTTGGGTTACTGGTTTGCGCGAGCGGTGCCTCAATCGAACCAGCGTGGGATTGAAACGGGAATTTTGACTGGTTTGCCCTCTGCCCTCAACTGCCTCAATCGAACCAGCGTGGGATTGAAACCGGATCATTCCTCTCCTCCGGGGGCGGCACAGCAGGCGCCTCAATCGAACCAGCGTGGGATTGAAACAGTTTGCCTGGCCATTTCGGCCAGGCCGACCTGTTCCGGCCTCAATCGAACCAGCGTGGGATTGAAACGGTAGACCTTCCCCGGCCGGCCCCCGGCCAGTCCCCAGCCTCAATCGAACCAGCGTGGGATTGAAACCTCCGACTGGCCGGAGTGGATCCGCCCGGAGGGGTGCCTCAATCGAACCAGCGTGGGATTGAAACGAAGTTCCGGGCGAGGGCGACAAGGACCGCGATGGCCGCCTCAATCGAACCAGCGTGGGATTGAAACGAGAAACTATCAACTCGACCCCTCCCCCCGGCCAGGGGCCTCAATCGAACCAGCGTGGGATTGAAACAACAGATTCACGACCTGCATCCTGCCCCTTTCCTGGGCCTCAATCGAACCAGCGTGGGATTGAAACCCCTGGTTGGAGCAGATCGTCACGGGGACCCCCAGCCGCCTCAATCGAACCAGCGTGGGATTGAAACTCATTTCTCACCTCCCTCCTCAGGCTGGGCGGGCAAGAAGGCCTCAATCGAACCAGCGTGGGATTGAAACCAAATTGAGCAGTGGAGACCGGCTTGGGTCTCCACCCGCCTCAATCGAACCAGCGTGGGATTGAAACTGATGAAAACCACCACGAAGGCGAATCCGATCTGCGTGCCTCAATCGAACCAGCGTGGGATTGAAACGGGTCTGCTTCCCTTCATCGCGGCCGGGGCGGTTGTGGCCTCAATCGAACCAGCGTGGGATTGAAACGTGAGGCCGGTATGCTCATTGGTGAAGAGAGGGTGCGCCTCAATCGAACCAGCGTGGGATTGAAACCGTAAACCGAATACACCACCCCGCCAGACGGAAGACCGCCTCAATCGAACCAGCGTGGGATTGAAACCCAGGTCACGTGAGGGGACTTGACAAATAAGATAGTAGCCTCAATCGAACCAGCGTGGGATTGAAACTGCGTCGTATTTCAGGATCTTTAGGATAATGGTTATGGCCTCAATCGAACCAGCGTGGGATTGAAACGTCAGGGATATCACCCCACCGAAATGATTGTGGCCTAGCCTCAATCGAACCAGCGTGGGATTGAAACTCTGAACCGGCACTGACATTGGCGCTGGCACTAGCGTGCCTCAATCGAACCAGCGTGGGATTGAAACTAATGAAGAACACAGCATCCAAGTTAATCCTGATCCCAGCCTCAATCGAACCAGCGTGGGATTGAAACCAAGAAAGGACGCGGACTACCAGAATTTTTCCAACGGGCCTCAATCGAACCAGCGTGGGATTGAAACACCACGAGTGACAGAAACCGCAAACGCATACGCCGAGGCCTCAATCGAACCAGCGTGGGATTGAAACAGCATTCAACCGCATAACAATCCCAAAGCCTGCTTAAGCCTCAATCGAACCAGCGTGGGATTGAAACGGCGAGGCGCTTTTTGTTTTGGAGATCATGGTAAATTGCCTCAATCGAACCAGCGTGGGATTGAAACAACTTTTCATCAGAGAACCACGACCGCTTGACCTCAGCCTCAATCGAACCAGCGTGGGATTGAAACCGTTGACAAACTCCCCCGCCAGGTAGGCGGTGAGGGGCCTCAATCGAACCAGCGTGGGATTGAAACTCTTTTACTTCGGCGGGCTGGCGGATCGGGCGGCCGAGGCCTCAATCGAACCAGCGTGGGATTGAAACTTTTCATTTCCCGCGGAGGAAGAGAAGATGCGGATCTTGCCTCAATCGAACCAGCGTGGGATTGAAACGGGAGGATAACCTCCCCAGCTGCGGCGAGGATCAATAGCCTCAATCGAACCAGCGTGGGATTGAAACGTCAGCACCATCCCGCGTCGGATGGGCATCACGGCGCCTCAATCGAACCAGCGTGGGATTGAAACAAGACATCCAGCGCCTGCCCTCGCCATTGCCCCAACCGCCTCAATCGAACCAGCGTGGGATTGAAACCCGCAGCTCAAGGCTGCAATCGCGAGCCTCGAGCGCCTGGCCTCAATCGAACCAGCGTGGGATTGAAACCCGAGAGGGATGGCGTGGGCTGGTAGCCGCATGTGGCGCCTCAATCGAACCAGCGTGGGATTGAAACGCAATGGTATTGAAAGCACGTAGCGCTGGAAGCAGATGCCTCAATCGAACCAGCGTGGGATTGAAACTATGTCTGACGATTGATGTCGCTGAGGCTCAGGAGCCGAGCCTCAATCGAACCAGCGTGGGATTGAAACCAACCCCCGATAAAGCCGGCCGAAGGCCGGCTACCGCGCCTCAATCGAACCAGCGTGGGATTGAAACGAGAGCGAGTTTTGTGGTAGGGCTGAACCCGAACCACGCCTCAATCGAACCAGCGTGGGATTGAAACCCGGGGGAGTCCAGTTGCGGAAGAGGCGCAGCGTGAGGCCTCAATCGAACCAGCGTGGGATTGAAACGGCCAGGCCGGGACCGCGACCCCCAAGGG
>Ga0197144_100793_pt1 | contig 11473 bp, 8 predicted proteins | sample GBS85_MetaG_FD_148670 | JGI IMG/M metagenome (GOLD analysis project Ga0197144, IMG submission 148670) | Sediment microbial communities from Great Boiling Springs, Gerlach, Nevada, United States - GBS 85_MetaG | ecosystem: Environmental > Aquatic > Thermal springs > Hot (42-90C) > Sediment | place...
GGGTTCCAGACCTCGTAGTCAATGCCGTTCAAAATTCCGACCAATCGTCCCTGCTTGGCTCGGTCGCGCAACAAGCCATGCATCCCTTCGCCGAACTCTTCGGTCTGAATTTCCTGCGCGTATCTTGGGCTGACCGTCGTTAACATGTCGGCATAGTAGAGCCCACCTTTAATGAAACTGAGCCGACCGTGAAACTCCAAACCGTGCATTTGGAAAGTTTCTGGCGGCAACCCCAACGCTTCCCTTACCGATGGGTCAAAGTTGCCTTGATAGGCGAGGTTGTGGATGGTGAATACTGTGGCTGTGTCAGAGAAAAACGGGTCGCCACTGTAAAGAGTTTTCAGGTAGGCAGCGACGAGCCCGCTTTGCCAATCGTGACAGTGGATGATGTCGGGTCTCCAGTTGATGGCTTTGGGCAACTCCAAAGCCACTTTGCTCAACAGCCCAAACCGAACCCAATCGTCTTCGTAGCCGTAAAGTCGGTCGCGGTCGTAAAGCCCAAAGTGCTCAATCAAGTAGACGGTAACGCCATCGCCTTTGAGCACATCGCTTTCGTCAATGCCGCAACCGAGCGCGAAGTTGCCAAATTGAATTTGAGGCAAGTCAACCACTCGTTCGGTGCGATGGTCAACGCTGAAGGTTGCGCGATATTTGGGCATGAGCACCCTCACATCGTGACCTCGCTTCGCCAACGCTTTTGGCAGTGCGCCGATGACATCGGCGAGCCCTCCTGTTTTCGCCAGTGGGAACATTTCCGAAGCCACGAACAAGATGCGCCACCTTTTCCTCGCTCTCGTTGCCTTTCGCTCTTGGCTTGCCCCGCCTCTTTGACGGCTTCTCACCACTCTTTCCTTCGTTCCTTTTCGCCCCATCTTCTAACCCTCCTTCGCCCCCCTACAGGGCAGTGATTTGCGCTTTCGTTTCGTCAGCGGTTGCGCGCTCAGGGTTCAAAACTGTAAGCCCTTCACTTTGAGCCGCCCGCAACAATCGTTCGTCGGCAGCGACGAACAACAATCTTTCGCCTTCGCTTAGCAACTCGTTGGCAACAAGGGCAGCACATAGAATAAGAGCGTCAACGCTATTAATAGCGTATCGCTCAATCATGTCCAGCGAACGCACCAACAAATCCTCGTCCACAGGTAATTTCGCAAAATTGGGATTGTCAAGGACTTCCCCGCGCAGGGCTAAGGTTGCTCGTTGGAAGATGGATTCGTTGATAAGCCCTTCGTTCCTTTTGCGAACTAAAGCCCAATAAACCTCACCAACCGTCAGGAGCAGGCACATCATTCTGTGGGTTGGCACGAGTTGAAAGATAAGATTGACGATGTCAGACCCTCTCTCAAAAGCGTAACGCTTCGTCAAACCACTCGCATCCCAAAACACATAAACCACCATGCTCACCGTTCCCTTTCCTCAATGATTGCGCGAGTGAACTCACAGGCTTCTGGGTCAATACCTGCCTTACGCATCATTTCCTGCACTTCCTCAGGGCTAACTGCTTCGCCGTCGTAGCCCATCTCGCGGAATTTTTTGCTCAGTTTTTCGCTAACCCTTCTGCTGAACTCACGGATTTGAGCCCACCTTGCTTGTCGCTCCTCCTCTGTCAGTTTTGGTTTGACTTGTGCCATTTTTCGTTCACCTCTCAGCGATAACGGTCACCTTACAGTTTGCGACCTAAAACTGCATCTGTCATCCTCACCACTTGAACCATCTCTCGGACATCATGAACGCGAACGATGTCAGCACCGTTAGCAATGGCAACTGCAACTGTCGCTGCAGTCCCCCAAATCCTTTCCGCTGGAACTTCTATGCCCAAGACTTTGCCGATAAAACTTTTGCGTGAGGTGCCGATGAGCACGGGGTAACCTAACGCTTTGATTTCGCCCAGCCTTCGCAGTATCTCCAAGTTGTGCTCAACGGTTTTCCCGAAGCCTATCCCAGGGTCAACGATGATTTTCTCCTTCGGCAACCCCACAGCGATTGCCTTTTCCGCTTGCTCACGAAGGAAGTCACAAATCTCCCTGACGCAATCAGTGTAAGTTGGGTTCAGTTGCATCGTTTGCGGTGTCCCTTGCATGTGCATGATGACGACGGCAGATTTGAATTCTGCAACGAGTTCCAACATCCCTGGTTGCTGCAAGCCATAAATGTCGTTGACAATGCATGCCCCCGCTTCCAAAGCACGCTTTGCAACTTCGGGCTTATAAGTGTCCACCGAAATGGGCAAAGGGAAATTTTGAGCCATCAACCGTTCAATAACAGGCAGAACCCGCCTCATTTCCTCATCGGCAGGAACAGGTTGCGAACCTGGGCGAGTTGATTCGCCACCGATGTCTAAAATGTCAGCACCTTCCTCAACGAACCTCCAAGCCCGCGCAACGGCTGCATCAGTATCAACGACACCATCGCCAGAAAACGAATCGGGCGTGACATTAAGGATGCCCATGACGATTGTTCTTTGTCCCAAAGGAAGTTCGTGTCGCTCACAACATTTCCAAGCCATAAAACCGTCACCTTCCTTAGTTGGAGGGGCATGTTCCCTTGGAGCGGCTCAAACCCCTTCAACCCTCACCAAGTTTTCCTGAGCCGAAAGGGTCAACCTGAACCAGTTCAAGACATCGCGACCTAAGATGTTTTCGTCAATATCGTCGCGAATGTCAACTCGGGTTGGCACTTGCCTATTGCCAATGCGAATTGATGCAAGGAAAAGTTGCCGCAATTGTGGTGTGCCTCCAATTCCCGCTATGCGTTCCTCACCGACGGGAAGGCGCCATAGGTTTGTTTGATCAGCAATGTCCCGTTGGAGTAATGTCAAGTCGGAACCTGTGTCTACCACGAACTCCGCTTGAACCTGACTCATCGGCATTGCAGGGGATTGAACCTCTGCCGTTATTTTGGGAATGGGTGGGTCGTAGTCAGGGTCATACCATCCGACACTCACGCTCCGAACTTTCAAGACCCTGTCTTCAAACCCTACGCGCTTGACATACATGACGGTTGCGCCCTTTTGGGCAAGGACTTGTTGTATAACCTCAACGGCACTGTCACCCACAGCAGCAACTTTGCCGTCAACGATGGCGACCCACTTGCCGAAATGAGTTTGAAGCAACCGGTCTCGCATGGCGAAATAAGCCCGCTTCTCCCGCTCAAACTGCTCCTGCGCTTTGGTCTCATCCATGTCGCCCATCCCTCCCGGCGAACCAGTTTTTACGCATTACGCTTTACGCATTACGAAACCACCTTCACCGCAGATGTGCTATCAACGCCTTCAAATGTTCGGCATCTCGTTGAAGCACACTGCGTCGCTCTTCGGGTGCGAACTTGCCTAAACTTTCGTCTTCAATGCAAAGGTCGCCGTTGTATCCTGCTTCCCTCAAAATGTCAACGACAATGCTGTGGTTGATGTCCCCCTCGTAAATTGGGCAGACATAGCGAACATATTCGTAGCCGATAGGGCGTTGCTGTTCTCTCATTTCTGGCGGATAGGCGATGTTTTTGACATGGGTGTGTTTGACCTTTGGAGCGAACTGGCGCATGATTTCGTAAACCCGCGAAAGTGGATGCCCGAACCAATAAAAGTTGCCTGTGTCCAAAGTCAAGCCTAATCTCGGCGAATTCACAGCCTCAAAGACCGCCTGCAGAAATTCTGGGCGGTTGCCCAATGTCCCGTGATTTTCAATGCCGAGTTGGACATTAGTGTCATCGGTGGCATCAAGGACTTGTTTGATGTGTTCGGCAAAAAGTCGGATAGCACCATCAACCCCAATGTTTTCCCAGCCGCTGACGATGGCGTCAACCCTAACTGCGCTGATGCCGAGTTGATGCGCTACCTTGACAGTTTTGACCATCCATTCAACTTGTTCTTTTGCATCGTCCCGACCGAAATCGTTGCCCAGCAAAAAGGCGCTGATACGAACGCCGTTTTGAGCCAACTCCGTCTCCAACGCTTTCAATCCCTCAGGTGAAGTCAAGTCGTGCGATTGCGACGAATTAACCAGCGACCGAACAGTCAAATCTCGCCTTACATGGACTTCAACGGCTTCAATGTCCAATGCCTTCAACCCATCAACTACGCTGGAGAACCCACCGTGCAGCGCTACATCGTCCCGAATGGACACAAACATTGTCCTCACCCCTTGCCTCAAAATTTTGGTTCGCCTTGCCCCTTACAGGGGTCACCGATGACGATGCTGTAGGAGGGGCGTCAGCCCCGAATGAAAAAATTTTGTCGCCCCTTACGGGGTTGCTACAGACCGCCATGGTTTCATCGGTCACCGACAAGTGCTGCAGGAAGTGGCGGAGCAAGTGGCACAGCGGCTTGAAGAACCTGAAGATTCTCGCTTCCGCGCTATGAAGGCGTTGAAGACACGGTAAAACTCCCTGCCGTTGCAGGACGGACAAACCAACGATTTTTCCCGCTCCTCCTTTTCGGCGATTGAGCAAGTGAACTCCACGATTTCACCACATTTGGCGCATGTGTAAGTGTAGGTCATGGCAACATCACCCTCACAAACTATGTTGCCAGCACCGTTCCTTTCATGACCAAGGGCAGCATCTTTTCGGCGAGTGGTCTTAAAGAGCCTTCTCGTCCGTTGCGGACCCAAACCAGTTCTGCTGCGATGCTGACCACGATTTCCCAAACGCTTTCGCCGCCGATGTCAATGCCGATGGGTGAATGGATTTTTGCCAACTGCTCAGGTGTTGCGATGCCTTGTGCGATGAGTTCGTCGTAGATGAGTTTGATTTTGCGACGGCTTCCGATCATCCCGATGTATGCGACTTCGTCAACATGGCGGACAACAGCCCGCAAAGTTTCGGCGTCGTGACGGTGACCTCTGGTGACGATGACGATGTAAGTGTCTTTGTCCATCGGCTGCGATGCCACAGTTTGGGCTATATCGCCGACCAAAATGTTGTCAACTTCAGGGAGTCTTTCTCGGTTGGCGAAACTTGGTCGGTCGTCAACGACGGTGACCTCAAATTCCAACAGGGACGCCAAATGAGCCAACGCCGCACCGATGTGCCCTGCGCCTGCGATGATCAGGTGTGGTCTCGGTAGAAGGGGCTCAACGAACAACTCGGCTTCGCCCAAAGGGAGTGGGACAAAAGCAGTCAATTCGTCCCGCTTCTGAATCGCTTCGTTGACCAAATCAAGGACACCAAGTGGCAAATCGGTAGCGCATTCAGGCGTATGAGCGATTACTCTGAGATGGTGAGTTTCCTCCTGAACACAAGCGTCTTGCCTTACCTCAACGAGCCAACGGGCGCCGACCAAGTTAGGTTCGGTTGCATTCACGATTGTGACCAATGCTCCCTTCCTGCGGGAACGAAGAAAGGTTGCAACTTCGTTCCAAAAGGATGCATGGTCGTAAGGCTTGCCATCAATGAAGATGCGGGCAGTCCCGCCACAAATGAGCCCGTCATCAAACCCGTAATCGCTGTCAAGGTGAATTGTCAGCAAAGTCCTTTTGCCTTGTTGAAGGCATTCAAGGGCGACTCTCCTTGCTTCCGCTTCAAGGCAACCTCCGCCCAAAGTTCCCGAAAGACCGCCATCAGCCCGAAAAATTGCTTTTGCTCCCGGCTTCTGCGGGGTTGAGCCGCTTGTGTCTATAACCTCGCCAAAGGCACAAGGTATGCCTTTGCTGACGATTTCCGCTAAGTCATACAACACATGCCGCATCTCGTTTTCACCTCTTCGTTGCTTATTCTAACTCAGCCCGCTGCTTACTGCCGAAGGCTTTGCAAATCATCCCGCCACTAACTCAACTGCGCATTAGCGATCATTAGCGTGGCTTGATGCTTTCACTAATTTCACGGACACACCTTTCAAGGTTGCTGTAGATTTCGGCTGTGAGGAAGCGAAAAACTTTCCAATCGTGTTTTTGTAGCCATCGGGAGATGCGGGCGTCGTGCAAGCGCTTTGGAATTGCCGAGTGGAAGGCGAGCCCGTCAACATAGATGAGAAGCCTTTGTTCTGGGTAAGCGAAATCGGCTACGGTCACAATTTCTCCTCGCTCGTCTTTGACCTCAAATTGCTTTTTAGGCTCAGGCAAACCAGCCTCTCGGAGTGCTTTCAACAGCCTCAACTCAGCAGGCGAACCACAACCTTCTTGCCTCGCTTCTTCCCACTCAGCACCTTCAAAGGGTGGCTGAATAACTCCTCCCCGTTCAACTTTTGCCTTCGCTGCTACCTCAAGCCAAGGCACGACCAATCGCCAATCCAGAAGTTCGTGGACTCGTTGGTTTCGGTAAGTTCTCAAACAGCGGTAGCAGGAACTTGCACAATCGTGTCCATCAAGGTGCCTTAGGGCAAATTGTGCGACCTTCGGGAAGTTTTCAGCCAAGTCTTTCAGAACACCGGAGCCGCCTACAACGGTGTCCACCCAGAAAATCTCCATCACTTGTGCGCTGTCATTTCCGTCCCTCTTCTCCAGCACGAACCCATCAATGTCGCCCTCATCTAACTGGAAAGCCATCGTGGCACCTTGAACGATTGCGTGAACCAAACTCCAAGCCCAACGGACCCCTTCCTTGCCCATCGTTTCAATGCCCGGCACAATGAGCCTCAAAGTATCTGCTCTCGTTTGATGTCCCAAAGCGACTTCCTGTGGTTCTCCAGTGCAAGTTTGGCTGTGTCGCCATTGCTGCTTTTGGGTCTTTTTCCTTTTCGCTCTTTGTGCATTGACTGGCTGTTCCACAGATTCACCGCACACGGGACACAGCCAAAACGGTCTTATGCCCTTGACGCTTCCGTCGGGAGCGACTTCCACCCTTCCCAAGTTCAGCCACCAAATGCTTTCCTGTCGGCGCAACTCTAAGGTGCAATCATCGCCAAGCCTGTAAACGATTGCTTCCACATCCCTTTGCGGGTGAGCCATTTGGGCGAAGGCTCTCGGTGTCCTGTCTTCTTCCTCTTCGGGGACAGCGCTTGTCTCTTCTGCCCTGAACGCTCCAACATCCCACGCAACTTTCGTGCCACCGCTCAGTTCAGCGTTGCAGCGTTGGCAGTAGTTGAAATCGGGTCTGTTCGCTAAGCCGCAGGAAGGGCATAGGGTGAACTCAAACTGAGGTATGCCTCTGTCGGTGAAGATGCCTCCCGGACGGCTAACCGCAACTCCCTTGACTTCCCACTTTTTGCCGCGAGCGTAAACAATCTGACCGGGAGCATATTCCCACTGGGCTTGGAGGCGGTTTGCGTAGATGGGTTCTGTTTGAAAACCCAAATGGAGTGAACCTGGAATCGGTGGGAAAGCGTAGCCTGGCAAAAGACCTGACTCCGCCAAAACTTTGGGCAGGTATGCGTAATCTCGGTCGGTTCTAAGCCTCTTCGCTAGTTCTCGGTAACCCTCCGCCAGTTGCTTCTCCTTCGGTGTTAGGTTGACCTTGACAGCGTAATGGCGCATCTTCTCCACGGCTTGTTCAACGGCTCTCGCCCTCAATTCTATGGCTTCCTGCACCCTTTCTGGGAACTCCTTTATCGCTTCCCAAACCCAATCTTCCGTCACCCAATCAAATTCGCCGAACACTTCCAATGCCCTTCGCTTCCCTTCGTTTAGGGCTTGCCGTATCTGGTTCACCAACTTCTCAACTTCTACTGCGTTGATGTTCCCGTTTTCGTCCATGTAGGGTTCAAGGTTTACGGGAATTTGAACTTGAGCCTCTTCAAGCACCAAAGCGCGGATGTGACAAGCCATTGCCGTTCGGTTCTCAGCGTAAAAGCGTGGCGGGAAGATAGCACCTGCGATGATTTCGTCGGGATGGTCAAAGAAGTAACCGTCATGGGGTCGGGCTCGTGAAAAGCCAGCAATGATGCCCATCCGTGTCTTCCGACCAGTCCGACCTGCCCGTTGAGCGTAGTTTGCCGGGTTCGGTGGAATGTTCCTCAAGGCAACGGCTTCCAAGTCGCCGATGTCAATGCCTAACTCCAAAGTCGGTGTGCAAGCGATAGCGTTGACTTCAGGTGGGTGTTTCTGAAAGGCTTGTTCTATTCGCTGCCTATCTTCATTGGTGACGGCAGCAGTGTGTTCGCCTGCCTGAAGAGGTGGTAGTTCTGGGTTAGCAATTTGCAAAACCCAAATGTTTCGCTCTTCAAAAGGTCCAACCCACTCCGTCAAAGTCCCAGAACACGCCCTGTTCCACTTAACTCTGGGGCAAGGCGTGTCAGGAATTTCGTTGGCTATCACTCGCCCGCAAGCATTGCAGCGAACCCAACTTCTCCCCACTTCAAACTCCAGCAAATCAAGCGCCACTTGATAGCCTTCACCGCCGTTCCCAATACGAGCCCAAACGATGTAACCGCATTGCTCCAGCCACTCCAAAATCTCGCGCAAAAACTCGTTGGTCACACGACCGCAGAACCGTTCCAGTAAAGCCCTCAACATATCGCAGCGAAGCAGCCTGTAACCTTTTTGCCTTTGCTGCTCTTGCGTGGGAGGTTGCCCGACTTTAGCGAAGGCTTGTGGGAACCATCGCCCACCGCTCGGCTGAAGGTCATAGTCAGATGCCAACTGCGAACCGAGGTTGAAAGATTGTTGAAGTGCAGGGTGAGAAAGAGCACCACGAACTCTCATCAAGTCCAGAAGGTGCGGAATCGCCCGCCTCAACTTTTCCACTGGCAAACCGTGCCTGTGACAAATTGCCTCAAACCTTTCGCTGCTCAACTTTTCGTCAAGTCCAGCATATCGCACCCTGACGACTCCAAGTCGCTCCAAACTATGCCTGACATGGGTTTCAAGGGCAAACTCTGTCAGCAACGCACCTTCTACCTTCCTCAACGCCCGTTCACGAGCATCTTTTGTTTTCGGTTCTTCAACTTGCTTGTGCCCTATCAGCCACTGCAGCACTTTAACCTTGAGCCATTCCCAGTCATGTGGCTCACTTTCGTCTTTCAAGCAGTCGTAAATTGCCCTGCGAACCCAAAGTCGCTTTTCGGTGTTGTTCACGAACCATGCTTGGTGGGCTGCATCTTGCCTGCTGTCGCAGAAAATGAGCACTTTCCGCTGCTCTTCGGGTAGGTATTGGATAAGCGACCTTGCAACTTCCTTCAAAGCCCTTGAAACGCCCATGCTCACTTTCGTCAAGATGTCATAGCGACCGTAACGGTCATCGCAGACGGGGCACCTTGTGCCACGACCTTTGTGAACCGCAAAAGTTCGCAAAGTCATCCCGCACCCTGAAGGGCAAGAACCGTCTTTAGCAATTGCCAGACAGCGTGGGCATACATGCAACTCTTTTCGTTTCTTCGTTGTGGCTTCCTCTTCCTCCAAGTCAAACAACTCACCTGCAATCTCGCCCTCTGTGTCAACTTCCAAAGGCTGCTGTGGTTGCTCGTAAAGGAAGACGGTTTCCTCGCTTGACCGCAATTCCACCCAAGGCAACAATCGCCCTTTCTTTTCAGGTTCAGGTGGTTCAAAGGCTGGGTAAAAGTCCCAGCCGCAAGTTCGGCAAAGGACCAAAGGGAGCGCTTTCGCACCGCACTCAGGACACTCCTTTTCACCGTGAAAGAGCAACCGACCGCAATCAGGGTTCATGCATCGCCAGAAAGGAAGCAAGCCACGAAGCAAACGATGAGTTCTGAGCCTCAACTTGAGCGGATGGTTATCGGGCAAAGCACTGCCGACCAAAATGGCTGCTTCAACTTCACGCTCAACCTGTTCGTCTGGTTCAACGCCTCTTTCCCTTGCCCAACGCTCAACGACTTCCTTGAAAGAAATGGGCTTTTGAAGCCACTCAATTAGCCGATAGGCAAGGGGCGTTCGGGCGTAAAGCGTTCCAGCATCTGCGCCAGCACTAACAGCGCTCACTAACTTCGCCGCCAGACTCTTCACTTGCTCGCCATCTTGCGGGTCAAACTTCTCCAAGTCAGTTTCTTCAATCTTCGGCAAAGTCGGCATTGTCAAGTCATCGGGCATCTTCGGTGGGACGACGGGCGCATCCAAAATCACCGCATCTGCATCAGTTTTCTGTCCTGTCAGTTTCGTGAAGAAGTCAGCAATAGCCTGTCTTGGGTCTTCGTCTAAGCCACTTTGCAATGTAGCCGATGTGCCAACGAAGATGGGTTCAGGGGCGTCTGGGTTCATCTTCCGCAAAAAGGCTTTAAGACGGCGCATCAAAAAAGCGATGTCCGTTCCCAACTTGCCGTGATATGTGTGAACTTCGTCCAAAACGACGAAGCGGACTTTGTGGTCCTTGAAAATCCTGCGACCGTCGTCACGGATGAGCATGTAGTCCAGCATCTGGTAGTTGGTCAGGAAGATGTCTGGTGGGTTTTGCCAAAACTCCGTCCGCAAGCACCTTTCTTCTTCAGGCGCATCGGCTGGTCTTTGACCTTCAAGTTCCGTCTCGCCCGTGTATCGCCCGAAGGAGATGCCTGTGCCCTTAAGGAGTCTCCTGAGCCTGTCTCTTTGGTTGTTGATGAGGGCGTTCATCGGGTAGAGCAAAATCGCCTTGACTCCTTTTTCGCCCCTGTGCCGATAGCACCAATCAACGATGGGCATCAAAAAGGCTTCCGTCTTCCCTGACCCCGTCCCAGTGGCAATGAGAACGGGTTTGCCTTTAAGCAACCTGCGGGTCGCTTCGGCTTGATGCTTGTAAGGGCTTTCGGCAATTTCTCCAAACCACCGGCGGACTTCAGGTGCAAGTTCGGTGATGGGGCTTGTCCGCTCGTAAACGGGCAAGACTTGAAGGAAGATGTCCTGAATCAAAAAGCCTTGTTCATTCAAAACTCGCTCAAAGGCTCCCCTTAACTCTGCCCTTGCAGGTCGGAAGACCGACCTCAAAACCTGCCGATATTCGTCCGCCAACTTCTTCGCCACCAAAAAAGGCGAATAGGTCGCAGGCACAGTCGCTCACCACCGTTGCTTCATCGTTTACTTCTTCTCCCAAATCCGCAACCGCCCAGGTTCCAGTATCCAAAGCCTCCCGAAAGGGCTGTCTTTTTCCAGAAGGTAAGCAAGTTGACGCACCAAATTTAGCAAGCCGTCAACGGTCAATCGGGGATGGCGCAAAACCACTATCCCCGCATACTTCTCTGGTGGATACTTCAAAACATTCGCAAACCCCAAATCCAAAGTCACCAAGCACATCCCTTCCCTTAAAACTGCCTCCGCAATTACTGCATCGGAAGCGCCACTCAATCCCTCTTCAGCAACAGTGAACACTTGATGCCCATGTTGAGCGAGGATTTCCTTCGCCCGAGGGTCAATGTTCTCGTCCAACTTTAACTTCACCTTGCCTCACCAACCGAAACAGGGACGATGCGTTCCCTTGCCAATTCGGCAGCATAAGCCAAGGCTGCGTAAATGTCTTCCCTCGTCAAGTTGGGGTAAGCCTTGAGAACATCGTCAATAGAATCGCCGTTTGCAAGGCAACTGAGGATGACCCAGACCATGATGCGAGTCCCTTTGATGCAGGGAACTCCATGGCAAATGTTGGGGTCAACGGAGATTCGTTCTCGCCAGTCTATCATGCCAAT
>Ga0197144_100794_pt1 | contig 11465 bp, 13 predicted proteins | sample GBS85_MetaG_FD_148670 | JGI IMG/M metagenome (GOLD analysis project Ga0197144, IMG submission 148670) | Sediment microbial communities from Great Boiling Springs, Gerlach, Nevada, United States - GBS 85_MetaG | ecosystem: Environmental > Aquatic > Thermal springs > Hot (42-90C) > Sediment...
TCGACCTTTGCCAAACTCTCCCACACATTTCTTAACTCCCGCGTCTTTTCCCACAATCTTTCCCCTACTGACATGACCCGTCCCCGTCCTTCCCTTTTAAATCTGTGTAAAAAATATATCCCTGGTAGTAAAGGCGTCCCCCCAGAGACATCAAGCAGAAACCGCGGCGATACCATCATGATTAACCACCCACAGATTCGCATTTGAAGGAACGACGCCTCCCCAGTCGGGGAAGAGGCCGGCGGCATGTCAACCATGTTGCCCCACCTGGCCCACCAGCCGTCGCACGGCCTACTGCGGGCCACCGTGTGGTTTACCGCCAACCGCCAGGGGACGTCCGCTCTGTTATTTGTAATCCTTGCCTCTCCTGGTTCGGCCGGCTCCGCGCTCCCCGTGGCGCCTCCTCCGCCGGCTTGAGCCCCAGGGATCCATAGATCCCACGGTAGGTTAACAACGCCAGGCGCCGGCCCCCGGCCTGTATACAGCCCCCCTCTGGAGAGCCCCTAAGGCCTGTAGTTGCCCGCGTGAAGAAGGGCGACCTGCGAGGAAGGGGACATCCCCGGAGAAGGCTCCCCAGGTCGGCGTCTCGCCGAAACCCAAGCGTGTAAGACGGGGACCGCGACGGCTCTATTTAGCAACGCCCACAGAGGCCGGTCACTAGGCGGGACCCATCCAATCGTTCTGACTTGTAGAGAGTAGCCCGATCCACGGCGCCCGCCGATTTTTAGAGACTGCTGGGTTTCAGAAGTCCGCGTCACAGCGTTTCGAAGTCTTGGAACTGGCCTACGTAGGGCTCCCAGAAGACCTCCTCCACTTTGCAGTTGAAGCCTCTGCAGAGCTCCTCTAGAAGTCTTCTTATCCTCTCGGAGTCTCCCTCCAGGACCACCTCCACGCGGCCGTGGGGGAGGTTTTTGGCGTATCCGCTTAGGCCTAACGCCTTTGCCTTAGCCCGCGTCACAGGTCTGAATCCGACGCCCTGCACCTCGCCGGATACGTAAATTCTCGCGCGGCCCGGCCTCTCCACGGTCCGCGAAAGCCCGCCCAGCACCCTCTGCGGGCTTTCAAGCTTTTCCCTAAGCTTCTTGCTAGAGATGTACTGAAGCGTGGGCACGACGAGCCTCCCCTCGCCCTTCCCCAACACGCGCCCAGCCACAACAGGCTTTAGATGAGGTATCTTCGCCAGCTTATCCACCACGTCGTCCACCAGCTTCTTATGTACAAACAGCGCCACGGCGCCGTTGGTGCCGGCCGTGGCGTCGGGCATGATGAAGTTCTCAGCCGCAAACAGCGCGAGGCGGGGGTTGAGGAGGGGTATGTCGAAGAGCTCCATATCTACGTTAGCCCGCTCCGCCACCTCCTTAAACACAAAAACGCCGGGGCCCGACACGTCTATGGTGGCGGCTACGTGTTGCTCCGGGTCGAACCGCCCGCCTAAGTCGGGGAGGTGGTCGTAGATCACCTTAGCCACCTCCACATTGGGCGTAGCCATGAGCTCGAGCACCCGTCTCTTCTCCTTCTCGAAGTCCTCTACCGGCATTACCCTCTTCTCGAACTCCTTGTAGAGGCCCTCGTCTGTGTGTATCGCCACATATGTCGTGAAGTAGGCCAGCTCGCCGAAGGGCCTGCTCACCACCACGTAGAAGTTTTCGTCCAGCTTGTCGTAGTAGGTGGGCGGCTCTCTGTCGAGATGCGCGAAGGCTGTGGCGCCGAGTAGGAGGTAGCCTCCGCGAGGTTGCGGCGCCTTCACCAGCTTGCCCAGCGAAGCGGCGTACTCCAGCATTCTCCGCTCCACCCGATCGTAGTAGGGGGCAGGCGCGTCGTAAATCGGAGCCACGTGGACGTCTCTGTAGGCCCCCTTCACGAAGAGGTCGTTGAGGGCGTTGTTCACCGCCACGGCCACTTGGAGAGGCGAGTCGAAGTCCTCCATGGGGTCTATGACCTGTATAGTGTCGTTGTTTGCAAGGACGTAGCCCGGCCCCCTCTCGATCTTGAAGAAGTCCACCATGTAGAACTCGGCGCCGGGCTTGGTGCTGATTATGCTGTGCGCCTTCCCAAGCCATACCCTATGCCGCGAGGAGCCCAACGCCTTATACAGCTTAGCGGCGTAGTGCGCGAAGCGGTCCGACGCGGCGGCCTTAGCCATATACAGCTGGACAAGCACCACGGCGAGGTCCGGCGCCAGCTTCTCCAGCTCCTCCGGCTCGATGTGGGGCTCCTCAACGTCGAGGAAAAGCCGCCGCATCTCCGCGCCGGATCCCGGCATAATCGCGGCGTCTTCGCGCGGCGCAATCACGAGATTCAGCTTCTTGACGTCCTCCTTCAGAAGAGCCAAGGCGGGGTAGAGCACGTTGTAGAGGTCGATCTTGACGGAGCAACCCAGTGAGAGGGACTCCAGAGCAACCCCAGCCTCTCGGTAGAGCTTAACCCTCTCTTTGAACCTTTCGACGCTCATCGCCGCCTAATCAAGATCCTCCACACCCCTTTCTCCACCTCCTCCACCGCCAAAACCTCGTGGCCCCCCTGCCGAGCCACCGAGGGCACGTTTTCGCAACTAGGCGGGTTGTCCGTGATGACCTCGATGAGGGTGCCTGGCTCCGCGTTGCGGAGCTCCTTTAAAGTGGCCAGCTGGGGATAGGGACATACGTAGCCTCTGAGGTCAAGCCTTCTCACAGCCGTCTCCATGGCCGCTGTCTAGTTTTGAATTTAAAAACACATCTAAAGGTGCAAAAATGTCACGCCATTAAAGATAAAAATGGCAGTCGAGGATATCCCATGTTGCACGTAAGCTACGACAAGGTGATATCCGCCATATGCCTATGTGACGTAGTGGCTTACATAAAGGCTCGGGAGGGGATGGTTGTATTTCCGAATGAATACGCCGGCAGAAAGCTGGAGGAGGTGGTGTCGACGTTCCGCGGAGTCAGGCTGGTGTCTGAGAAAAGCGGCTTCACCCATGTATTCGTCGTACGGCCGTCAGCCGCGGAGAAAAAGCTTCAACCTGTTGCAACCCCGGCGTAAACTTCCAAGCGTATACATGGAATAATGTTTTTTTCCCACAAACATAGACGTTCTTTAATGTTAACGCTAATTTCCACATGTCGTCTCAAAGATGACGTCCTCCTCTCAGAGATTTTGCGCTACATAATACTCAGGGGCCCCGTCACCGCCTACAGAATCGCGCGGAGCCTCAACATCCACTTCACCCAAGCCTACAGAAAGGTCACTAGGCTAGAACACTTCGGCATGGTGAGGCGGGTAGCCAACCGCAGGGGAGATATGTTTGAGGCCACTGAGAGAGGCATCATTATATGTTACTACTTCAACTGCGCCAATTGGGAAATCCTAATCGATAAGCTGGCAACCCGACACCAGCTCCCAAGGTTCGCACTGCGGGCGTTTTTAGACGCTTACCTCGACCACTTTAAAAACGACGCTATTATAGATGACGTCCCGGTAATGGTGTTCTATGCATTATATAAACGCGCGCCGGTTCCCGCGGAGCTGATGCCGGCGGTGACCAGACATCTGCTAATGCCAGCCCGGGCTTCTTCCTAAGTCGTTAATAATATTTTTTAATACCCATCATATGGCGTTTATGCCAGTCAAATGTCCAGGCGAGTACGAGGTGGCAGGTAAAAAGGTGATGCTAGACGAGGACTGCTTCATGCAAAACGCGGAGGAGTGGGATGAGAAAATCGCCGAGTGGCTGGCAAGGGAGCTAGAGGGCGTGCCGCAGATGACAGAGGAGCACTGGAAGCTCGTGAAATACCTCAGGGAATACTGGGAAACCTACGGGTCATGTCCTCCCATTAAGATGGTAATAAAGGAGACGGGGTTCTCCCTTGAAAAGATTTATCAACTATTCCCCTCAGGCCCGGCCCACGGAGCCTGTAAGGTAGCCGGTGCGCCGAAGCCCACCGGCTGCGTCTAAATAGACGTTTTTAAGTGCAAAACCTTTTTTAACTGACCATAATTTAGGTTAATGCAGATAATCTCGCCGCAACCTACCGCCATCGACGTTTTTCCATGCCAAGTCCCCCACCTAGAAGTCCTTGACCTCCTCTCTCTGCTCGTCAGAAGCCCCGTGTCTGCATACAAGGCGGCGAAGCTCCTCGGCCTTTCGCTCTCCACGGCCTACGCCAAGGCCGCACGGGCGAGGCAATACGGCTTTGTCGAGGCCAGGGGACGAAGCCTTCACATAACAGTAAGAGGCCTCATATACTGCCTTTGCAAAAACTGCGAGGCGAAGCATCTAGTTTTAGAGAGGCTCATGCAGAGGTTTGAAATAAGGACGGAGTCTGCGTATCTGGAGTCCTACATATATCTCCTGCTGAAGGCACTCGACGCGGCGTCGATGCCGCTTGAAAAAGCCCCAATAGAGAAGCTGTGTAGCTCAGCCGCGTTTGTATTGACGATGCTGAAGAGGGCCCCCCTCAGCGAGCTCCCCAAGTTCCTTCAGCTTGACGGGAAGATCTACTCAGCGGCGCTCCCAGTTCTGGCTGAGGGTCTAGCCAGAATAGGCCTAGCCGTAGACATAGGCGCACACTACTACTTCCCAGGCTCCAACATGATCGTCTGCAAAGCGCCATGCGCTGAATATGGACGTTGCACACTAAAGGAAGAGGTAACACGGCTGAAAAAAAAGATGGCGATCCCCCTTAGATCACTAGAGGCCTGAGAACAACAGAACGCTTTCTGTGCCGAAGGCTGTGGCGACTCCGGCAACCAGCGCCAGCCAGAACCTAGGGCTGGACACGCCGCCTAGTTTAGACAACGCCGTAAGGTTTACGTGCAAAAGGGCGTAGATAAGCGAGGCCTCTGCCGCCGTATTCAACATCGCTACGAAGCTTTCGTCGTAGATGCCGAGGTAATAGACGGCTGTCCCGGGTATAACCGGGAGACCTGCCAGAAGAGAAAGGCCGACTAATGTGGGAATATTCGTACGTGACCTGGCCTCTCCAAGCAAGGGACCGGCTATGCCGAAGCCCTCGGTGACGTTGTGCACGGCGAAGCCCACGGTAAAGAGAAAGGCGCTGCCCACAGCCCCCGTAAGCAACGCGCCAGCGATGGCAAACCCCTCTCCCATGTTGTGTATGCCGTATGCTAAAGCCACTATAAACGCAGTCAAGAGGGATTGCGGCATGCCAGTAGCCACCGCTCTCCTCTCCGTAAAGGAAAGCAACACCAGAGTGCCGGCAAACACAACAGTGGTGAGAACCGTATCTCTTATAAACAACCCAAAGGTCTCCCATTTCGCCAGCTCCTCCACGTACTCAGCGACCTCCGCACCCACTTCGAGGGCTATGTAGGCGAGTACGCCGCCTGCAAAGGCCTGCAGAGCCCCTAGGGCGGTTCTCGACAGCTTGGTGCGTACCATGTACATAATAACTACGCCGAGCAAAACCGCGACGCCTGCCACGAAGCCGTACATCACGGGGGCGTAGTTTGTCACGGATCCCCATAGTTATGTATATTTAAGCGTTAACAATGAAAACGAATTCGAAACAGATTCTGATTAATAACCCCCATGTAGACTACCCTGTGCACGTTGTTAAAATTAACAAAGTTAACAGAGAAAGATGCGGAAAAGCGAGAGACAAGGCCGGCAGATAAACCCCAGCGCCGCGACGGCATATTCCGCCGCCTCTTTGACGCACCCCTTTAGATGTTCCGATTCACCAACCGCGTCTCTACGCCATAGCGCATGGCTCCACTTAAAAATCAGAAGCTTAAAACACCACCACTCTTCCCTCGCCCACCTGTTCTAAAAAGCTGTACATAGAGGAGACGGCATCGACCAGACCTAGCCTCTTATAGTCCTCCTCGGCGACGCCAAAAATTTTGCTGGCGGTTTCGCATGCTATTACCGTAACGCCCATGGGCTTAGCCGCGGTGAACAACTCATCCCACATGACGTGTAGCTCCCGCATCCTCTTGACCTCAGCCGTGTCAGGCGGCTTGGATCTCCCCGCGAAGGCCAGCGTCGCCCTCCCCGTGACGAAAACAACGACCTCATTACCTCTAGCCAGCTCAGTCGCTATATATGTCCCAGCCTCATAAAGCTTAACCACGTCGTCAGAGGTGAGCATAACCCCCACCTTCATAGAGATCCCCCAGGCACCTCCCTACCGCCTTTCTGAGCAGATTTAATATTTCCGATAGAAGGCGGATTACCAGTTCTTACTACACCACCTGGGAGAAGTTCAGAGGAAGATACATACATCTGCAGATACAGACGGATACGTCCCGTGAGATTTAGTCCATAGATGCCATCTCCTATTTGCCTGAAACCGGGCATGTATACGCCTATCGCTATATTTTAAAAAATGTCGATCTGTGAAATGTTAGTATACAATGTAGAGACGGCGCAATGACGCACACAGCCCTCTTGAGTAGCGATTAAGACGCTTCCCCTGAGGGGCCTTAGGGGAGTTCTGGCTACCGCGGCGACATGCGTGCCGGCGTTTGTGGGCCACCGGAGGCTGGGACCAGCACACCGACGGCCCAACGAGGAGGAGAGGAAGGGCGAAGATGAATAAGTGACCTCCTCCGGCCCTTAAGAACTGGCGGTCAGACTAGCGAAATGTATCGCTAAGCGGTTTTCCGTCGGCGCATCTCCGCGAAACCTCACCGCCGAGATCCGTGAGCTTCTTGAGACGGATATATGGGATAAAGATGTGGGAAGTCAGGTGATGGCGTTCACGTATGGTTGTTCCGTGTCATGCATTACGGACGCCCGCCTCTCAGCGCTGTGGGCCTTAGGCGGGTGCCCCCTCCGGGGTTTAGAGCGGGAGGTCGTTAATGAATTTATTTATCTGTGTCTAAGTATCCGGTGTCCATCTGCGACGTCTTCAAGGTTTTGGATCTGGCGGCTAGACGGGGGGACTCCGCCGTCGTAGTGAAGGTATCTGACGGCTTTAACGTAGTAGTCGACGCGGTAGTTGGCGGTAGATTGCTCCTAGGCCTCGCCCCGCCTGAGGTGGTCGAGTTGGCGGAGAAACTCGGCCCCGGCGAAAAGGCCGAGCTACAGATGGGCTCTCTCTGGATACAGGCGGAGGGGGTGGTCCTCAAACCCACGCTTGTGGTGGTGGGTTTCGGGGAGGTGGCGCGCCGCGTCTCAGAGGTGGCGGCGGCCGCGGGTTTCAACGTGGCGTCGCTGGGACATGTGGTAGACGGCGTGGCGTATAGAGGCGATTTGTCTGATCTCGAGAAGCTGGTCTCCGAAGGTTCCGCAGTTGTGGTGGCCAACGAGGGGGGCCACCCCAGCGATGTAGACGTGTTGGAGACCGCGCTTAGGAGAGGCGCTGGCTATGTGGCGCTTTTAGCCAGCCAGCGGAGAGCCGCGCTCGTCATTAAAGAGCTCCTCAAGAGAGGCATCCCACGGGAGGTCGTTGAGGAGAGGTTGAGGTCGCCAGCCGGCCTCGACATCGGGGCGAAGACGGCTGGGGAGATCGCGGTGAGCATAGTGGCGGAGGTGGTGATGTACTACCGAGGCGGTAGCGGGAAGCCCATGAAAGAGGTAAAAAACCCGTACGACGTTTTAGAGGAGGCGGACCTCTCGCAATATAGATGTCAATGGAGACCGCCGCGCGTCGTTTAAGGAGCCGCCGCGCTCAAGACAGCCGCGCTATGTGCATCACAGAGCTTCGCGCTGGTTACACGATTTCTACCGCGTCTAAAACCCTGTATTTTTGATTCAACAGCTGCAGGTAGGATTCTGATTTATCCTTCAAAAGGTACAACGCCACGGCGCCCCAGTTGTGATAGGCCTTGTCTATTTCGACGTTGATCTTCAAAGCCAGGAAGCCGAGGGCCTTCCCGCCGCCACACTCGACTGGGTATATGGAAAACGCGTATTTAGTAGATTGGCCGCTCCAGGGCACGTCCTCGGCGATGTCTATATACGTAGTGCCTTCCTCAACGTTGTCGCATCCATCCACCTCTATCAACACCCTCTTCCTGAGGTCTAGGAAGCCTAGGCGGTAGTACTCCCCATCTAGCCTAAACGCGAATAATAAGTCGTGAAAAGAGACGTAGTAAACCCCTTCCTCGGCGGAGACGAGGAGGTGGGGGATTTGATTTAAAAAAACAGGGGGTCGATTCCTGGCGCTCTTGACGAATTCTTCCATTACAAGACGTCTCTCAGCCTCCTGTAGATCTCCCCCCTGCCGCGGAACGTCAAAAACGTCCTCGCGAACTCCGGTGTCTTCTGGTAATATTCATGCATCTCCTTCAGCCCTACCAGCTCCAGGAATTTAGTCCACCCGATTCTGTCTATGAAGTCAGCCATCCTCTCGCCGGGGTTCGCGTGTTGACGCCACACCTCAATGATGTGTTTCACCACGGCCACCACCTCCTCGTACCTCGGCGGAGTGGCCGGTAACCACGGCACCAGGACCCTGGCCAGCCTCGCCCCGCCGCCTGTGTTGGACATCTTGCCGCCCACCAGTATAGCCACGCCGACGTTCTCAGGTTCGTAGTCAAAGGCGTCGCAGTTCTCCTTGCAACGGGCGCAGTTTATACACTTCTCCCCCACCAACACCAGCCTCACCTTGTCCCCCTCCCTCCTCAAGGTCAAGGCGCCGGTGGGGCACACCTGGACCAGGAATATCTGGCCCTCCTGCACCTTTGCAAGAGCCCTCGGAGGCGGTAGACACATGCCTATGACGTCCTCCCTGATCCTTGGCGGGGCGCCCCACTGCCCCACAATGGCTATGTCGATGGCGGTGCCGCCGGCGCACATAGCCGGACAACCCGAGACGAAGATACGCAACTTAGCGGGGAGGCTCTGCTCCTTGAAGTAGGGAGCCAAGGCGTCGCCCAGGGCCTTAGTTATGCTGGGCGAATCCACCACCGCCGTGGTGCAGGTCAAGAAGGCGGTGCAGCTGTTGATGCCCCAAAGCGATCCGCCCCAGCCGCCGACGGGGAACCCCATCTTCTCCACAGCCTCCTTAATCTTAAACGCCTTGTCGAGGGAGTCTGTGAGGATCTCCAAGTTCCCTGCCATCGTCACTCTCATGGCCCCTATGCCCAGCTCGTCCGCCACGTCGGCTAAGCGGTCAAGCGTATCTGCGCTGACTCTGGCGTTGGGAGGCATCCCCACCTTCACAGTAAAGATGCGGTCCCCCGTCTCCGATATATGCTCAATTATACCACTGCCGTGGAACCTCCTCTCAACCCATTTCCCATAGTTTTTCAAAACCCTCTCCGGCAGAAACTTCTCTAAGTCAACAGGAAACACCTTTTGAAGCCTAGCGGCCTTGGGCGAGCTCATACCCTCCCCTTGAGCTGCTCTGCAAATTGTAAGAACCTCTCCCTAACCTCCTTCGGCAACACTGCGTAGGGCACCTCGTCTGGGTTCTTCGCAGTAGACGTCGGCATCCCCTCCAGCTTAATCCCAGCCTTCTCAATGAACTTATCCAAACCCACATGCAATATGTAGTCGCCTAACCTGTACTTGGGCTGCGCTTCGTTCTCCCAAGGCCCAATCACCTTGAAGACCAGATCTATGGCGTCCTTGACCTGGTCAGGGCTTAAGTAACCTATCAACCAACCCAACTTCGGCCCAAAGCGGCCCTTAGACCCGCCGCCCACGACCACGGCGATTTTCTTGTTCTTGCCGGGTTTTACTGCTGGGAAGGCTGTTCTTATGCAGTGCATGGATTTTCTGCATCTTGTGCCGTCTATCTTGAGTTCTTTCTTCTCCTTGTCCCAGGTTATGGCGCCGCTGGGGCAGTCCGCAGCCAACTTCTCAGGATCAACCTCGCCAACCTCCACCTTCTTCCTTAAAAGTTCTTGATCCACCTCAGGCGCACCCTCCCAAACCCCAATAAAACCGAAGTCGGCACGGTGGATTGCGCGGGTGCAGTCGAATGGGCATCCGGAGAACTTGGCCTTGAACTTAAACGGGAACAGCTGGTTCGGCATCCACTCGTATATCTTGGGGTGCGTGAGGAATTTGTCGCGTGCCTCTAGGGTGTCGTATAGGGCGAATTCACACAGCGCCGGCCCCACACAGGTGGCGAGCTCTCTGATGGTGTCGCCTGTGGCGCCAATATCCGTACCGATTGAGCGCAAAACGTCGACGGCCTCGTCGGCCTTGGCGGGGTCTACGGAGACGATCATCGTGCCCTGCTGGCCCGCGATGTCTATAAGCCCCAGCCCGTAGTTGTCTGCGAAGTCCAGCATCTTCCTAAGGAAGTCGGTGGTGTATATCTGGCCGGAGGGCTGCCAGACGCGGAAGTGGAGCTCGGCGTATTTCCCGTCTCTGGTCCTCCTGGCGATGAATCCCGTGTAGACGTATCTAATCTTGGCCGAGCCGGCAGCCCACGCAGTTTTCCCAGCCGCGAGGCCGGCGGCGTAGGCCTGCAGGGGGTATTTCGTCTTTTCGAGCTCAGCCACATGGCTGGGCCACGGACCTGACTTCAACCTCTCCATGACTTGAGAGGCGTGGGGGGCCAGCTCGTCTACGTCGAATTTCTGGGGTTGCTGTATAGACATGGAACCGTATTGACTTCCATATATATGAGTTATTAACGTCCACCGTTAATATGCGTCTTAAATTATATGTCATAGTTCACATTACGACATATATGCATGATTAATTGTTGGATTTGCGACATGAGTTTTTTATTGTTGTTAAAAGAAAATTATTAATAAGATATTTAAAATATCATGAGAGATAAGGGGTATGTCGGCGCCACGAGACCTACCCCCGGCTGATGTGCTGTTGAAAAGGGCGGAGGAGATGTTGAGCGAGTTGGAGAAGGGGCCGTGGCCTAGCCACGTGACTGAGCTTCGGAAGACCAGGTATCCTCTGTACGTCTACGGAGTCGGGTTAGTTGCTAGGAAGAGCCCGTGGGGGCCTGCTGCGGTTAAGGTGGAGTACCTCAACACGGGAGTGTTGTCGCGGTGGGCGAGAGACTGGGTTCCAGGCGGCGGGGGCGAGGTGCACTTCAGAGTATTCCACACCCCGGGCAAGTTCCTTAAAACAGACTCCGTTAGGAAGATTACTAAGATCTCTAGGGAACTCGGCGTCGGCCTGATAGAGCTCGTTGGACAAACAGGTGCCTTGGTGCTGAACCTTACGCCAGAGACCGCGGAGCAGATGGTGGATGCCCTCAGAGAAATTGGGACAGATGTCGGCGGTAGCGGCGACGCAATAAGGGCGCTGAATGCATGCGTCGGGCCGGCGCTGTGTGAATTCGCCCTATACGACACCTTAAGGTGGTATGCCGAATTCTACAAGGACAAGCGGGTGAACGACAACATCGTCACCCCAAGCTACCCCTACAAGTTTAAGATCAAGTTCTCTGGCTGTCCGATGGACTGCGGCCGCGCCAATCGTGCGGACCTCGGTTTTATTGGGGTTTGGGAGGGTGCGCCTGAGGTGGATCAAGAACTTTTAAGGAAGAAGGTGGAGGTTGGCGAGGTTGATCCTGAGAAGTTGGCTGCGGACTGCCCCA
>Ga0197144_100797_pt1 | contig 11447 bp, 11 predicted proteins | sample GBS85_MetaG_FD_148670 | JGI IMG/M metagenome (GOLD analysis project Ga0197144, IMG submission 148670) | Sediment microbial communities from Great Boiling Springs, Gerlach, Nevada, United States - GBS 85_MetaG | ecosystem: Environmental > Aquatic > Thermal springs > Hot (42-90C) > Sediment...
GGGAGGAGGCTATTAAGAATGGTTGGGTATTTGATTTAAATAATGTAAGGCTTGTAATGGTTGAGAATATAGTAGAGGCTTATTTTGCATATGTTTATGTTAATATTGAGTATAGTGGTATTAAATACACGTATAATTCTTAAACTTAGTAAGGCGCATAACGGATTATATAGTAGGATCTTAAAATTATAGATGTCTAGAAACTTCTTCAAAAACTTTATCGAAGTACTTACCATATGAAACGAATATTTGATTATCTACTTTCTTAATATACGTGACGTTCTCTTCTAGACCAGCATGTGCATAGAGTAGTCTTCTGTTTGTTCTTCCTTCTTTACTTTTATCAAATTCAGTTTTATATTTTATTCTTCCATATAGTTGATAGTCATTTGTTGATATATTCTGTATATTCAGTATCGTCTTCAAATTATCTAGCCAATTATAATATTTGTCAATCTCATCTTTTAAATACTTTATCTCTTGAGCAACTATAGAGTATATGGAATCTAACGTTTTTTCATAATATTTCTCTGAGTTCTTCTCTAAGCTCTCTAATGATACTCCTACCCAATCATCTTCTTTATAGACATCTAACTTAATAGAATCTAATGCTGTAAGTACAGCATGTAATAATGCTATTCTATATGATGATTTTAAATACTCAATAACAGAATTATTAATGATTCTAGCTTCTTTAGAGATTCTTTCTAATAATCTTTCTAATTTTTCTTTATTACACTTAATCAGATAATCTTTGTAAGGTAAGACCAATAGTATTCCAGAGGAAACTGCCTTCGATAATCTATTTAAATCTTCTAAATCTTCTCTGCTCATATCAACATATCTAAGTCTATTCATATATTCGTTCTTATTAATATTATAATCTAAAACAAACTTTAAGAGCAACTGTTCCATTGACTTATAACCATCGTAAGTTATTTCATATATCTTATTTATATTTAGTTGTATATTTTGATCATCATTTTGTGGAAGAGGAGATAGCGGATCAGAGTTATACACTGTAACTTGAACTTTCTTACCAGTTATTACAGCAAATGTATTAGCAGCAAGCTCTACGGCTTCCTTACACATTAAAGGCATATAGTTTATACCGTGTGTAATATCAAGATGAATATGTATGTCTTTTCCATTATTATATTTTCTCCTAAGTATATCTAATATATGATAATAAATGGAAGTAAGGTAACTCTCTGCATTACTCTCGAATTTAATTTTTTGAAAGGAACCTATGCTCGGTACAACTATTAGTTGAGGCACTTCTTTATTATCACCATCTCTCTTATTTATAAAGTCAGAAATCCAGTTTATTATCTCCTTCTTTATAGTATTAAAGTCAATATTTTTATTATTAAAGATATGATAGATTCTATCATCGGCTGCTAAACTACATGGTAAGAATATTACAACATTATTATAATCAATATTTAAGCAAAATGTTAATGCAAACGTTGAAGAAAATGTAAATTTTTGACAGTTATTATAAATATAAGTAACTTTCTTCCAACCAGTCGGATTACCCCAACTTGCTATTACTATATTGTTTGTTTCACCACCCATCATTTTAATTCTAGATATAGGAATAAGAAATATATAAATATTTAATTTATGTAAAGTTAATGTTATGAAGGCTACATTACTAATAACATGTGGTGCATCATTACTTACAAATGCATTAAAAGACACTAATAGTTCTGCTATACTAAACAAGTATGGACTTGATAGGATAATGAATATGGATATAGGCTCTGTAGAGTATGAGAAGGCAAGGGATTATGCATATAAAGGACATGAGGTATTCAAAACCCTCTTTGCTTATATTAAAGCAAATAGTAGTAGAGCAAGTGCTGAACTTACTACATTAGAACTAGTTCTAAGTCATAGTAACCTATCATATAATGATGTAAGGATATATCTGTATAGATCAGATACCTCAGTAGGCTTGCTTATAGCAAATGTACTACAGCATTATCTACAAGAGAAGGGTTCTATTGTTGAGACTATAGAGGTTAAGGGCTTTGGTACTGCTAGAACACTAAATGAGTTCCAAGAAGGTATAGTTGATCTTATGACAAAGATAATTAGAGTTACAAAGGGTATAAAGGCTAATAATAACAAAGTTTATGTTCTTGCTTCTGGGGGCTTTAAGCCAGAGACTACAGCAGCTGTTATAGCAGCATTACTTGCACAAGCAGATGGTATCTATTATGTATATGAGCATAGCAGGGATCTTGTTGCTATACCAGCAATACCACTAGCAATAAATCATAATGCATTAGATCTACTAGATAAGATATTCCATATAAAGGATAGTAGCAAGAGAAGATGGAGTATATCTATAGATGAACTTTTAGCAATAGGTATAGATACATCTATGATAGAGGAATTAGAGTTCATGGGACTAGTTACTAGGAAGGGAGAGTTGCAAAATAAGTTAGAGATTAGAGAGTGGGTTAAAGAGTTATTATATTATTAAGAAAAATAAAATATAATATTAACAAAATTATTAATAAATTTTTAAGGGTTAAATATATATTATGGTCATCTTATGAATTAAATCTATGAGCCAAATGCTCGATTATAATAAATTTATTAAGGAGGAAGTTTATAATATGGCTTGCAGAGTAGGTGGTTTAGCAGTAGTTAATCGAATTGATAAAACACAAATAAATAATCTATTAGAAATATTTAAGGGAGACCCTGAAGAAGCAGCTAAGGTATTAATGCTTTATATAACAAGACAATCAAAGAGAGGGGAAATAGAGGAGGATGTTGCTAAACAATTAGTTAGTGATATCTACAAAATATTTAATAGCTTCAAAAATAATAAAAGAGAATTAGAGGAAGCTATAAGAATGTATCTTGTATTATTTAAATGGGTCTTTGAGTCAAAAATAGGTGATCGAAATCAAGATTTCCAAAAATTTATTAACAATTTTATAGGAGGTAGAGCAAGATGAGTACAGTTACAGAATCCAAAATAATTTATGATTTTGATATATTTGCTTGTGAATATATATTTGATTTTAAATTATTTAATAGTACACCATTATCTATATGTTCTGGCAAAAACCCTTTTGGAATTGTAGATAATCCAATAGTAAGGATGAGAAGGATTAGAAATGGTATCTCTAAAGAGGAGCCATATATACCTGGAAGTTCATTAAAAGGAGTGCTAAGAACAGAGGCAGAGAGATTTGTAAGAACAATATATGGAGATACTTCAGATAATGTATGTGATATCTTTAAGGCCGCAAATGAAAAAGATAGTGAGAAGCAAAGAGAAAAAGACAATAAAGATTATAAACCTTGTTTAATATGCAGTATATTTGGGGGACAAACAATTGCATCTAGAATAAAAATAGGGAATGCCTTTCTTATAAATTACAATGATAAAGCAGTAAGTACTATAACAAAGGTCTCAATAAATAGGTTAACTGGAGCTGCTGCTAGTGGTAGATTGTATGATGTTGAATATCTATCTCCAGCTCAGGAGTTTAGCTGGTCGTTAAGATTCGAGAATATCGAGTTATTAGGGGAACCATCTGACGATTATGAGAGAAAGATACTAAAGATCATATCTTATCTATTAAAGATTATAACTACAAAAGGTATAGAAGTTGGTAGTAAAAGAAGTATAGGCTATGGAAGATTAGAGGTTAAGGAATGGTATGCTAAGAAATATGAACTATTAAAAGATGGGAAAATAAAAGAGGATGATGTAACAGAATCTATAAAGAATAAACTGCTAGATGCAATATGAATGCAGATTGGATATTACATAATAAATTGTATAGAAGTATAACGCTTTACGTTAATTACGTTAATAAATCCCCATTAAGAATAGGAGCTGGTAAAGGAAGATCTTTAACATCTTTAGTGGATCTAGCAGTATTAAGAATTAATATAAATGGCAAAGAGCTGCCTTATATACCTGGGAGTTCACTAAAAGGGGTATTTAGGAGTACTACAGAGAATATAGCAAGATCCTACAACATAAGTAATATATGTTATGGGGGAGAAGAAGGGTCTCAGAGAGAATTTCGGAATGAATTAGATGATGCTATAAAGAATAACGATATAGAAAGAATTAAAGAGACATTAAATAGATTATGCCTCTGTTGTAAAATATTCGGATCTAGTAGTTATGCATCCCACATAATATTTAGTGATGCTTATGTAAATGGTGACTTTATGTTAGGTGTTAAAACTGGGATAGCTATTAACAGGAGGAGCGGTAGTGTAAAGAGGGGTGCGTTATATGAAGTTGAGTATGTTAATCCTGGAGTATCATTTAATGGCGAAATAATATTGAATAACTTGCCAAACTATGCGATTGGTTTAATAGCAAAAGTTATAGATTATATTAATTCAGGCATAGTTAAGATAGGAGGATTTAAGAGTAGAGGATTCGGTGAGGTAGAGTGTAAGATTAATAATATAAGCGGTAAAGTAAACATAGGCGGGAGTATTAAGGATTTAAGCGAGATTGATAAATTAACTAAATTGGACGATAATGATAAAGATATTGTTATTGATAAGAACAATATATTAGGAATATTGGATCAAGCAAAGGTGATCTTTGATGAGTATGCAAGTTCAAATAGATAGGATAGAGTATACACCAAGGGATAGGTTATTACCTAATAGGAATATCTATATTCTTACGTTAGAATGTATAGTACCTGATGATAGTTACTTAATAACTGCATCCATGCCAAGTGAGTTACCTAATATAAGTGATGAGATAAAGAGTATAGTTAAAGAACTAGACAAGAAATCATGGAATAATTCTGATGAATTTTATTATCAACTATTGCGAGAGGTAGGAAGAATAGAAAATATTAAGAAGAATAAGGAAAGAAATTTCTTCCCAAGAATAAATGATCAATATATTATACCAGGCTCTACATTAAAGGGTGCAGTAAGGTCTAGAATAGAATATAAACTTTCACCAAAGAATAATAAGAGTCTGTCATGCTATATAGTTGAAGATAATTTTTATCCTCAGTATGCTGTTAACCATATAAAATTCTGGGGTAACGATGTAGTGATTTCTAGACCTAAATGCAATATAACAGATTATAGCAATAAAGTATGCTGGGTATGTAATATCTTTGGATCACCCTCATTATCATCGCTAGTAAGCTTCTCTGACGCTTATCTAGTAGATGGGGGTATAGTTAAGTTAAATGATCTAGGATATGAAGCAGCAAAACCAGGATCTAAATTTAACCTAAAGATAACATGTTTTAATTTTGATAAAATTATGCTAGGTTTACTCTTCTTAGGCTTAGAGCTTTATAGCAAGAGCCCAATCATAATTGGCATATTAAAATATAAATATAATAAAAAATTAGGCAGTCTCTATAAAGGTAAGTATAGTTTTGGTTTACTTAGGTTTGAGCTTAAAGAGATTGAGGTTATCGATCATAGATGTAGACGAAATGAGAACGTTAATGAGATAGTAAATGAGTGTAAAAGAGAGTTAGAAAATAGCAATCTTAATCAATATATAGATTGGAATAGAGGTGTTATCAGTTGAAGAAGAGCGAAATATCGAATGAGCAATTGTTAGATGAGATAAAAAAGAATTACGATATGGCTATTATAACATTAGATGATATGACAAAAATTATCTATACAAAAAATAGGAAGATTAATTCTAAGGATTTAAACGAATTAAAAGATCTTGGATTACTTGGTGTAGCATACAAATATAACAATAATAATATTATAAAACTTGAATGGCTTAAAAAGAATTCAACGTATTCTGTAGTTGAAGGAGAAGAAAAAGATAATGATACTAATATAATATTACATTATACTCTAATCAAAGATAGAGCTGCGTATAGTAAGTTAAGTCTAAGGGAGGTGCTAAAAGATGTCTAAGAATGAAGAATATATATGTAAGGGATTTATAATACCAAAGCGAGGTAAAGATGACGAGCCAATCTATATTAAAGAATTTACTATTAATGATAGAGAAAAATTATATGAAAGATATAAAAACTTTCTCAAAGAATTTATTTGCACATATTTAACTATAAATGGTAAAAAGAGTATAGATAATGTTAATGACATACGTGATTTATTAGATGCACTGATATTTTATTTAAGATCATTATTTATAATAGATCCTATACCAAAGGATATAATAGAGAAAATTCTCAAAGGAGAGGCAACAAATTACATCCCATCACCAACTGTTCTCTTAAAGGGTTTAATCATAAACGAATTCAAGGAAAATTTAAATGAAAGTATTAAAAGTATTAAAGATCTTGAAAGTATTAAAAATCTTGAAAATAGTATAAAAAAACTGATAACACATATTAAGGTACTATCAAAACTAGATGATTTAGCAAAAGGATTATCAGATGATCCTAGTATACTAGATTTCCCAGCGGATACACGACCTGGATCAAATACTTCTTCCCTTATATTACATATGCTTACTGTATCTGCAGTAGCAATATCTATATATATGTATAGGAATGGGAATGTAAATAATGCAGATATACAAGTATTAAGATTGATATCGTTATTCCATGATGTAGGCAAGATTAAGGATTGGTATTATCATAAGAGCGAATCTGCCAACTTTCTAGATGAGATATTTGAGAAATGTATTAAAAATAACACAGAGGTCAGAGAAATTATAAATAGAGCTAGGAACGCTATAAGGGAGGAAAAGGAAGAACAAAAAGATGAGTTATATAAAATATTTAAGGAGGCTGATAGAATAGCAAGTTCATTAGATAGAATACCTTCAGTAATATTGACATTATTAAGTGAAGATAAGCAACAAATAATAAAAAATAAATTAAAAGGAAGAGAATTTGATAAAGCATTCAGCGAGTGGGAGTTTTGGAAACAATTTACGAAGGAAGAGATAAGAGAACTAACGGAAGATTTCTGTAAAAACGCATCAAACATCGAGAGGATAAGTGAATTATTAGAATCAGAAGATGATATATTAACCAATGAGATAGTTATAGCAAGATTAGACTTTAAGAGTATACAATCTTTCATAAGAAGTAACTATTTAAAGGTCATGAATGGTGCAAGTAGATTAGTTGATCTTACCATATTTACTATCTTACCATTTATATTATGCTATAGATTAGGATTATATCCTGAGAATATACTTTATAATGGTGGAGGTAATATAACAATTGTAATACCTGCTAATAAAGGAAAAGATATTAGAAGGTTTATTGATAATAATAATGCCATTTATCCCATAAGATATATAAGATATATAGATTCTTATCTTTATCACTTATTCATTAATACTAATAGAGAGATCGATACTAAACTATCTTATGAAAAATTAATAAGAGATACAGAAGGAGAGAAAAAGATAGATCATAATTTATACGAATTATGCAAATCATGTGGTAATAATGCTATACTTAAAACGCCACAATATTATGATGAAGAAGAGAAAGATATGTGCGATCATTGTAGAGCAAAATATAGAGTGGGGAAGAATTATCACTTCGGTTATAAGATAGATATGTTACAATTGGTTAATAATAATGATAAAAATGAACTTCTAATGAATATACTTGAATATATAGCTGGTCATAGTATTGAAGAGATAAAAACTGGTATTAAAAAGTACAAAGAGATAGCCCTTATAAAGTTTGATGGTAATCTAATGGGTCAGTTAATGGCCTCAAGTATATCATTAACTGATGCATTTGAACGAAGTATAAGAATAGATCAAAGTATAAAGCATGCTTTTATATCTTTCCTTAATAAATTACATAATAATAACCTTGGAGAGTATGCAAAAAGGATAATAATGGGTCTTCAATACATTGGTGGTGATGATGGATTAATGATAGTACCATCTATAATATCCATACCATTTGTCCTTTATATTATAAATGAGTATTATTTGAATATGGGCAAAAGATCTACTTTAAGTGTTGGTATAGTAATAGCTAAACCAAAACATCCTATTCAATCACTAAAAGAAGGTGTAGAATATTTACTTGATGAAATAGCTAAAAAGGATGCAAGACAATATGCTTATGATGTATATAAGTATAATAATAAAGATGAATTTAAAGGTGCTTTAGCGTTCTATGTTGCTGATGGAGGTAAGATAAGTAATGAATCATTAAGATTCGTATTTGATAGACTAGTTAGTGAAGCATTAACAATCCAACCTTATTTAGTAATTAATAATATTAATAAAGAATCTATTAATAGATTGTTAAACATTATTAAAGTAAGCAATAATAACGTGAGAAACAATACTAATTCAAATGATATAAGGGAATATGTAGATATGATGTTACTTTCATATCTAACTAACGAAATAAAACTAAAAGATGACATTCAAAATAATATTAAGAATATTAGAAATATATGTTTGAAAAGTATCCAAATCAGTATAGGTAATCATAGAGATCTAAATTTAAAGATAATTTATTCAATTAAAGAGGCAGGAAATAATCATCTAATACACAATATAGTGAATAACCTCTTATTTGTAAAAGCTAATAGATATAGATTTGCCCTATATGATCTTTATATGTTACTAAATATGTTAGGTGTTGAGTATGACTAGTCATGGTATTATAGATAATCTAAGTATTCAACTTACGTTTAAGACAAGGAAGAAACTATGCATAGGAGCTGGTGGGGTACCATTAAAGACTATAGCAGATATAAATTTCTTAAGATTAGATAATAATACACTAATAATACCTGCATCTACAATAAAAGGTGTACTAAGGACATGCATGATAAAGATCGCACCATTGTTAGGCTATACTGTATATCCATATGTTCATCCTGACAAGATAGTTGATGATAATGTTACTAGGCTGATGGGTAAACCAGACGAAATGGGTAGAGTCAGGGTATATAGTGCCATACTTGATCATATGAGCACCTTAACATTATCTCATGTAAAGATAAATGATAAAAAACGTATAGCAGAAGAAGGCGGCTTATTCATTGTAGAATATATCCCAATGGATGTAACTTTTAACTCTAAAATAGAAGCATATAAAATTAATAATGATGATGCAAGGCTTCTTCTTGCTGCGATAATGGAGATGAATCATACTAGAATTGGAAAAGGAGGATTATTATCTATAAGTTTATCTAAGATTGAGCCAAGCAAGAATAAGATAATAAAAATATTAAATAACGATAAGATTATAACTGCAATCTTAGATAATCTAATTGGTGATAGCCATGAGAATATATGAGGTTGAATATAATGCAGAGTCGCCAATAATTCTATCAAGGCCTAGCGTAACCAATGTATTCCATAATTCATACAAGTATCTCCCAGGTTCAACTATAAGGGGTGCTATACTAACATATCTTATAAATAATAATCATGATATTAAGGAAGAGATGGTTAAACCTAGCATGCTATTTCATCCAGCATTCCCTGTAAAAGATGATCTTGTATTTAAACCTGCACAAGTATTACTATTTAGGTGCAAATTATGCAATACATATAAACCATTAAACCCATATGAAGTGAATTTAGATAATTTAGATAATTTTGAGATGCCATTTAAATGTGATAATGGTCATCCATTTGCATTGAAGCCTATAGGCGGTGAATTGATAGCCATTAAAGATGGTAGAGTGGAAGAATATAAGCCTAAATACGCCATATTTGATTCTGTAGGTATAAATAGAGTAACTGGTAGTAGTGATGTGAACCTAATTTACACATATATTGCTCTTATTAATGCAAAGTATAGAGGATTAATAGTTACTAACGATTCATGCAAATTTGATTTAAAGGAACTCTTGGATAATGAAGTAATATTTGTTGGCAAAGGTATTAACAGGGGTTTTGGTTGTCTTAGAGTTAAAATTAAAGAAAAAAGCAAGCATGATATAATAAAGAAATATGATAAGTTAAATAATAAGATAGTTCTAAAGGCTTTATCACCTATATTTAATATTAATATTAGTGATAATGGATTGGTCACAAACTATGAATTTAAAATCAAATTATCCAGATGCAAGATACTGTCAAATGGTTCTATGTATGTATCTGGATTTAGTATTGTCTCAAATACAGAGAAGGTTAAGATCGCTGCATTAAAGGAAGGGTCCCTACTAATTACAGATAATATTAGCGAAGATGATATAGCAGATATAGTACTAAATGGAATTGGACCATTTATTTGTGCAGGATTTAATATCGTGGAGGTCTTAGACCATGATTCACCATATTGAATGTTTAAAAAATAGAGCAATATTAGAGCTCAGATTTAATGTATTAGAGCCTATAAGTATTGCTATGTATAATGAGGGCAATATAAGAAAAATAGTTGGTTATACGAGAGATGGTAAGTTCACACCATTTATACCCTCAGAGTCAATAAAAGGTGTATTAAGAAGCATTGCTAGGAAAATATTCATAAACATGGAGAACGGATTTGATTGTAACAAAGATAGTAAAGGCATTAAGCATAATATCAATACAAATTTAAATATAGATGATTACCTTAAGGCGATATATTCTGAAGATCAATTAAGAGAACTAGATGAAGATGCAAAGAAAGATATCTATCTTGCTTTAAACAAGTGTTATGTATGTAGATTATTTGGCAGCAACATGGTTACGGGCAAGTTAATCATTACTGATATGATAATTAATGGCGATGTATATAATTATACATCAACTGCAATTAACAGAAGGAAAAGGATAGCCAAAGAAGATAATCTATTTACTGTGGAATATGTAGTGCCAGATAATCTTATGTTGACAATAATAGCAGATAACATAGAGAAGGATAAGGAAGGAAGATTGCTTGCTGCAATTCTAGATTATATGATTAAATTAGGAATAGAGATAGGTGGTTTAAAGAGTAGAGGCCATGGTTTGATAAAGCTAGATGATGAGAATTCAAGCGTAAAAATAGTGGAATTTAAAGAGATCAAAGATAGGAGTAAGGACGATGATATAATTTACAACATAAACGCGTTAGCTTTGAAGAAAGATTATTTTAGAAATATAAGAATTAAAGAATACTTAGATGAGCTACGAATATAATATTCACTATTTTTATAAAGATATTCTTAATACTATAATAGAAGAATTGAAAAATAGTCATGAAAATGATAAAAGTCAACTTAAATATTCATATTTATTAGACGAACTCTACTTAGAAAATGGCTTGGATATCAAAACAAATATAGGCATGATAACAAATAGAATAATGAATAAAATATTAGAATTAGTAGATAAATATTATTATAAAATATATTTTGAATATGCCAAAGAAAAATTAGCAAAGGCTCTTAACGAGATATTTAGCATTGGGAGTTATCCTATATTATGGACAGGTTATCGTTTAAATGATTTAGCAGAAGAATTTGCTGATGCATTCAACCAGATTATGGGGAAACTAGGTATAGATATGTTAAATATAAAT
>Ga0197144_100801_pt1 | contig 11407 bp, 14 predicted proteins | sample GBS85_MetaG_FD_148670 | JGI IMG/M metagenome (GOLD analysis project Ga0197144, IMG submission 148670) | Sediment microbial communities from Great Boiling Springs, Gerlach, Nevada, United States - GBS 85_MetaG | ecosystem: Environmental > Aquatic > Thermal springs > Hot (42-90C) > Sediment...
GGACCCGTGAGTGTCGTCAGGACCTGGGAGGGCGGGGCGCAGAGGCCGCAGCAGGTCATACCTAGGGACGCGGGCCTGGAGCAGAGGCTGAGGGAGTTCCTCAGGACCGGCGGGGAGTGGGAGAGGTCGAGGACCAGCATCCCGGGAGTCTTCCTGGTCAAGCTCCCCGGCCGCGGGCCGAGGGGTCCGGAGCTGGCCATCGAGATAAACCCGGTGGACGGCCAGGGACAGCCGAGGAAGAGGAGGGGATACATGGTGAGGGGGAGGGCCGAGCTGGAGGAGCTCTCGAGGATTCTTTCGGACCCCAGGCTGGCGAGGCTCGCCGAGGCCCTCGAGGCGGTCAACCCGAGGGCCGTGAGGAGCGACTCGCGGGTGATAGAGGTCTAGAGACGGGCCGCGACTCGTTAAATAATGTGACGCCTATCTCGGCTCGATGCTGGTCGTCAAGAGGGACGGGAGGCTGGAGCCCTTCGACGGCTCCAGGATAGAGAGGGCCGTCCTCGGCGCGATGAGGGAGGTCGGGAGGCCCGACGGCGGCGCCGCCTCCGCGGTGAGGGAGACGGTCGAGAAGGTACTCTCCGGGAGGGATAGGGTCCACGTCGAGGAGATCCAGGACCTGGTAGAGCTCAGCCTCATGAGGCTTGGGCTCTACGAGGTCGCGAAGGCCTACATCCTCTACAGGAAGAGGAGGGAGGCCGAGAGGCTGGAGAAGAAGCGGCTCCTGGAGGGCCGGGAGCCGGGGAGGTGGGCTAAGAAGCAGCTCTCGCTCAACGCGGTCAGGCTCCTCGCCTCCAGGTATCTCCTTAGGGGGCCGGACGGGAGGCTCCTGGAGGACCCGGAGGGGATGGTCCTGAGGGTCTGCAGCGCGGTCGCGGCGGCCGAGGCCGGGCTGGGCGAGCCCGACACACCGATACCCGAGGGCTTCATGAGGAATGAGTGGATAGACAGGGACGTGAGGCGGCTATCAGGCCTCGGGCCGGGCTACGGCATGCTCCCCAAGAAGGCCGCCGAGGCCTTCGGACTCTTCAAGAAACTCTTCTTCGAGAAGCGCTTCCTCCCAAACAGCCCCACATTATTCAACGCCGGCGCTAGGCTTGGGCAGCTCTCCGCCTGCTTCGTCCTGCCGATCGAGGACAGCCTGGCGGAGACCGAGGACGGGATACTCCCAATCATCATGAAGGCGGCCCTGATATTCCAGACCGGCGGAGGCGTGGGGATAAACTACTCTAGGCTGAGGCCGGAGGGAGACGTCGTCTCGTCCAGCGGCGGCTCGGCCTCCGGCCCCGTCTCCTTCATGAGGCTCGTCGACGCGGTCGCGGACGTCATCAAGCAGGGCGGGAGGAGGAGGGCGGCCAACATGGGCGTCCTAGAGGCCTGGCACCCCGACATAATGAGGTTCGTGAGGTGCAAGGAGGCAGGGGGGCTCGAGAACTTCAACATAAGCGTCATGACGGACCGGGAGTTCTGGGAGGCCTACCACGCCGACAGGGGCTACCCCCTCATAAACCCGAGGACTGGGCAGAGGGTGGGCGAGATCAGGCCGAGGGAGCTTGTCTACGAGATCGCGAGGCAGGCCTGGGCCACGGGCGACCCCGGCCTCCTCTTCAAGCACCACATAAACAAACATAACCCGCTGAGGAGGGCGCTCGGAGAGATAGAGGCGGTGAACCCATGCGGAGAGCAGCCCCTCTACCCCTACGAGAGCTGCAACCTAGGCTCCATAAACCTATACGAGCACGTGGATAGGGAGGCGAGAAGGATAGATTGGGGGAAGCTGAGGGAGACGGTCGAGGTGGCCGTGAGGTTCCTGGACGACGTGATAACGGTGAATAGGCACCCCTTCGAGAGGCTGGCCCAGGAGAGCCTTAGGCATAGGAGGATAGGGCTCGGCGTCATGGGGCTGGCCGACATGCTCTACGCCCTCCACATACCCTACAACAGCGAGGAGGGGTTCGAGACCATGTCGAGGGTGATGGAGTTCATAGCCTACCACGCATACAGGACGTCCGCTGGGCTGGCGGAGGAGCGCGGCCCCTTCCCCCTCTTCGAGAGCAGCACCTACGCCTCGGGAATACTGCCGGTCGAGGGCTTCCACCATAGGGAGTGGCAGAGCCTGGACTGGAGGGGCCTCTCCGAGATAGTCAAAAAGGGTGTGAGGAACAGCCACGTGACGACGGTCGCGCCCACCGGTAGCATCTCGATGATATTCGACGTCTCCGCAGGCCTAGAGCCGCAGTACGCCCTGGTCTACGAGAAGCGCGTAACCCTAGGGAGCTTCTACTACGTCGACGTCGAGCTGGAGAGGCAGCTGAAGGAGAACGGGCTCTACAGCGAGGAGCTCCTCAGGAGGATAGCGGAGAACGGGGGCTCGGTCCAGGGCCTGGAGGAGGTGCCTGAGGGGATGCGGGAGGTCTTCGTGACGGCGCGGGAGATCCCGTGGTGGGACCACCTGAGGGCGCAGTGGGAGATACAGAAGTGGGTGGACGCCGCGGTGAGCAAGACTATAAACATGCCCGCCTCGGCCAGCATTGAGGACGTGCTGAACGCCTACGTCGCGGCCGAGAGGATAGGGCTGAAGGGGATAACCGTCTTCAGGGACACCAGCAAGGGTGCGCAGGTCCTACACGCCAAGCCCTCCGTCTCAGTGGTGCGTAGGAGGAACAGGACCCCCGAGCTCCTAGGCATAGGGGGTGAGGCCGCGTGAGCGCCAGCAAAGACGAGCTCCTCCACTACGTCGAGGACAGGATACTACAGCTAAAGACGGAGCTAAGGTACCTCGAGCAGCTTAGGGAGCTCCTCGTCGCGTCCTCCGCGGCGCCGGCCGTGGAGCCGAGCGAGGCCGACCTCGACAACCTTCCATGGAGGCCCTACTCCTCGGGTAGGGGAGAGTGGATCTATAGGGACGAGGCGCCCGAGGCCCTCGTCGCGAGGCTCGAGAGGGAGGGGAAGGGCGTGGTGATAGGCAAATATGTCTATAGCCTGAGGAGCGGCGCGACGGGCAAGGTCTTCGTCAGCAGGAGGGAGGTGGGGTCGAAGTGAGGGTGGAGAGGTGCCCCGAGTGCGGGAGCGAGAGCCTAGTGAAGGAGGGGAGGTGCGTCACATGCGCGGACTGCGGGTGGAGCGCCTGCAACATCTGACCCCTGAGGAGCCGCCAACGCTTATTAGACCGCGCCGGCCAGCTGTATCCGGCATGTCTCCCGAGGGGGAGGCGGAGCTGGAGCTAGAGATTGTGAGGAGGGTGGTTGAGAGGGCCGCGGAATACGTCGCGGCCGTAAACGCCCTCCACGAGGACCTGGAGATGCTGGAGCTGAGCGAGGTCCTCTCACTCACCCTCATGTACATGGACATCGACTCGGTCGACGACAGGAACCTTTGGACCGACTTCAGGCTCGACCCCGATGCGTCCCGGGTATTCATCATGAAGGTGGAGGAGGGTGGTGGGAGGCTCTACAGGAGCGGCAGGACGGGCTACTACTACCACATCTACCGCCGGGAGGGCGGCTCCTACGGGGTCAGGAGGCTCAGCCGCGGGGAGATGGGCGAATGGATACTCCGGGCCCTCGAGGGGGAGAGGGGGATGGGCTATGTCGCTTGAAGAGTCGCTGAGGAGGGTCCTGAACGAGGGGAGGGACTGGCAGAGGGTCCCGGTCAAGGGGGCGCCAGGCGTCTTCGTCCTGAAGGCGCCGGCATCAAAGAATAGGCCCGCCACCCTCATAGTGGAGTTGAACCCGGTAGGCCCCGACGGCTCTCCCAGGAAGAGGAGGGGGCTCATGCTCCGGAGCCCGGACGAGCTGGAGGAGTTCAGGAGGCTCCTCTCCAACCCGCGGCTCGACGAGCTCCTAAGGGCCGTAGAGAGGGTGAACCCGCAGGGCGTGGGAGGAGACCTTGAGGTTTAGCGGCAAAGCCCTAGCGGCGGCCGTCATCATATCCCTCGCTATAGGAGCCGTGCTGGGTGCATCCACACGAACTAGGGGGACCCCTACGACTACGGTAACGCTCCTGCCTACGGTAACGATCCTGCTGCCAGAGCCTACCGCGACCCAAACAATTGAGGGGCCGACGGTATACCTGACGGTCAGCGAGACCCGGACAGTAGAGCTGACGCGGACGGCGGATAGGACGATACTATCAACTATAACCCTGCCGCCACGGACCACTACTATCCTGCACACCACGACGAGCCTCGCGACCGTTACCGCGACCGTTAGCGGCGCCGAAGCGGTTTGCTTCAGCAGGGTTGAGAGGTGCGACGAGCTGATTATACGCCTGATAGACGGGGCGCGGAGTAGGGTCTATGTGGCGATCTATATACTGACGAGGGACTCGCTGGCCCAAGCCCTGATCAGGGCTAGGGAGAGGGGCGTCGAGGTGAGGGTGGTGATGGAGGAGAGGGAGGCCTACGGGCAGGGGTCGGACTACTTGGCGCTGAAGGGCGCGGGGGTCGACGTCAGGCTGGACGGAAACCCAGCCCTCATGCACCACAAGTTCATGGTCATAGACGGCGAGGTAGTGGTTACGGGGAGCTACAACTGGTCCTCGGCCGCGGAGGAGAGGAACGACGAGAACATAATAGTGATACGGGATCCGCGGGTCGCCGGGGAATACGAGCGCGAGTTCGCCAGGATCTGGGAGCAAGCCTCACGGGGCTGACGAGGCATTAACCTTACAACCGAAAAACTGTTTTAACCAGAAGGCTCATACCATTCCTTGTAGCTGTTTTATGCCGCGGGTGCCGGTGTCGGCGGAACCCCATCGAGGAATTGAGAGTAGTTCAACGCGGCACCTATCCAATAATCGTGGTTAATACCGACACTGGCCCCCACATATCACAGAAGATAGTTGGATGGGATACTCGGCGTACGCGGAGCGCTTCTATTTGAGAAGGCCTCAGTTTTACCGTAAGATTCCGTAGCGGAACGCAAAATCGCTTAGTTAGGAACTTACGATACCGAATAATCTTCGATATTCTTCTATGATTTGTTTTCTACGCTGACTTAGAAATTCTATGTATTTTTCGGGATTCCATAAAGACTCGTTCAGCGGTATGAAATGCAGTTCAAGGAGGGAGGAGTCCGCATCACGCAACACCCTGAGATAAGTCGAGGGCTCCTTATCTTTCACGGCGGCATTTGCGTCTTTGGATATAAGAGTGATGTTTGCTACATCGTCTCTAAGCTCCTCATCATACCCCATCTTTTTTAATACGGCATCAGGGAAAATATGGTGGACGGTTAGATCATCGTCCGGTATGTTAGATATCATCGTAGGGTCTCCGGACCAGATATTCCAATCCCTTGCCCTGTTATGTGAGTACAGGACTGAGAGAAGGGTGAGGTGTCTGTCGTCATATTCTCCGGTAAGGTCTTTTTCCAAGATAGTTTGAGTTCTGAGGTTCTTCATCAGGGCCTTCATTTCGTAGGAGTATTGGGCGAGTGTTGAAATATCCTCATAGAGGTCGCTTTCAAGCCTTCCAGTATACCTTCCGTCGAATGAGGCGTGAACAAGCCAGCTTATTAGGTCTTTTTTAAACTCGGCATCGATTATCTTATTAGTGGCGAGATATTTGTTGTGGATAGCCATGGAGGGCACCACGGGAAGGTAGTTTGACTGGAGATAACGAAGCCTTACCCCGAGCTCCTTCATAATATCAAGCACTTTAACAACTGCCCGCTCAGTCTTTATAAGATACTCCAGGTATTCGTAAGGTTTCATACCGTCGAGCTTTACACTTGCTTCTTTGAATTTCACCATGCCCGTGGAGATGGCTAAGTAGGCCCTTATCAGCGGCGGGGAGTCCACATCATAGCCTTTCTTAGAAAGGTGCTCCATCATTTCGTGGAATCTCCTCCTAAATGGCTCCACTCCTCCTGCAACGGTTTTACCAGTTATGAGGGCTAGAACGAGGTCGGGGAGCTTTACCCTCGTCCCTCTGCTATTAAGTCTGACGAACATCTCCGACCACCTTTCGAACACCTTTATGAGGTCGTCCTTATCCCACTCAGTCTCCACATTCACAATGGGGACTTGATAGTTTCTGAAAACGTCCCTTAATTTGTTTAACTCCTTTTTAACGGTTTTTCGCAACGCATCGCTCAACTGCCTGGATTCCACAATCTCATCTACGTCATCAGCGTGAAGCACGTCTGAAACCTTAAACGAGTCCTCATCCGGCCTCCTCCTACCCCTGGCGAGCTGAAAGCGTGCATCCCGAGGGTTAAAGTAGAGGTCGAGCCTCTTATCCTTGTTTTCTACCCTTGCTTTTCCGTTCTTGATGAGGAGTAGTGAAGTAAGCCGTTGCCTCCCATCAATGACGATATACCTGCCGTTCTCTATATTATAGTCATCTACTAGTGGCTTGAACAGATACTTGTATTCCTCGACCAGCTCACGTGGCATGTTACAGACGCATATCGCCCCGATAGGAAGTTTCTTGTAGATCGAGGCCGCCAGCTCAAGTACCTGCGAACTCCTCCAAACAAAACCTCTTTGGATCTCCGGCACCACAAAATACCCAAGCTCAAGCTCCTCGTAGAGCTTGCTTAAGGCCTGCATACTAAGTAAAGCGAGGGGGCTTCCCTATAATCTTTTAGAACAACGAATGAGTACAAATACCACACTAACTCCGACTCTTTATAAAACCTCAATATGCCTTAAAAACAAATATAATACGACTATGCTGTCTACATCGATGAGTCGTCTGCTAAAAAATCGCCTGCTCTGCTTGTCATGCTTGTCATTATAATGGGTCTATCAGGTATCTTTGTCAGTAGTTTTAGGTACGACTCGATAGAGACTAGAACCTATTTTTATGAAAGTACCGTAAGCGAGGTTATCACCCTAAGTAAAGTAGAAAACATCACAATTTATTCCATACTTATACGAGACTCGAAAAACCATTCAAACAACAACTTTCCAGGACAGCATTATGAATAGGGTTGGGAGCGGAGAGCTGGATTGGGGATATGGGCTCGGACGCCTGCATCTAGGCGACAAGGTTATCGCTAACATCTCCTCTGTTTATAAGGTGCTTTTGTGCTTAGATAAACCACCCCTTTTTTGAGCTCGGATTAATCCAACGGGATTTCTATTATGATTGCGAATACGCCCACATAACCGATCAAGGCCAATATGAGATGAAAATTACTAAGGAAGGCTTTTACACCCTGATGGTTGGAAAACAGGCTGGATATATGGTGACCAGCTTCATATTAATGTTTAAAGTTATCAGACAACAAGAAGACACACAAACAATTACACAGACCACTACGGTAACATTTACGACGACGTACACTATAATAACGATCACTTCTTACAGGACAACTGTCACATCAATGGACATCTACACACCAAAACGAGGATTGTTAGGTTGAGAAGTTTGCACACCCGAGGCCTGATATTCGGTGTAAATTTATAGCTAACAATATGGACTCCCTACCATAACACATCTATATAGCTCGATCCCATATACTAGGCCGTAAAAAGTCATTCCCCGGTGAAGGGTTGTTTAAAACATGTCGGGCGGGGAGGCGAGGCTCGCCGCTAGGAGGGAGTGGGGGGCCAGCTACCTTGGGTTCGTGAGGGAGAGGCTGTTGTGGGAAGGGATACCGTTCAAGGAGGCGGGCGACGGGATATACGTGTGCAGGGAGGACTACGGCAGAGCCGTCAAGGCAATCCTCAACCGCGAGGCGTGGTGAAAATGCCGAGAAAGAAGGTTGAGGAGAGATACAGGGAGTGGGAGAGGCAGAGGGATGAGGGGGAGGCCGGCTTCTACTGCCTCGTGAAGCTCCTCTGCGACGACTGCGGCTACCGATGGGCCGATAACGTGAGGATGACGCTCCCCCCGTGCCCCCGATGCGGCTCGGCCCGCGTCTATGAATACGAGACCCTACAGGTGGGGTGATTGGTGGGGGCCGCAACCTGCTATATAGCGCTGGAGGCTCGCTCTACACGATGAGCCCGAATAGGTGGTATGCCCAGCCCCACGTCGTCAGGATTATTAGGCCTACGTGGGGCGAGTGCCTGTTATGCGGCGAGAGGAGGGATAAGATGGTGTGGGTTAAGGGCGTGGGTCTAGTCTGCCCCGGCCACGAGGCATACGCCGTAGTCTGTGAGTATGATGACGGCTACTATACGAGGCAGACGATAGTCAAGGTTCTCCCGACGGAGGAGGGGGCGAGGAGGGAGAGCAAGGAGCTGAACAGGACGCTCAGGGAGGCCCGCGTCGCCGTCGGCTGGAGGCCGCAGAGCTACACCATCAAACCCCTCATGGAGCTCGTCGGCAAGAAAACCCTCGCCGGCGAGCTGGAGGAGGGTTTTGAGGAGAGCTGGTAGGGGGGAGGGGGCGACGGGGGTATGGGCGGGGCCGCGGCTCGTTATATATGTGGCGACGCCGATACGTCTGGGGTGGTGTGATACGTTCAGGCTCCGTCTCCCGAGCGCGAGGACGGCAGACCTGTTCAGGGCGGTGGCGGCGGTGGTGGAGGAGGGCACCTTCAGGGTTACGGGAGACTCGATGGGCATCGTCTCCCTAGACCCAGCCCACGTGAGCCTGGTGGATTTCGAGCTCCGTAGCGAGGCGGCGGAGGAGTTCGTGGCGGACGGGGAGGCCGAGATGACGGTGAACCTCCAGGAGCTCCTCAAGTTCCTTAAACGCGCTAGGAAGGGCGAGGCTCTAACACTCACATACGATGAGGAGAAGCGGAAGCTCAGCATTATTCTCACAGACCCCACCAAGTCGAGGGAGAGGAGGTTTGAGCTGGCCACGCTGGAGTGGCGGGCGGAGCCTCCGAAGATACCTAACCTGACCTTCACGGCTAAGGCCACCGTATTAACGGACGCGTTGTGGGAGGCCGTCGAGGACGCGAGGCTGGTCTCCGACTCGGTGAAGATAACCATCAGACCGGACATGGTGGTCTTCTTGGCGGAAGGCTGGGGCGACGGCGGGGCGGTCGAGAACAGGCTCTCGAATAGCTCTCCATTGGTATATGAGATAGAGGCGGACGGGGATGTGGCCGCGTCCTACAGCCTCTCCTACCTCGAGAAGATTGTAGGCGCCGCGAGGTTCTCGGACATTGTTACTATAGAGCTGAGCACCAACAAGCCCCTCAGGCTCACCTTCAATCTCGCGGAAGGGAGGCTACAATACCTGCTGGCCCCGAGGGCTGAGTGAGGCCGCAACCAGCTAAATACCATTTCCCCGTTTGGGCTCGTTGGCATGAGGGAGTGGCATGACCTGGAGAGCTATGTCTCAGACCTAAACTCCCTGCTCGACCTGGACGTCGAGGTGGGCGACGGCCTAATCAGGATAGGTCTCGACGGGGCCCGGATAACGGTGCAGGAGAAGGACGTGGGCTGGGCCATCGCCTACGAGTCGGAGGATGGGGTTGGCATCAGGGTTGAGGGTGCTGTGGCGGAATACTACCGCGGGGGGAGGCTATGCATGAGGGGGCTTGCCCCGAGCGGTTGCAGTAGGGCCGCCAGGGCCTTCGCCCTTATAGTCGGCCTAGTTGCCGCCCGGAGCCTCGGGAGCGAGGAACAGCTCTTCAAACGCTTCTTCACAGGAGTGGAGGAGCGGTTGTGAGGGTATTCACGCTAGTCGGTAGGGATGCGTCCCTGAGGTGCGGCGGCCGTGGGGCCTTGAGGGGTTATATCGGCTCCTGCCCAAGATTGGGGCATGATGGAGCCCGTGTCCTTTAAAGAGGTGTTATCCACCCTAGAAGAGAGGCTGGAGAGGGGGCTGAGGAAGGCGAGGGTATTCCCGGAGCTTCTTCAAGCCTGCCAGCCAGCCGCGAGGAGGCTGAACGCATTCAAAGCCCTCCGGAAACTCGGGGCTGAGCTTTATCTAGATGGCTCCGAAGAGCCTGACGGCAGAGTTTACTGGGTCCACCCGATACCGAGAACCGAACTATTCGCCGTTTGCCGGAGGCTCGGCTTTGTCCACCACTTCGCCTACGACGGACAGCTCTACATGGACACGCACGTAAAATACGCAGGGAAGACGGTGTTAGTCCACTTGGGCGAGTGGAGGCCCTTCGTGGAGTTCAGTAAAGACCCGCTGGAAATGAGCTCAAAAGAGTTCCTGCATGTGTGCGAGGAAATCCAGAGCTATTGTGCGAGGATGAAGGGCCTCGTAGAAGGGTTCAATGCCCATACGGATAGGTTTGCGGACGGCAGGCCCGTCTTCCTGACGAGGGGACGAGTACCGGAAGGGTGCAGGTTCGTTGCGGACGTAAGCCGATACACGGAGTACTCCAACGCCTATGTCGAGCAGACCGAGGAGGACAGGGTGAGGGAAAAGGAGAGGATACGCGCCGAGATGGCGGAGCGCGAAGAAGAGGCGAGAAGGCTTGAGGGGCTGGTTGCAAGGGGGGTGCTTGTGAGAGAAAGCGAATATTATAAGCTTTATGAGGTAATCCCGGAAGACGCGGAGAACGCGCTTAGAATCCCCGTCAAGAGCATAGCAGAAAAAGTTTTCGTCGCCAAGATGAGATTCTCAGTTTACGACCATGCGGACATCAGCATCTCAACTCCGGTGAACTACCTCCACGCCCTACGCCTTCTCCGGGAGGCGGGGGTTGAAGCCACACTTGTGAGGCCCCGGTGGGCTGGACTCGGACTGAGGCGCGCCATCCAAGTTTATGTTTATGATAGCTTCCTCCACCCGGACTACTACGCTGTCCTCGTCGTGCCTAAGAGGGTATCACAACTACCGCCTATAAAGCTCGCCGAGATTATCAGGTCTCGGAACAGGATAATCGTCGTGGATCGCGCGAGGCCGTGATGGAATATATCTCGGGGCGACACATGCTGAGCCGCCATGGCCGGAAGGAGAAAGGGAAGGGCTAAGAGGGGTGGAAAGACGGGGAAGAGGGTGAGAAAGGTCGGGAAGGTCGAGGCGAGCCTGCCGAGGATGCCGAAACCGCTCAGGGAGCGCGTGATGCAGGAGAGGCCGGAGAAGCCAGAGGACGTGAGGGTTATAGAGCCCCCGAACGGCAACGGAGACCCGATAGTGCAGGTGAGAGGTAAGACGGTCGGCGCCTGGATAGACCTCTAAAACCCCCTTTTATACCTCTTATTTTTTTGAGTCCTATAACCAGCCGTGAAAGGGCCACAAAGGGCTATAAACACCTGACTAGATGCGGGAGGTATGCAACAGCTCAGGCTCTCCGATTTCCCAGAAGAGGCGGCCAGCGAGGCTCCCCAGACCCCCGAGGCCCCTAAGGTGCCGAGCCTGAGGCCCTATCAGGAGGAGGCGTATGAGGCTTGGGTCAAGCGGGGGCGTAGGGGCATTATAGTGGCGCCGACGGGGACGGGCAAGACGGTTATAGCCGCATACGCTATAAAATGCTCCTCGGAGCCTACGCTTGTCATAGTCCCCACGGAGAGGATTATGAAGACCTGGGTCTCG
>Ga0197144_100802_pt1 | contig 11406 bp, 10 predicted proteins | sample GBS85_MetaG_FD_148670 | JGI IMG/M metagenome (GOLD analysis project Ga0197144, IMG submission 148670) | Sediment microbial communities from Great Boiling Springs, Gerlach, Nevada, United States - GBS 85_MetaG | ecosystem: Environmental > Aquatic > Thermal springs > Hot (42-90C) > Sediment...
TTCCTGTGTTTAAGGTTTTTGTTGATGGTTTTTGGTCTGAGTTTCCTGTTAGGGTTGATGTTAGGAGCCCTATTGATGGTTCTCTTATTGCTAGGGTTTCTGTTCCTGATTGGGAGGCTGTTGATAGGGCTTTGGATCTCGTCTACTCTAGGGGTAGGTGGAGTATTAGGAATATTCCTGGGGAGAGGAGGCTTAGGGTTATTGAGAGGATTGCTGATTTGATGGAGGAGCATAGGGATGAGTTTGTTGAAACTCTCATTGTTGATGCTGGTAAGCCTGTTAGGCATGCTGTTAGCGAGGTTGAGGCTAGTATTGATAGGCTTAGGAAGGCTTCTCTTGATTTGAGGAAGCTTGAGGGCGACTACATCCCCGGGGATTGGAGCTCTCATACTCTTGAGAGTGAGGCTATTGTTAGGAGGGAGCCTTATGGTGTTGTACTAGCTATAATACCCTTTAACTACCCCCTCTTCGATACTGTTAACAAGTTTGTTTACAGCGTTATACCTGGGAACGCGTTCGTAGTTAAACCTCCATCGCTAGACCCTATAGCGTCCATAATGTTCGTTAAGGTGGTTGTTGAAGCCGGGTTCCCTAAGGATGCTATAGCCCTCCTAACAGTACCTGGGAGGGATGCGTCTAGGATAGTTGCTGATAGGAGGATACATGTTATAAGCTTAACGGGGAGCACTAGGACCGGGCTTGAGGTTATGAAGAATGCTGGTATAAAGCAGTTCATAATGGAGCTTGGGGGAGGAGACCCAGCTATAGTGCTTGAGGACGCTGATATAAGGGTTGCAGCCCAGAAGGTGGCTATGGGGGTTTCAAGCTATAGCGGTCAGAGGTGTGACGCTATAAAGCTGATACTCGTAGAGGAGCCTATATACGAGGAGTTTAAGAAAGCTCTTGTAGAGGAGCTTTCAAAGATAAAGATAGGGGATCCGAGGAGTAAGGATACCGATATGGGGCCGTTGATAGACGAGAGCTCAGTAAACGATATGATGGAGGCCGTGGAGGACGCTGTAAGATACGGGTGTAAGATAGTCTACGGTGGTAAGAGGATTGAAGGTAACTACGTGGAGCCAACAATAGTGGAGGTTACAGAAAGGCACGCACTAAAACTACTAAGACTATACAGAGACGAGGTTTTCGCACCAATAGCCTTAATCTACAAGTTCAAAGACCTAGATGAAGCGATAGAAATAGCTAACGGAAGGAGGTACGGCCTAGACGCGGCAGTATTCGGGAAAGACATAGATAGGATTAGGAAGATAATAAGGTTCCTCGAGGTAGGAGCAATATACATTAACGAATACCCGAGACACGGAATAGGCTACTACCCATTCGGGGGCAGGAAAGACTCAGGCATAGGCAGAGAGGGGGTAGGCTACAGCATAGAGTACGTGACGGCAACAAAGACAATCATATACAACTATAGAGGAAAAGGAATATGGGAGTACCTCTAACAACAGCAAACCGTTAAGCTGAGAACCCGCTAGCTAGGCGTGGAGCTCCTTTAAAACAGAAGCCTTACCCCTCCTAGCAAGGTACTCTCTAAGCGGTTTAGAGAGGTTAAAGCAGTCCTCCCCCTCCTCCAGCAACCCCATTGCAACAAGCTTTCTCACAACCACCTGGGGGTTACTTACACCAAGCTGCCTCAACTCTTTAACAGCTCTAATACTGCCAACCGATATGTTCTCCACGAAGTATACGAGAACCTTCCTCTCCTCGGCTGAAAGCCCTCTAGCTTTATCTAAGAGTATAGAAGCTTCAACTAGATAATCCTCCACTAGGGGCCCCCGGAGGTTGTAGTGTTTAAGGGGTGGGTATTAAGGCTATGGGTAGGTTGTTAAGGGATCTAGCTTTAAGGGTTCTAGGGGAGAGGGGGCGTTGGGTTTGGGGTAGGCTTGACGTTATAGGTGATATAGCTGTAATTAAGAAGCCTATACACGGGGATCTAACCTTAGATGATTTCACCCTGTTAGCTGAGGAGCTCCTAAAGGTGGTTCCTGTTAGGAGTGTGTGGCTTGCTGTAACCCCTGTTACCGGGCCTTACAAGACTAGGGGTTTTGTACACTTAGCGGGTGAGCCTAGATCGTGGACTATATACAGGGAGCACGGTTGCTCCTTTAAAGTTGATATAACCAAGGTGTTTGTAACCCCTAGGTTGGGCTACGAGCATCTTAGAGTTGCTAGGCTCGTTAAGAGCGGGGAGGTCTTAGTTAACATGTTCGCTGGAGCCGGGATATTCTCGATAGTGGTAGCTAAGCTCTCTAAACCAGCTAGGGTGCATAGTATAGATATTAACCCTGACGCCTACAACATGATGGTTGAGAACATTAGGTTGAATAAGGTTGAGGGTATCGTAACACCCTACCTGGGGGACGCGGCTAGGGTTGTAGAGGAGAAGCTGGTAGGGGTAGCTGATAGAGTTCTAATGCCACTACCAGACCTAGCCCTCGAGTATACACCACAAGCACTCCTAGCTCTTAGAGGCCCTAGGGGCTTCATACACTTCTACATACACCTTAAAACGGGTAAGGGGAGGGGCTTCTACGATGAGGCTGTAGAGATGGTTAGAGCTAAAGTTGAAGCTGAAGGCTGGGCTCTCTCTGGTGCGGAGGCTAGAGTTGTTAGGAAGGTGGGGCCTGGAGTGGTTCAGGTGGTTGTTGATGCGGAGGTTGAAAGATCTAAGGGTGTGGCTTAAGTATAAGAGCTCTCTACTAGAAGGGGTTTACGAGGATAGGGTTATAGGCTACCTAGACCCGGGTGTTGAACGGTACCTAGAGGTTTTCAATAAACCAACGCTACTAGTTACGACTAGTAGTTGTACTGGTAGGATAACGGTGGTGGAGGGTTTATGGCATTGGGAGAGGGGGGAGGCTAGGATACTCTATAAAACCCACGACCCGGTAGATGTGGATACCATTGCTAAACACTCTTGGAGAGCGTTTACAAGCAGTGTGTGGCTTAAGGTTACAGGCCCCATAATACATTTTAAAACACCAAGCCTTAGATGTGCATCTAAACTACTACAATACGCTAGATCATCAGGGTTTAAGCATAGCGGTCTCCTATCCCTCAACCCCGTTGAAGGCCACACAGTTGAGGTTATGAGTAGTGTACAGGTGATAGTACCGCTTAGAAGGGATGGCGTCACCCTAGTTGATAGGGGGTCCCTTGAGGGTATTGTAAGTACAGCTAATGAAGCCTTAGCGGAGGGTAGGAGGAGGCTTGAGAATCTAAGATCTAAACTCTCCTCCGGGCTCGACGCCTGCGAACCCTAGACATGTACTCTTTAACAAGATCCTCCTCACAATCACATATCCCCCTAGCTTTAAGCTCCTCACATTTAAAAGGAGTATACCCTTTAATCCTAGCAAGACTCTCAGCCACCACAACAGCTCTATCCTCACCGGCTAGCCCAATCGTAGATAGAAGTCTTGAAACATACTCCCCCGGGGCCCCTATAGCGGATAGGAATGATAGGAGCACGTAGACCTCCTCATCAGAAAGCCTCCTAGCCAAAGACCTTGATATAATCTGCCTTATACACTCGGGTAGAAACTCCTCCCTCAAACCTGAGGACTCTCTAACCTCAAGCTCCCTAACCTCCTTTACGAGCTTCTCAAAAGCAGGGGTTTCAGGAGCCTCTACAGCTTTAAGGCTATCAAGTATAAACCTCCTTGAAGCCTCGACAAGTAGCTTAATAAACCTCCTACGCTCTAAGAACACGTAACCCCCCTTAACGAAGTTGTTAACAAGCCTTAACTCCTCCAACTTAGACCCTGAAGCATACCTAAGGAAATCACCTACGGGTACAGCAATATCCAGAACCCTATATGTAACCCTCCCCTTCTCGACAACCCACGGGAATGATATACTCTTACTCTCAACCCTTACACCTAGGGATCTAGCAATACCAACAAGGTCATCCTCGTCTTCGAGAAACCTCTTAGCCCTCTCAACCTCAACATCTACAACCCTGTTTAAGAGGTATATGCTACCAGAAGCCTTCAAGGATAATAGTGAGAGCCAGAAGGAGAAAACCTCCTCCTCCGTAGAAGCTGAAATCTCGTCTGGAAGCTTACCCTCCACGGCTAGGTTAATCCTTTTAAGGGCTAGGCTTAGGAGGTGCTCGTCACCAGCTATGGTCTCGAAAGCTCTTTCAAACCCGAGTTTTAAGCTAGCGTAACTCCACGGATCCACGAGGTAGGGGTATTTCTTTAAGTTCAAACCCTCTAACCCCACCTCTCCTATAGCCGTTCGGTTATCTTAAGCTCTCCACCAGGTTGTAGGGGCATTTGTTTCGCTAAATACATGTTTATCTACATCTATTTATACTCTTACCACCTACCCTCCTAAGGTGAAGGTGGGGTTTATGCGGGAACCTCTCGCTAGGAGGGTGGCAGAGTGGGTTGAGGGGTTCTCTCTTAAGGATGTTGGGGCAGATGTGGTGTTAGAGGTTAAAAAGAGGTTTATTGATACTGTTGCAGTGTCTCTAGGCGCTTTCTGGGAGGAGCCTGTGGTTATAGCTAGGTGGGTTGCAGAGTCTACAGCGGGCTCTAGGCTCCCGGCAACCGTATGGGGTACTGGTGTTAGGGCTGCCTTCGATCACGCGGCTTTCGCTAACGGTTGTGCTGTTAGATACCTTGATTTCAACGATACATACCTTTCCAAGGAGGCTTTACACCCAAGCGATATGATCCCAGCTCTCGTGGCGGCCTCGGAGATATCTGATGCTGATGGTAGGAAGCTTGTTGAAGGCATTATAGTTGCCTACGACGTAGCCGCTAGGCTTGCTGATGCCTACAGCGTTAGGGGTAGGGGTTGGGATCACGTGACCTACATAGCTATAGCTACGGCTGCAGGTGTATCTAAGATCCTCGATTTGGACGCCTCGAGGGCGGAGCACGCTATAAACATAGCTACAACAATAGCCCCAGCTCTTAGGCAGACGAGAGCTGGGGAGATAAGCATGTGGAAGGCTTGTGCAGCATCAAACGCCGCTAGAGACGGGCTTATAGCGGGTGTTCTAGCATCAAAGGGTATGACCGGGCCTTCACCAGTATTTGAGGGTAAATTCGGCTTCTTCAAGGTAGCTATTGGAGGTGATACGTTCGACCTAGACTTTAAGGGGCCGTCTAAGGTGCTGGAAACAAGCATTAAGTACTGGCCCGTAGAATACCACTCTATGAGCGCTGTTGAAGCCGCGTTAAGGGTTAGAGAGCAAGCGGGGCCCCTGAAACCTGAGGATATAGAGGAGGTTGAGGTTAGAACGTTCACCGTAAGCTACAGGATAATAGTGGAGGATCCTGAGAAGTGGGATCCCAAGACTAGGGAGACGGCCGATCACAGCCTCCCATACATAGTCTCAGCTGCACTACTAGATGGTAGGATATGGGTTGACACGTTTAAACCTGAGAGAGTCCTAGCAGAGGATACCAGGAAGGTTATGAAGAAGATGAGGGTTGAGGTTGACCCGGAGTACGATAAGATATACCCCACCGGGATACCGAATAGGGTTAAGGTTAGAACTAGAGATGGTAGAGTTTACGAGGAGGAATCAATATACCCGCCAGGGCACTACAAGAACATGTTAACAGTAGAGCAGGTTGAAGAGAAGTTCTGGAAGCTAGCCCGGGGGGTTGTAGATGAGTCTAAAGCATCAAAGTTCCTAGAGGAGGCTTGGAGGCTGGAGAGTGTAGGCGATCTAGGCAGGCTTATGAGGCTTGTTAGCGTTAAAAGCTAACGCCTCCTCTCCCTCCTCCTAACAGCTACCTCTTCCCTCCTAAACCTGGATGCAAGGAAGCCACCGCTGAAACCTAGCACTAGGCCTAAGGCTAGCAACCCCAGGCTTATAAGGTTCTGTCTTGAAAGCTGGCTCCTCAGACTCTTAATCTCTCCATCCCTAATCGATATCTCGTTCTCCCAGAAGGACTTTAAACCCTCAAGCTCTCTAACCCTACTCTCCAGCCTGGATATGTTGCCTTGAAGCTCTCCAATCCTATCCTGTAACGGTTTAGTCAGGTTCCTAACGTAGCCTTCAAAGTTATAGAAGCCTATGAGGTTACTTAGAACGTTGCTATCAACAACTATAGCCGCGGGCTCTAGACCGCTTTGAGCTAGCACTACGGGCTCCCTGTAGACATAGGCTACGTTGAATCTAAACTCGAACGAATCACCAGGCTTTAGGGTTACCGGGTCTGCTATGAGTCTTAGAACTACAGGTGTATCTAATCTTACACCTTCAGCTCTAACACCAACCTGGTATAAGGCTAAGTAGGATAGAGGTTGTACAGGCTTAACCCCAACGAAGTAGAGGGCGCTAGTTTTATCCGTAACATTCTCCAACCTAACGAGCGCTACAGCGTCGAGGCTGAAAGCCCTTATAGGCTCCCCTGGTTTAACGTCGGCAGTCCCGCCTAGGTAGCCTAGCCCGGTATCAGCTAGTGATAGAATCCAGCTATCAGGGCTACCGTCATCCACTACTATGATAATCTCAGGCCCCCCATCAGGCCCTCTAAGCGTTACACTCTCATTAGAGGGGTTTTCGAACCTCACGATATACTCTAGTGATGGGCTCCAAATCCTAGCTTTAATAATGGCCGTTACATTAAGAGGTTTAACGTCAACAGAAGCCTCATCACCTGGCTTAGCCTGGATAACAAGTAGGTCTGTAGTGTTACTTACGACCTCGAAGCTCCAGGGCTTGAAGGCTAGGGTTGAAAGAGGTATCCTAGCAGGGGTCCCGTTGTATGTGAACTCATAGTAACCTGTGCTCCTGTTAGTGAAAGCGTTGAAGAGTATTGACGGTATTATAGAGCCTAGCCTTAGGAGCTCAACACTACTACCATTAGGTAGCACTACAACCCAGCTGGCAACCGAAACCCCCCTCTTGAAGTCTAGTTTAACAGTATAGTAGTAGTTTGAAACGGTTACAACGCCATTGCTAACATTGGATATCACGAAAGGCGGGTTCCTCTCAGCTAACGCGACTAAAGGTGATACTAGTAGAGTGAAACACACTATAACAGCTACTATCTTAAACCACTTCAACTCGAACACCAATCCTAACGTCTAGGGATCCCACCCTTTTATAAGATAAGCTCAAATGGGGGGCTGGGGAGCTAGGAGCGCCCACTGAACTACGGCTAGGATGCCGGGTATTAGTGATGTAGCTATACTAGTTCTAACTATAACACCGTAGGGCTGGGGTCCCAGGGCTCCTCTATCGGAGTAAACTATCTTATTTAAGGTTGCCGAGGATATGGCTAGGAGGGTTAACGTTGAAGCGTAGCCTACCCCTATGAAGGATACTGTTGAGGCAATACCGAGTATTGTTGCCGTTGCGTTAGCAAAGCCTCCTACAACTACTAGCGGTATGTAAGCTAGCCCCGGGGCTTCTAGGAGCTCTAGGAGTTTAGCTAGTGTTATCAGAGCTGTGTATGTGAGGGCAGCTTTAACAGCTTGGTACCAGCTTAGGGGGCTTGCTACAGCTATTGGAGGCATGTTTATGCCAGCTCCTCTACTAAACGATACTACGGCTATGAGGGTGGAGGTGGAGGCTAGGACTACTAGTGTTGGAGCCTCTAGTATCCTGTGAGGCCCCGCGAAGATGGCTATTGAAGCTAGAGCTAGTATGGCCGACCTAGCTTGCATAACGCTAGCTACTAGTACTGAGAACAGCCTTACAGCTCCCACCTTCTCAGAGGCGCTAAGTGGGAGGCTCCCTAGGAGTCTTGTAACGCTAGCTATTGTAGCCTCACTATTAGCTATACTACCTAGCATTGTACCGTAAATAAGCCCCTTAGGCCCCCATATCCTTGCAGCACCATAGCTTACAAGGCTTACTGTTAGCACGAGGAGGAAGAAGAGGTACACCCTGTAGACGTCAATCCACGGTATGAGGGGTGAGTATGCGGCAACTATAGGCCCCACTATTAAAGCTAGAGCTGCAACCTCCATTATGGCTACCAGCTCCTCATAGCTAATAGCTTTAGCTAAGCTAACAGCGGTATGTTTAAGAGCTAGGAGTAGCGTGGCCATAACGCTTATCGAGGCGGCCTCAATAAGCCTACCGAACCCGGCTAGAACCCCAACCATGTACGCTACCAGGATAACCATGAAGGTTGTAATGCCAGGAGCCCTCCTACCGGACATAACAATGTACATGTATACTACTAGGAATAAAGCTAAGCTCAAGGTTAGAGAGGAGAATGCAAGGCTTAAAACCATACCACTACCACCAGAGACTAGAATAGCAGCTATAGAAGTTAGGCAACCATACATGCTAACTAAGCCTAAACTCCTAACCCCCGGTATACTCCCAGCTCTAGACCTAGCACCTCCAAGCTGCATCCTCTCCCTCTCAATACCAATCAAAGCACCTCCAAGGGTAGCTGTTAACAGCCTTAAAGCAAACTCAGCGTACTCCAAGCTACCATCAACCAAAACCACCACCTCCAAGGCCTAGGAGCTCCAGTACTACCGGGAGCTCCTCTAAAACCCCCCTAACACCCCTTAAATCCATATTAAATACAGCTGGAGGCACAGGAGTTATAAGGGAGCTCCTAACACCAACCTTAACATCAACCCTACCGCCACCCCTGAAGTTAACCTCAACAACCCTGCCACCTACACTAACATAGTAAGTGTTAGCCCCGACCCTAACACCCCTTAAACCCTTAATCCTCTCCTCAACAAGGCTGAGCGAGCCAGCAGAACAGGAGGCCTTAACGTTAACAGTGTGACTTGAAGCATACTCTGAGACTATACGCTCAACCCCATCTATGAGGTTAGCTCTAACATTAGCAATAACCTTCCTCAACTCCTCATCAACGAAGACGATCCTCCCACCAAGAGATTCAAAGCTCCTAACAGCCCTTAATAAAACCCTATCCGGCCTAACGTAAAGCGTTATAACAAGGTAGGCGGTGCAAGCCAACCCCCACCACCCGAGACCAGCCTGTAGTATCTACGTGGAGACCGCTTCAACACACCTCCTCCTGAGACGGCTAAAGGCTAACATCGCGTAACGGGGACGCGGGCTTTACAAACACCCTTCGTAGCTCTGATATAGGCTTCAAGCCTTTAACCCCCCACCGGGCTTCCCGTTCACCCCGCTATTTTCTCGATGTACTTTGAGGCTTCGTAGGCTACCATATCAGCTATTCTTAGCGGTTCAGGTGTTCTAGCGTGGATTTGAGTGTTCTCTATAATCCTTATAGCCTCCTCCAAGCTCACCCCCCATGTTAGTATGTATAGCTTACCCTTCCTCGTTGATATCTCTGTCGCTCTATCCACTAGCTTCAGCACTCTCATTCTTAGCTCCCAGTCTTTGAAGTGCTTTCTAAGAGCTTCCTCCAACCTCGCGCTTGAGGGTTTGTACTTGTAGGCTACTATTACCGGTACTCCTGATAGCTTCGTTATCGTTGGCGGGGACGCTATGTTGAACCCCGCTATCGTTATGGAGTCTAGTAGTAGTGCTTTAAGCTCGATGTTGTTCCTCAGCTTTAGCTTCGTTAACGCGTAGGCTATTGTTGCAGATGCTTCCAGCCCGTCAACCTTGACTATATTCAACTCTAGGTCTACAGGTTTGCCGTCCCATAGTATGCATGCTACCACCGTATACCCTTCTCCTAGCTTCTCTACGAAGCCGTCATCGCACGCTACTACGTTTTCCAAACACTCTCCCAATATCGTCTATTACGTCTCCGAGAGCTATATCCTCGGATAGCGTTTTGTAGAGAACCCCGGGGTCTACGGCTAGCTCTAAAACCCTGGTTTTACCGTAGCGTCCCCGGCTTACAACCCTCCCAGCTATGACGCCTAGCATGTCTAGCTCTGCTAGTATACCGCTAACTCTTCTAAGCGTTACAGTCTCTATACCGAGCTTCACGGTTAAATACCTGTACTTCTCGTAAACCTCGCCTGTAGTAGCGTAGCTTGAACCACCACCTGTAACCATTAGTATGGATGCTAGAACAAGCTTACTGTGGAGCGGTAGCGTTCTAACAACGTCGACAACTCTATCCCTCTCAATCTCATCCCTCGCCATGTACACGTGGTTCCTGGTAACCCTGGAGTCCCCAAGCCTCTCGGCAATCTCGCCAGCGACCCTTAGCAGGTCGAGAGCCCTACGAGCGTCACCATGCTCTCTAGCAGCTAAGGCAGCACAGAGAGGTATGATATCCTCCTCTAGGACACCGGGCTGGAACGCTTCGCGAGCCCTAGCCTCAAGGATGTCTTTAAGCTGCTCAGCGTTATAAGGTGGGAATACTAGCTCAACCTCGCCGAGACTACTCTTAACCCTAGGGTCGAGGGATTCTACCAGGTCGGCGCTATTAGTAACGCCTATAAGCGATATCCTTGATGACCTCAGCTCGCTATTAATCCTTGTAAGCTTGTATAGAACATCATCACCGCCCCTCTTCCTAGCTAGGAAGTCTATTTCATCCAACACCACAACATATATAGTGTTCGTATCAGACACAGCCTTGAGAATCCTGCCGAAAACCTCGCCCACTGAGAGCCCGGTGAAGGGTATTCTAGCTCCGACAGCCTCACCAATATCAGCTATAATCCTGTAAGGTGTATCCCTATACCTAGCGTTAACGTAGACACCCTTAACTCTAGCTTTAACCTCTCTAGCTGTAACCTCAAGCTTTGATAGAACGTGCCTAACAACAGCTGTCTTCCCAGTACCGGTTAAACCGTATATGAATATGTTACTAGGCTTCTCACCCCTAAGAGCTGGGGCGAGTATGGATGCCACCCTCTTAATCTCAGACTCCCTATGGGGTAGAAACTCTGGAACGTAGTCTGGGAGGAGCTTCTCCCTATCTCTAAAGATCCTAGGCTTAAGAGCTGAGGAGAAAACATCCCTAACAATATCCAAACTCCACCAGCTCCAGGAGAAGTAGACCGCGGAGGTCTGAAGAAACCTAAAGGGAGGTGTTGAAGGGGTATTATCAGGGAGCCTAGCCCTCTACATCCCAAGCTGTTAAACCATACTTCCAAGGCCTCCTCTCGAGAGCACCACCAGCAACCTCCTGAACATACACCTCAGCTAGCACAACAACACCCCTAAGAAGGTGGCCTCCAATAGTAGAACCATCCCTCCTACCTAGAACCACGTGCACGTGGGGGAAAGGTTTCCCATTAAGAACACTAATGTTACCAGTAGCTGATAACAACTCAACCCTCTCCCCAACATCAACAGGAATATACCTTTGCTCCTCAAAACTATAGTAAGCAACCCTAGCCTCACTAAAAGACCCAATAGCTGAAACATAAGCCCTACCAATACCATGCCTCTCAGCAAAACCAGACAAGTACTCTAGAAACTCTGAACCCTCAGGTACCCTGAAGAGGAAAACCCTCAAACACAAACACCAATAGCTAGAA
>Ga0197144_100804_pt1 | contig 11390 bp, 13 predicted proteins | sample GBS85_MetaG_FD_148670 | JGI IMG/M metagenome (GOLD analysis project Ga0197144, IMG submission 148670) | Sediment microbial communities from Great Boiling Springs, Gerlach, Nevada, United States - GBS 85_MetaG | ecosystem: Environmental > Aquatic > Thermal springs > Hot (42-90C) > Sediment...
TGTTTCAAGTAGAGTGCCGGATGCGTGAAAGCCTACTGAGAAGCCCTAGGCTAGCTTGGGCTTCAACCGCCCCCTTTTTGAAGCGGGCGAACGACCCCCTGGCGTAGGTTTAGAGCAGGCGGGGCGGCAGGGGAGCCACCTACCTTAGAGTAGCCTTCGCCCGGCATTCTGAGCCTCCAGCCACACAGCCTTTATACGGTATTACCAGGTACGCTCGTATGGGGTAGGAGCTTGTGCAAGCGGTGAGAGCCAGAATGGGCGGTGAAGTCAGCTGTAGCGATGTTGATTACGGTTCGTTAGTTGTCTGGAGCTTCAACAGGCTACCTAAATACCTCTGGGAGTGCTGGAAGCAGGGGCTCGAGGAAAGGGGGATTACGTGGCAGAAGCTCCTCGGGAACCTCGAGCTGAGAACCGCGGGTATCACGGAGTGGGGGCTGTATGGCAGGTTAAGTTGGGGCGAACTGGCGGAGAGAATAAGGTACACAATAGAAGTGTACTCTGAGGGGCGGGGGAAGTGAAGAGGTATACTGTTGCCGACCTCTTCTGCGGCGCTGGGGGTCTCACCCTGGGCTTCAAGGAGGCTGAGTACAAAGGCTACGGGTTCAGGGTCGTTGTGGCGGTTGACGTTTGGGCGAGGGCGTGCGAGACGTACAAGCTAAACCACCCAGAGGTTGAGGTCGTCTGCGGAGATATCAGGGAGTGGCGGGTAAAGGAGAGGCTGGTTGAGGCAACCGGCGGGCACGTCGACGTCGTTATTGGCGGTCCGCCGTGCGAGGCGTTCAGCCTAGCTGGCAAGAGGGACCCCAGCGACCCGAGGGCTAGGCTGTTCTACGACTACGCCGAGGTAGTTGCAAGGCTTCAGCCGTACATGTTCGTAATGGAGAACGTGGAAGGCATACTCACCATGCTAACCATCAGGGAGGACATAGACGGGGAAACCAAGAGGAAGGTTATAGAAGCTCTGAACAGGCTGCTCGACCTAGAGAGCGTTGGGCGGAAGAGGAGGGCGGCACCACAGTACATAATAAGGAACAAAGCCGCTAAGAGCCCGGAGGAAAGGGAGCTAGCCGAGTTCGTTAAGAAACACCTCGTTACAGCCGCTGAAGCCATCGAGCAAGCGTTCAGCAAGCTGGGGTACGGCGTTAAGTGGAGGTTGCTTAACGCCCTGGACTACGGCGTGCCGCAGGAAAGGGAGCGCGTATTCTTCATTGGCGCCAGGCGGGGGCTAGGCATAGCTATTAGGTTTCCGGAGAGGACGCACGCGCCTAAGCCTATGGTAGCAGTTGACGGGAGGAGGCTGGAGCCCTACAGGACGCTCAAAGACGCCATAGGCGACCTGCCTCCCTTGGAGCAACGGAAAGGCGACGAGGTCTACGAGGGCGGCTTCTCCCCGATATACATGTCTAGGAACAGGTACAAGCCGTGGGGCGAGCCGAGCTACACTATACTGGCTAGCGCGAGACACATACCGCTCCACCCCGACTCCCCCAGGATGGTTAAGGTCGGCAGGGACAGCTGGGCGTTCGCGGAGGAGCCAGGGAAGAAGCCTAGAAGGCTAAGCGTGATGGAGTGTGCCAGGATTCAAACGTTCCCCGGCTGGTACAAGTTCGTGGGGAGTACAGTAGACAAGTACGCGTTGATAGGCGACGCCGTCCCGCCCCTTCTGGCTAGGAGGGTGGCGGAGGCGGTGCTGAGGTCCCTTGTGGAGGCGGGCGCGGAGCCTAGCCCGTAGATGTGTACAGGTAGTACGAGCACTCCTCTTTAAGCGGGCACTTGTCACACTTAGGTTTCCTGCTACAAACAAGCGCGGAGAAGTCTATTACGCCCCAGTTGAAGAGCTTGCACTCCGCAGGGTCTTTGGGCGTTGCCAGCTCTAGCACGCCGGCAACCTCTTTGTCGCCCGCGCCCCTCGGGTAGTAGAAGAACCTCTTGACCACCTTTCTGGTGTTAACGTCGAGGAGGTATGTTGGCTTATCGCACGCGAAGGCAAGCGTAGCCCTCGCTACGTAGTCCCCCACGCCGGGTAGCTCGACAAGGCTATCGTAGTCGCACGGCACTTTCCCGCCGTGCCTGGCTACGATCTCCTCGGCGAGCCTCTTAAGTTGCCTCGCCCTCTGCCTCCAGAGCCCGAGGGGCTTGAGGACTGTTGCTATTTCGTCTTCCGTAGCCTTAGCCAGCTCCTCGGCACAAGGAAACTTCTGAAAGAACTTCTCCCACACCTTCCTGACGTGACCGAAGCCTGTCTGCTGGAGGAGCTTCTCCGTGACTAGGACCTTATACGGGTCGGAGGTACCCCTCCAGGGGAAGTCGCGGAGGTTCGCCCGAGCCCACTCGAGCAACGCCACCCTGAAGAAGTCTACCTTGTGCCTCATAGCCTCGCCCAAACCGCTCTCCCCCCTTAGTGTGTTTTAGATTCTAGGGTGGTAGTAGAGGCTAGGGCGGGTCGCCAGCCCCCCTTCCCTTAAACCCGCAGAGCTTGTGGCTAGCTGTACCGCCTCAGCCCTAGTTTCAGGTCGAGCTCGTACCTCATGCTAGCCAGCTTAAGTCCCACCTCAATACTGCCTGGTCTCTTGGTGAGCACAGTAAACACCCGCTTAGCCCTCTCAACATACCCTCTCACCTCCTCCCTCTCCCTCTCGCCCAACCCCGAGGAGGCGAGGGCGGACTCAAGCTTCTCCAGCTCAGCGAGAGCCCACAGAGACCTGCTCCTAATGAACTCGCGCCCCTCCCTTCCAGGTCTCTCGGAGTACCTGTCGTAGTACAGCATCTCATCCGCCACCCCCGAAGCGTCTATGACCGAGAGTAGCCTCAGGAGGAGCGATCGAGCCGGCTGGCTAACTTTGCGCTCAGCAGTCTCAACACCAGCAGGCACGCAAACCACCTAGGTCGCAGTCTCAACCACTATCTCCACCGCTAACGGCTATAAGAGTGCCTTGGTATGCCTCTCCTTCGTTATCCCTTCAGCTTCACCTGAACCTCGCGGTGGCTACTCATGTTGAGCGAAAAGCTTAAATACCCCCTCAGGTAACTAACTGGTTATGGTGGCAGGCTGTGTCGGGCTCGGACTCGCGGGCTCAGGCTTTCTATGCTGTGAGGAGAGTCGTCAGCGTAGGAAGTGATGACCACACGTACATCGTCTTCAAAACAGTCAAAAAGCACCCTAACATGCTACGCGGAAAGACAAACCGCCTGTACTATCGCAAATACACGTCCATCAACCTCCACGAGCTCCTCCTGCGCAAGTGCGTCGACGATGAGTTCAAGCGACACGTGGACAGGTTCCTCGACGAAGGCGAGTTCAAGGAGCTGATGGAGAGGTACATTCGCAACTGCTTCAAGAACGATAAGACTGTCGTAAAGAGACTCATGAAGCTCGAGGAGTTCATAAAAGAGCCTGCGAAGGTGGCGAAGAAAAAGAAGAAGGAGAAACAGTACCCGGTGATATCAAACTACGAAAAGCAGAAGGACATCTTGAAGGCGATATTCAAGAACGCCATCAGCAGGTACGACTTCGACGAAGTGGAAGTATACCTTTTCAAAGAGAGCTTCTGCGTGCTGTCGCGAGACTACGACACAGCAATATTCCTCCCCTACGATGCCGGCGCCATCAACATCGAAGCAATACCAGAGCTTGAAAGAGAAATGTACGTGCTCAAAGTGGCGTCTAGAGACATTGAAGAAAGCGTTGAAGACGATATTGAAGAGGGTCAAGATAGCGATGGCAGGCTTAAAAATGCGCTCGGCATAATCAACTACATGATCATGGTGTACGAGATGCTACGGCGGTGATTGAGTGTGACCTACTACGTGATCAAAATAGATGTTCAACGACTTAATCCGTTCTCATGGTGAGAGGGTGTGGGCAAGGTTTACTATGCGATAGTCCAGATGCGCGATGCCTTCTTCAGGGGGCTAGACTACTGCTACTTTGTAGTAGCAGTCGACGAGGCGAGGTTACCTCTGGTGCAGGCTGAACTGCGGGTGCTACGCGAGATTAATGTTAGCAGGCTTCCTTCCCCGCCCACATGCTTCGTCAGATACCTAGAAGAGTTCATTTCTTGGGATTGCGTCAAGAGGATGTACACCGGGCACATCAGACCCCCTAAACGACTGTTGAAAGAAGAGGAGTTCAGGGAGCTCGTGGAAGAGTATATCCGCGCGTGCGGAGGCAATGCTGGGGAGCTCGAGAAGTTCATATCGGTAGCCAGGAGAGGCAAACCTCTATACCCGCTAGTGGAGGCTAAATACCCGAGCCTCGATATCTCCAGGCTTGTGATTCAGAAGGACTACGAGGCTCACGCACTCGGACCTGACTCGCGGACTAGAATCGTCTTAACGCCGGTTGGCTTCGTGGTGCATGTGCGATACATAGCGAGGTTTCTGCTTCCATACGATGTGGAGGAGGTAGACCCGGAAGTGGTAGCTGGACTCGACAGCGCAACGAAAGAGAGGCTTGGAGAAGCCCTCGCCACGGCTATCAGCGACGTTAGGGCGGTGCCCGGCGACGAACCCTACGCGGGGCTGAAGAGGATACTGCCCGTCATGGAGTACACTCTGCTCCTGACCGAGATGTTGAGGTGATAGATGGTGGTCTACTACGTGATCAAGAAGATGCTCGACGACATATTCTGGTACAGACGCCACTACTTCATAGTAGCAATCAGCGCGGGAGACGAGAGAACCGTGAAATCCGTGTTGCAGGCTAAGAAGCTCAGCGACCTCCCGCTCCCGCCCGCGTGCTATGCTGAGTACCTGCTTACGTTCAGGTTTGATTGCCGTTTCGCCAGCTCTACCCTTGATTACCCTGTCAAGAGAGCCTTCACTTTGATCGTCAAACACGCTAACAAAGTCCTGGATGAGGGGGAGTTCAAGGCGCTCTTAGAGAAGTATATCCACGACTGCCAAAGTGGCATCAAGAGATTCGAGGCGTTCATGAAGACCGCTAGGAACGCCGTGATGCGGTACCCCTTCATACGCTATGGCTACGAAGTCGATGCAGGTAGGCTGGAGCGGGCGGGCTACAGGGCTATTAGGTTCGGTCGCCCGACGTTTACGGAAATCGTCCTCCTAGAGTCGCTTGGCTTCATTGTGAAGTTCGAGAATTCACGAACGCGGACACAGATTCTACTCCCATACAACGCCGAGGAGGTAGACCCGGAAGTAGTGGTCAAGCTGGACGACGTAGTCAAAGTGCATGCCAGCCACGACCTTGCAGTAGCCGTCGAAGAAGTTAGAAGAAGAGTGCTCAGCGGATGGTCTGACCCGGACTTGGTGAGGGTTCTGCCCGTCATGGAGTACGCGCTCTTCTTGTTTGAGATGCTGAGGTGAAAGGGGGCGTGGGAGGCGTTTACTACGTGGTTAAGGAGATGAGGGATGACGTGTGGTTAGGTGGCATAAGGTACTATGTGGTTGCGGTTAACGCGAGGGGTAGGAGGTTTCTGCGGTCTGTGCTACGGGCGGAGAGGCTTAGCGAGCTCCCGCTCCCTCCGGCGTGCTATGTTGAGCGCCTAGGTGAATTCATGTGGTTGCGCGAGCTCGCCCAGCCTTCCAGCCCGATCATCAAGCACATCAATAAAGTCATGGAGGAGGGGGAGTTCAGGTCGCACCTAACGGTGCATCTCCGCAACCGCCCGGACAGAATCAGCCTGCTCGAGAAGTTCATGAAGACCGCTAGGAACACCGCGATACGGTACCCGCTCGTGTTCGATTACGACCGGCTTGACGCAGTAAGGATGAAACGGAAGTTAAGCGTCAGGAGCGTCACCGTAGTCAACCGCCCCTCCCTGCGAGTGGTGGGAGTCGACTTCCTAGCGAGGCTCGGCTTCCTGGTGTCGCGAGGCTCCCTCTTGTCCCTGCTACCGTACAAGGCGGAGGAAGTAGACCCCGAAGCTGTAGCCGAGCTAGACAGCGAGACTAGAGAGTACGTGAGAGAAACTCTAGCCATAGCCGCCGGAAGCATTAGAGGCGAGCTCAACGTAAATCCCGACCCAGACCTGGAGAGAGTACTGCCGGTAGTAGAGCACGCCTTGCTAGTGGCTGAGATGTTGAAGTGAGGGGCGCGGGCGAGACCTACTACGTGGCAAAGTTTCTCCCCCCCGCTCTAAAGGGGCTGGATTTCCCAGTTGTTAGCTTAGGGGTTCTGGCGCTGTGGTCGAGGTTTACCTCGTTATGCCCGACCTCTCCAGGGCTAAGGTGGAGGCTTTGGTCAAGCTTTCTGGGGAGCTCCGCGTGTCCATCCTCGTGTCTTACTCGACGTTCAAGCTCAAGCCCGCGACCCTGCGGAGGCTTGAGGAGCTCCGAGGCAGGGCTGAGGTGAACGTCATGCTCGACAGCGGGGCATACCACGTAGCAAGGCTGGGGCTAAACGTGAGCGTAGAGGAGTACGCCAGGTTCGCTGAGAGGCACCAGAGGCTGTTCAACATCGTGGTGGCGCCCGACGTGCCCGGCGACGCCGAAGCCACAGTAGAGAGAACCAGGGAGTTCAGCAGGGTCTACCGAGGGTGGTTCCTGCCCGTTCTTCAGGGCGTTAGGGTCGAGGACTACCTGCGGTGCGCCCGGGAGCTCCAGGAAATCGCGTCGGGAGGGGGGTACGTGGGCGTGGGCGGGCTAGACGGCTCTAAGAGGAGGGCTGAGTGGCTAGGTAAGCTACTCTCAAAGCTCTGCGGGAGCCTGGAGCTCCACCTCTTCGGCTTAGGGGCTAGGCTCACCAAGACCCTGACAGCCAGGTACAGAGGATGCATCAAATCCGTCGACACGGGAGCCTGGAGCTCCGAGATAGCGTACAGGCGCAGGAGCACCCTAGGAGCGGGGGACATAGTGGAGCTAGAGTACAAGGCTATGAAAAGCTACCTGGAGAGGTTCAACTCAGACAGAGCGAGGGCGGAAAACCTAGCAAGGTACCTGCAGGGCGGGGCACCTTGAAGCCAGCCCTCCTGATACTTCCCTGCAACCCGTGCGTAAGGCTCGGAGACTACAGCTTATGCCAAAACTGGAGAGTAGTGCTGAAGCACGTGGGGCACCTCGTCCAGTCAAGCCTCCTAGACCTGGCAGCCGTGGACTCCTGCAAGCCGGGCATAGTAGCGTGGGGCGAAGAACGGCGCCTAACATGGTGCGACCGGAGCCCAAGATGGGACACACGCTACGGCAAAAACCCCTGGCTACTAGAGCTCCTAACCGAAGCCGTAACAGCCGACCTAAAAAAGCTAGCAACCGAGTACAAACTCCTAGCCTCCTACGTAAACGTCAAAGCCTACAAGCTAGCCTTGAAAACAGCCGCCAAAACAGCCAAAATAGAGCTCCTAGACCTAGGACCGCCAGCAACAAACCCCCTCTCATACAACAAGCACGCGAAAGAGCTAGCTGAAACGCTAAAACACCACATCAAAAGCGGACAACACTAAACACGGGGAAAAACAAGGAGGGAACAACAACCCTGCTGGGCAGTTTGAAGGCGAAGAGGTTACGAGGGAGTATGCTCTCGCCCCGGGCTGTGTTGGGGTGGTGTTGTTAAGCTTGTGCGGGAGCCGGCTTCTCCTCCTCCCTCTTCTTTCGCTTCTCTCTAGCCTCTTTCAGCATCTCCCCGTACTCCGCTAGCAGGTCGACAACGTATCTGGCTAGGGCTAGCGGTATGGCTACGAAGAAGACCAGGGATAGCAGTAGCCCGTGTGCCGTGCCAAGGTACTGGAGCGAGAGCCAGGGCAGGGGGCTCAGGTAGAGTAGCACAGTCGCCGTCAGCAAGGCTAGGTTGAATATTGCCCGCTTCTCCTCCAGGCTCCTCCCAGGGAGCCTACGGATGGCGGGGTCAGCCGCCCAGTACAATCTCTCCAAGGTATCTCTCTTCCTCTTCTCCTCCCTCTTCTCCCCGCTCACGCCTCTGCTTCACCTCCCTAGCCTCCACGTAGACTTTCCCGGCGGACGCTGTGAACTTCGCGTATCCCGCGAACCCGTCTCCCGTGAAGACGAGGGGCTCGGGCACCCTCACGGGTAGCCTCCTAGACCCGGTTACCGCCAGCTTACCTCCCTCACTTGACAGGAGTAGTAGTCTGTTCCTCCACATGCAGATGGGCGGTGTGTGTAGCTTGACTCCTCGGTACTCCTCGGGCTTCCTCTTCTCCAGGTCCACTATGACGCTCCCGGCTCTCTTGCCGACCAGGTAGGCTATGTTGGAGGGTAGGGGGAGGACGTGGCAGGTGTGGGGGTTGCAGATTACTGAGGTGTCGCTGAAGATGTAGATTGTGGTTTGCCGCCCTAGTGCGGGCTGTACGTGCTTCTCGGCTATGTAGGAGACTGGCGCGTCCACTATGAACGCGTACTTCCTCGCTACCTCTACTGCGTCCGAGCCGTCGAACCTGGCGGCGAACCTCCTCTTCGACAGCACTAGCACGGTGTCGCCGAAGACCGCCGCCACCTTGTCCTCCATCTCCTCCCTCAGCTCCGCCTCCCTGAAAACCGCTTCCACGTCGCCTACCTCCAAGCCTGCGAGCACAGCCACGCCCTCAACTACGTGCTTGTTCACCCGGAGTAGCCTGAACAGCCTGAAGTCTGGGGACTCCAGGAACCTCACCACTCTCTCCACGAGCCTTGGGACGAGGTCTGAGTTTTCCACCACGCCCTCCCCCAGCTCGTAAGCCCTCACAGCTACGGAGTCGAAGCCGGCGACCCTGTGAACCACCAGCCCCACGCCGTCCGAGAACGGGATAATCCACGACGCGACCTCAACAGCGCCCCTCACCGGCGAGTCGTACACCTTCATATCTAAGCCCACGTAGCACACGTAAGGGTACGCCTCGTAAGCCTCGTACCTCAACACAGCCCTAACAACAGCAGGGAGGCTCACAGCGCCCACAAACCCAGCCGCCACAAGGGAAACCCCTCACATTTGAGATGTGTCCAGTAGCTCGCTCAAAGCCTCCAGAGCCTTCCTCGACCTCACCCGACCCTCCTCCCTCTTCAGCCCCGCGCTCTTCTCCAGCTTCCGTGAAGCCTCCTCCACCACCTCCAGCTCTCTCGACAGGAGAGCTGAAATGTCGCCCCGCTCCACAGCCTCCGAGCCAGAGGCTCCAATAACCTCCTTGAAAGCCTCCTCGAGCTCCGAAACGCCAACCACGCTCTCAACCTCCCTCCTAAGCTCCCTGACAGCCTCTATCTCCTCCCTCTCCCTGGACGGTAGCTGAGGGGCAGGCGGAGGAGGCGGGACAATCTCGACAGGCTGACCAGCAGGAGGCGGAGTCGCGACAGAGCCCGCGACCTCGGAAACCCCGCTACCGGATGCAACGACGACGTCGACATCGTCCGGCAGAGCAATCTCCAGCACGACCTTACCATCTCTGACAAGCCTCAGAACCCTGACCAAACCAGGCACCCCCACAGGCAGTAGAGGGCGTCTAAGGCTATTAACATCGAACGCCACTACACCAGGGAGGGGAGCGGAGGTGCCTCAGTTGAAGCTCGGTCTCGCCCGCGCCCTCGCCCTAGGGTTGCTAGTGCTCCTCGTAGCTGCGGCGGCGGACGTGAAGGTATCCGAAGCCTTCATCTTTGGAAGCTCCAGACCGACCCTGGAGCTAGTCGGAGGTCCCAAGGAGCTCAAGTTGCTCGTGGGCACTAACGGGACAGACCTGAGTTACGTCGAGTTCACCTACGAGGGTCGAGCGAAACCCGAGGTGGAGTGGAGTGCGTGCGTCGTTGAAGTTCTGCGAGGCGCGGAAGCGGGTCTAATTGCCACAGACGTAAGTACGAGTTGCGTGAGGGACGGTAGCGACATAGTTGTGAGGGTTAGACACAAGGTTGGAGGAGTATTCGAGGGCGGGGAGCACGAGTGGAAGACGATACTCCTGCCGGTGGCTAAACTCTACGACGCTGATGGCGTAGAGGTCGAGCGGATATACTTCGACGTGGACGGCACCGTGAAGCTCAAGGAGGTAACCATCAAATCCATCAAGCTGACGGGAGTAGACACCTCGAACGTCGAATACGACTACGACGCCCCGTGGCTGACGCAAGACCAGAAGCAAAGAAAGGAGGCGCCCGTCAACGCAGCCATTATAATCTACCCTAAGGCTGGCGTGAAGCTACGTGTGGAGCTCTCTGAAAAGCCCACAGTCAGCACCTGGGTCTCGGTGGTTTACACAGCCCAGTCGCAAACGTACTCGGCGGCGTTCGCCGACGGCGTAAAGGAGGTGTTAATAAGTAGTGCCTCGAGCGAGTTCACCATCAGGCTCCCGATCTTGTCCACCTTGACCGTCACGGTGGAGAAGAGCCATATAGACCTGGCGACTGCCACGTTTGACCTCTCGCGCGAGGTAAAGAGGCTGGGCTTCGCCGCTGTCACCGCCCTCACGCCAATACAGAAAATGGAGAGCCGCGCCAGCTACAAGGTAATCGGGCAGATTCATGTGGCTTCCATCGATAACGCCAGGATAACGGTCACGATGCATGTTCAAGGACCCAATCGAGAAGACACCGGCGGACCCTACACGAAGCCCGGGTTCTACAGGGACTTGGAGATCAACGTCGGTGATAGGCTGGAGACTCTTAAAGGGCATTACACGCTGGAGTTCTCGGCGTCAGGAAAGAACCTGGTGATCACCGTGAATTTCGACGACACGTACAAGTTGCAGGTTAAGACTATTGCTGGGCGGATTTTCTACCTGCTCTTCATGTTCATGACTGCTTCAGGGTTTGCGGGTGTCGTGGTCGGCGTCATCGGCAGGAGACCTGAGCTCATGAGCTCGGGCTTAATACTGCTGGCATCGAGCGCGCTGATATTCCTTGTGCCCACGCTCGTAGCCTACGTCGTGTACACGCTGACCGTTAACACCACGGGTATTGCTAACCCGCTCGGCATCGGTCCAGACCTCTCCGTGAACAACATTGGGTCGTACGTGGACGAAGCCGTTTTATACATACACGAGAAGGCTAAGTCACACGCTAGGGGCATGATGCTTGTGTCGTTCGCATCGGTAGGCGTGCTAGGTCTCCTGCTCTACATAGCCGCCAAGGTAGGAATTGCAGGGATACTCACGTTCGGGGCTGTGTCGATAGCGACGGGCTTCATCGTCGGCTCGATAGGGATGTGGCTGGTGTCGGTGGCGGTGCTCAACTTCCTGGCATCCGTTGTCCTGGATGTGCTGGCAGTAGTCTACCCGATAGTGATCAACATAGCCTACGCGATTCTGCTCCTCTCAGCAATAGTGCTAGCTGTATTCGCGGCGTTCACAGGCAACTACGCGCCCCTCTACAACACCGTAGTGTCTATATCCGTGCTCACGCTAGTCGTGCTCCTGCTACCATCCGTGATAGCCACGGTCGATGAGCTAGTGCCGGACATCGACATCTCACTACCAATCGTAGGCGACGTAAGCGTGCCCCTCAACCCCTTCGCGCTAATAGGG